>ENA-OYYI01000631-OYYI01000631.1-human-gut-metagenome-genome-assembly--contig:-NODE-631-length-12320-cov-5.124990_pt1 | contig 12320 bp, 9 predicted proteins | sample MGYA00244063_ERZ653448 | MGnify/ENA primary metagenome ERZ653448 (study PRJEB26926, sample SAMN06165192) | human gut metagenome | biome: ENVO:00009003; feature: ENVO:2100002; material: ENVO:00002003...
TCACCGGGGAACGCGTGAGCATGCCGGACGACGCGCCCTATCCCGAGGACGCGCCCAGGACCACCGGCCGTGACGCGCGCCCGCTGCTCGTGTCCGGTGTGGCATTGCTCGCGGGCATGCCCGTGGCGATGGTCGAGTCCAGGCCACGCGTCCGCCCGTACGGACGCCACGGCATGAAACGGTAGACGCCCACACGCCGGCACCGCCTCATGTGGGGGTAGACTGGTGGGTATGCGCGCCATATGCCTCCGAGACCGCGACACGCCGATGGCGCCGATATCGGATTGGGGGCACGTGGAATGGTTGTCGGAAACGTCGCAGGGATGTTTCCACTGGAGCCGGATCCCATGATCGGGAGATGGCATTGGAGGGTAGATATGAACAAGAAGGCTTTCGCAACGGCCGTCGCATCCGTGGCCGTCGCGGGCACCATCGCCGCGCCGGCAATGGCCGACGAGACCGCGGTCACGCCGGTCGAACAGGCCCAGCAGGCCGTCGAGCAGGCCCAGCAGGCCGTCGACCAGGCCGCGGCCCAGCCGACCTCGCAGCCCCAGCAGGACCAGGTCGCCGCGGCCCAGCAGGCCGTCACGGACGCGAAGACCAGCCTCGACCAGGCCACGGCCGGCACCCAGCAGGCCCAGCAGCAGGTCCAGCAGGCCCAGACCGGCGTGCAGCAGGCCCAGCAGAACGTGCAGCAGGCGCAACAGCAGGTCGAGACCACCATCAACAACGATCCGAACGTGGCCGCCGCCCAGACGGGCGTCAACCAGGCCCAGACCAACCTCGACAAGGCCCACGACAGCCTCGCCGCCGCGAAGGACAAGGCCGACCAGAGCGCGAAGAACGCCGAGACCATCAAGAAGGCCATGAACGACAGCCAGTCCATCCGTGACGACGCCGCCAAGGCCAAGGAACAGGCCGACCAGGCCGTGAAGGACGCGCAGCGGAAGGTCGACTCGACCGACAAGACCAAGCTCGACCAGACCACCGCCGCGAAGCAGGACGCGCTCGGCAAAGCCCAGACGAAGGCCGACCAGGCATCCGACGCCGCGCAGCAGGCCCAGCAGAAGGCCGACCAGGCGAAGAGCCTGCTCGACGAGGCCACCCGCATCGCGGGCGACGCGAACGATCCCGCCAAGATCCAGGAGGCGCAGGACAAGGCCAAGCAGGCCGACCAGGCCGTGAAGGACGCTAAGACCGCGCAGGCCCAAGCCACCGTCGCCGAGGCCACCGCGAAATCCGAGGCCGACAAGACCCGCACCCAGGCCGACCAGGCGAAGGCCGCGCTCGACAAGGCGAACGACATGAAGGACGCCGCCCAGGAGAAGGCCGACAAGACCTCCGCCGCCCTGGACAAGGCCACCGACGCGAAGAACACGGACGCGAAGGCCGTGAAGGACGCCCAGGCCGCCAACGACAAGGCGCAGGCCGCGCTCGACAAGGCCGACCAGGCCGTGAAGGACGCGCAGGCGCAGGCCGACAGGACCAAGGACGAGTATGCGGCCGCGAAGGACGCGTACGACAAGGCGCAGGCCGCCGCGGACGCCGCGAAGCAGGCCGCGGACGAGGCCGCGAAGGCGCAGGCCGAGGGCGCGGCCGGATGGTTCAAGACCAACAAGGCCGAACAGGCGTACAAGTATCTGACCGACGACAGCGTGTCCCAGTACCTGGAATACACGCACATCGGCGCGAAGGACGACGCGACCAGCCTCGACAACCTGCTCAAGGCCCTGGACATGATCGACGAATGCAACAAGCTGCGCGCCGACCATGGTCTGGAACCGTTGAAGGTGTCCGAGACCGCGATGGCGATGGCCATGGTCCAGGCCAACTACGCGGCCAACGGCCATTACAACCACAACTACCAGTACGATAACGTCGGCGAAAACCTCGACTGGGGCTTCTCCGACGACGATCCGTACGACGACTGGTACACGGCCGAGAAGGAGACCTACGACGCGGCCGTGAAGTCCGGCGACTATCCGGACCTCGCCAAGCTGTCCCCGTACGACGTTTTCCTGAAGTACCCGGACCTGTACCAGCAGGTCGGCCACTACCTCAACATCGTCGACCCGGAGTACATCGCCACCGGCATGGCCTACAGCGGCTACGGTGAGACCAACTACGATCACGCGTTCACGCAGGAGTACTTCAACGACTGGAACTCCTACAACGCGAACGACACCACGTTCGATGCCAGTGTGTACCGCGCGAAGGTCGAAGCGTACGTCAACCAGATCAAATCCGCGCAATCCACGTACGAGGACGCGTTGAAGCAGGTCGAGGCCGCCAAGACCGCGCTCGACAAGGCCAACACGGCCCACGCGTCCGCCGTCCTCACGCTCGACAAGGCCACCTCCGACCTGCAGGACGCGCAAGACGAATCCGCACGCACCACGCAGCTGCTCGCCGACGCGACCCGCAAGGCCGCAGAAACGCAGACCGCGTACGAGCAGGCGAAATCCGCCGACGAGCAGGCGCAGGCCAGCCTCACCACCGCCGAAACCGACCGCCAGGCCAAGCAGACCGCGTACGACCAGGCGAAATCCGCCGACGAGCAGGCGCAGACGCGTCTCACCCAAGCCCAGGCCGCGCTCGACAAGGCCAACACGGATGTCAAGCAGGCCGAACAGGACAAGACCGCCGCCGACACGCGTCTCGACGTGCTGACCGACGCGAAGAACGCCCTCGCCAAGGCCCAGACCGCATACGACCAGGCCAAGAGCGAAGCCGACCAGGCCCAGCAGGCCAAGCAGACCGCGCAGGACGAACTCACCCAAGCCCAGACCGCGTACGAGCAGGCCAAGAAGGAAAGCGACAAGGCCGCCCAACAGGTCAAGGACCTCGAAAACGCCAAGACGGACCTCGCGGCCAGGACCCAGGCCCTCGCCGCCGCGCAGGCCGACCTGGACGCGAAGACCCAGGCATACGACGCCGCCAGGAACGAGGCCGACAAGGCCAAGCAGGACGAAACGGACGCCGAAACCGCGGTCAGGAACGCGCAGCAGGCGTTGACCGACGCGCAGGCACGCCTCGCCAAGGCCAAGAGCGACGCGAAGGACACGGAAGCCGTCAAGACCGCGCAGGCCAAGGTCAAGGAAGCACAGGACGCGCTCGACCAGGCCAAGACGATCCTCGCCAAGGCGCAGGCCGACCTCAAGCAGGCCCAGACGGTCGAAGCCCAGGCCAAGAGCGACTACGAGACCGCGAAGGCAGCGCTCAAGACGGCCCAGCAGGCCGCCAACCCGAAGCATGACGACAATGCCGGCCAGACCAGTCTGAACGCCGCCCAGCAGGCCACGGTCGAAGCGGCCGCCAAGGCCGACAAGGTCATGGCATCCACCGGCGCGGACACGAACGGCATCATCCTCGCCGTCGTCGCGTTCGCCGGCATGGGCGCCGCCACGCTCGACCTGAAACGCCGCCGCATGGACGTGACCGCACGCCACGGCATGCGCTGACCCAATTCCCCCCTCCAAACAAACAGGCGGCCGGAACAGGACGACGGAAAACCACATGACGGTTTCCCGACCCTGTTCCGGCCGTTTCTCTCTCAGGACCCAGATCCACCACGGTTCGGTAAAATAAGCCAAAGAAGGAGAAAACCATGCCCAACACGCAACTGCGTCAACATATCGACGACATGCCCGGCATCCTCGCCAAACTTGAACGGATTCCGGAAATCACCACCCGACTGGACCTCATCGACACCCTGCGCGCCCACGCCCTCTCACTGGAACCGTTGGATGGCGTCGAAACCATGGCATTATCCGATTACGACCGCGACTGGCTCGTGAGATACACCTACAATTCAAACGCCATCGAAGGATCGACCCTGACTCTTCAGGACACATCCCTTGTATTGGAAGGCGAATTCGTGCCCTCGGATTCCCCGGCACGTTTCGTGTTCGCGGCGCGCGGCGTCGCCGACGGCATGGCCTACGTCCGCGAATACGCCTCCGAAAGACGTGAACTCGACCCGGAACTGATCCAAAGGATCCACGAGGTGACCGCATTGGACCTGCAGCCGTTCGCACGCGGCACGTTCCGTCCTTACGGATATCTGGCGAGAATCACCGCGACCCGCGTCAAGACCGCCGACCCGTTGGAGATCCATGACGACCTGCAAGCCCTGATCGACGGGCTGAACGGAAGCGACGCGCACCCGTTGCTCAAGGCCGCGGCGTTCCATACGATGTTCGAAAACATCCATCCATTCATGGACGGCAACGGCAGGACCGGCCGGCAACTGCTCAACCTCATGCTGTTGGAGAACGGATACCGTCCCGTGGCGATCAAGCATGACGCCGGACGTGTTTACGCCCGGGGTCTCGAATCCTGGCAGGTCGACGGTGATCCCGAACCGTTCTGCTCCATCCTGTTCGACTGCGTGGAACAGGAGGAACGCACGTTCATCGACCTTGTCGAACGGCTCCGTCATGATCCGAAAACCACGGACGGCTCCATCGCCATGGATGCTCCGGGCCAGGATGTCCAACCGCCGGATCCGGCCGATGTTCCGGACGATACGCGGCCGGACGATCCCGGCATCGGCCTGGTCTGACCCTCTTCGCAGGTCTTGACGGCTTCCAGCATGAGCAAGCCAACGAGACCGCATCCCGAACATAACCGAACATCCGATACCATCCTACAGACGGCCGGAACAGGACGATGGAAACCCATATAAGGGTTTCCCGAACCTGTTCCGGCCGTCCGTTTCCCCTGGAACGTCCACATGAACGAAGGACATCCACGTTGCTACCATGGGAAACGGGAAGCAATGAATCCATCCACCATAATCGCGGGGTCCGATGCTATTTGAAATGAACCGTGTACTGATGTGCCGGAACCATCCGGTACTGGAATTCGCGTACTCATCGAACGCGGGTTTCATCCTCGAAGTGGGTGACGTGTTCGATCCGAGCCGCGTACCGGTAGGCATGTATGTGGACGGACAGCCCCGACCCGACAGTGATTCGGTGACCGCATGGTGGCGGTCCCGGGGAATCCCCGCCACAAGGGACGGCCTGCGCACGCTGCTCATGGCCACGGGCATCCCCTCCGGAAAAGAACTGCTCGACCGTTCCATGGGATTGAGCCTGTCCGACCAGTACTGGATCCGTCCCGCCGGCATGGACACGCTGCGTTGGGAGGACCTCAACTTCTTCCACAACGATTTCGACGAACGGCTCGGCAAGGCGTTGTTCACCGGCGACTCATCCCGTATCGGCGACGTGAACACGCCGGACGTGACCAGCGCCGGAGACCTGCCCAAACGGTGGATCATCCGGAACGACGGCGTCAGGACCCTCATCAAGGCGGGACGGTCCGGCCAGGAGCCCGACAACGAGCGGATAGCGTGGAAAACGGCCCGCCTGCTTGGCATCGACCATGTCGAATACCGTGTGGGCAAGATCAACGGGGCCAGGGTGTCGGCATGCGACGAAATGCTTTCGGATACGGAGGAGCTCATTCCCGCCGGACAGATCATGCGGATCTTCCGGAAGGGAGGATACCGGGAACGGCGCGACATCTGGGTGGAGGCCTGCCAACGGCTCGGCGTCGACCGTGACACGATCATGCACGCCACGGATGATTTCCTGTTCCTCGACTTCCTGCTACGCAACACGGACCGGCATTACAACAATTTCGGTCTGATCAGGGACGTGGAATCCTTCGCCATCCGTCCCGCCCCGATCTACGACAGCGGAGCGAGCCTGTGGAACGGCATGGATCCCGACGCCATGGACAACGGGGACTACCGGACGAAACCGTTCTGGACCGACCAATGGGGAGAGGAGGACAACGCGTACTGGCAATTGTCCCTCATCGACGATTGGGACAGGTACGACCTCGGTGTCCTGGACGACGTGCCCGACATCGTCCACGAACAGCTTTCCACCAACCAGCGCCTCTCCCCCATGCTCATCGACCGGATCACGGGCCTGCTGCGTGGCCGGCTCCCGATCATCAGACATCAAAGGGACGTCGCCGCGCCCCGCATGATCGGTTTGCATCCCGCCCATGGATTGGACGATCCGTCCCCAGGACTCCAACCGCCGGACCCGGCCGATATTCCGGACGATCCCGGCATCGGCCTGGTCTGACCCTCTTCGCAGGTCTTGACGGCTTCCAGCATGAGCAAGCCAACGAGACCGCATCCCGAACATAACCGAACATCCGATACCATCCTACAGACGGCCGGAACAGGACGACGGAAACCCATACAAGGGTTTCCCGAACCTGTTCCGGCCGTTTTTTCCTCCCTTCGCCCTCTCGTATCCCCATATCTTGCGGTCCTTATGCCTCCCGTCCGACGACGTTCGGGAACGGAAAAGGAAGAGCCGTCCTCACACGCCGCATGCCCTCACAATCACCCCCGTAACGGTATCGGACGGGGCGCATGTGGAAAGAACGGCACAGGGAACGAGAATCCCCGATGCAAGGAGGGAACACGATGGGCGTAATCATCATCATCGCCGTCTTCTGGCTCCTCGGCCTGCTGATGGCATGGAGCATGTGCGTCGTCGCGGCACGCGCCGACCGGCGTATGGAAGAAATCCGCCATACCCACACGGACACGGATATCAGCCGGCCCGCCGACACCGGCCACGTGGACTAGCGGGGACGCCTCCCCGGCCGACAAGGACCGTCGCAACCCCCGCTCCCAAAACCCAAGAAAGGATATCCAATGGAGAACACGAACCTGAAACGTCTCGCCGCGATGTGCGCGACGGCCGCGAGCCTGTCCACACTCGGACTGGCCGGCACGGCCATGGCAGTGGAAACACCCACCACCGCCGACACCGCCACCGCCTCCATCACGTTGAACGCCGCCCAAGGCAACACCCTCACGGGCCACACGTTCACGTTCTACCGTCTCGGCTCCTACGGCGACATCACCGCGAACGGCGATACGGACGTGAAATCCCTGACCGTGAACAAGCTCGACGACGCGTCCGACAAGTGGATCGCCGCCGCCAACACCAAGGCCGGCATCACCGACCTGCAGGGCTTCGACGCGGCCGGCGACCTGGCCCACGTCGGCAAGGACGGCGAGCCGACCGGCACCGTGCAGGGCCAGCTGCGCGAGGCGGCCAAACAGCTCGCCGCATCCGCGTCCGCCAGCAAGATCCAAGCCGTGAAATCCGTGCCCGGCGAGGGCGACACCATGACCGTGTCCGACCTGCCGAACGGCCTGTACCTGATCGTCGACTCCGACGGCGTGCCCATGATCGTCGGCACCCCGGTCCAGGGCACCAAGACCCTGAGCGGCGTGACCCTCGGCAAGCTGACCGTGAAGTCCAAGACCACCACGATCGACAAGAAGGTGTCCCGCGACCGTCTGAACAAGGGCTCGTTCATCGACTCGAAGGCCGGCGGCACGGAGGATTCCGCCTCGTTCACCGTGGGCGAGACCGTGGACTTCAAATACGTGCTCACCCTGCCGAACATGCAGGCCGCCACCCAGACCGTCGTCAAGGACACCATGTCCGGCCTGACACTCGCCGGCGACCCCGCGTTCGCCATCGACGGCAAGACCGTCAGCCCGACCGTCGCCAAGGGCGAGAACGGCGACGGGTTCACCGCCACGTTCGACCAGGCGTTCATCAAGGCCAACAGCGCCAAGCAGGTGACCGTCACCTACAAGGCTACCGTGACCAACGCGAAGCGCGCCGCCCAGGCGTCCAACACCGCGGCCATCTCGACCACGTTCTACGACGGCACGGCCGCCTCCAAGACCACCGTCGACTCGAACGACACCGCCACCGTGAGCGCCTACGACGTGAACATCAGGAAGACCAATTTCAAGGGCGACCAGGCGTTGCAGGGCGCCGGCTTCAAGATCTGGAACAAGGACACCGACAAGTGGATGAAGCAGGATCCCAATACCGGCGCCTGGACCTACGTCGACACGCAGGGCGAGGCCTCGCAGTTCCTTACCGGCAAGAACGGCCAGCTGAACATCGCGGGCCTCGGCGCGGGCAACTACCACGTCGTCGAATCCAAGGTCCCGGACAACATGACCAGCCTCGTGACCGTCGAGTTCGACATGAACATCACCGACGGCGGCAAGGTGTCCACCAGCGCCGACACGAACAAGCTCATCACCGGCCAGCCCACCAACGACAACAAGTGGACCATCACCGTGAGGAACATCGACGCCCTGACCGAACTGCCGCAGACCGGCGGCCTGCTCGGCAACACCATGATCGGCGTGGTCGTCATCGCCATGGCTGGTGGCGTCGCCTACCTCACCGTCCAGTCCAAGCGCCGCCGCGAGGCCCACACCCTCTGACGGGAAGGCATTGACTCATGACGCGGGAAGACGACTACTGGACCATCGTGTCGGGCGGACGCGCCGAGGCGCGCCGCCGCCGGCTCGAACACCGGGACAGGATCGTCTCCCGCGTCTACACGCTGCTCGCCGTGTTGCTCCTCCTCGGCGGACTCGCCATCATCTGCACTCCCCCATTGAACCAATGGGTGACGGACGGCAGGCTCACGGCCACCGCCCAGGCCGCCCGGGTATCGGCCGCCACGGCTACGGACACGGACACACGGCTCGAAGCCGCCGACGAGTACAACCGCCGGCTCGCCGCCCAACAGGTGCAGATCGGCGAGATCATCCGTGCGGACGGCACACGCGACGCGGACTTCAAGGACGACACGGAATACCAGAGCCTGCTGCGGTTGGATGCCACGGGCACCATGGGCGTGCTGTCCATCCCCGCGATCGGCGTGGAACTGCCCATCCGGCACGGCACCGGCGCGGACGTCCTGGACGACGGGCTCGGCCACGTGCACGGCACGTCACTGCCCGTGGGCGGGGAAAATACGCGCACCGTGATCAGCGGGCACACGAACATGGAAGGCAGGACCCTGTTCACCCGGCTCGACGAGCTCGGGAAAGACCAGACGTTCACGATCGGCGTGTACGGCCGGGTCCTGCACTACCGCATCACCAGCATCCGGATCACCGGTCCGAAAGACACGGACGCCCTGCGCATCCAACCGGGCAGGGACCTCGCCACACTCGTGACCTGCACGGACACCGGCAACAGCCGCCGCCTGCTCGTCACCGGCGAACGATACACGCCAACCCCAAGCGAAACCCGGGAAACGGACTCGAAAACCATACGGGACGGAGCCCTGGCATGCTGCGGCATCACATTCCTGGCCGGCCTGGCCGTGACGCGACGCGGCCCTGAACGCCTCTGCCGGCACACCGATGATGCTTTCCGCCCGAAGGAGCATAGGAGCTGAAATGAAACGTCTCATAAGCCTGCTGGCCGCCTTGGCATGCCTGCTGGGCGCGTTCGTCGCGCCGTTCGCGTCGGCGGACGATACGGCGGCCGATGCCGCGCAACTGCCCGACCACATCGTCAACGGGGACTTCGAATACCAGCATGATTGGTTCAGGGAGCATACCGCATATGGCTGGACGGCGGTGATCCCCTCCACTGGTCTGAATTGGAACGACCGCACGAAGAGCTATCAGCCCGGTCCGGATGATTGGAATGAATCCGAATTCGGCTGGCACAGCACGCAGGTCGACGGCACGAACGGCGAACCCGGCGAGCAGAAGGCCGGCGCCGTCGAACTGCAGGGACTCACCCGCGTCAACACCTTGGCCGAGATCGTCGCCGCCCAGCCCGACACGAGCATCTACCAGGACATCCGCGTGACCCCCGGCAACACCTACCACTGGAGCCTGAAGCATCAGAGCAATTTCGCCCGCCACGTCGACCGGATGCAGGTGCTCATCGGCGAGCCCGGCAAGGAGACGCCCCAACAGGCGACGCGCACCAAGACGAACGGAGGAACCGACGGGACCGGCGACGTGGGAACCGACATCGCCACCACCAACATCACCGACAGGGATTCGCGCAACTGGGAGACCTACGAGGGCGACTGGACCTGCCCCGAAGGTGTGACCATGGCGCGGTTCACCTTCAAAAGCATTGATGCTCCTTCCCGGAACAACGGCAATCTGGTCGATGACATCGGATTCAGCCAATCCACGACATTGCGCTACGACCCGAACGGCGGCACAGGCGCGATAGCCGACCAGACGGTCGGCGTCAACATGCCCGCCTACACGGCCACGGATGGCTACACGTTCGCAGGCCATGGCCTCGCCTCATGGAACACCAAACCCGACGGCACGGGCGACTCCTGCAAGCCGGGCGACATGATCTCCATCGATAAACCGACGACTCTGTACGCGCAATGGGCCGACACCACGCAGACGGCGATGCCTGAGACGGGAGGAACAGTGAATGACCATTACCTGCTGAAAACCATCGGGGGGGGGTCTGCCTCTTCGGCCTCATCCTCATGCCACTCGCGTGGCGGCGCATGCGCCGAAGCCGGTAGCTTCGTCCGGAAGGGCGGTGTGACATGCTGAGGCACATCGCCCGTAGGAGCATTCCGGCGTTGGCCGCGTTGTTGGGCCTGCTGGCCGCGTTCATTACGCCGCCGGCCCACGCGGCGGCCACGTACGACATCACCCAGGTCGGAAAGGTCACGTCGGCCGGTCTGACGCGTGATGGCGCGCGGATCAACGGCACGGACTTCGATGGGTCGTCGGTAACGGATGGTATCGAGGCGACCGAGGCGACGGGCTACAAGCTTGCCATCCATGGCGAGATCCCCGAAACGTCGCGTCTCACGGCCGGCGACCACGTCACCATCCCGATCTCCATCGCCGGACGGTTCGAAGGTCTTGAATGCTCCTGGGGCTCATCCCTCATAGTCAAGGGCGTGCAGGTCGGTAGGGTCTCCGCGAATGCCAACCAAACGGTCGCCATCACCCTGACCGATGGCGTGAAAGGCCTTACCGACCTGTCATTCAACCTGATGAGCCAATGCTACGTAAGAGAGGCGAAGACCAGGCCGAATGTATTCTCCACCACGGCCGTACTGAAGGTGTCCGACCTGTCCCGCACGCTCGCGTGCCAAAGGAAGACACTGGGCGCGGATTGGGCGAACGGTCCGCTCATGGCGTTGGACGGCCGTCCCGGCCTGGTGATGGGTCATGCGAGCGTCCGTCTGGGCGGCGTATTCAACCGGTGGCTCGACGGGGCGTCGGTCGCCGATGGGGACATTGGCTACACGTATACCATCGTCCCGCTGGACGTCGGCATCAAAAGGGTCGACTACCTGACCTCGTCGCGTTTCATCATCGGTATGGCCACCGAGGACGGCAAGCACGCCAGCACAAGCCTGATCGAGAGTCCATCCGATTCGAGACAGTTCACCTTCGTGGCCGCCACCGACAAGGCGTTCACCGATCCGACCACGGCCTTGGGTGTGGGCGAGGCGACCTACCGGCGCAATGCCGACGGCACATGGTCCTTCGCCGTCAATCTGGGTCCGTTCCTGAACAACCGGTGGGCCACCTATCCGAACGGATACACGCCCAATGACAGCGAGACAGTCGATCTGGTATCCAAGGCCCGGAATGCGGGGACCATGGCGCAGTGCACGCTTTCGCGGTTCGCCATCTATCCGGAAAGCACGGTGGGCGAATACCGCTTCCGCGTGGACGAGACCCTGTACGGGCCATATGTGGACCATATGAAGGTATCGCGGACGGCGAGCACGACGGTTCTCGACAACAGCGCCTCGGGCACGCGCACGTACTCCGTCACCTACGAAGACACCGCATCCGGCGCCACGGACACGGTGAGGTACACGGAAGGCAGCACGGCCATCCTGAAGACGCCGGCAAGGCACGACGGCCTCACATTCACGGGGTGGAACACGAAGTCCGACGGTACCGGCGATGCCTATCGGCCGGGCGATGCCCTGACCGTCACCGGCGACACGATCCTGTACGCCCAGTGGAAGCGCGTGCCCGAAACCACCATGCCAGACACAGGAGGAACCATGAACCATCGAAGACTGACGACAATGCTGGGGGGGGGCTTGTCCTCATGGCCCTTCCGTTCGTACTCATACGCCGCCGCAAGCGGGGCTGACCCGCGCAAGGCGGGTGATGTGACATGCTGAAGCGCATCACCCGCAAACTGGCCATCCTTGCCGTTCTGGCCGGCATGCTGTCCGGACTCGCCCCGTCCATGCTCGCGGTGCGCACCGCCCACGCCGACGAGGCATCGCAGTCCGGAGCATCCACGGCATTGGACAGGTCGTCGGCAATGACCACGTTATAGTCCCGCTGCAAAAGCTCCACGGCAATATGAGAGCCGATGAACCCGGCTCCGCCGGTAAGCAAAACAGTCTCTTTCATGGTGCTTCCTCCCGAACCCTGTGATTTACTGCGGCGTCTGCTGCACCACGCCGGAGAACAGATA
>ENA-OYYI01000636-OYYI01000636.1-human-gut-metagenome-genome-assembly--contig:-NODE-636-length-12136-cov-5.248986_pt1 | contig 12136 bp, 10 predicted proteins | sample MGYA00244063_ERZ653448 | MGnify/ENA primary metagenome ERZ653448 (study PRJEB26926, sample SAMN06165192) | human gut metagenome | biome: ENVO:00009003; feature: ENVO:2100002; material: ENVO:00002003...
AAGCTGAACTATTCCAACAAGCCCTTCCTGTTCAGCATCGGCGGGCTGGAACTCAGCGTGTTCGTGCCGCTGGGGCTGATCTTGCTGGTGGTCAGCTACATCGTGCTGTATAAGACCCGCTTCGGCCTGCGTCTGCGTGCCTGCGGCGAGCACCCGCAGGCTGCGGACTCGGTGGGCATCAACGTTTACAAGATGCGCTACGCCGGTGTCATCCTTTCCGGTGCGCTGGGCGCCGTCGGCGGTCTGGCGTATATCGTGCCCCCGGTGCAGACCTGGAACTTTGAAGTCGGCGTGGCCGGTGCAGGCTTTCTGGCACTGGCAGTTATGATCTTTGGCCAGTGGAAGCCTTTCCACATCTTTGGCGCGGCCATGTTCTTTGCCGTGTTCAAGAGCCTTGCCAATATTGCAGACTCTACCTTCCTTGCGCAGCTGCACTGGTCCAGCAACATCTATAATATGATGCCCTTTGTGGCCTCCATGGTCATTCTGGCCTTCACCTCCAAGAACAGCATGGCACCCAAGGCCGAGGGTATCCCCTACGATAAGGGCTCCCGCTAAGCGTATTCGCTAAAAATCCGTAAAACGAAGGCATCCGCAGTCATCCATGTGCTGCGGATGCCTTTTTTGTACGGGGCAGGGCATATTTTGTCCATATATTTGTCGGCAGAAAATGGCATTTTTACTTGTAAAATACAACAAGATGTGCTATCATTATAAAACGAATGTGTATCTATAGGAACCCGGTGTACATTTCTTGCACTGCGGAAAACAAGAAAGGTGAGTTTCGCTATTATGGACGAAAAAGCAACTATGGGACAGTCGCTCCGGAACATGGAGGACGAAGAGACCATTGATCTGATGGAACTGGCCCGCCTGCTGTGGGCACATGCCGTGCAGATCGTGGCAGCAGCTGTTGCGGCAGCGCTGATCTGCCTGCTGGTGTGTATGTTTGCGCTTACACCCAAGTACCAGGCATCTATCAACATGATCGTGAATACCCGGCAGGATAACTCCTCCACCTTTACCAGTGATAACTTCAATTCTGCCAAGAACCTGATCAGCACCTATGCGGTCATCATCAAGGGCAACACCGTGCTGAACGAGGTCATTGATGAGCTGGATCTGGACATGACCTACGCCGAGCTGTACGACATGGTGGATGTTGCCGATGTGGACGCTACCCAGATCATGAAGATCACGGTCACCGATACCGATGCAGAGCGCGCAGGCGAGATCGCCCAGACCATTGCCGACATCGTGCCCGATGTGCTGGTGGAAAAGGTGGAAGCCGGTTCCTGCAAGGCGGTGAGCGATGTGTCTATCAACCCCAATAAGGTGTTCCCCCAGACTACGAAGTACGTTGTGCTGGCAGGTCTGCTGGGCGCTGTGCTGGTGTGCGGCGTGCTGGTGCTGGCACATCTGCTGCATGACACCGTTGTGGATGACGAAGATGTTCAGAAGAAGCTCGGCCTGCCCGTGCTGGGCCTGATCCCGGAGGTGTAAGACGATGTGGAATCTGTTTAACAAAAAGAACAAAACTGACGACGAGCACCGCACCCTGCAGCTGATCACCGATAAAAAGATGCCCTTTGGCTATGTGGAGGCCTACAAGTCTCTGCGCACCAATCTGGACTTTATGGCAGGTTCCATGGACGTGCACACGCTGGTCATCACCAGTACCGTGCCGGAGGAATCCAAGAGCAATGTGGCGGTCAATCTGGCGATGACGATGGCCGAAAGCGGCAAAAAGGTGGCTCTGATCGACTGCGACCTGCGCAAACCGGTGCTGCACCGCTACCTGAAGGCAGGCCACAACGTAAAGGGCGTTTCCAACGTGCTGTCCAACCAGTGCACGCTGGACGAGGCACTGCATGAGTTGAAGGAAATGAACCTGACCTTCCTGCCCGCCGGCACTCCGCCGCCGAACCCCTCCGAGATGCTGAGCCAGCCGCAGATGCAGGCCATGGTCAACACCCTGCGGGAAAAGTTCGATGTGGTCATCTTTGATGCACCCCCGGTGTCCGTGGTCACCGATGCAGCCGTCATCGGCCGCTATGTGGACGGCGCGGTTTTCGTTGTGCGCTCGGACTACGCCCCCGCCGATGCAGTGCGCGGCGCAGTGAAAAAGCTGCAGGATGCCGGTGTTCGGGTGCTGGGCAGCGTGCTGACCCGCTACGACATGAAGAAGGCACTCAAGGGCTCCAGCTACGCATATAGTTATGCCTACAATTACAACTATGCCTACGAAAACCAGAAGGCCAACGCCGCTGAATAAGGAAGCACTGCTATGACGGATCTGCATTGTCACATTCTGCCCGGCATCGATGACGGCGCAAAGGATACAGCGGTCTCGCTGGAGTTGCTGCGCAGGGAATACGAGGACGGTGTGCGCAATATTGCGTTCACCAGCCACTTCAACAGCGAGCGTACCACAGTGGAAGCCTTTACGGTAAAGCGGCAGGCTGCCTTTGAACAGCTGACCGCAGCGCTGGAGGGGCAGCCCATGCAGTTTGACTTCAAGCTGGGGGCGGAGGTGTTCTTCTCGCCCGGCCTGTGCGAGCTGGACACCCGGGCGCTGTGCATGGGGGACACCGCTTATCTGCTGATGGAGTTTCCCACCACCCACAAGCCGCATTTTATCCGGCAGACCCTGTACAATTTGCAGCAGCAGGGCATCGTGCCGCTGATCGCGCATATCGAGCGCTACCCCTATGTGCTGGAGGATCCCACCCTGCTGTACGACTGGGTAGCCGCCGGTGCCTATGCGCAGATCAACGCAGGAGCACTGCTGGAGCCTAAGCTCTGCAAAAAGTTGTGTAAGTTCATCCAGTGGGGATTGGTTCATGTCATCTCCACCGACACCCATTCCCCGGACAAGCGCCCGCCCCGCATGGCACAGGGAGTGCAGCAGCTGGAAAAGCTGCTGGGCAAGGAAACTGCTGCCCGCATCGTGCGCAACGGCGATGAACTGTTCCACGATCAGGAACTGGACGCTGTGACCCTGCATCAGCCCAAAAAGTTTTTGGGCATGTGGGTCTGATCCTAAAGTAAGGAGAAAACTGCCCGGGCAGAGAATTGCTCTGCCCGGGCAGCGGATTTCAGTATGAAGAAAAATAAGGTCCTGAAAATCGTGTTGATCGTGCTGGGCGCGCTGGTGGCTCTGCTGGCAGCAGCTGTTCTTGGCGTGCTGTTCTACCTCCACAGTATGGCAGCCGGTATTCCTGAAACCCTGCCGGATGCCCCGGCGGACAGCACACAGGTCACCCTGACGGATGATGAGATCGATAAGCTGCTCAGCGGTGAGATCACGCTGGAGGAACTGGCAGATGAAGCCGCCGCGTCCGGCAGCGGGGAACAGGAGGCATCCGCCAGCGCTCCGCAGCAGGAGACAGGTGCGGCTTCCTCCCCGGCGAATTCTGATACTTCTCCGGCGGCATCTGCCTCCCGGACGGAGAGCAGCAGTACAGCGTCCTCCAGCAAGCAGGAGACTGCCGGTACAGCCAATTCCGGTACAGAAAAACCGGCGTCCTCCTCCGGCAAACAGGAGGCCGGCTACGAGGCCGAGGTCAAGGCACTGCTGCGGCAGCTGTACAGCGTCAAAGCGCGCGCCGAGGCAGAGCTGAACAGCTGCATTGCCGGAGCAAAGGCAGAGTTCAAATCGCTGCCAGAGTCTCAGCAGACACAGGCACGAAAGATCTCCATCGTGCTGGCCAGAAGCGGCAGACTGTATGCGATGCAGGCCTCCTACGACAGGGAAGTGGGGAGCATCGTCAGCCAGATGCGCGCCATTCTGACCGCCAACGGCCAGAGCACCGCATTGGCAGATCAGGCGATGGCCTCCTATAAAGCACAGAAGAGCGCCATGTACTCCCAGCTGACCGCAAAACTGTACTCCTGACCCGCAAAACGACCCATGACCACCCGCAGTACCTTTTTCCGGGCACCGACCGTGCCGGAGAGGGGAGCTGCGGGTGGTTTTGCTTGTGATATAGAGAAAAATAGCACCCTTATGGATGGATGGCTCAGGAGCGGAGACGCTGCCTTTTGTACTGATAGGGGAGAACAGATTGTGCGTGTCAACGGAACAGTTGCCCGAAAGAACTAAAAAGTAGCACTTTTGCCTACAAATAAACAGAAAATTTGTATAAAGTATAAGATTTCACTCATGCTCTGCTGTAATGAAGTGAATTTTTTTCATGTAAATTGACAAAAATCGAGGTTGTCTTTATAATAGATAGAGTGTTTCTCGGGTATGGACGATGGTGTTTATGCAACCGCAAGATGCCATCGTTTTATTATTCGCTTTTCTGTCCGCGTGCCAAGGACAGACGTCCGCTATGTGTGAGGCTGGCGGACTGCGGGAAAGTGTGGCTCGGCCTGAGAGCAAAAACAGTAATTCATTGATAGGATTGGAGTGGCATCAAACGATGGCAAAGTACATCATCAAGCGTGTCGCAATGGGTATCTTCAGTATCTTCATTGTGGCTACGGTTACCTTTTTTGTCATGAACCTGGTCCCCGGTGGCCCGTTCGTGGCAGAAAAGTCCATCAGTGCCGCTGCTCAGCAGGCTTTGGCCGAAAAGTATGGCCTGGATAAGCCGCTGGGTGTGCAGTACGTCAACTACATGGAGAGCCTTCTGCACGGCGATCTGGGTCTGAGCCTGCGTCAGCGCGGCCGTACCGTGAACCAGATCATCGCCAGCAAACTGCCGGTGTCCTGCCGTCTGGCAGGTATTGCAGTGGTGGTGGCTCTGTGCGTGGGCATCCCGCTGGGCTGCATTTCCGCTTATAACCGCGGCAAGTGGCTGGATAACATTATTATCGTGTTTGCTACCTGCGGCATCGCGATCCCCAGCTTTATCTCCAGCGTGCTGCTTTTGTACCAGTTTGGTATGAACATGAAGGTGCTGCCCACCGTTGGCCTGAACAGCGCAGCCGCCTATATCATGCCGGTCACCGCACTGGCCATCTATCCCTCGGCTTATATCACCCGTCTGATGCGCTCCAGCCTGCTGGACGTCATGGGTCAGGACTATATGCGCACTGCCCGCGCAAAGGGCGTGTCCCAGTTCATGATCCTGTTCAAGCACGCACTGCGCAACGCCATTCTGCCTGTCATCACCTACGTTGGCCCCATGCTGGCCAGCCTGATGACCGGTTCTTTTGTGGTGGAAAAGATCTTCTCCGTGCCCGGTCTGGGCCGCGACTTCGTGTCTGCTATCACCAACCGTGACTACACCATGATCATGGGCACCACCATCCTGCTGTCCAGCATGGTCATCATTGCAAACGTGATCGTGGATATCCTTTATAAGATCATCGACCCGCGCATCAAACTGCAGTAAGAGAAAGGAGCGATTTTCATGGAAAACATTAAAAAGAATCCGCTCAGCCTGCAGCTCAACGCGGAGGATTTTCTGCCCGCCAGCAATGAGGAAAAGCAGAGCCTGGTGGTCATGCGCGAAAGCGTCAACTTCTGGAAGGACGGTATCCGCCGCCTGAAGAAGAACAAGATCGCCATGGTCAGCTTTGTGTTCATCATTGCTATTGCCATCTTTGCCTATCTGCTGCCCGCCGTCTGGCCTTACAGCTATTCCGAGCAGATGAAGGGCAGCAACAACCTGAAGCCCTTCGAATACTCTGCCTCCGAGCAGGCGCGTATCGACGCAGGCGAAAAGGTGTTCCCGCACATTCTGGGCACCGACCGTATGGGTCGTGACTTCGCTGTGCGTATCATGATGGGCACCCGCGTCAGCCTGTCTGTCGGTCTGATCGCTTCTGTGCTGGTGCTGATCATCGGCGCTACCTACGGTGCGGTTGCGGCCTTTGCCGGCGGCTGGGTGGATAATATTATGATGCGTATTACAGATATTCTGTACACCATCCCCGATATTCTGCTGATCATCCTGCTGGGCATGGCCCTGAAGGACCCGCTGGACAAGCTGTCCACCCAGCCCGGCTTCAAGTGGATGCAGACGCTGGGCCCCAACATGATCTCCATCTTCATCATCTTTGCTCTGCTGTACTGGGTCGGCATGGCACGTATCGTCCGCAGCCAGATCCTGATCCTGAAGGAGAGTGAGTACGTTACCGCTGCCCGCGCACTGGGCGCTTCCAGCGGCCGTATCATCAAAAAGCATCTGCTCACCAACTGCATCGGTACCCTGATCGTTACCACCACCCTGCAGATCCCGGCTTCCATCTTTACTGAGAGCTACCTGAGCTTCATCGGTCTGGGTGTTGCAGCCCCGCTGCCTTCTCTGGGTTCTCTGGCTACCGATGCCGTCAAGGGCATGAACACCTACCCCCATCTGCTGATCGCTCCCGCACTGATGATCAGCGTGATGATCCTTGTGTTCAACCTGTTCGGCGATGGCCTGCGCGATGCCTTTGACCCGAAGCTGAAGAATTGATGAGGTGAACAGAAATGAGCGAGAAAATTCTTGACATCAAAGAAGAACGCCTTTCTTTCTTCACCCCTGCGGGCGAAGTAAAGGCACTGAACGGCGTTTCCTTTACCATGAATCAGGGCGATGTTCTGGGCGTTGTGGGTGAGTCCGGCTCCGGTAAGTCGGTCACCGCCTACTCCGTTATGGGCCTGACCGCTTATCCCGGCAAGCTGGTGGGCGGCAAGGTGTGGTTTAACGGCCACGAGATCGAGAACATGAAGGAGAAGGACTTCCGCAAGATCCGCGGCAACGAGGTCTCCATCATCTTCCAGGACCCCATGACCAGCCTGAACCCGGTGTACACCATCGGCAACCAGATCGTGGAGGTCATCCGCCTGCACACCGATAAGAACAAGGCCGATGCATGGGCACGCGCCAAGGAGCTGCTGGAGCTGGTTGGCATCAATGAGCCCGAGAAGCGCCTGAAGCAGTACCCCCACGAGCTGTCCGGCGGTATGCGCCAGCGCGTGATGATCGCGATTGCACTGGCCTGTGAGCCCAAGCTGCTGATTGCTGACGAGCCCACCACCGCACTGGACGTGACCATTCAGGCACAGATCCTTGAGCTGATGCAGGATCTGCGCAAGAAGCTGGGCATGAGCATCATCATGATCACCCACGATCTGGGCGTTGTGGCTTCCATGTGCGAGAAGATCGCCGTCATGTACGCCGGCCACATTGTGGAGTACGGCACTACCGACGAGATCTTCTACCAGCCGGGTCACGAGTACACCAAGGGTCTGATCAACTCTATCCCCAAGCTGAACACCGCAGAGCACGAGCGCCTTGTGCCCATTGAGGGCACCCCTGTGGATCTGCTGAATCCGCCGGCCGGCTGCCCCTTTGCGCCCCGCTGCAAGAACTGCATGAAGATCTGTCTGAGCAAGATGCCCCCGCGCACCGAGCTCAGCGATACCCACTATACCTACTGCTGGCTGCAGCAGAAGGCTGCATTTGAGAAAGGGGAAAAGGCAGAATGAGTGAACACAAGACGCTGGTCGAAGTCCAGCACCTGCAGCAGTATTTCCCCGCCGGCGGTGTGGGCAAGAACCGCAAGTACGTTCAGGCTGTGGATGACGTAAGCTTTGCCATCCGCAAGGGCGAGACCCTTGGTCTGGTAGGCGAGTCCGGCTGTGGCAAGACCACCACCGGCCGCACCCTGCTGCGCCTGTACGAGCCCACCGGCGGTAAGATCTACTATGACGGCAACCTGCTGTTCGATAAGGACAACAAGATCGCAGTGGATATGCTGCCCTACCGCCGCCGGATGCAGATCGTTTTTCAGGATCCCTACGCAAGTCTGGATCCCCGCATGACCATTGGCGACATCGTGGGTGAGGGCATTGATATCCATCATCTGGCCGAGAACGAAAAGGACCGCCACGATAAGATTATCGCCCTGCTGGAGCGCGTTGGCCTGAACAGCGAGCACGCAAACCGCTATTGCCACGAGTTTTCCGGCGGTCAGCGTCAGCGCGTGGGCATTGCCCGTGCACTGGCTGTGAACCCCGAGTTCATCGTTTGTGACGAGCCTGTTTCCGCACTGGACGTTTCCATTCAGGCTCAGGTCGTCAATATGTTCGAGGATCTGCAGCAGGAGATGGGTCTGACCTACCTGTTCATCGCCCATGACCTGAGCGTTGTCAAGCACATCTCCAACCGCATCGGCGTCATGTATCTGGGCAAGATGGTGGAGCTGGCCGACAGCTACGAGCTGATCACCCACAGCATCCACCCCTACACCCGCAGCCTGATCTCCGCAATTCCGGTGGCAGACCCCATTACGGCCCGCCAGTCCAAGCGTATCGTGCTGCAGGGCGATGTGCCCAGCCCCCTGAACCCGCCGTCCGGCTGCCGTTTCCGCACCCGCTGCCCCTATGCAGACGAGCAGTGCGCCAACGAGGTGCCCGAGTTCAAGGAAGTCTCCACCGGCCACTGGGCAGCCTGCCATCACCTTGACCGCGTGAAGTGAGAACACTTCACGCCAGTGAAAGGTGAAAGCAATTCAACTTAGCGCTGAAATGTTGTCACAAAATGGTTACAGTCCAGGTTTTGGACTTGTAACCGGCATGAGAACGCATTATAATCATTCGTGTTCCTCCGGTGTACAAATTATTTGCACCGGATCGAATATAGAGGCGGCTGGGGGAACCTGGCACACTCAAATTTGATATAAGGGAAGGATATTATTATGAAACGCATTTCTCGTCGTAATTTCCTCAAGGTTGCAGGCGTGGGTGCCGCTGCTCTGGGTCTGGCAGCCTGTGGCGGCAGCAAGTCCGGTTCTACCGCAACCTCCGGCACTGCTTCTTCCGCTGCTGGCTCTTCTACCGGCAGTGTCAACACCGCTGGCTTCACCGTCCAGTACGGCCCCAACCCCGAGACTCTGGATCCCTCTTTGAACAGCGCTGTTGATGGCGCCAACACCATCATCACCATCTTCGAGCCCCTGCTGATCATCAACGAGAACAACGAAGTTATTGGTGGCCAGGCTGAGAGCTGGGAAGCAAGCGAGGACGGCCTGACCTGGACCTTCACCATGCGTGACGGCCTGAAGTGGAGCGATGGCACCGACCTGACCGCTAAGGACTTTGAGTACAGCTTCAAGCGTATGGTCAACCCCGACACCGCAGCTCCCTACGCAAAGACCTGCCTGGGCATGATCGATGGTTTTGACGCAGCTGTCGGCTTCCCCGATGCAGACGGCAACCCCACTGCAGAGCCCAACCCCGATGCTCTGAACGTCAAGGCAAGCGACGACGGCAAGACCCTGACCATCGTGCTGTCCTACCCCTGCTCCTACTTCGACAAGATGGCCGCATTCGCATCCATGAGCCCTGTGCAGCAGGCTACCGTTGAGGCCAACGGCGATGCATGGTGCACCTCCGCTGAGACCTTCGTCTCCAACGGCCCCTACATGATCACCGAGTGGACTCCCTCCGAGCGTATCGTTCTGACCAAGAACCCCAACTACGTTGGCGGCTGGGATAGCTCCAAGATCGTTTCCGACAGCATCACCCTGCTGTTGCTGGAGGACTCTTCTGCTTCCTACGCTGCTTACAACAGCGGCGAGGCTGTCCTGATCAAGGACGTGCCCACCGACGAGATCCCCAGCCTGACCAAGGCAGAGGACGGCGGCGACTTCTATGTTGACACCATTCTGGGCACCTACTACGTCAGCCTGAACCTGCAGCACGATGCCTTCAAGGATGCCAAGGTCCGCAAGGCTCTGGCTCTGGCCATCGACCGCGACTATGTTGCCAACACCATCATGCAGGGCACCTACTCTGCTGCTTCCAACCTGGTTGGCCCCGGCATCGTGGACGAGAACGGTTACTTCTACGACAACGCGAACGGCGGTTCTCCCTACATTGCTGATGACTACGAGGCAAATATGGCCGAGGCTAAAAAGCTGCTGGAGGACGCTGGCTACCCCAATGGCGAGGGCTACCCCACCATCGAGTACAGCACCAACGATTCCGGCTACCATGTGCCTCTGGCAGAGTACCTGCAGCAGACTTGGGGCGATCTGGGCATCACTTTGAGCATCAGCAAGATGGAGTGGTCTGCCTTCACCGCTGCTCGCCGTGCAGGCGAGTACGATGTTGCCCGTAACGGCTGGGTCATGGACTACAACGATCCTTCCAACATGGTCGAGCTGTTCTGCACCGACAACGGCAACAACGATGGTAAGTACTCCAACCCTGACTTTGATGCTGCTGTTGAGGCTTCCAAGGTTGCTGATCCTGCCGAGCACTTTGCACAGCTGCACAAAGCTGAGGACATCCTGATGGAGGATATGGGCTGCATCCCCGTTGCTTACTACAACGATTTCTGGCTGCAGAGCTCTTCTCTGAAGGGCATCTGGCACAGCCCCTACGGCTACTGGTACTTCCAGTACGGCTACATCGAGGAGTGATTTCCTCCCTGTGCTGTGCAGCGTAAGCTGAACCGTAAACTATAAGCGCTAAGCACCCCGCTGACCGGAAACGGCTGGCGGGGGGCTTTTTTGCTGTTATTTTGTAAAAAAGACGAGTGCTCGGTTTTGCCGAGCACTCGTCTTTTATATGTAAACCAGATTGAAAAGGTACCAGCTTACACCGCAGCCATGGCGGCCAGAACGCTCTGCCAGCTCTTGCTGCGTGCGGCAGGCACCGGTGCGGGGCGGGTGCGCCGTGCAGCAGGTGCACTATGACCGGTTGCAGAGGATACCGTCAGGGCAGGGGAGGGGCAGAAGAACACAGCAGTGTCCTTTGCCAGCCACTGCGCAGCCAGTGCGGCAGCCTGCGGGTCAGACTGGAGGGCGCGGCGCTCGTTCCCGGCCAGAAAATCTGCCAGCCAGTACAAAATTGCGCCCAGCGGCAGGCAGGGAGAAGTGTCCTGATTCCAGTAGCTCCAGCGTGCACCGCAGCCAAGGTGACTTTCCACTGTGATCTGTGCACCGTTGCGGGCATTCTGCGGGATGGAGCCAACATAGTTGGTCCCGGCGCGCTGCCCCAGCTCCTCAATAAGGCGCTGGGTGCGGGCAGCATCCAGCCGATCCTCCCGGCAGTAGGCGCGGAAGTCGGTCTGGCTCAGCAGGCTGTCGGCACTGGACGGAAAACGCCCGGTCAACTGCCCATCCGCATTGTGGCACAGCTGCCAGCCCTTGCGGAACAGCTGGAAATTCAGGCAGCGCCGTCCCATGGTGGAATAGCACACAAGGGCGCTCTGCTCCCCGGGCAGCTGTTTTACTTCAAGATAGGCATCGTTGCCGCAGGTATCCTGCAAACGGACGGTAAGCAGCAACTGTGCACCGACGTGCTGGGTGGACATGGCGTTGTGCATGGCGTCAAAATAACGGGAAGCGTCCATGATTGATCTCCTTCCTATAGCAATTCAACTTTTAATGCAACAGCAACAACGTTGAATTGCATATCGCAAATATGCTGTTTGAATGTTGCACTAATTCCTTGCCTTGCGATAAAAGCAAACAGCGAAACGTTGTAAAAGCGCCAGCCGGGTGATCGGGCCGTCAGGCTGCATAAAACTTCTCTGAACGTAGTATAGCATACTTTTGGATGAAAAACAACTGTAAGTTTTCCAAAACAACAAATTTTTGCAAAAATCTACAGCGTATTGCAAACAAAAGTTCAAAGTATGGTTGTGCACTGAGATGTGCGGTTGTAAGAAATGACCCCTGCGGGAGATGCCGGCTAAAGCCGGAACTGCTCCCACAGGGGTCGCTTTGTTTTTTCAATCGCCAAGTTCCCGGATCTCGTTCTGGATCAGCCGTCCGGCAGCGCGGGCAAGCTGATCCATGCCGCGGATGCGTGCCATATTTTTGCCGTAGATCTGTGCAGCGGCACCGGCAGAGCTGTCCTCACCCATGAACACAGCCGACACCCGGATGCCCATGCGCTGCAGCGCACGCACCTGCGCGGCAGTGTCAGCCACACCGGCAGCGTCCTCGTAACCGCAGCCCAGCGGTTTTTCCGGGCTGGGCGGGATGCGGCGGCTGTCGTTGGGCGAAGCATCCGTCAGTACGATGAGCAGATGCCGCGGCGCAGGGCCGGGCGCATACTGCAAAAGGTCGCCTGCGGCCCGCAGGGCAAGGCCGTCACGGTTCCAGCCGGAAGCGAAATAACGGTTGATGTTCTGCAGGTTTTTGTCCGCAAAGCCCTTGAGCACACGCAGCACAGTGTAGC
>ENA-OYYI01000642-OYYI01000642.1-human-gut-metagenome-genome-assembly--contig:-NODE-642-length-11985-cov-4.554149_pt1 | contig 11985 bp, 8 predicted proteins | sample MGYA00244063_ERZ653448 | MGnify/ENA primary metagenome ERZ653448 (study PRJEB26926, sample SAMN06165192) | human gut metagenome | biome: ENVO:00009003; feature: ENVO:2100002; material: ENVO:00002003...
TCTACACGCGTAAGATCGTCGGCAGCGTCAGATGTGTATAAGAGACAGAAAATATGTTGAAAAACGAGCTGCTGATAAATTGTGATATGGAGACGACTGTTGCCTCCTATGCGCAAAATGCGGCAAGGTGCGGACTGGACGGCGTTGTGTGCAGTCCGCTCGAAGCGCGTCTTGTAAAGGAAGCGTGCGGAAAGGATTTTCTTGCCGTCACGCCCGGCATAAGATTTGCCGACGGCGAAAAGGGCGACCAAGTGCGCGTAACCACACCGCAAAGGGCGAAAGAAATCGGAAGCGACTTCATAGTGGTGGGCAGACCGATTACCGCCGCCGAGAACCCTGCGGAGGCTTATTTCCGCTGCGTAAAGGAATTTTTGGGATAGGAGGCAGATATGAAAGAAATAGCGGGTTATCTTTTGAAAATAGGCGCGGTTTTTCTGCGCCCAGAGCAGCCGTTTACTTGGGCAAGCGGCATAAAAAGCCCCATTTATTGCGACAACAGGTTGGTTTTGACCGACGTGGAGGCGCGCGACGCGGTTGAAAACGCCATTGCGGAAACGGTAAGGCGGCGTTATCCTCAAGCTCAGGCTCTGTTCGGTACAAGCACGGCGGGCATAGCGCACTGCGCAATCGCGGCGCATATCCTGCGCCTGCCTGCGGGTTACGTCAGGAGCGGCGCAAAGGAGCACGGCAGAACCAACCGCATTGAGGGCAAACTCGAAAAGGGCGAAAAGGTTGTGGTCATAGAGGACCTTATCAGCACGGGCGGAAGCGTAATAGAAGTTGTGGAGGCTTTGCGCGAGGCGGGTGCGGAGGTGCTTGGCATTGTCAGCATCTTTTCCTACAACATGAGTAAGAGCGCGGAAAAGCTTTCCGGAGCAAACGTGGAAAACGTGAGTCTTTCCAATCTTGACGAGCTGTGCGAGGTGGCTCAGGAGAAAAAAATAATCGGTCCGGAGAACGTCCGACGTGTGCTTGCGTTCCGCGACAATCCGTCCGACGAGAGCTGGATAAAAAACTGACGGAGAAAAAATGAAACATTTGCTGGATATAACCGATATGAGCGTTTCGGAAATCGACGCGCTTGTAAATCAGGCTGAAAACATTATGAAAAACAGAGAGGCTTACGCCCATGCCCTTGACGGCAAAACGCTTGCCACGCTGTTTTTTGAACCGAGCACGCGCACGAGACTTAGCTTCGAGGCGGCTATGCTTGAATTGGGAGGCAGAGTTCTGGGATTTTCTTCCGCAGACAGTTCGAGCGCCGCAAAGGGCGAAACGGTCGGCGACACGGCGCGCGTCGTGAGCTGCTTTTCCGACGTGATTGCCATGCGTCATCCCAAGGACGGCGCGGCGAGGGCGGCTGCCGCTTGGGCGCGGGTGCCCTTAATCAACGCGGGAGACGGCGGTCACTGCCATCCCACGCAGACGCTTACCGACCTTGTCACCGTTCACGCGGAGAAAGGGCGGCTTTTCGGCTTGAAGGTGGGGGTTGTAGGCGACCTGAAATACGGCCGCACGGTGCATTCTCTTTTAAACGCGCTTTTGAGATACGAGGGAAACAGCTTTGTGCTGATTTCTCCGCGCGAGCTAAGACTGCCCGAATATATGCTCCAAGCAATCAAGCAAAAGGGCGGCAAGGCGGTTGAAACTGCCGATTTGCAGGAATATATGTCGGAGCTTGACGTGCTTTACATGACGCGTATTCAGCGGGAAAGATTTTCCGACGCAGACGAATACGAGCGTCTTAAAGACAGCTACGTTCTCACAAGGGACAAACTTGGCTCTGCAAAGGAGGATATGATAGTCATGCACCCGCTGCCGAGGGTAAACGAGATTGCCGCAGACGTTGACAAAGACAGCCGCGCCAAATATTTCGAGCAGGTCAATTACGGCAAATTCGCGCGTATGTCGCTGCTGCTTACGCTTTTAAAGGACGGCGGTGCTTCGGGCGAAACAAAACTCGGCGGCACGCTTACGCAAAAGAGCTGCCCCAATCCAAGATGCATAACCAATGCCGAGCCGTCGCTCGAAAAGCTGTCAATCTTTGACGGCGGCACGGAAAGGTGCGCCTATTGCGAAACCTCTCTTGACTGAAAAAGCTCCTTTGACAGGAGTATTTCATGGAAAAGAGCGCAAGCGTACAAATGTTACATCTGCGCGGAGCAGTCGGAAAAAATTTAAAGCGTAACCGAATGGTTACGCTTTTTTAAAATCTTTATCTACACCCGTCAAGGCGTTTTTTTGTTTTTGCGGTGGGCAAACGGCGAAGTTTTGCTTGACAGGACGTGCTGCGTCAGGTCATAGGAAAAATGCACGTGCGCAGGCTGAACGGGTTTGTTGTCCGTGTCGGCAAAAGCGCAACATTTTTCAAAAATATTCAGCAGCGTTTCCGTCGCCGTGAGCATCTGCATTCTCTCGTTTTCGCTTAACGCGCCGTTGAAAATGCTTTGCATAATTTCCTGCGAATTTTCGCTGTGCGTTTTCATATCTTTTTTGGCAGATTCCGTCAGCGAAATATATTGCGTTTTTTTGTTGCCCTCCTGTTTGGAGCGCTCTATAAGACCTTTTTCTTCGAGTTTTTTCAAGGTTCGATGAATACATTTGGGTGAAATGTGCGCTTTCTCCGCAAGAACATGCGTGGGGAGGGGGCTTTGCCGGTCGAGTATTGCGGAGACCTTTCTCATGTAAATATCGTCCAAAAAACCCGAATAAGCTCCGCACCGAAACAGCTCCCACTCCATGGTAGCGACCAGATTGGTGTATGCCACCTGCATTTTATCCATCAGTTTTCCGTATTCTTTTACGCCGTTTATATCCATTCTTGTTCTTCCATTTTGTATTTTAAAATTTAATTGTTTGTTTGTCAAATAGAGATGCAAAATTTTTTGGCAAAATTGTGTTAAATCATTTGACAATTGCCGCACTATGCGGTTATAATTACCGCAGAGTGCGGCAATTTTAAGTTGTTGTGCCGCACGGAAAATTTTTGCGGAGGTAAATTATGAAACGATTGAGACGATTATTGCTGCTTTTTGCGGCGGTTGCCGCTTGCCTGCTTGTATTGTGCGCCTGCGCGCCTTTAAAAGCGTCGGTGACGTTTAAACTGGACGAAACCGAAAGCATTGTCGTAACGGTAAACGACGACAAAAAAGCATTTCCGCCATACGTCGAATGCGCAGAGGGCGTTTATGTCGAGGGATGGTACGTTGACAGCGGTTTGACGATTAAATTCGATTTTTCGCAGACAGTGGAAGACGACATTACGCTTTATCCCAAGTATATGAACGCCGAGTACACGGCGCGGTTCGACCTGAATTATCCCGACTGTAAAAATCCTCCGCAGGCGACGTTCACGCGGCAAGGAAACCTCGTGCTGCCTGCCGAGCCTGTGAGAGTGGGGTACGAGTTTTTGGGCTGGAGCGACGGCGGCGCGCTTTACAGGGCGGGTGCGGAGTATGACACGCAGAACGCGCTTTGCAACCTCGTTTTTTCGGCAAGCTGGCGCTACAAGGTGCTCACCGTCACTTTGCTCAACGGTGAAGGCGAACTGATAGAGAAGGTGGAAGTGCCTTACAACGGCTCGGTGGCGCCAAACGACGTGCTCGTACAGGAGTCCAATGAAAACAGCTGGTGCTTTGACGTAATCGGTTGGGACAAATCCATAACCGACGTAAAAGAGGATGTGACGGCGAGCGCGATTTACAAATATGTGCCGACGGACGATTTTTATTTCAAATTTTCCCTCAACGAGGATAAGGTTTCATACTCCCTTGCGGGCTTAACAACGGGTTCTGTTCCCGCAAAGACGGCTTTACCCGACACGTATCGCGGACTTCCCGTCACGAGATTGAAGAAAAATGCTTTTTCTTCAAATATGACGCTTACGGATTTGTATATACCGTCAAGCTACGAAACGATAGAGTCGGGAGCCTGCCGAAATTGTTATATGCTCAAAAACGTTACGCTGGAAAACGGAGTAAAAAAACTTGGACTTGCGAGTTTTTCCGGTTACAATCTGAGCAAAGTGACTCTGCCCGACACGCTGCTCGATTGGGGAATCATGCCTTTCGGAACTTCGACGGCGATTGAGTACGTTTTGAAGGGCGACAACGTCAATTACGTGCAGGAGGACGGAATAATTTATGACGTCGACAAGACCGCGGTTTACGTCGGCAGTTCGACCGCGTCCGGCGACATTGTTTTCCCTGAAACCGTCACGCGGGTCAAGGCATACGCTTTTGTCAGAAACAAGTCAATCACGGGGCTAACCTTCAAGGGGCATATAGACGCGATAGAGTGGGGCGCTTTTTTTCAATGTCCTTACATAACCGATTTGGTTTTTGAAAAGGGCGTAAAAGAAATTTCAGGCGTCGATTCAGAGCAGGGAAAAATATTTGCGGAAAAATACGACTACGAGGACGGAGGCGATTTCAACCTTAACGGAGCGTTTTTCCGCTCGTGCAGCGGCTCTTTGTGGGACGAAGAAACATTCGAGTCCTTGGGCTTTGCGACTTTGGAAAATCTTGTGCTGAAAGGAATCGAAAAAATAGGCGACTGCGCGTTTCAGGACTGCAACATACGCAATTTGAAAATCGACAAGACAGTGCGTTACATAGGGGAAGCGGCTTTTACCAATTCGGGAAATGATTATATTTTTACTTCGGTGTCCATGCTCGGCGCGGATGAAAACGATTTTTACGCAATCAAGGACGACTGCATTGTCGAAAAGGGGAGCGGGCCGCAATATCTCGGCAAAAACGGCGACAGACTGCTTGTTTACGCTCAAAACTCATCCGCAGTTCAATTCGACGTGCCCGAGGGCGTGACATATATTTCGCCCTTTGCCTTTGCAGAACTGAAAAATCTGGAAACCGTAACCCTGCCCGAGGGGATCACCGAGCTTTACGGCGGAACGTTCAGCGCCGTTCTCGGCAGCTCCTTAAAATCCGTGCTTTTGCCCTCGACTCTTGTATCCTTGCGCAGCGATACCTCCGTTTTCGGAGAAGTGCAGCTTATGGGTATCACAGGTGGGGTGTTTACCGGCTGCGAAAATCTGAGCGAAGTTGAGTTCAGGGGGACGCCCTCGCTCGAATACATAGGCGCAAACACTTTTTACGTTACCGCGCTTTCTGAGTTTGAAATTCCCGCTTCGGTTACGTACATAGGTTTTTCTGCGTTCCTTAACGAATATTTGGTTTCTCTGTCGGTCGAAGACGGAAACGAGGTCTATGTTGCGGATGAGGGAGTGCTCTACACAAAGGATATGACCACGCTTGTGTGCTATCCGTCGCGGAAAGCGGCAACTTCCTATACCGTGCCGGAGGGAGTTGCGGCAATAGAGGGTTACTCCTGCGAAGTAACCGCGTTTCTTGAAACGCTTGTAATAGGCAGCAATGTAAAAAAGGTGGGACAGTCGGCGTTTTACAACGCGCACGCGTTGAAGGAAATTACATTTAAGGGCAACGTCGAAATGCTTGGTCAGTCCGCTTTTTTCGGCGCGCCCAATCTCAATAAGGTTATTTTCGAGGGGGAAATAGCTCCGTTTCTTGGCGGCAGCCACAACGGTACATACAGCGTTTTTGCTTCGAGCTACGACAGTATGACGTGGGAGGCTATTCTTCTGTGCGAATTCGTCGTGCCGCAAAATGCAATCGCCTCGTATTACTCCGAATTTTATCTTTACGCTCCCGCGTATGCGGAGGCAATTGACTTATCGGAGATTTCCGACACTGCCTATACCCTTAAAAAAGACGGCGAAACCGTTGCCGTATTTACCGACTCATTGGTTAAAACCGAGCCGACGTGCGAGGGTTCGGGATATTTTCAGGGCTGGTATCTCAGCGACGGAAGCGCGGACGGCGACTGGGGCGAAAGAGTGGAGTTCCCCGCTTATTTCGAGCAAGATACAATAATCCTCTACGCGCGCTTCGGCGAGCAAAGGGTGCAGGACGGCAAGGCATGGGGCAGAGACTTCGAGCTTGACGCAAACGGCGAAGCTCTCGACGTGACGTTTAAAAACGGCAGGGCGGTCTATTTCCGCTTTACCGCGCCGCGAAGCGGCAGTCTCAATCTGTTGTACGACGGTTTGACAAGAGACGAATTTTATTTGCAGACAGACGACGTGTCGGGCGTGGAGTACGTTGTACTCTCCGATTACGACAATCCGCAAAGCTGGTGCTATGAGACAGAGGAGGGCAAGACCTATTTCGTGAGCATAAAAATTTATCTTTTCGACGGCATAAATATAGACTGCGCCGTATCTTTTGAAATAGTCTGAGCAAATTTAAAGCCTCCTCCCGACGGGAGGAGGCTTTTTCTTTCAAAGATTTCAGGAAATCACGCGGGCGAGCAGCACGCCCATGACGGACGCCATCATCAGTCCGCGCGTCCAACCCGAGCTGTCTCCAAGGCAGTGCAGGTTTTTAACCGACGTTTCCAACCTTTCGTTCATATCGATTTTGTTTGAATAAAATTTCAATTCGGGAGAATACAGCAGCGTTTCGTTGCTGGCAAAGCCGGGCACTACGATATCCGCGTCTTTGATAAAATTCAATATCGAAATCATTGCTCGATAGGGCATGGCTGCCGTTATGTCGCCCGCCACCGCGTCCGCGAGGGTGGGGCGCACGTTGCTGCGTTCAAGCTCCTTTTGCCATGTGCGCTTTCCGTCCATTATGTCGCCGTACCGCTGAACCAAAATTTTGCCGCTGCCGAGCATATTGGTCAGCTCTCCTATTTTTTTCGCGTATTCTATGGGCTGGTTGAATGGCTCGGAAAAATTGTGGGAGCAAAGGATTGCAAGATTGGTGTTGCCGCTCTTTTTTTCCTTGAAGGAGTGTCCGTTGACCACCGCGAGGTTGTCGTCGTAGTTTTCCTGCGCGACAAAGCCGCCCGGGTTCTGGCAGAAGGTGCGCACCTTGTTTTTGAACGGCTTGGGATAACCTATGAGCTTGGATTCGTAGAGAATGTTGTTTACCTCCTCCATAATCTCGTTTCTCACCTCTACCCGCACGCCTATATCCACCGTGCCCGGTCTGTGGGGGATTCCGTGTTTTTCGCACGTCTTTGACAGCCAGTCCGCGCCGCGCCTGCCCGTTGCGACGACGGTTGTCCCCGCTTGGATAAGAAACCGCTCTCCGTTTTGACGGACATACGCTCCTTTGCACACGCCGTCGTCGATAAAAAGGTCGTCGCAGTCTGTGCCGAAAAACAGCTCCACGCCGTTTTTTAACAGATGCTTTTCGATTGCAAGATAAATCTCCTGCGCCTTTTCCGTGCCGAGATGGCGTATCGGGCAGTCCACCAGCTTTAAATTCGCCTGAATGGCTTTTTTCCTGATTTCCTTTATTTTGTCGTTGTCGCCCACTCCCTCTACCTTGCAGTCCGCGCCGAAGTCGAGGTAAATCTTGTCCACGTATCGGATTGCCTCTTTTACCGCGTCGTGTCCGACAAGCTCGGGCAGGTCTCCGCCCACGTCTTCGGACAAAGAGAGTTTTCCGTCCGAAAAGGCGCCCGCGCCCGAAAAGCCCGTCGTTATGCTGCAATTTTTGCAGCCCGCGCACAAGCCCGTTTTGTTTTTGGGGCAGATGCGGTTTTCTATGGCTGCGCCCTTTTCGACGACGGTGATTTTTCTTTTGTCTCCTCGTTTAAGCAGCTCTATGGCGGTGAAAATCCCCGCGGGACCTGCTCCCACAATCAAAATATCCGTTTTCATAATGCAATTCCTTTAAAGTTATTTTCGTCCTTTTTGCCCGCTTTCAATCGGGACGCAAAAAATGCCCGCTCCGACTGTATGCGGAAATACCGCATATAGTCGACGGGCAGGCTCGTCGGTAGAAACTCTCCGCCCTTTGCGCGGAGACTATATATGCTCTGCTTTTTTGCGGCGTCGCCGCACGCTGAACAGTTTAGCACGGCGCCTGTCCTTTGTCAAGAAAATTTTGAAAAACGCTTGACACAAGCGAAGCGTTTGAGTATGATTAGCAAAGTAAATTCCGACGGCAAATAGGAAATTTACCGACGGAAAAATCGTTCGGAGGTATGTTGTGACCGCTAAAAAAATGCTGCACGGCAGGGAGTTCAAAATCAGCTGCGGCAGGTTTGACAGGAAAATAAGCGTGGAGGTTGACGGAAAGCCCGCCGAAAAAGTCGACGGCGCGCTTTTCAGGGTTGCTCTCGCCGACGGAAAATATCTGCAATTCAGAGTGGAAGGCAGCTACATGACGGGGATGAACCTGATTGAGGGAAATGTCACCTTGGAGGTTTTCAGGCATATAAGCTGGTACGAATATCTGTTCATCTTCGGACCGCTGCTGTTTTTGGGCTTCGGCGCGGCTTTCGGGCTTGACGCGGCGGAAATAAGCAACGCTGCGGCGGTTGTCGGCGGCGTGGCGGGGCTGGTTTTCGCTTTGGCGGGCTTTTTTGCCTGCAACGCCGTTGTGCACAGCGGCAGACTGAAAAAATGGCTCAAAATACTTTTGAACCTTTTGGTACTTGCCGCGCTTGCGGGACTGTTCGTCTGGTTTTTTCTCAGCATTGCGGTGGTTCTTGCTCTTATCGGTCTTGGGGAAGCTCTTGTAAATGCCGCGTTTTTGCCTTGAACGCGTCTTAAATCGAATAAAAAACGGCGGCATTTTGCCGCCGTTTATTTTTTCTCAAATTCAGAAAGACGCTTTGTCAGATGTCGAGAGAGTTTCTGCCTTCCTCGTTGAGGTCGAAAACAAGATAACCCTGCTGCGCGCGCAGCATTCTCTGTTTGCGGCCTATGCTCAGGCTTTCCTGATTGTCGAAAACAGTCATTATGTTGAGACCTGCTGCGGGTGCAATGTACAGCATATACACCTCGCGGCTCAGTACGTTTATCGGATTGCCGTCAAGGTCGACGAAATTTTCCCCGTCGTTGAGGTAACGGCAGATTTCGTTTTTGTCGTTGAATTTGTCTTTGGCGTCGGCGGCGTCCTTTGAGGAGTCGTAGTCGCCCGCCCAAACGGCTCCCACCTTGAAGTCGTCGAGCGAAGAAATATTCTGCGTTGTGTAAACGGTAACCGTTGTAGGCTCTTTTGAAAAGCTTCCCTCCACGAGGTTTACGTAGGTGGTGGAGTTGGAAACAAGCGCGTCCTTGTCAAAGCATCTCAAAAGAAGAAAGAGCATTTCGTTGTCGTATGTTTTGACTTTGTCAGTTCTTTTCAGCTTGAAGGAGAGCGCGTCCTCGCTTAGAGAGCTTTCGATTGTCACGACGGGTCTTTTTGCGGAGTAGTCGTAAGAAACGGACGTTTCAAAGTCGTTGAGCTCGCAGCCCGCTTTGCCCACGTAAACGCTTTTTACGCTGCGGCTGCTTGCGTCCGGCAATAGATTTGTGCCGTTGAAGGTCGCGCGGGCGGTTACCCTGACGCTTACCTTAAACGAGCCGTTTTCCGTTTTTTCTATTATGGGTTGTCTTGACCCGTCCGCCGCCGCTTTTTCGGTCTCTTCTTCCGCTATTGCGGACAGCCTGCTCTTGACGTCCGAAAGGTCGGATATACCCGCCTTGACAAACGCCGCGTCGTCGTAAATTTCGGTAAAAGTCAGTTCTGTTTCAAGCGAGTACCGATTGTCGGCAAGGGGTTGTACGGTTGACGTATATACGCCGTTTTCCACCTTTGACGGCGCGACCTGGTCGAGATTTGACGTGTAGACGTACTCTCCGTCGCTGTTTTTTGCGCGGCTGTAATAGTTAGAGTAGGTCAGCTCGTAGTCGCTGGCAAGACGCACGTCGTAAACGAGAGTTTCGGAAGAAGAGCCCGACCAACGCACCTTGACTTCGGGGACAACCGCGCTTGAACCGCAGCCCGTCAAAGCAAAGCACGCCATGATGAATAAAATTGTAAGCAAAAGTAATTTTTTCATTTTTTCTCCGATTGGCGCTGTGGGCGCATTTAACAAATAATATCATCAAACAAAAAAAAAGTCAATTGACATCGTGCAAATTGAGTCTTATAATTATTTCATGAATTTCGTTGTTTATAAGACGAACACCTTAAAAGCCGCGAAAAACCGCATAGAGGAGCTGCTCAAAGCGGTCAGTCGCAGCGACATTGACAGTCCGCACATAGTGATTGTGCCGGACAGAGCTTCCCTTGCCGCCGAGAGAAGTATGCTTGCCGCAGTGGGAGGAAGCTTCAATATACAGGTTTTTACCTTCAACAGATACGCGGGGCTTATCGCGCCCGAGACCTTGAAGCCTTTGAGCGGTCAGATGGCGGTGCTTGAAATGATGAAGGTAATCGAGCAGAACGCCGACAGACTGGTCTGTTTTTCCGGAGCGGGAAACACGGAAGGCTTTGCGCGGAAAATTTACGACGTAATCAGCCTGTTGAAGTACAACAGAATCAGTCCCGAAAAGCTGCTTTGCGCCTGCGACGACAAGGCGCTTTCTTTGAAATTGAAGGATATAGCGCTCGTTTACTCCGCATTTCAGGCGTCGGTGGAAAACAGGTATCTTGACTCCGCCGACAAGCTGGAAACGCTTTTGAACGCCGTCGGCAGTTCGGAACAAGTGAAAAAGAGCGTTTATTACATCTATGATTTTGACGGATTGAGCGTACAGGAGGAGGCAATAGTCGAAAGCCTTGTGCGTTATTCGCGCGGGGTGTACGCCGCCTGCGCGGCGGGCGCGGGGTATATGTATTCCAACGGGTTTTACGCATCGCTCAACCGCATTGCCGCCAAAACGGGCGGGTGCAGGGAAATAAACGTCAGGGAGGACGGCTCCGAAGTCTTGTCGGCGCGCGAAAAGGCTTTGCTTTTCGGCACGGTGGACAAGCCCGCGCCCTTGCCGCGCGAAAAGTTTACGATTGTCAGCGCGGCGGACGCCGAGGAGGAGGTTTTTTTTCTTGCGTCCTACATAGACGGTTACGTGAGAAAGGGCGGCAGATACCGCGACGTAAAGGTTGTGGTAAGCGACGTGGACGAGTACCGCAACGCGATAAGACGGTATTTTTCCCTTTTCGACATTCCGTTTTATCTCGACGAGAAATACAGTCTCGACAGTCACGCGTTGTGTCGTTTCATTTCGGACTTTTTCAGAATGAAGCGCGCCGATATGAGGCTGGATTACGTTTTGCCCGTCGTCAAAAACTATTTTTTCGGCGCGGAGGAAAAGGACGTTTTTCTTTTCGAGAATTTTTGTCTCAAATACAATTTCGGTTACGATTTTTCCCGCTTCGATTTGGGCGGGGACGAGCCTGAGGAGACGCGGGAGGCAGCCGAGCGCGTGAGGGAAAGACTGTGCCGTCTGTCGCAGACCGAGGTGCCCGCCAAAGCGACGGTGGCGCAGTACGTAAACGTCGTGCGCGAGCTTGTGCGCCGCAACGACCTTTACGGCAGGCTGGAAGAGTTGGCTGCGCGTCTGGAAAAGAATGCGCCCGATTATTACGCGAAATTTTCGGTTCAGGTTGACGAAAAGCTGGATTCCGTGCTCGAAGAGCTGGTTCAGACGGCGGGCGGACTCTTTGCGGACGTCGAAAAATTTCTCGGCTTTTTCTCGGCGGCGGCAAGCGACGTGAGCGTGAGTATACTGCCTCTTTACGCGGATTGCGTAGAGCTTTCAAATTTGGACAAGTCGTTAAGACACGACATAAAAGCGCTTGCGGTGTTGGGAGCCAACGAGGGCAAGCTGCCCGCAAAAAGGAGCGACACCGCGCTTTTGAACGACGCCAATTTAGCCGCGCTTATGAAAAACGGCATGCGCGTCGCTCCCGACGCCGCGACGCTGGGCAAAAACGACAGACAGTCCGTCGCAATGCTGCTGTTGGAGCCCGAGGACAGGCTTTACGTATCTTATCGTAACACGGATTCGGACGGCGGAGGACTGAAACCGTCGTCCTTTGTCAGGACGCTGCAAAAAGTCCACACGAGGCCTGACGGCAGCGTGGCGGAAGCGGAGCGTCGGCCTGATTTCGGAGTCCATTCTAGGCGTTGCGCGGTTTACGGCGCGCTGGAACGGGG
>ENA-OYYI01000647-OYYI01000647.1-human-gut-metagenome-genome-assembly--contig:-NODE-647-length-11965-cov-6.766499_pt1 | contig 11965 bp, 7 predicted proteins | sample MGYA00244063_ERZ653448 | MGnify/ENA primary metagenome ERZ653448 (study PRJEB26926, sample SAMN06165192) | human gut metagenome | biome: ENVO:00009003; feature: ENVO:2100002; material: ENVO:00002003...
CTACCAATGATGGAACTACATAAAATTTTTTTGTCATACAAAAAAGCCCTCTCATCTGAGAGGGCTTTGGTTCAACCGACTTAGAACGCCGCAGCACAGAAATAGGATAAGTTGGATGTTGTTTGTCCGGTTCCCGCGCCATTTATAGTACAAGAAGAGTAGGAACCCTGATTATAGGTCTGATTACCGGTTCCTGTCCAATAAGTAACATTACTTGCATAACCGGAAGTTTTGTTATTGCAAACCGTAACCATCTGCTGATAGGTTGGTAACCCCCAGGTAAGGCCGGTCGTAGAATTAAGGCTGTCGCAGTATTCGATGGCTTCAGCCTGTGTGCCGGTGCGGGAAGTACGGGATAAAATCGTACCGTGCTGACCATTGGCTTCAACCTCAAATACCGTACCAATCGCCACGCCTTTGTCATTGGTATAGACGTCGCCAATCGCATAAGTCGTCGGAGTCGGATCATTACCGGCACCGCCGCTACCGAATGACCGCACACAGAGCGCATGGGTTCCGGCACCGCTATAGCATCCATAATCAGCCTTCCCATTTATAGCAACATTTTTCAACATGCAAGCTCCTACACCATTGTTTGTAAGCCAACAACGATCGTTGCTTAAGATGCTGGAATCTCCACCAGTTTCAATTTTTTGTGTATTCGGAATTTTCGCCAATTGGGCGTTTATTTTGTCAACATTGGCTTTAATTAAGCCCATATCTTCCATGCTGGCCAGACTCCAGCCGCTGGTGCCGTCCGTCGTATAACTGGCGCATTGGCTTGATGTTGAACCGGTAAATTGCGCAATGGACATCATCTTGCCGCTGAGGTCATAAACGATACCGACCGGAATACGGCCCGAAATCGGTTCTGCCGAAATTGCGTCAACATATACGAAATCGCCGATTTCCGCCAGTTTTTTACCGTTTTGGTCGGTATAGGCGGTACAAAAATACTTGTCCGGGTCAAAGGGGCAGCGAAGTTTGGCCAGTTCGCCGCAGTCGGAAGCAACTTTGTCATAGCCGAGTTCTTCACAGGTCGGCGCCTTGACGCAGGTCGGCGTTGTTTCGGCCTGAGCCATGGCCCGGCCGGAAATCATCATCCCCAAAACCAGCAGGCTCGCGCCGATTTTCTTTTCTGGATTAAACATGGTTTTTCTCCTCAGTTCTCTGATTAATTTTCTGTTTGTTGACAGGTTGCCGGCTGCGGCAGCCAGTACCACAGCGCCCCGTTGCACCAGTAGTTTTCCGCGTCGGCCAGACCTGTGGCGCAGCCGATTGCGCAATATTGGCCGGAACAGTCTTCCAACGTGCAGATGGCGCCTTCCGGACATTTGTCCAGCGTACATTTGTTGTCGCAGCATTCCTGACAGGTCTCAAACAGTTCAAGCGTACCGCTCTGACAGCTGGGCGAACCGATTTCGGGTCCGCAGTTGCAAACCAGATATCCGCGGCATTCGGCAGGTTCCCGTTTATATTTCAGGGTTCCGCAGCTGTCGCAGGGCTCGCCGTCGACTTCGTAGCCTTTTTCGGTGGCTTCTTCATAGGTATAGTCATAACCGCTGCAGGGGTTGCATATGCAGTTGCCGTAGGATCCGTCATGGGGGCAAAGCGCATCGGGGTCGAGAATTTCGCCTTTGCTGCAATTTGTAACATAACCCGCGTCGGCACATGCTTTGGGGCGGTTTTCGCGGCAGGCGGCAAAATAGCTGCTGTCGTACGGGCAGAACTTGTCGGGATATCCGGGCGGCGTGCATGATGTCAGCGGATAGCCGATGGAAGCGCAGTCCGGCAGGGAAAATCCGTCATCGCTTTTGCTGAAGTCGGTATTGTCGCCGCATTCCCCGAAACCGATAAAACAAATGCTTGCGGTCTGATAAGAATTGTTTATGTCTGCAAAAAGAGGCGCAGGCGTTGTCATGGGTGTGGATAGTGTGTTGAAATGTGCATTAACGGGTTGAGAGAGCGTCATGCTCTTTTCCGCCGCCCGAACTGCCGCATCGGTTCGGACAAACATTCCGCCAATCAAAGCGGCAAATAAACAGAGACGACAATAAGACATGACACACCTCAAACAAGTTAACGAAAGACAGCGCCTGCAAGGGCAGAGGTGTGCAAAAACGTCGGCGATGACACAGCCTTGTCAGGCTGCCAAATCGCAGTTCACATCACACCTATCAGTATCTATGATAATCTCTTTAAGAACAAAAGTCAACAATTCTTGACACGTAATTTATTTTTGTCTCAAGTATTATTGCTGGTAAGTTTTGACGGCTTCGTCGCGCTCAAACAGATAAAGTAAAATCCGCAGTGCTTCGCCGCGCGGCGTCGACAGCTTTTCATCCTGCGCCACAATCATCTGCGCGTCTTTGTTGGCGGTATAAAGCAGATGTTTGTGCTCGTTCATGTCGGCGATGCGAAATTCGCAGAAACCCGACTGCCTGGTGCCGAGAATTTCGCCGCCGCCGCGCAGTTCCAGATCTTTTTCGGCAATCAGAAAACCGTCTTCGGTTTCGCGCATGATGTTCAGCCTTTCCCGGGAAGTGTCGCTCAGCGGGTAGGAGTAAAGCAAAATGCAGGTCGAGGCCTGAAAGCCGCGTTTGATGCGGCCCCGCAGCTGGTGCAGCTGCGCCAGTCCGAAACGCTCGGCGTGTTCAATGACCATAACCGTGGCTTCAGGGACATTGACGCCGACTTCAATAACTGTCGTTGCAACCAGAACCTTGAGTTCGCCGGCCTTAAAACGCTCCATAACCGCGTCTTTTTCCTTTTCTTTCATTTTGCCGTGCACCAGTCCGACTTCGCCGCCGAAAATTTTTCGCAGCGTGTCAAACCGCTCGACGGCGGCGGCCAGATCAACTTTTTCCGATTCTTCCACCAGCGGACAGACCCAATAGGCGCGGCAGCCCTGTTCGATTTTGCGTTTGAGCGCCGCGGCGACGTCCTGCAGTTTGGAAATCGGCAGTACCCGGGTATCGACCGGTTTGCGGCCTTTGGGCGGCTGGTCGATTTTGGAATATTCCATATCGCCGTAAGCGGTCAGCACCAGCGTCCGCGGAATTGGCGTTGCCGTCATGACCAGAATGTCGGGTTTGTTGCCCTTGTCCGAAAGCGCCAGGCGCTGATGGACGCCGAAACGGTGCTGTTCGTCGACGACGACGCAGGCCAGGTCTTTAAAAGTAACAGCCTCCACGAACAGCGCGTGCGTACCGATAAGAATATCAATTTTTCCGGCTTCAAGGTCTTCCAGAATTCTGGCGCGCGCTTTGCCTTTAATCCGCCCGGTCAGCAGCTCGGCGCGGATGCCGATTTCTTCACAAAGCGGCTGCATGGTTTCCAGATGCTGTTTGGCCAGAATTTCGGTCGGCGCCATAATCGCGGCCTGTGTGCCGCATTCAACCGCATTCAGCATGGACATCAGCGCCACGATGGTTTTGCCGCTGCCGACGTCGCCTTGCAAAAGCCTGAGCATGCGGTAGGGCGAAGCCTGGTCGGCAAAGATTTCCTTTAAGACCTTTTCCTGAGATTCTGTCAGTTCAAACGGCAGCCTTTCGAGAATTTTTTTACGCAGAAGCCCGTTGCCCCTGATTTCGCGTCCCTGCTGTTTTTTGACTTTTTCGCGAACCAGTGCCAGAGCCAGCTGGTTTGCCAGCATTTCGTCATAGGCCAGCCGCCGGCGCGCCGGCGCCGAAGGCAGAATGTCCGCATCCGATTGAGGATTGTGTACGGCGGCCAGCGCTTCGTTGAAAGCGGGCAGGTCTTCGGCCTGCCGGTAATGTTCGTCCAGCCATTCCGGCATTTTCGGAACCCGGGCCAGCGCCTGGCGGATATATTTGTTTATCATTTTGTTGGTAATGCCGCCGGTCAGCGGATAAACGGCTTCGACGGTCTTAATCCGGTCCATCTCTTCCGGACGCCCGACATAGTCCGGGTGGCTCATCTGCAAACTGCCGTTAAAGCTTTCCAGCTTGCCGCTGATGACCCGCTCGCTGCCTTCGGGAAGATTGCGTTTCAGCGTTTCCGGATAAGCGTGAAAAAAGCTTAGGGTAATCTCTTCGCTGCCGTCGGTGCAGACGATTTTGTAGGGAAGTTTTTTGAGCTTGGGTTCAATATGCTCCAGAACTCTGATTTTTACCGTAACGATGGAACCGATGCGGGCGTTCGCAAGTCTGGGCGAATAGCGCCGGTCGATAATCGAGGAGGGCAGATGCCACAACAGGTCGACGATTTTGTCCCCGGCCAGATTGCGCACCAGTTTGGCGTTTTTTTCGCCGATGCCGTTCAGATTTTCGATTCCCGCAAACAGCGGATATAAAAGCGGCGGCCGCATGGTTTCTTAATTATTCCTCAAGAAAAAGGTTGCTATAATGCGCATATTGTATATATTTTATTTCAAATAGTAAATGATAAGATTGCCAAATGCACGCAGACATTGAACAACTTGCGGATTATACGTTTTCTGCGGTAGCCGAGGGGTATGACGCCTTTCTGCTCCGCGATTTGCTGCACTCGTCCAAACAGGATATTCTCTACATTGTCAGCGACGGCCTCAGTCTGGAGCGCACGGCCGAGCTTTTGAAAAACGTGGCGCCTGATGTTGAGGTTCTTAAGTTTCCGGCCTGGGACACGGTTCCCTACGACCGCGTTTCGCCAAATGCCGGCATCGTTGCCGAACGAGTGGCGGCTCTCGGCGCTCTGACCTTAAATCCGAACCCGAAGAAAAAACGGATTGTGGTTGCCAGTATCGGCGCCGTTATTCAGAAACTCCCGCCGTCCAAAATTTTTCGTAATTCCATGCGCGAGATCAGGGTTGGCGGCAAGCTCGACTTCAACGATTTTGTACACTATGCTGTCGTCAACGGCTACAACCGGGTCGAACAGGTTATGGAACCCGGCGAATATGCCGTCCGCGGCGACATCCTCGACATCTTTCCTGTCGGCACGCCCGAGCCTCTGCGTATAGACCTTTTTGACGACGAAGTGGAAAAGATCCGCACTTTTGACGCGTTCAGCCAGCGCACCACCGGCGAACTGAAAAGTTATGGCTTTCAGGTGGTCGGCGAAGTGGTGCTCGATAACAATACCGTCAAGAATTTCCGTGCCGCTTATCGCGAGGCTTTCGGTGCCGCCGCGCAAAGCGACGAGCTTTATGAGGCGATTTCCGCCTCGCGCAAATATATGGGCATGGAAAACTGGCTGCCGTTTTTCTATGAAGAGCCGCTGCCGAGCCTGTTCGATTATCTGCCGGCCGCCCATGTCGTGCTTGACCGCAGCGTCGACGATGCTCTGCTGGCCAAGGAAGACGGCATAATGGACTATTATCTGGCCAGGCAGGAGGCGCTGGGCATAAAGTCGGCCAGCGAAGTCGACACTTATCGCCCGGTCAAGCCGGAGCTGATGTTTCTGTCCGCGCGCGAATTTTCGGCTAAGGTTAAGGCCCGCCGGGCACTCCGGTTTACGTCCATGAGTTTTCCCAGAGGCGAAGGGGTTATAAACGCCGGCGTTATTCCCGGCCGCAGTTTTTCGCATGCCAGAAACGTCAATACCGCGCAGGTTTATGCCGAACTTAAGGATTATTTGTCCGAAAATGCCAAATTGGCGCGCATCGTCTGCTGCTATTCCGCCGGTTCGCGCGAACGCCTGTTTACGCTGATGAGCGAATACGGCATTAAGGATATGGGCTTTGCCGATGATTGGGACGATGCCCTGAAAAAAGCCGCGCATAAGAAAATCGTCCTGCTGGTTATGAACCTGCCGCACGGCTTCCGCGGCGACGGCCTGTGCCTGGTTTCGGAACAGGATATTCTCGGCGAGCGGCAGAACCGCAAGAGTGCCAAAAAAGTTACTTCCAAAGACTTTATTGCCGATGTTTCGTCCCTGTCGGTCGGCGAACTGGTCGTACACATTGAACACGGTATCGGCAGGTTTCTGGGACTGGAAAACATTACCGCGGGCGGTGCGCCGCATGATTGCCTGAAAATTCTGTATGCCGGTGATGCCAAACTGTTCGTGCCGGTTGAGAATATCGACGTCATTTCGCGCTACGGCATGGAAGACGACAACATTCAGCTTGATACGCTGGGCGGGCTGGCATGGCAGGCCAAAAAGGCCAGGGTTAAGGAGAAAATCCGCGACATTGCCGAAAAGCTGATTAAAATCGCCGCCGAACGCCACTTGAAAGTAGCCGACAGCTTTGTGCCGCCGCAAGGTTTGTATGACGAGTTCTGCGCCCGTTTTCCTTTCAATGAAACCGACGATCAGTTAAATGCGATTACCGATGTTTTGAAAGACCTGAATCAGGGATCGCCGATGGACCGGCTGATTTGCGGCGACGTCGGCTTCGGCAAGACCGAGGTTGCTTTGCGCGCAGCTTTTGCCGTGGCAATGTCCGGCGCTCAGGTGGCGCTGATTGTGCCGACCACATTGCTCGCGCGTCAGCATTATTACAATTTCAAAAAACGCATGGAAGGTTTTCCGGTACGGGTCAGAATGCTTTCCCGTCTGGTTACGCCCAAAGAGGCCGCAGAAACCAAAAAGGGATTGGAAGACGGTTCCGTGGAAATAGTCATCGGCACCCATGCGCTGCTGTCCAAAGACATTAAGTTCTGCAATCTCGGTTTGCTGATTATCGACGAAGAACAGCATTTCGGCGTTGCGCATAAGGAAAAGCTCAAGGCATTGAAGTCGAATGTTCATGTCCTGACGTTGACCGCCACGCCGATACCGCGCACGCTGCAAATGTCGCTGACCGGGGTCAAGCAGCTGAGTATTATCGCTACGCCGCCGGTTGACCGTCTGGCGGCCCGAACCTTTGTCATGCCGTTTGACAAGGTAATGATAAAAGAGGCCATTTACCGCGAAAAATTCCGCAACGGCCAGGTCTTTTTCGTCTGTCCGCGCGTTTCCGATATTTTCGGCATGGAAAAGGAACTGCGCGCGCTGGTGCCGGACATCAGGATTCTGGTCGCACACGGGCAAATGCCGGTCAAACAGCTGGAAGACGTGATGAACGACTTTGCCGACGGCAAAGCCGATATGTTGCTTTCAACCACGATTATCGAATCCGGTATCGATATGCCGACGGTCAATACCATGATAGTCCACCGTTCCGACATGTTCGGACTGGCACAGCTGTATCAGCTCAAGGGACGGGTAGGGCGCTCGAAAGTCCGCGGTTATTGCTATTTTACGGTGCCGAAGCAAAAGGAACTTAAGCCGGTAGCCGAGCGTCGGCTGAACATTCTGCAGGCGCTGGATACGCTGGGCGCCGGTTTTTCGCTGGCCAGCCACGATATGGATATCCGGGGTTCCGGAAATATCCTCGGCGAAGAACAGTCCGGACATATCAAAGACGTCGGCATCGCGTTGTATCAGCATATGCTGGAAGAGGAAATTATGCGGCAGAAGAGCGGTGAACGGCAGCGCCGGGAAGACGAACCGGCCGATTGGGCGCCGCAGATTACTACCGGTATTCCGATTATGATTCCCGAAACCTATGTCCGCGATTTGGGCGTGCGGCTGGGATTGTATAAACGTATCGGCGAAATCAGGGACAAAGCCGGCATTTTGGACATGCGCGAAGAGCTGACCGACCGTTTCGGCAAACTTCCCGAAGAAGTGGACAACCTGCTCAAAACCGTTGAGATCAAACAGCTTTGCCGTGAAGCAAATGTCGAAAAAATCGACGCCGGCGCCAAGGGTATTCTGATAACTTTCCATAACAACGTTTTCAAAGCGCCGGATAAACTGATTAACTGGGTTTCCAGACAGTTTGGCGTCATCAAAATCCGTCCGGATCAGAAGCTGTTTGTCGAACGCGATTTGCAAAGTTATGCCGTCAGGGTCGAAACGATTAAAACCTATGTCGGCAAACTGGTCGAGATGGTCAAAGGAGATTAGATGAGCGAAAACAGCTGCAGTCTCGATTTTTATAATATGCTGGTTCATATTGTTTTCAAAAACCGGGTTTCCGAAGAAAATGTCGCCGTCAAGAACGCCTGGGAAAAAAACGGCACGCTGTTTTTCGACCTGTATTTTTACCGCGCGAAAAGGGGCAAACTGTTAGACGCTGCGCTGGTACGCGATTTGTATGATCTCAATACCGAAAAATATTATTACTCCGCACAAAATTTCTATCAGGATTTTCTGCAGTCGCGGCGTCTTGCCGCCGAACAGGCCGAGGAGATAAAAAAGCCGGCGCCGGTCGTTATTGACGTCAAACAGCTTGAAGCGGTTCGCGATGACTTGATAATTCTGATTTTTCTGGCCAAATGCAACGCGAATTTTACCGACATAAAAACCCGAGCCATTCGCGAATATATTACCCGAGTCCGTCCTCAGTCTCAGGCTTTGAGCGAGCAGTACGTAAACTCGTATCTCAAAAGCCTGAATCCCGATGAAGAGGATTTTTACCGTTCGTTGAACAATCTGAAGGCCAAAACCCCGGAAGAGGCCGCCGCATTGGCTGTTGACGCTTTCAAGGTCAGCGCGGCCGACGGCGCAGTCTTGTATAACGAAAGGCTTTATCTGGCCGAATTGTTGCAAACGCTGCGCGAATACGGTTTGGAACCTGACGTCGGTTTCTGATTGAATTAGCAAAAGCTTATAATTTTCCGGGCTTTGTTTTGCGGAGGTTTACGCCGGGTTTTTTATAAAAAAGTTGCTTTTATGCCGTTTTGAGCTTATACTTATATTGGTGTATGAAACAGATAGGTGTGGTGTGTGTGTATGTGTGTGAACAGAAGCACTTTCTGTTAAGCCGAAGCATCTGCCGCAAGGCAGATGCTTTTAAACTGTTTCTTTTCTGTCATATTTGGGTTTCTTTTTCCTTATAGTCATGTTCGGACTCTTTTTTTACTACAGTCACCCTCGGGTTCTTTTTTACCACAGTCACCCTCGGGCTTGACCCGGGGGTCTCTTCTCTGTCATCCTCGGGCGCTTTCTTTTTTATTGTCATCCTCGGGCGCAACGCGTCCCGGGGATCTCCTTTACAGATTCCCGTGTGTAAATTCCCAACTGCGTTGGGCCCCTTTCGTCCCGTAAGCCTCGAACTTCGCTTATAGCTCGTTCTCGCCAACTATCGACTCCAAGCACGGGAATGACAAATAAAGAACTGTCATTGCCGATATTGTTTTCTTTCTGTTATTGTCGGGCTTGTTTTTCTTGCTGTCATTGTCGGACTTGATCCGACAATCTAATTATAGGAGGCCCCTAAAACTCCAGAACTGGCCGAACGGAGTAGACATTGGTCTTATGGTTGCCGCCGTCCAAACTGTAACTGAAGTCAAAGTGAGAGGTCCACGCGATGTTGTAGGAGTGCTCCGACGAAGACCAGTTACAACAGCTCGGATAAGAAACACCTCCTACCTTTGAGATCGCTGTTTGTATAGCGTCCTGATTATTATAGATGTTGGTCATGATACCGGCCGCCGGCAGACACCATTTGCCGGCGGTATCCGCCGTCGGGGCATATTTCCGTGCCGCCCAGGCGGCCGGATAAGTGCTGGCATTACCCGCCGCAACAATCTTGTCCGTATTGCCGCAGCTATCATAGTCTGTTGATGCGGAACTACTGGACGTATAGTTCGGTAAGCTTGAAATATCTGTGCCGTAACCGCCCCAGGTCATGGTCGTTGAGTTGCTGCTGGTCTTATTGCCGTTCGTATCAATCGGCCACGGCGTCATAATCTGACCGCCGACACCGTTATCGTTGACATGAACCACAATACCCAACACCGTTTTGCTTGTGGTATAAGCGGCCGGTGCCGAACAGGTGCCATCGCTGTAATAAATCCAGCCGATTGCGCATTTAGGACGTGGATTGGGGCAATAGTAGCTGCTGCCGCTGGGGCATTTGACCGCGCCTTTTTCGCATTCTGCTTCCGTATATTTATATCCGAGTGCAGCACATTCCGGCGTTACCGTGCAGGTCATTGCCCGGGCGTCAAAGGAGAACAAAACTGTCGTTATCAACAATGCCGTTGTCATTGCCGGGCTTGACCCGGCAATCCAATCACAAGAGTTTTTATTGTGTTTTCTCATTATCTTTCTCCTTCTTAAAACTCCAGCACCGGGCGAACGTAGGGATTGCTGCTGCTGCTCTTAGAGTAGTAGTCCAAACCGTAACTGGTGCCTAGGTAAGAGCCCCACGCGCCGGTATTGGAGTACTCCGACGAAGACCAGTTACAGCAGCTCGGATAGGAAACACCTCCTACTTTTGAGATCGCTATTTGTATAGCATTCTGGTTATTATAGATGTTGGTCATGATACCGGCCGCCGGCAGGCACCATTTGCCGGCGGTATCCGTCGTCGGCGCATATTTCCGTGCCGCCCAGGCGGCCGGATAAGTGCCGGCATTACCCTGCGCAACTATCTTGTCCGTATTGCCGCAGCTGTCGTAATCTGTTGAAGCTGTCTCTCGAGATGTATAGTTCGGCAAACTTAAAATATCCGTGCCATAATCGCCCCAGGCCATGGTCGTTGAGTTGCTGCCGGTTTTATTGCCGCTCGCATCAATCCACCACGGTGCCATAATCTGTCCGCCGACACCGTTGTCATTGACGTGAACCACAATTCCGAGAACGGTTTTGGAACTGTCATGATTAGCCGCTGCAGCACATGTGTTATCGGTATAGAAAATATCGCCAATATTACAGCTTGGGCGGGATGAGACACAAGCGCCGTTTTTCCATATATAGCCGTCATCACAATCACAAGCGGCATAGTAGTTGCCGCATTTGTCGGTTCCTGCCGTTTCATTATCGCCCTCACAGGCGTATTTATAGGCTTTGCCGCATTCACAAAAGACCAAACCGGTGTTCCACGGACATTTAACCGAACCATCCGGACATTCGTCTGCCGTACGGGTATAGCCCAAATCCGTACAGCTTGGTGCTTCAACACATTCTTCCGTCGCCGCCCGGGTGTCAAAGGAGAACAAAGCAGTTGTCATTAATAGAAATACCTTTTTCATCTTTTTCTCCTGACTAAAACTCCAACACCGGGCGAACATAATTACTGCTGTTGACGCTCTTATTGCCGTAGCTCAAACAGTAACGGTAGTTAAAGTTAGAGTACCACGCGAAGTAGTTACTGTTCTCCGATGAGGACCACATACAACAGTTCGGACAGGAAACTCCTCCTACTTTTGAAATTGCATACTGAATAGTATCCAGTTGATTCTTGATATTGGTCATAATACCGGCCGCCGGCAAGCACCATTTGCCCTTGGTTGCCTCCGTTGGCGCGTACCTCCGTGCCGCCCAGGCGGCTGGATAAATGCTGGCACTACCGGCTGCAACAATCTTGTCCGTATTGCCGCAACTGTCGTAATCTTTCGTTGCCGTTTCGTTATCCTCATAGTTTGGCAAATTTGAAATATCACCATATGTAGTTGACCAATAGATAGTTGTTGAGTTGCTGCTGGTCCTATTACCGTTCGTATCAATCGGCCATGGTGCCATAATCTGACCATGCTTACCATTGTCGGTTATATGTACCACAATACCCAGCACGGTTTTAGAACGATTGTAATTGGACGCGTTGCTACAAGTATTGTCCGTATAGAAAATGTCACCGATTGTACATTGTAGAACGTTCGGGCAGAAGACCGTATCGCCGTAGGGACATTTAAGATAGCCGTCCGGGCATTGGTCAGCGGTTTTGGTGTAACCCAACGCGCCGCAGTCGGTTACCGGCTGTGTGCACCAGTCTGTATAATTAACGGCACAACCAATTATACAGTATTTGTTGGAGCATGTTTCCAGTTCGCAGAGATAACCTGCAGGACAAGATGTTTGTGAACATCTGTTTTCGCAACAAGGTTTGCAGACCTGATATTTTGTAGCTGAGCCGCTTTTGCAGGTCTGAGTACCGATTTGACCGCCGCATTCGCAGGTCAGGAATCCGGCGCAGGGATTGTTTTTGCGTTTGTATTTGGTCGTGCCGCAGCTGTTGCAGCTGCCG
>ENA-OYYI01000648-OYYI01000648.1-human-gut-metagenome-genome-assembly--contig:-NODE-648-length-11964-cov-5.763204_pt1 | contig 11964 bp, 9 predicted proteins | sample MGYA00244063_ERZ653448 | MGnify/ENA primary metagenome ERZ653448 (study PRJEB26926, sample SAMN06165192) | human gut metagenome | biome: ENVO:00009003; feature: ENVO:2100002; material: ENVO:00002003...
CATATCGGGCGCTTCGCTCTCGGAACTGCTCGCCTCGGCGGGCAGCGATCCCGACGAAGAGCTTTCGGACGGCGAAACGCCCGACGAAGCCGAAGTCGTAACCGTCGATCCGGAGTGCGCCGAAAAGCTGGAGCATGCCCGCAGCAGGATACTGAACCTCATCAAGGAGAAACGCCCGCGCTTCGTGCCGGCTTTCGAGCTGATGACGTTCCGCGACAACACGATCTCGGTGAGCGTACCGACGACGGAGCTGCGCGAGGAGATCCTGCGCAGCAAGACCGGGATGCTGATGCGCATCGCCGAACTGGCGGGCATCGAGGGTATGATCGAACTGGAGGTCACGGTCAATGAAGAGATCCGGGCGGCACGCCCGATCAAGCTCGAAGACCGCGTCCGCTACATCACGGAGAAGAACCCGCTCGTCGCGGAACTCCGCAAAGCACTGGACTTGGAAGTAGAATAAAAAGAACGAACAATAAAAATGGCAACAAAGAATTTCATCGAAGAACTCGAATGGCGCGGCATGATCCACACGATCATGCCCGGCGCGAAGGAACAACTCGAAAAAGAACTGACGACGGCTTACCTGGGTATCGACCCCACGGCCGATTCGCTGCATATCGGCCACCTGGTGGGCGTGATGATCCTCAAGCACTTCCAGATGTGCGGCCACCGTCCGCTGGCCCTCGTGGGCGGTGCAACGGGCATGATCGGCGATCCCTCGGGCAAATCGCAGGAACGCAACCTGCTCGACGAAAAGACCCTGCGCCACAATCAGGAGGCGATCAAGCGCCAGCTGGCCAAACTGCTCGACTTCGACTCCGACGCCCCGAACGCCGCCACGCTGGTCAACAACTACGACTGGATGAAGGAGTTCACGTTCCTCGATTTCATCCGCGACATCGGCAAGTGCATCACCGTCAACTACATGATGGCCAAAGATTCCGTGAAGAAACGTTTCAGCGGCGAGGGCGACGGCATGTCGTTCACCGAGTTCACCTACCAGCTGGTTCAGGGCTACGACTTCCTGCACCTCTACGAGACGATGAACTGCAAAATCCAGCTCGGAGGCGCCGACCAGTGGGGCAACATCACCACCGGCACGGAGCTGATCCGCCGCAAGCTGGGCGCGGAGGCCGAGGCCTTCGGCATCACCTGCCCGCTGATCACCAAGGCCGACGGCACGAAATTCGGCAAGACCGAGAGCGGCAACGTATGGCTCGACCCGCGTTACACCTCGCCTTACAAGTTCTACCAGTTCTGGCTCAACGTCAGCGACGACGACGCCAAACGTTATATCAAGATCTTCACGCTGCTCGACCGCCAGACCATCGACGCGCTCATCGCCGAGCACGACGCGGCTCCCCACCTGCGCGTATTGCAGAAGCGGCTGGCCGAGGAGATCACCTGCATGATCCACTCGCGCGAAGAGTACGAAAAGGCCGTCGAGGCCTCGGCCATCCTCTTCGGCGGCGCCACGTCGGAGGCTTTGCACCGCCTCGACGAGCAGACCCTGCTGCAGGTGTTCGAAGGTGTACCCCAGTACCGCGTGGCCCGCGCGGAACTCGCGGCCGGCGTCCCGTTCGTGGACCTCTGCGCCGAGAAAAGCGGCATCTTCGCCTCGAAAGGCGAGTGCCGCAAGCTGGTGCAAGGCGGCGGCGTGTCGCTCAACAAGGAGAAGGTGGCCGACGCGATGCGCCCGGTGACCGACGCGGACCTGATCGCGGGCAAATACCTGCTCGTGCAGCGCGGCAAGAAGAACTACTACCTCGTGATCGCCGAATAGGATGGAATACCGGATCGTTCTCCAGCGCATGGAGTTCCGGGCGCTGCACGGCTGCTACGAACTCGAACGAAAGGTCGGCAACCGCTTCACGGTCGACCTGGAGATCACGGCCTGCCTGGGCGACGCGGCCGCCGAGGACAGCGTCGAACAGGCAGTCAACTACCTCACGGTCTACGAGGTCGTCTCGCTTCAGATGCGCATAACCCAGCGCACGATAGAACGCGTGGCGATGAACATCATCGAGGCGGTCTACGCCTCCTTTCGGCAGGTCCGGCACGTAAAATGCACCGTCTCGAAACTGGCGCCCCCGCTCGGCGGCAAACTGGAGAAGGTGAGCGTCGTACTGGAGAAATAGAAACCTGCGCGCACGCAGCTGCGTGCGCGCAGGTTTTTCAAATAGGACCGATATATGCATCATTCACACGGCCGCGCAACGCTGGGCGGCAAATTGAGCGCCGTGCTCGTCGCGGCGGGAAGTTCCGTGGGACTGGGAAATATCTGGCGGTTCCCCTATGTCGCCGGAGACAACGGCGGCGGCGCCTTCCTGGTAATCTACATCCTCTGCGTCCTGTTGCTGGGACTGCCGATCATGGTGGCCGAATTCTCGGTCGGACGCGCCTCGCACCGCAACGCCGTGGGAGCCTACCGGGCGCTCGACCCCAGGTGGAGTTTCCTGGGCTACAACGGCGTCGTGGCGGCCTTCCTGATCCTGGGCTTCTACTTCGTGGTGTCGGGATGGACAGCCGAATACATGGTCCACTCCGTGACGGGAAGCCTCGCCGAACTCTCCGCCCCCGACGAATACAAGAGTGTTTTCGAGAATTTCATCCAGAACCCGTGGCGGCCCGTGCTCTACACCGCGCTGTTCGTGCTGGCCACGCACTTCGTCATCGCGATGGGCGTGCAGAAAGGCATCGAACGCTCGGCAAAGGTGCTGATGCCCCTGCTGTTCGTCATCCTGATCGCGCTGTCGATCCACTCGCTGCTGATGCCCGGCGGCGAAGAAGGGCTTCGGTTCCTGTTCCGGCCCGATTTCTCGAAGGTGACGCCCTCGACGGTCCTCGTGGCGCTGGGACAGGCCTTCTTCTCGCTCTCCATCGGCATCGGCACGATGGTCACCTACGCCTCCTATTTCAACCCCGACACCAACCTGCGCCACACGGCGCTCAACGTCACGATCCTCGACACGCTGGTAGCCGTGCTGGCCGGCGTGGTGATCTTCCCGGCGGTGTTCAGCGTGGGCATCGAACCCTCGTCGGGACCGTCGCTCGTGTTCATCACCCTGCCGGGCATCTTCAACTCGATGCCGCTGAGCATGGTCTGGTCGTCGGTATTCTTTCTGCTGCTGGTCGTTGCGGCGCTCACCTCGACCATCTCCTTACACGAAGTCATCACGGCCTACATGCACGAGGAGTGGCACATGAGCCGCCGGGCCGCCGCATGGTCGACGACCGGAGCCTGCATGGCGCTGGCCGCCGTGGCGTCGCTGTCGCTGGGCCTCCTGAAGGGATGGAACATCTTCGGACTCACGATCTTCGACTCGCTCGACTACCTCACGGCCAACATCCTGCTCCCCGCCGGCGGATTTTTCACCTGCATTTTCGTCGGCTGGCGCCTCGACCGGAAAATACTCAAGGCCGAGATCAGCAACAACGGCACGCTGAAATTCCGTATCTACGGGGTGTTCATCTTCCTCGTGCGCTACGTCTGCCCGGCGGTGCTGCTGCTGATCTTCCTGGATAACCTGGGCCTCTTTTAGCGGCCGGCACCGATCGGAACGAAACCCAAAACCTACCGAACCATGAAACGATTTGTTCTTTTGCTGTCCCTCTGCTGGGGCCTCTGCGCTTCAGCCGCGGCACGCCCGATCCGGGGCACTGTAAAATGCGGCGGAAAACCGCTGGAAGGCATCACCGTCACGGACGGTTATTCCTTCGCCCGAAGCGACGCAGCGGGGGAATTCACCCTCGACACCAACGACGACGCGCTGTTCATCAGCGTGGTGACCCCATCCGGATACATCGCACCCACGGAAGGAGGCGTACCGCAATTCTACCGTCCCTACGTCCCCGCCACGAAGCGTTACGACTTCTGTCTGCAGCCGTGGCCCGCAACCGGCGAAGTGTACGAACTGCTGGCGATAGCCGACCCGCAACCCAAAACCGAAACGCATTTCGAACGGCTCCGAACCGAGATCATCCCCGAACTGCAACGTACGGCCGCCGCGGGAAAAGCGCAGGGCGTACAACAGGCCGCCATCCTGCTCGGTGACATCGTCTGGGACTCCCCGGAACTGTTCACCCGCGTGAAAACGCAGTTCGCATCGCTCGGAATCCCGGTCTACGGCGTGATCGGCAACCACGACCACGACCTGAAAAAATACACCGACCGGGAGGCCACGGAGAACTACCGGAACCACTTCGGCCCCACCTACTACGCCTTCGACATGGGCCGCACCCACTATGTCGTGCTCGACGACATCGTCTACCACGGTGCAAAAAAATACGACGAGCAGATCGACTCGCTGCAACTGGCCTGGGCCGCGGAATACGCCCGGCGGCTGCCCGCCGGGTCGCGCGTCTGCGTAGCCATGCACGCCCCGGCCATGAAGGCCTGGAAGGGGAATCAGGTCATGGAGTCGGCCGCCAGGCTGATGGACGCCTTCGCCGGCCACGAACTGCATTTCATCTCGGGGCACACGCACGTCAACTCGAACTACGACATCCGCGAAGGGGTCATGGAGCACAACGTAGCCCAGATCTGCGGGAACCTGTGGTACGACCCGGTCAACAAGGACGGCACGCCCAAAGGCTACCAGCTCTTCCGCGAATGCGGCGGAGAATTCTCGTGGGAGTACCGAAGCCTCGGCTCCCCGTCCGTACGGCAGCTGCGGATATGGCAGCCCGGACGGGTGGAAGCGTTTCCACGGAGCGTCGTGGCCAAAGTCTGGAACTGGGATCCCTACTGGACCGTCGTCTGGTACGAGGACGGCCGTTACCGCGGCGCGATGCAGCGCATCCAGATCGCCGATCCCGACTATGCGGCACATCTCGATTCGCTGAAAACAGCCGGGCGGAAACTCGCCAAATCGCAGCATTCCCGCGTCTCGGATTTCTATTTCAAAGCGTGTCCTTCGGCGTCGGCACAGACGATCGAAGTAGTCGCCACGGACCGCTTCGGACGCCGTTATTCGGAGCGCATCACGCTCGGAAAAGCCAAATGGCCCGTCGGAGCGGCGGCCGCTGAATAAGTCCGGCCGAACGGCGGAAACAGGTCTGGCGAACGGACGCCGGGCATCGTAAAAGAACGGGGCGGATGGACAGTACCGAAGTACATTCCATCCGCCCCGTTTATAAGGATGTGCGGAAGATCGCCGCTTTAGGCAATCAGTTGATATTGCGCCGGTCGGGTTCGTGGTCGGGCGAAGCCGCCTCCATGTCGATCTGCAACTTCACCATGTTGATGGCCGTGGCCGCAGCCTCGTCGCCCTTGTTGCCGTGACGGCCGCCGCAGCGGTCGAGGGCCTGCTGCATGTCGTTGACCGTCAGCACGCCGAAGGCGATAGGCATGTTCCACTGGATTTGCAGCTGCGTGATGCCCTGCGTCACGCCCTGGCAGATGAAATCGAAGTGGCGCGTGTCGCCCTGGATAACGCATCCGAGAGCGATGACGGCGTCCACGTCGGTATACTCCGCGAAGAACTGCGCGCCGAGCGAAAGTTCGAACGTGCCCGGGACATATTTGACCTGGATATTCATATCGGGGCACCCGGCGGCACGCAACGTACGCACGGCTCCCTCCAGCAGGGCCTCGGTGACCTCGCGGTTCCACTCGGCCACGACGATACCGAACCGCATATCCGCGGCCGAAGGCAGGGGTGAGTCGAATTTGGAAAGGTTGTGATTCTTGGTCGCCATCGTCCTCCGTTATTTTACGCTGCCGAGCAGCTTCTCCGCATCGCGGGCCTCCATCGAGGCGGGATACGAGGTCATGATCTCTTCATAGAAAGCCGCGGCTTTCTGCTCATTGCCCTGGGCCTGCTCCGCAAGACCTGCCTTGCGCAGGTACATCGGAGCCGTCAGGTTGTTGTCGGCGGCCTTCACGGCCTTCTCGTAGAACTTCACCGCTTTGGCGTAGTCCTGCCGCTCGACGGCGATGTCACCCTGCAGACCGTAGTTCTGGGCGTTGATCAGCTCTCCGGGGATGCCTTTCAGCTGCGAGAACTTCGCCAGGTATTTGGCGGCGTTCTCCAGATCGCCCGTACGCAGGTAGCAGATGCCCGCATAGTGCTTGGCGAGGTTGCCCGAAGGCGTCGAGCCGTACTTCTCGATCACGTCGAGGAAACCGGCCCCGTTGTCGTCGCCCAGCAGCGCCGTCTCGAAATCGGGATTCTCGCCTTCGAAACGGTTCTGCGCCTCGGCGATCATCTCGGCGGCCTTCGTGGCACGGGGCTGGAGGATCAGCGAGCGGTAACCGAAAACGAGGGCTGCGAGGACGAGCAGGCCGAGGAAAACGTAGGACATCATCCGGCCGTTCCTCTCGAAAAACAACTCCGTTTTGTTCATTGCTTCGCCGAGGGTTTCCTGCTCGGCGACGTTCTGCTTTGCCATATTGCTTGTTGTGTTATTAGTTTATAATTCGTACGATAGTCTGCAAAGATACAAAACTATTCACAATGTGCAATGTCGTGTCCGGATTTTTTGTATTTTTGTCCTATGCATCTGAAGAAAATAGCGCTGCTGAATTTCAAAAACATCCCCCAGGAAGAACTCGTGCTGTGCCCCGGCATCAACTGCCTGGTGGGCGACAACGGCGCGGGCAAAACCAACGTCGTGGACGCCGTTTACTACCTGTCGATGTGCAAGTCGTCGCTGCAGATGACCGACGGGCAGAGCATCCGCCACGGCGCCGACTTCTTCCTCGTCGAAGGAACCTACGCGAGCGATGCGGGCAAGCGGGAAACCATCGTGTGCAGTTTCTCGCGCAAGGGCGGCAAGGTGCTCAAGCGCAACGGCAAGGAGTACGAACGGCTTTCGGACCACGTGGGGCTGATTCCCGCGGTGATCGTGTCGCCGGCCGACAGCGCGCTGATCTCGGACGCCGCCGACGAGCGCCGACGCTATCTCAACGCCTTCATTTCGCAGCTGGACCGCGCCTACCTCGGCTCGGTGATGCGCTACAACGCCGTGCTGGCCGAGCGCAACCGCCTGCTGAAAACACGGCCCGACGAAACCATGCTCCAAATCTACGACATGCAGCTGTGCGAACACGGCAAGGCCATCCACGCCCGGCGGCAGGAGTTCGCCGAGCGGCTGCAACCGGTGACCGCGGCCTATTACCGCATCCTTTCGGGCGATAGGGAGCAGGTCGAGCTGCACTACAAATCGGAGCTGAACGACCGTCCGTTCGAGGAAATTCTGCTCGACGCGCGGCAGAAGGACATCGTCAACGAATTCACGACGGCAGGCATTCACCGCGACGACCTGGTGCTGAAAATCGGGGGATATCCTCTGCGCAAATACGGGTCGCAGGGGCAGCAGAAATCCTTCCTGATCGCCCTCAAACTGGCACAGTACGCCGTCGTCGCCCAAGCGAAGGGCGAACGCCCGATCCTGCTGCTGGACGACCTGTTCGACAAACTCGACGCCGGGCGGGTCGAACAACTGATCCGTCTGGTTTCGGACGACACCTTCGGGCAAATTCTGATCACCGACTGCAACCCGACACGTCTGAAACGGATTCTCGACAAGGCGGGCGGCGACTACACGCTCTTTTCAGTCGCCGAAGGTGCCGTAACGCAGGAGCGGAACGCGGCGGAAGGCTCGGAGAAGGCAACGGAAAACGCAGCGAAAGACGCAGCGGCAAATGCAGAAAAAGAACAATCCCTACGCCCCGAATCAACCGACGAACAGCCATGAGACGGACCAAAACCATGCTGATGGGCGACTTGCTGGAGGAGTTTTTCAAACGCCCCTATATCGCCGCGAAAGTCGCCGAAGGCAAGCTGCCGGATACATGGCGCGAGATCGTCGGCGACTGCGCCGCGGAGGTCACCACCGAATTGCGGCTCGAAAAGCACATCCTTTACGTACGCATTCAGTCGAGCGTCCTGCGCTCGGAACTTTTCTACCAGCGCGAGGCGCTCAAGGAGGAGATAAACCGCCGTTCGGGCGTACGCCTCGTCAACGCCGTCATCATCCGGTAAGTCCGGGTTCGGCCAAAAAGCATACCTTATAAATATATACATGAAAAAAGATGCCCGTAACGGAGCATCTTTTTTCGTTGTGACGGAAAGGCCTCATTCACGGCCCTCCCCAATACGGCCCGGCCTTATTTGATGATCACGGCGCGGTTGGCCTTCTGGTTGTTCTCATAAACGTTGGCTGCGTTGCCCTTGCCTTCGTAGGTCAGCTGTTTGGGGTTCACACCGCATTTTACGAGGAAGTCGTAAACGCTCTTGGCACGGTTCTCGGCAACGCGCTTGTTGCCTGCGGCCGTACCCGTCTGCTGGTCGGCATGGCCCTCGATCTTGTAGACCCGGTCTTTCGGACCGCTCTTGATCAGGTCGGCCATCAGTTCGAGGCGGGTCTTCTCCTTCGGCGTCAGCTTCGACATGCTGTAATCGTAGAAGATGATCGAAGTCGGGCTGAGGGTGTTCACCTTCTGTGCGGCAGCGGCTTCTGCGGCAGCCTTGGCAGCGGCAGCGGCGGCGGCAGCTTTAGCGGCTTCGGCTTCGGCCTGCGCAGCCTTCAGCTTGTTGGCCAGGTCCGCATTCTCCGACCGGGCGGCTTCGAGGGCGGAATTGCCCGCAGCCACTGCATTCTGGAAAGCGCGGATGTCGTCGGCCGTATAGCCCGGAACGCCGCGCTCCCAGCCACGCTGGTTGAAGCGGTAGGTGATACCCGCCGTAGCGGTGAGCCCGGCCAGGTAAGAGCCGTTCATCTTCGCGGGACAAATGCTCGACTTGGTGAGCAACCCCTTGAGTTCGATATTGAAATCGAAGGCCGGCGACAGGCGGAACTTGCTGAGCAGACCCGCCGTGAAGGCGAACTCCTGGCGCGAACCGGATGCGTTCTCACGCTGGCTGCGGTCCGTGAAGTTCGAAGCCATGTAACCGAAACCGGCGAACGGCACGGCATACCACGCACGGTCGGCGCGGTAACCGCCGATCCAGTTCGATGCGTTAAGCATGAAATCCACATGCCCGAACATGTACGGCCACGTCATCTTACCCAGTTCGGAGTCGAAGTTATTGAACCATCCGCCCTGCAACTGGGCACGGATACCAACGATCGGATGCATCCATTTCGTTACCGACAGGTTGCCCTCGAAGCCGAAGCGGTCACCCCAAGAGCCGATATTACCGCCGTTAGAGAAGGCTGTGCCGGTTCCGAAACCGGCCGAAATCTCCCAATTATCCCAGAATCCGTTCGACACGAATCCGGCAACGCTCGGTTTCTTCGGCGTTCCATCGGCAAATGCGGCGGAGGCGAAAGCCACGAGCACAAAAGTCAAGAAAATTTTTCTCATAATGTTCATCTTTAATACGTCTCACATACTTGTCGTAAAAGTAAGCATTTTTTCACAAAAACCATTCAAATCCGGTCGAAAAAACAGAAAAAAGAAACCTTTGGAGCCAAAAAAGCCCCAAATGTCTGAACATCGGGGCTTTTTAGAACACAAATCAGGTAAAAACGGACATCATCCGCATTTGGAATAGCCGCACGACATGCAGGTCAGGCAGCCGTTCTGATAGGCCATATTCTCCTGTCCGCAGCTCGGACATTTGCCCTTGGATTTCGTGCCGTCGACGATATACTGTTTCAGCGCACGGCACACGCCGGTCTTCCACGTGTTGATCGACTCGCTGTCCAGGTGCAGGGACTCGATCAGCGACACGGTCTTCTCGATCGGCATGCCGTGGCGCAGCACGCCCGAAATGAGTTTGGCGTAGTTCCAGAACTCCTCGTTGAACAGGCGCGAAATGCCGCCGATGGTGTTGGTGTAGCCGTAACGGTCGGTGTACTGGAAATCGTAGCGTTTCGTACCGTCCGCCTCGCGGACCTTGATGATGAAGCCCTTCTTGATCTTCGGGGGAATGAACATGGCATCCTCCTCGATCTTACCTGTGAAGACCTCGTAGGGACGCCCGTCCTGCAGACCCACGAAAGCGATCCAGTCCTCCGTGCCGTTCTTGAACCGCACGATGTCCGCCGGAATCGACTTGGGACGCTTCGGCGCCTCGCCGGGATGCTCCTCGCACTTCTTCCTGCTCCTGGCGTTCTTCTCCAGCAGCACGCCGTCGCGACAGCCGTCGCGGTAGACCGTGACACCCTTGCAGCCGCACTCCCAGGCCGTGCGGTACACATCGGCCACCAGCGCCTCCGAGACGTTGTTCGGCAGGTTCACCGTCACCGAGATCGAGTGATCGACCCACTTCTGGATGGCTCCCTGCATCTTGACCTTGGCTACCCAATCGATGTCGTTGGCCGTGGCGCCGTGATAGGGCGACGCGGCGACCCACTCGTCCAATTCGGCATCGGAGATCGTCGCCAGCTTCGAAGTGTCGTATCCGTTGGCCTCCAGCCACTTGACGAAATTGTGGTGGTAGACGTTATACTCCTGGAACTTTTCGCCCGTTTCGTCCTCGTAATCGACGTGGGTGTCCACGTCCGAAGGATTGATCTTGCGGCGGCGCTTGTAGACGGTGCGGAACACCGGCTCGATGCCCGAGGTGGTCTGCGACATGAGCGACGTGGTGCCCGTGGGCGCGATGGTCAGCATGGCGATGTTGCGGCGGCCCACCTTCGTCATCTCCTCGTAGAGCGCCGGATCGGCCTCACGGATGCGGGCGATCATCGGGTTGTTCGCCTCCTTCGCAGCGTCGTAAACCGGGAAGGCACCGCGCTCGGCGGCCATCTTCACCGAAGCGCCGTAAGCCGCCAGGGCAAGGCACTTCTGCACCTCGACGGCGAAGTCGATCGCCTCCTGCGTACCGTAACGCAGGCCCAGTGCGGCGAGCATGTCGCCCTCGGCCGTGATGCCCAGACCCGTACGGCGGCCCTTACGCGCCATTTCGCGGATCTTCTTCCACAGTTCCAGCTCCACGCGGCGCACGTCCATGTCTTCGGGGTCGGCGGCGATCTTCTCGATGATCAGCTCGACCTTCTCCAGTTCGAGGTCGATGATGTCGTCCATCATGCGCATGGCCATGGCCACGTGCGACCGGAACTTGTCGAAATTGAACTTCGCATCCTTCTTGAACGGGTTGTCCACATAGCTCAGCAGATTGAGCGCCAGCAGGCGGCACGAATCGTAGGGGCAGAGCGGGATTTCACCGCAGGGGTTGGTCGAAACCGTCACAAAGCCCTCGTCGGCATAGCAGTCGGGCACGCTTTCGCGGATGATCGTATCCCAGAACAGCACGCCCGGCTCGGCCGACTTCCAGGCATTGTGGATGATCTTGTCCCAGAGCTTCCGGGCGTCGATATCCTGCTCGTATCGGGGGTTGTCCGAATTGATCGGGAATTGCTGGTGGTATTTCTTGCCGGCGATGACGGCACGCATGAACTCGTCGTCGATCTTGATCGAAACGTTAGCGCCCGTGACCTTGCCCGTGTCGACCTTGGCGTCGATAAAACGCTCGGCATCGGGGTGCTTGATCGACAGCGAGAGCATCAGCGCTCCGCGGCGGCCGTCCTGCGCCACCTCGCGCGTCGAGTTGGAATAGCGCTCCATGAACGGAACGATACCCGTGGAGGTGAGGGCCGAGTTCAGCACGGGGCTGCCCGTGGGACGGATGTGCGAGAGGTCGTGCCCCACGCCGCCGCGGCGCTTCATCAGCTGCACCTGCTCCTCGTCCATGCGGAAAATGCCGCCGTACGAGTCGGCCGGGTTCTTATGGCCGATCACGAAGCAGTTCGAGAGCGAGGCCACCTGAAAGTTGTTGCCGATACCCGTCATCGGGCCGCCCTGCGGAATCACGTACCGGAAATGGTCGAGCAGCTCGAACACCTCCTCCTTGCTCATCGGATCGGGATACTTGCGCTCGATGCGCTCGATCTCGGCGGCGATACGCTCGTGCATCTGCTTGGGCGACGTTTCGTAAATATTGCCGAAAGAGTCCTTGAGGGCGTACTTGCTGACCCACACCGTGGCGGCGAGGTCGTCCCCGTCGA
>ENA-OYYI01000649-OYYI01000649.1-human-gut-metagenome-genome-assembly--contig:-NODE-649-length-11963-cov-3.362110_pt1 | contig 11963 bp, 9 predicted proteins | sample MGYA00244063_ERZ653448 | MGnify/ENA primary metagenome ERZ653448 (study PRJEB26926, sample SAMN06165192) | human gut metagenome | biome: ENVO:00009003; feature: ENVO:2100002; material: ENVO:00002003...
CAGCGTCAGATGTGTATAAGAGACAGCGCTGACGATCAAGAAGATGAAGATGTCGGCCATGTTCCTGGCCCACCGCAAGTTCATCCGCGTGAGTTTACGTTCGCGCGGAGATGTCGACGTCAACCTCTTCGCCCGCAAGTACTTCAACGGCGGTGGCCACAAGAATGCCGCGGGAGGTAAATCGTTCGTTTCGATGCAGGAGACTATCGACCACTATATCAAGTCGGTAAAGGAGTTCGCCCAAGACGGGCATCTGGGTTGAGGACGCTATGGCTGGTGGCCTTGCGCCGATAACCTACGAAAGTTATGGACGATTTCCGACTTAAAGTTTTTATCACCGCGGCCCGGACGCTCAGTTTCACCCGAACCGCCGAACAGATGTTCATTTCCCAGCCCGCCGTCAGCAAGCATGTCGGTGAGCTCGAATCCCGTTACAAGGTGCAACTCTTCGTCCGCCGCGGCAGCCGCCTGGAACTCACCGCGGCCGGCGAGACCCTGCTGACCTGCGCCGAACGGCTGGCCGGCGACTACCGCCGCATGGAGTACGAGATGGGCCTCTGCGCGAGTGCGGTCGAGGGCGAACTGCGCCTCGGTGCCAGCACGACCATCGCCCAATACCTCCTGCCGCCGATCCTCGCCCGCTTCACCACGCGCTTCCCCGGCGTGCGGGTCTCGATGATGTCGGGTAACAGCGATCAGGTCGAACAGGCGCTGTGCGGGCACGGCATCGACCTGGGGATGGTCGAGAGCCTCAGCCGCCGGCAGGGGTTGCACTATACGCTCTTCACGCCCGACGAACTGGTGCTTGTCGCCCGTACGGGCGGCCCCTATGCGCGGACGGATGCCGTGACGCCCGACCGTTTGCGGCAGATTCCCCTCGTGCTGCGCGAGGGCGGGTCGGGGACGCTCGAAGTCATCAAGACGGCACTCGGCAAGGCCGGGATCCGCATCCCGGAGCTGAACGTGGTGATGCGCCTCGGCTCGACCGAGGGGATCAAGGCATTCGTGCGCAACAGCGACGCCATGGCCATCCTGTCGGTGATTTCGGTCGTGGACGAGCTGCGCAGCGGTACGCTGCGTATCGTCGATGTCGACTCCCTGTCGCTCACGCGCGACTTCGTGTTCGTGCATCCCGAGGCCGAACCTGCCCGGCTTGTCCGGCAGTTCGTCGATTTCGCCCGGGCCGACCGCTGACCCGGCGGGCATCCCGTATTCCGTTCTCGTTCCCGTATCTCGTTCCCGTATCTCGTTCCCGCATCCCGTTTTTGTTCCCATATTCCGCTTCCGTTTCCGTTTCCGGGCACCGCTGCACGGCTGGGGTTTTCATTATAACTTTATGTTATGCAGGATAACCAGTCCTTGTTCCATATCCCGCCAAAAGATGCGATCTTTGCCGGCGAAACAAAGGGAAAGTTATAACGGCTTCTTAAAAACACGAAGGATATGTTGAAAAAAGGTAACAGGGCGAATACCTTGCACGGGATTCTGCTGATCGTCCTGTTCTCGTTCGCGGCATTCTACATCGCCGGGTTCCCCCTCGTAAAGAAACTTTCGTTCAGCCCGCTGATCGTCGGCATCGTGCTGGGCATGCTCTATGCCAACAGCCTGCGCAACAAACTGCCCGAAACGTGGGTGCCCGGCATCAGGTTCTGTACCAAGCAGGTGCTGCGCTGGGGCATCATCCTCTACGGGTTCCGCCTGACGCTCTCCGAGGTGGCGGCTGTGGGCATCCCGGCCGTCGCGGTCGACCTGGTCGTCGTGACGGTCACGATCCTGGGCGGCGTCCTGCTGGGACGCCTGCTGAAGATCGACCGCGACACGGCGCTGATGACCTCGACGGGCAGTGCCATCTGCGGCGCGGCGGCCGTACTGGGTGCTGAGCCGGTCGTGAAATGCGAGGGGTACAAGACCGCCATCGCCGTCTCCACGGTCGTGATTTTTGGCACCCTCTCGATGTTCCTCTATCCCCTGATGTACCGCACGGGGATGCTCGACGCCCTGACGGACACGGGCGTGGCCGTCTATACGGGCAGCACGCTGCACGAGGTGGCCCATGTGGCGGGGGCGGGCAACGCAATGGATCCGACCGATACGCTGGGAATCGCTGGGACGGCCACCATTACCAAGATGATCCGCGTGATGATGCTTGCGCCCGTGCTGGTTATCCTGGGGTTCGTGCTGGCGGGCCGCCGGAAAACCGCCGGAGGGCACAAGGAGAAGAGCAAAATTACCATTCCGTGGTTCGCCTTCGGCTTCATCGCGGTCATCGGCCTCAATTCGCTGCTGCAATACCTGACCGGGGCGGAGAGTGTCCGCGACATTCCGTTGAACGGCGCCATCGAATATGTCGATACGTTCATGCTGACGATGGCCATGACGGCGCTGGGTACGGAAACGAGCATCGACAAGTTCAAACATGCCGGGGCGAAGCCCTTCGTGCTGGCGGGACTGCTGTATGTCTGGCTGGTCGTGGGCGGTTATTTCGTCACCAAATACCTGGTCGGGATCCTGTAACGGGGTTTTCGGCCGGGCGGCTTCCGGAGGGATCCCGTTTTTGCGCCCGGCTCCATTTTATGCCGATATGGCGCCTATCCGCCTGCATCGTCTGCATTGCCGGGGATGCCGGGAAAGAAATCCTGCCGCTGAACGGCCTATGCCGGTCGGAACCGTTGTCTTGCTGGAAGCGATCCGCTTTTTACGCTAAATTCGGCAGAGTGGGGGCTTCGTGCTCCGAATAGCGGAGGACTGCCTCCCGAACGAAGTCCGCAAAACTGCGGGCTTCTTCGTAGGTGATGGCGCCGGGATAACTCATCAGCACCAGCCGGTGGGGTGTGAAGGGCTTGCGGAACGACGGGTGGATGTATTGGTAGGGGTTGGCGACGAACCCCAGCCGCTCGTAGAAGTGCAGGCGGCGGATCGAAATGTCGTCTACGGGCGGGTCGATCTCGAGGATGACGCGCCCGACCTTCCGGCAGAAGGCCGAGAGTGCGGCGGAGCCCATGTTTTGTCCCCGCAGGGCGGGTGAGACGGCCAGGTGCTCGACATAACGGTACCCGTCGGCACCCCAGTGGAAGAGGATGCCGATGAACTCGTCGCCGCGCCAGATGCCGTCGGCTTCGAAATTCGGGTCGCCGAATGCCCGGTCGTAGCCTTCGGCGTTCCAGCGTTCGTTGTAGGGGAACGACTTTTCGTAAAGCTCCCAGGCCTCGGCCCAGCCTTTGTCCGAGCGGGACTTGAAAGGTATGAATTGCAGTGGTCGTGTCATCGTCCGTATTGTTTTGCGCAAAATTACTACAAATTCTGCGCATTACCAATCCGGTTGTGCCGGGAGGGGCGTTCCGTGACATAATGGTAAAAGGGACACCCCGGAGTGGGTGTCCCTTTTACTGCCTTGCGGCGTGAACTTTTTATTACTCCGTTTTCCCTCCGGTGATTTCCTCGGGGATGCCGTCGCAGCGTTCGTAGACCGAAATGTCCGAGCGGTCGTCCTTGGCTGTCCATATCATCTGTGTCTTCGAAAAGTCGGTCACGATGTAGCGGTGCTGCCAGTCGCCTACGCTGTAATCGTAGTTTCCGTAGATGATGGCGCCCAGCTCCTCGTCGGTTTCGATGGCGAAGCGTCCCGTGAGCTTGCGGGCGCCGAAGCTGTCTAAGTTCTGGTACATGACGTACTTCTGGTCTTTGCGGATGAACTCGATGTATACGTAGCTGCCCTCGGCGAGGGGCGCGCCGTTCCATTGGGCGAGCTGCCACGTGCCGGCGAGGTTGTTGGGCGTGACATCCAGGGGGGCTACATACGACTTGTCGTCATCGCAGGCGCAGAAGGCCGTCGCGATAAGTGCAAGGAGCGTAAATCTAAAAATTGTTTTCATATTACTCGTTTTTGTCTGTTTCTTACTCTGTTTCTTCGAACCGGATTTGCAGCGTGCGCCCGCTCGGCGGAACATCGGGCCCTTCGAGGATCAGGGGCAGCTGCACAGGTGGCCTGTGCGTTGCCTGCGCGGGGTCGAACCCGATGACCAGGTCGCCTTTGGCGCCCGGGGCGAGGGTTGCGGGCTCGCACCTGAAGGTGATTCCCCGCGGGAGCAGGTGATCGTCGCAGCGTGGCCGCATGGCTTTGCCGCCCGTGTTCAGGCATTCGATGCGCTCGCTCTGCAACCCTTCCCGGGCGAACCGCACGGACTGCTGTTTGAGCCGCAGCGTCCCCATTGCATAGGGGTAGTCGCCGTCCGTGAGTTCCGAGGCTATGACCGTGCCCGTGAGGTGCAGGATGGCCGTCGGCATCTTGTCCGAGAGCTGCGTATAGACGAAGATCCGCCTGTCGAAGCTCCCCGGGTGTCCCTTCGGGTGGTAAGTGACCGTCACCGTGCCTTCGCCGCCCGTGCGGACGGGCTGCCGGCCGTAGGTGGCCGCGGCGCAGCCGCAGGTGGTCTGCACGCGGGTGATGATGAGCGGTGCCGTTCCTTCGTTATGCCATTTGAACGTGTAGCTCGGCGGCGTATCGTCCTCGCCGATATGCCCTGCGTCGATCTGCGTGCGCTCGAAGCGCATGGCTTGGGCCCCGTCGGCCGTGGAGGGGTGCGCCAGGCTGTCGAGTTTGGCACGGGGGACGATGCGGATCTGTCCGCAGAGCGGTGTGGCGGCGGTAACCGCCCACAACGCCCCGCAGCAGAAGAGCATACGTGCTATCGTCGTTCCGCAGCGCATCGTTCGTTAAAGCCAGCCGTTACCGTTTGCGGATTTACGCACCGTGATGTTGAAATTGTGCGTCTCGCCCTTGCTCGAAGTGATGCTTGCCCTGGTCGTACCGGCCTTCAGCCCCTTGACCGTCAGTTTCGCACCCTCCATCGACGCCGTGGCGACCGCCGTGTCGGCGATGCTGACCGTGTAGGTCAGCGTTTCGCCGCCGAGGAAGTAGTTGGCCGGGATGGCCTTCACCTCCTTGCCCAGCGAGATGTAGAGGTTCGGGAACGAAACCTGCTTGCCGTTGCCGGAGACCGCATTGAGCAGCCTGGCCGCATTGACCTGGCCCGTGCCCATCTGGTTGCGGTAGTTGGCCAGCGTCAGCTGCATGGGCTGGTTCAGGCCGACGTCGGCGACGTAGCGGTAGTAGTTTTTCAGGCCGGTCATGTAGGAGTCGATCGGCGTGGTGGTTTGGTAGAGTAGTGCCTTGAACTCGTCGGCCGTGAAGTGGCGGCGGAGCTGTGCGGCGTACGAGAGCCCGAGCGCGGCGACGCCCGAAACGTGGGGGCAGGCCATTGAGGTGCCTTCCATGTAACCGTAGCCCGTTTCGCTGATGTCGTAGGGCAGCGTGGAGAGCACGCAGCCGATCTCGCCGCGTTTGTGGTTGTCGTCGAAGTACTCGTAGTAGTAGTCCTGGTCGCCGCCCGGGGCTGCGATCGTCGTGCCGGGGCCGTAGTTGGTATAGGTTGCGGGCGTATAGTCGGCAGCCGTGGCCGATACCGAGATGCAGTCCTCGGCAGCGCCCGGGAACCCGGCCTGCGGGGCGCTCTCGTTGCCGCCTGCGAAGATGGCCAGGCCGCCTTCGATCGGGCCGTTGGGCGACCCGGCGTTATGCAGGAAGTAGTCGAGGGCGTCCTTTTCCAGCGGGGCGTTCGTCGCCCACTCCTCTTCGTCCTTGAAGCCCGGCGTCCCCCATTCGTAGCTGTTGGCACTGCCCGAAACATAGCCCCAGCTGCACTGCAGGATGACGGCGCCGTTGTCGGCCGCGTATTTGATGGCTCGGACGGTCGCCAGCGAGTTGCTGACCGTGTTGCCCGAGAATATCTGGCAGCTCATGATCTTCACGCCCGGGATGTCGCCGTTGCCGCCGGCGATCGAGCTGATACCGATGCCGTTGTTGTTCTGCGCGGCGATTACGCCCGCTACGTGCGTGCCGTGCCCCGTGTCGTTGATGTCATCCCATGAGATGACGCCCGTCTCGAATACGAAATTGTAGCCGTAGACGTCGCCTTTGTAGCCGTTGCCGTCGTTGTCCTGCTTCGAGCGGTAAACCTCGCCTTCGTTGACCCACATGCTGTTCTTCAGGTCGGGGTGTTCGACCATGACGCCTTCGTCGAGCACGGCGACGATGATCGACTTGTCGCCCGTCGAGGATTTCCACGCCTCTTCGCACTGCACGTCGGCATCGACGATCGACTTCTCGCCGAACAGGTTGCCGCGGTTGATCAGGTGCCACTGCATCGGCAGCAGCTCGTCGTTGAAGGGATAGCCCGTATCCCCGGCGGCACGGGTCGCACGCTGCATGGCGGCGAGGGCCTCGCGGGTGAGAGGCATCGCCTTCTTGCCGGCGTTGTAGGCACGGCGGATCGTGCGGTTGAGGTTCACGTGCTGGACTTCGCCCAGGGCCGAAAGTTTCTCGGCGACCTCCTCGGCGGAGTAGTCGTCGCCGAAGCGTACGACGTACCACAGGTGCAGCTCCGATTCGCGGGTGCGCTCCTCGTTGCGGCCGTCTACGGGGAAGACGCGTTCGATCTGGTAGCCGCCCACGATGTCGAGAACCTCGTCGACCGAAAGGATGCCCGAGCGGGTGGCGGGGCCGCCGCTGCGGGTCGCTGCGGCCGCCTTGTCGAGTATCTCGCTCACGTAAGGCGAAAATTTGACGAGTATCTCCCCCGATTTGTGCTCGACAGGGGTGTCCTGTCCGGTGCCGGGCGTCGGGAGCTCCTCGTTGGTGCAGGCGGTAAATGCCAGGAATGCAATGGCAAAAATGCCGTATAAATAGTTTTTCATCGTCTTGATTATTTGGTCGTATCCTCGTCTTCCTCTTCTGCGCCGGGGTCTTTCTTGTACCCCTCGTAGAATTCGTAGTAATAGTTCAGGTTGGCGGGTTCGTTGCCGAATCCGGCCGATGCGCCCGTCGCATCCTTGCCTTCCTGCGTGAACACGAGCTGGAAGGGTGACCACCAGTCGAGGGCGGGGTGGTAAAGCAGCCAGTCGGGCAGTTCGCCGGTCAGGCGGTTGAGGTTGATGGCGAAGCGCTTGGTGTGCGGCATCACCTTCGGGGTGCCGATCAGCGCGCGGGGCAGCGTGTCGGCGTCGATGATGTCCTGCTCGGTGTATTTCTCCCAGTCGTCCATCTTGGGCAGCGGCCCCTGCAGGTAGTTGACCGAGAGCTGCAGCGTGTCGAGATCCCATTCGATCATGCGGCGCGGGAATCCTTCTTCATCGACGAGGCCGCCGTAGTTGGTTTCGACGGTGTTGCTCAGGTCGTAGATGTTCCTGCGCGTGTTGGCGCCCATGAGCAACGTCCGCAGTTTTGGGAAGTTGGTCGGGTTGATCTCGTCGGGAATCTTCTGGAAGTTGTTGCTGCTCAGGTCGAGGAACTCGAGGTTCTTGAGCGCCGTGAAGTTCTTGTCCAGCGAAACCAGCCCGTAGGCGGCGATGGTGAGGCGTTTGAGCTGCGTGAGTTTGGTGATGTACTCGCCGGTGGTGAGGTCTTTCAGGAAGGCGTTGACGTTGCTGTAGAAGTTCAGCTCGTCGGCGGCCGTCAGGTACTGCACTTCGAAAGGCAGCTCTTCCTTGGTGTCGAACATGAAGAACCGGGCGTATTTCACGCGGCCGTTCTTCTCGGGCGTGTAACCCGCCATGCCCTCCTCCCAAAGGGTGACGTCGTCCCAGTTGTCCATGCGTTCGCCGTTCTCCCACGAACTGTTGGTTCCGAGCGTGCGTGCGATGGCCAGCAGGGCGATCGAGTCGCCGCTGCGGGTGTTCTCCTCGATGGGTTCGGCGGCGCCCTGCGTGACGAGCAGGTTGTCCTGGCGGGCGAGTTCCACCTCGCGTTTGGGCTTGAACACCACGTCGGCGATACGCTCGTTGGGCTGGGAGTTGATGCTCCAGTTGAAGCGTACGGTCACCTCGCGCGGGCGGATGCCGCGGTCGAGTTCGACCTTATAGCTGTCGAATTTGAGCCAGCTTTCGGCCGAGGTGGGGACTTCGACGGCGAAGTCGACGTTGGTCTTGACCTTCACGTCGAAATAACGGGTGCCGAAGGCCGAGAAGTTGGCCACGGAAACCTCTTTCTCCCCGAGCGTGATGGCGTAGTCGAAACCCTGCTGGTCGATGGTGATCTCCTTCTTGTCCCAGGTGTTCTGCTCCTGGATGCGTACCACGCCGCGGCGGGGCGAGTCGGTCAGCGCCGAGTCGATGAGGATCCTGCACTCGGTGGTGCCGCGGCCGTTGGCCGGCGAAATGGAAATCCACGGCTCGTCGGTGGTGGCGACCCAGTCCCCCGATGCCGATACTTTGATCTTGTGGCTTCCCCCTGCGGCTTCGGCTTTGATGGCGTCGCTGTCGAGCCCGAACGCGATGTTCTTGTCGGCGTCGGAGCAACTGCATAATGCGATCGAGCAGAGGATGACCGGTATGTAATTCTTTATTTTCATTGTCGTTTCTCCTTAGGTGTTATTCGAGCATTTTGTCGCAGTTCAGGATGTTCTGGGTCTTGTCGTAGATCAGGTTGTAGACCCCCTGCTGCCAGTAGTAGCAGATGGCCGAGGCATCGAACGTGATGTTGGGGTTGTCGCTGATGTCGAGGTGGTAGATCAGGTAGGAGATCGTGTCCTCGATCTTGCGCAGGTCGTTCGAACCGATGTAGAACCCGCGCAGGCCCGTGTGCTGGTAGAGCCCCGTGGGCCACTCGCGCAGGCAGCGCTTACCCTCGGCATCGCGCTGGCCGCGGATGGCGTATACGGTCAGCCCGGCGCAGTTGAGCGGCCCGAACGGGAACTTGTCGAACGAGTTGTACGATATATCCAGCCCGTAAAGGTAGGGCAGCTGCTCGGCCGTGAAATCCTTGGACAGGGCCTTCAGTTTGTTGTAGGTCAGGTCGAGCGATATGAGCGCCGTCGAGTTCTTGCCGCCAAAGCTGCCCTCGGGGATTTCGTCGATGCTGCAACCGCGCAGGATGATGTAGGAAACCAGCGAATTGGTCGTGCCGAGGCATTTGGGGAACTTCGTCAGCCCGGGGTTGGCCGCCAGCGAGAAGGTCTCCACCCGCAGGCCCTTGTATTTGCCCTCCTCTTCGCCTTCGAAGCCGTCGATCTCGTTGTAGGAGAAATCCACCGATTTCATGACGTATTTGGACTTGGCCGAGAAGATGTTGGGAACCTTCTTGAGCTTGTTGTAGGTCACCGAGAAGGTCTCCGTGTCGTCCGTGCCGCAGAAGATGCCGTCGCTGTTGGCCGGGAGCGAAGTGATGTTGTTGTGGTCGAGGTAGAGCTGTTCGGGTGCGACCTCCTTGCCCAGCGGATGGAGCGTTTCGATCTGGTTCCGGGACAGGTCGAGCAGGCCGATCTTCTTCAGGTTGCTGAACGACTCGGGGATCTCCCTGAGTTTGTTGTTGGTCGCATAGAGGATCTGGAGCTTCTCCTTCGATGGGCCGTTGGCGATGGCGTCGAGCCCCTTGTATAGCTCTTCGGCCGACCATTGGGCGTTGTTGGAGATGTTGACCGAAACGAGCTCGGGCATCTGTGCGATCTCCACCGGGAAGCGGGTCATCTTCGGGCAGTTGTAGATCTCCAGGTCGGTCAGCGACTTGAGATTGGCCACTTCGGCGGGGATCTCTTCCAGCTCGCCGTTGGCGATGTTGAGGTACTCGAGCTTTTCGAGTTTGCCGATGGCCGGGTCAATCGACTTGAGGCCGTTGGTGAGCTTGCCGTGTACGACGTCGTAGGGACGGATATTGTTCTGGAGGCCGGTCTTGCGGTCGATGATCTGATCCTCGGTGAAATTCTTGTAAAGCGACGTGGCCGGGATCGAGATGCCGTGTTCGGCCAGGGCCCGGGCGATCGGCTCGGACGTCTGGGTCGGGATATGGATCAGCGAGAGGAACTCCTTGTGGCGCTCCATGCGGGTACGGTTGCGCTCGGAGAGGCTCTTGTCGTGTGCCAGCGAGGGGTCGTATTCGAGCAGGTTGCCGTCGTTGTGCGTGCCCAGATACAACTCGACGAGCTCCGAGAGCTGGCCGATGGCTGCCGGCACGTGCCCGCGGAAGCCGAACTCGCCGATCGAGATCTTCGCCACGCGGCCGTTGGAGTGCACCTCCACGCCCGGCTGGACGCCCCACAGGTCGGGATCCTTGTTGAAATCCCAGTTGACGCCGGTGGGATAGTTTTCACCCCTGTAAGACCAGTGCTCCCCGTCGAGCGCCTTCCAGATTTCGTAAAGCGCGTAGTAGTCGCGGATATACTCGTCGGCCTCGTAGAGCGTGACGCCGACTTTGGCCTCGGTGGTCTTGTTGTCCTCGATGGTGAAATCCAGGTTCTTGGGACGCTTGTTGGTCTCCAGCAGGATTTTGTTCTTGTCGTAGGCCTGGTATCTCTCCAGGCTGTAATCGCCCGCCTTGAGCGAGAGCAGCGTGTCGCATTCGAGCGAGGAGGTCTGGTAGCCGTCCTCGATGTCCTCGGGGGCCCCGTCCTCGCGGTCGTCCCTGAAGTGGATCGAGAACTTCGCGGGGAGTTTTTCGAACGTGGTGAGCTCGTTGGTCGTCTTGTGCCTTACGGTCAGGTCGAGGAACGCGATCTCGTCGAAGGTGTACTGCCGTTCGGCGGCGCGCGTCACCACGGGCGTCTCGGTGAAGTCCGACAAGTCCTTGGAAATCGAGAAACGTACCGTGCCGCGCGGCTCCACGTCGACCGTCAGGTCGTGCGACACGAGGCCGCCGGCCACGATGTCGAGCCTCTCTTCGCCCGGCATGCCGTTGTAGATCAGCTCGTCGTCGGCATTGAATAGCGAGAAGGTGATGATCTGGTATTGTCCCGTCAGCAGCCGGAGCTTCTCGCTGCGCAGCCCGAATTCGGCGCTCTGCTTGTCGGGGGCCGAGAGCGTCAGCGACTGGGTGATGGTCGTGCCGTCGTAATAGAGCGAGACCTGCACCTTGCTGGCTTCGGAAAGGTAGTCGAGCTGGGGTTTCTGGGCCCGACTCAGGGCGTCGTAGGACGCCTCCTTGTGTAGCTTGAACTGAACGTATCCGTAATCTTGGTCGCGGTTGTCGATGCCGTCGTCGTCGGAACATCCGCCGAGGAAGGCCATGCCCAGTGCGAGGAGTGCCGTTACGGAAAATTTTAAAAGTTTCATATCTAAAAACCTGGTCTGTATGTTCTCCATAAATTGTAGTCGTATCGAACAGGGCCCCTGCCCCTTGGGAGAGGGGCCCTGAATCATTGGGGTCAGATGTTGAGCGTGCAGATGATCACCATCACCACGTTCCAGTTGGCTCCGTAGAGGAACATGACGCCCTCGGCGGCGGTCTGTGAGTCCATGTTGACGTAGATCTGGGTCGGACCGTAGGATTCGGCCGTAAGCCAGCTTTCCGCATCGCCCTGGGCCATGAAACTCGAGTAGGTCGGGACGTTCATCACGGCGTTCGTGGTTTCTCCCTCGTAGGTCAGTTGGTAGATCGGGGCGCCGTACTCCGCATACTGTTCGTAGTATTCGCCCGAGGTGATCTCTTCGAGGGTCGCGCCGGTGACGTATTCGGGATATGCGAACCCGATGTCCGTGCCGCCGATGTCCGCATTGGGATCGTAGAGGCAGTTGACGGCCGCGATGTTGCCCTCGGCGTCGTAGAAGACGATGTAGCCTTCGTCCTCGCGATCCATATCGATGATGGCCCCGCCTTCGACGCGGCGTACCGAGAGCCAGTTCTGCTCGTCCGACAGCGGCTGGCAGTCGGCGTCGTAGCATTTATAGCCGGTGAAGTCGCGTTCGAATGTCAGCGTGGCTTCGGGGTCGTTCGACCAGGCTTTGGTATAGGTCAGTTTGTAGGCGTCGTCGACCTCGAGCTCGCGGAGCGACCAGTGGGTCGAGGGGAGTTTCTCGAACAAGGTGCCGATCTCCGCCATGCCCTCGGGGTTGGCTGCCTGGATCGGGCCGGGGCTGGCCTGCTGTGTCAGCGTGGCGAAGACATAGGGCTGGTACTCTTCCTTGATGTCGTAGTCGAA
>ENA-OYYI01000665-OYYI01000665.1-human-gut-metagenome-genome-assembly--contig:-NODE-665-length-11815-cov-3.622364_pt1 | contig 11815 bp, 8 predicted proteins | sample MGYA00244063_ERZ653448 | MGnify/ENA primary metagenome ERZ653448 (study PRJEB26926, sample SAMN06165192) | human gut metagenome | biome: ENVO:00009003; feature: ENVO:2100002; material: ENVO:00002003...
CGAGATTCGCCTTAGTCTCGTGGGCTCGGAGATGTGTATAAGAGACAGTCCCAGTTCCTCCGCTGCCTGGGCGATCCGGCTGAAATCATCGCTGGAATGAAAGACGTGGCTCCGGGGGACCCGGATGCCGGCCAGGGCCGCCAGCTGGTGGGCCCGGTCCTTGTCCATGCACAAGGCGCTGGACAATGTCCCGCAGCCGATGACCGGGACCCCGGCCAGTTCAAAGAGTCCCTGTACCGTACCGTCCTCGCCGTTCTTGCCGTGGAGGACTGGGAATACCGCGTCAAAGAGGAGACGGCGGCCGGAGCCGTCCAGCAGTAGTAGAGCGTGGGCCTCCCGTTCCACCAGCGGGGTGCAGGGGATACAGTCTGCCGCCTGCTGCCAAGTACTGTCCTCCAGCCGGGAGAGGTCGCCGGTATAGCAGAGCCACTGCCCCTCCCGTGTGATGCCCACAGCCAAAGGAGTATAGCGGGCGGGGTCCATGTGGGACAGCACCGCATAGGCGGAATGGAGAGAAACTTCGTACTCCGTGGAGCATCCGCCGAAGAGAACGAGAATGGTTTTCATGGGATAAGACCTCCTAATCAAAATAAAGCGCCTGGTTCTGATACTGAAATGGTACCAGAACCAGGCGTTTCATACTTGTCTATCTACCAACGGATGCCTTGCAAGTTTTCTGCGAAATTCTTGTGATTTTCTTACGGCGCTTCTGAATGGTCTGACGGAAGACAGATGGTGAAGGTGATCCGATCCTCGGTGCTGTCCGCCCGAATGGTCCCGCCGTGGAGCTCCACGATCTCCTTGGCGATGGCTAAGCCAAGGCCCGCACCACCTGTCCGGGTGGCGCGGGAGCTGTCCAGACGGAAGAACTGTTCAAAGATCCGGTCCAATTTCTCCTGGGGGATGTTCTTTCCCGCATTGGAGAAGGTGAGTACGATTTTCCCGGCCTCTATCCGTCCGGCAATTTCCACCGTGCTGTCCGGCAGGCTATAATAAGACGCGTTGCGCAGGAGATTATCAAAGACCCTTGCCAGCTTATCCGGGTCACAGGAATAGTGCAGCTTGGGCGGCAGATCCAGGCTGCATGACAGCCCCGATTCTGCGAAAATGGGGCGGAATTCGCTGGCGACCTGCTCCAGCATCCGCGTCAGGTCCACGCTCTGCCGCTCCAGCTCCAGGCGAGAGAGGTTGAAGCGGGTGATGTCGAAGAACTCGTTGATGAGGTCCTCCAGCCGCTCCGCCTTCTCCAGGGCGATGCCGGTGTACCTGGCCCGGATCTCCGGGGAGATCTGAGGCTCATCCCGCAGGAGGGTCAGGTAGCCGATGACGCTGGTCAGGGGCGTTTTCAGGTCGTGGGCCAGATAGACGATTAGGTCGTTTTTCCGCTGTTCTGCCTCCCGGGCTGCCCGGGCGTCCCGGAGAGCCTGCTCCCGGGCCAGATTCAGCTGGATGGAGATGTCCTCCAGGGAATCCGGCAGCTGGATGGGCTCCTCACTGGGGCGGGATAATTGCTCTGCCGCATTGGCCACCACGTCCAGCTGCTTGATGGGCTTGGAGATAAAATAGAAGCTGATGACCACCCAGCCCGCCAGCACTGTGACGATGCAGACCAGAACGATGTAGTCTCGGACCCAATTCAGGAAGTCGTAGAGCGGCGAGGGCTGCCAGGTGATGCTGGCGCAGATGATGGAGCCCAGGAATGCCAAGGCCATCACTGCGACCACCCAAGCCATGAGGACCAGCAGGTAGCCGCCCCAGATGCGCAAAGACCTCCGGCGGCTGCGGGTATTTCCTTTCTTACTCAATGGTGTACCCCACCCCCCAAACGGTCTTGATGAATTTGGGCTTTCGGCTGGGCTCGTGCATCTTTTCCCGTAGCCGGGCGATGTGACTCATGACGGTGTTGTTGCTGTCCATAAACGCCTCGCCCCAAACATGTTCAAACAGTTCCTCGCTGGACACCACATTCCCCCGGTGCTCACATAGATACCAGAGAATGGAGAATTCCAAGGGCGTCAGGGCCAGTTCCTCGCCGAACAGGACGCACTTGTGAGTGGCCTTGGAGATCTGAAGGCCTCGAAAGTCGTATTCGGTGACCTCCTGGACTGTCCCCTCCCTGGGGTTGTACCGGGTGTAGCGGCGCAGCTGAGTCTTGACCCGGGCCACCAGTTCCAGAGGATTGAAGGGCTTGGTGATGTAGTCGTCCGCTCCCAAGGTCAGCCCCATGATCTTGTCCATATCCTCCACCTTTGCGGTGAGCATGATGATGGGGAACAGGTGGTCCTCCCGGATGCGCTGGCAGAGGGTAAAGCCGTCCATGTCCGGCAGCATCACATCCAGCACCGCCAGATTCAAGCGTGTCGTCCGCACACAAGCCAGGGCGTCGGAGGCATTATAGAATTTGTGGATGGTGAAGCCTTCGTTTTTCAGATAGACCTCCACCAGATCTGCGATCGCAGTCTCGTCATCGACGACTAAAATATGTGTAGCCATAGTTGCCGGCCTTTCGTGTTTTTCTGCATTATAGCACGGAACGTATAAAAAAGCGAGTATGACTCTTGATTTTTCCTAAACATGTCCTAAAGGGGACTGTTGCGGTCTCCTGTCTGCGCAAAATTCTCACCAGACTGTATCGAAACTACGATCTTCCAGACTCCTGATTTCGTAGGGTCGAAGTCGTGAAGCTGCGCCGCAGTGCTCTGTCATCCTTCGCTGGCAGGATCGGTCTGCGTATCATACGATGAACATTCCTCCAGATCTGCAGCCTGCTACCCGGATAGGCTTTTTTCAGCTTTGTGACAGCACGCTCCTTTGCCTTTTCCACGGCGGACTCCTTCATCATGTGGTACATGCCGATTTCCTTCAGCGAAGTTTTTTCAAATCCGAATACGCCGTAGAATTTTCCGAGGATGTCCCTGTCCTTCTTCGGGAGAGCATCAAATAGTTCCTGCAGCAGCTCAATGCAGACTTTTCGATACACGACCTGCTCCGCAGAAACAGAGAGATTCCCAGGCATCAGCCGCTCAAAGGGATCACCGTCATAGCTCCCAGGGATAAGATCATTGACACCAACAAAATGGGTGTTGTAACGGATGTGCTTGACAGCCTGTTCCAGAAGGACATCCATTTTCTCCGCGATCTCTTCGATGCTGAACTGACCTGAATGATATAGCCTTTGTGCCTGCCGGACAGCATCCATCTCGTGCTTGCTCAGAGAAAGATTTCCGATATGTTGCTCCAGCCAACGGGTCATCCGGCCTTTCAGATGTGGGTACAGGTAGGTGGCAAGCACAGCACGGCTCTCATCGTATTCTCTGCTCTGGACCCGTGTCAGAAATTCCAACGCACCCTCGCCGCAAAGATCCTCCAGAATCGTTTTCGTATAGCCGGACAACTCTCCCGGTCTTTCCCTGTCCATATGCAGACAGTTGAGCTCTCTGGCAGTCTCCCGGGCGATGCGCCGGATCAGCCCGAGATTCCTGCGGTACAACTCCTCCAGCGCGCGCTCATCACCGCCGTAATATCGGCGGACCAATTCCTCATTGGTCATGGGTCCCACCCGCCTTTGCTTTCGGTGGACGCCCTCGGGGCTTGCTCACTCTGGTGATGCGGCAATATTCATACACTTGCGCAGTAGATATTTGTTCAGAAAACTCCTCAACAGAGATATCCGGGCTGCGCAGCGCATCGTAGAGCCGGTCTCGCACATGATCCTTGGCTCTTCTGGCATCTTCCTGAGAGATAGCTCCCCGCTGCATATCCTTCGTGATCCTGGAAAAGGCAGTCAGCTTGGCCTTCACCTTAGGGTTGTTCTTTGCCAGTTCCTTTTGAACTTCCACCGTGCCAAATTGCCGACAGGTGTAGCCAGGAGCGTGGGGACAGGCCCCTTCGCAGTACAAAGCGTGGACGCCGCTCTTCAGCATGAAGTATTTCCCGCAGATGATGCAGCGGCGGATGTTGTGTCCGCTATTCAGGGCCAGCATATAGTCTGCCTTCATCAGCGCCTGTAAGCTGTCCGTCACATGCTCCTGACAGATGGCCATGGAGCCGTCCGGCAGCTCCCGCGGGACATAGGAGAGCATATATTCATCGTGTCTCCTGTAGCAGTCCCCGTGGTAAGTGATGGGGTTGACGATCAGCTTCTCTGCGGTGCGATCATCGTTATAGAAACCATAGAGCGCTGCCGCATAACTTTCCGGCCCATTGGTCGTGAGTGTGGAGAGGATAAACTTGATGAAATTCCGGATGGTAGGAACAAAGGCACGGATGTCGTGAAGATACATCATGTAGCGGTCGATGTATTTCTTGTAGGCACTCCAGGTATCTTCGCACGCTCCCAGGAGGCGAAACATCTCGTAATAAAACAACTCGCCCTTTTCCTCGCTGCCCTCTCTGCGACGAAACAGATCCAGCAGTCCCAAGGAGATTTCAGGATCGCTGTCCCCATCATCGCTCTGGAGGAATTCTTCCGCTGAGGCGCTGAGAAGTTTTGTCTGATCATCCTCTGAAAGGCTGTGCTCCTCGGGAGGAAACAAGCTGAACTGTCCTGTGATCTCCCGTATCACCGAAAAGAAAGCGTCATAGCAATCGTCCGGTAGCAAGCGGAACACAGTATATCGGCGAAGTTCCTGACAGAGCTGCTCCATCTCATCATTCAGTTTCCACCAAAGTTCACTCTTGCGGACATACTCGTAGATGTCCATAAGGGTACGGATGCGCACCATCCGTTCGTGCAGAGGGTGGTAGTCATCCGGTGATAGATTCAGCAGATCTTCGGTTAGCCTGCCTGCCTCAAACTGCTGCCCGTTCAGCTCCAAGGTGCTGCCGTAGGTATAGAATATGATGCTCCCCTCCATTTCCGCTGGCCCCCTCCTCTGCAATAATTTGTCCTACTTGATTTTTAATCTGTCCATGCTTTTTATCAGGATACCATCTTTTCCACCACAATACAAGCAGAGGGGCAAGGGGATGCTCAAAAGTCCTGTGGGCACTGCTCCTCTAAAAGAATACTACTCCCACTTCTTTCGAGGTGGGAGATTTTTGTATTCAGATATTTTGAATTGGAGGTACTGACTATGAGCAACAAAATGGACCGTCCTCTGGTCACGGTGGACGGTAGGACGCTGATGGACCGTCCGCTGGAGCCGCCCAATTTTGTGGTGGACACGCTGATCTCTCAGGGTCTGCATATCCTGGCGGGTTCACCCAAGGTGGGCAAGTCCTGGCTGGCCCTGTGGCTGGCGGTGACGGTGGCCAAGGGAGAACCGGTCTGGGGAATGAGCGTGAAGCAGGGCACCACCCTCTATCTCTGCCTGGAGGACTCCGTCCTTCGCATCCAGAACCGCCTCTTCGAGATCACAGAGGACGCGCCGGACAGCGTCCATTTCTGTACGGAGTGCGCTCCCATCGGCCAGGGGCTGGAGGAGCAGGTGGAGGGCTTCCTCGTAGCTCACCCGGATACTGTTCTGGTTCTCGTCGATACGCTGCAGATGGTCCGCCCCGTCCACGATGCCACCTACGCCAATGACTACCGGGACCTGTCCGTGCTGAAGCGGCTGGCGGACAAGCACGGCATCGCCATCCTGCTGATCCATCATCTGCGAAAGGAAACTGCCGATGATGTGTTCAACCGCATCTCCGGTACGACAGCCATCAGCGGGGCGGTGGATTCCAGTTTTACTCTGGTGGAAGATCGGCGCGGCAGCGGTAAGGCGAAGCTCTCCTGCATCGGTCGTGACATTGAATACCGGGAGTTGTCTCTGGAACGCAACGTTGAAAACGTGTGGGAGATGGTAGCAGACAGCAGAACGCAGCCGGAGCTACTGGGCGACCGGATCACCTATCTGGTCTCTGAACTGATGCGCGACCGTACGAAATTTATCGGCACTCCCACAGAGCTGTCTGAAAAAATCGACCCTGTCGGTATGGAGCGTATCTCGCCTAAGAAAGTGTCCCGCCTGATCCTGCAAAACCTTGACGCGCTAAGCAAAATCGGAATTTCCGGTATGGTGCGCCGCAGCAACGGGAAGCGGCTCATCGAGCTGCGCCGTGCCGAAAGTGACGATGCCCAGGGTGTACCTGTGGTCGCCCCTGTTGACCCTGTTGGGGCGCTGTGCGGCGATTTGCGGGAGATTGCCGGGCATGGCGAGTAAACACCCGCAGGGAAAAAGAAACGCCGTTTGTGGCCATTTGTGGCCGAAAGCGGAGCGCGGGTGTTCGGTGCAGGGAAATCACCTCCTTGGAGGTGGCCAGCATCGCGTTTGTCTGGTCTGCGGCAACGCCGCTGCCCGACTTCCGCATGAATTCCGGGCAGAAGCCCGGACCCACTTTATCTACGATTTGGAGGAAACGACATGAAAAAAGATGTTAAATTCAGCACCCGCATGGCGTCCACAGACCGGGAGGCCATCAAGGAGTTGGCGAAGCAGTCCGGGATGTCCATGAGCGACTACGTCACTGCCTGCTGCCTGGGAAAGCAGGTGGTGGTCATCGACGGCCTGAAAGAAGTGCTGAAGGAGCTGAAGTCCATCGGCAGAAATCTGAACCAGCTCGTCACCCTGGCGCACATGGGACGAGTGACCGTGATCGATCTGGAAAGCGTATGTCGGGCGTTCTCTGAACTCTGTGGTGCCGTTCGGATGATCCTTGAACGAAAGCGCTGGTAAGCTATGGCTATCATCAGCTTCACAAACTACAAGCGGGGCCAGACCACCGGATGCATGAGCGCCGTGATGCGGTATACCATGCAGGATAAAAAGACCGAGTTCGAGGGGCAGCAGTTGGTCACAGGTATCAACTGTCAGCCGGAATCTGTCTACGCGGATTTCATGACCACCAAGCGGCTCTACCACAAGACGGACGGTGTACTGTTCTATCACATGGTACAGAGCTTCCCGAAAGGCGAAGCAGTCGACCCGGTCACCGCTCACGCGGCCGCGCTGAAGCTGGCCGAGTACTATGAGGGATACGAAGTTCTGGTCTGCACCCACACAGACCGTGAGCACATCCATTCCCACTTCCTCATCAACTCGGTCAATTTCGATACCGGACGGAAACTGCATATCGCAAAGGAGCAGCTCCAGGAACTGCGGCAACGCAACGACATGGTCTGCAAGGAGTTTTCACTTCCTGTATTTCAACCCAGGGAACAAAAGCAGAAAACAAAGACTATGACCATCGGAGAGTATCACACGGCGGCCCGTGGTCAGAGCAAGAAGCTGCAGCTCATGAATATCATCAATGACTGTATGCGCCACGCTTCCAACCGCGAGGAGTTCATTGCGCTGATGGAGAGCGAGGGCTACAAGGTTCGCTGGGAAAAGTCCCGAAAGAATATCACCTATACCACGCCGAGTGGCTGGCAGTGTCGGGACCGTTTGCTGTTCGGTGACAAATATCTAAAGGAGAACATGGAATATGAATTCAGGATCAGAGAAGAAATTATCTATGGACGAGCTGTTGGAGAAGAACCGTCCTGCACAGACAGCGCAGACCACATCAGCGCTGACAGTACAGAGCACGCCGCAACCCCTGGCACAGGAGCAGACACCTACTTCCGAAGTGCATCCCACGAAAGAAGACTGGGGGGATCTGCAGAGCGACCTCTACACGCTGGGTTACCACGCCGAGAGACAGACCGGCTATCTGAAGAAGGCCAGCGAACTGCTGGAGCAGTTCCCGACCCGGACACAGGTGGACGAGCTGCTGAAAGTGCTGAAGCATCTGGAGCAGATGGCCGAACAGGCTGGGAAGCCGAAAGAGAAGCGTTCTTCTCTGCCCAATATCAGACTACCCAGGCTGCATCTGCCGCACCTGGATGGTCCGACATGGGTAGTCCTGCTGATGGCGCTGGCGGCGTTGTTTCTGCTGTGGTGGGCCTGGGCTGGAGACTGGAACAATCTCAGTCTGCTGAGCCTGTGACGGACAGCACCACCATGCATTATCACGCAGACAGAAAAACGCTGCGCAAAGAAAAGGAAAAGAAGATTGCCCTCGGTCAGAAAGAGGACGATCACGAAGAAGAACGGAGTTGGCAGCAGACCATGTGACGGTCTGCTATTTTTGTTGCCCGAATTGGTTTCGGGAGGAAGGAGTTTTATGGGCCGAAAGAAAAAAGAATCTAACATCGCAAGCGTCATGTATTCCTATGTGGGTACGGATGACCAGTTCGATGAATTTCTGAAACTGATGCTTCACGACTATCTCGCCGTGGATAATCCGTACACAAACCAGACCACGGATTTTGTTGGTAAGGTAGAATCTGGCGTTGCCTGATTTCTTTTGTTAGCTATTCAAAAAATTGTGTGCTATGGTGTGTTGTGCATGATCGGCACACCATAGCGGAAAGGAACGATTATGAAAGTCTGGCTCTATTATCGGCTGTCCAGAGATGAGGATGAAGAACTGAACTCTCTGAATAATCAGCGGAAAATTATATATAACTTTGCCGTCAGCAACGGCCACGAGGTGGTGGGCGAATCCTTCGATGACAATGTCAGCGGTATGCACTTCAACCGTGAGGGAATCGACAAAATCTATGAGGTGGTCGAAGCGGGCAAGATCGAAGCGATCATCGTTAAAGACCTGTCCCGCCTGGGCCGTCACCGGACGCAGACCGCACTCTTTATCGACTACCTCCGAGAACATGATGTGCGGGTCCTATCCGCAACGGAAAATATCGACACCTTTAACGAGAACGATGATCTCATCATCGGCTTCAAGGGACTGGTCAACGACTTCTATGCCCGCGACGGCAGCCGTCGTGTGCGGACCGGTTACCGGCAAAAGCAAAAGGAAGGCATCGTGACCATCCCTCCTTTCGGCTACTTCAAGGATAAGAACACAAAAAAGGTCGTTGTCGTAGAAGAAGCCGCCGAAACGGTCCGGCTGATTTTCTCCGCCTATGTCGGCGGCAGCGGCATGAAGGCCATCGCCCGCACCCTGAATGAACAGAGGAGGAAAACGCCGGCACTTATGCAGGCGGAACTGCTAAACAAGCGTTTGCCCAACACCCAGAATGGCATCCTCAAGAAATATTTGTGGGACGCAACGATGGTGGCGCGAATCTTGAGAGATGAGAGCTACATCGGCACTCTGATCTGCCACAAGAGCGAGCGTAATAAAATCAATAAGACCTTCCGTTTCACAGACCCGGAGGAGCAGTTCCGACATGAGAATTATCTGCCAATGATCGTAACCCGTGAGATATGGGAGCAGGCGCAGGCGCTCCTTGCAGAGCGCAAAGAGAAAAATGTCCGTGCGGGCACCAACCGGGGCATCCTCCGGTACGGGGGATTACTCCGCTGCAAGGATTGTGGCCGAACCTTTATCGGGAAACGAATCAAGCTGAAAAGCGGGGAACGGGTCGTCTATGTCTGCGACACCTACCATCGGTATGGCAAGGAACACTGCTCATCTCACATGGTGGACGAGGAAACATTGGACAGATTGATCGGCGCGGAGATCCTGCGAACAAAGAAAATGTATGAGGAAAACTGGTCGCGGATGGAATGGCTCATTGAGAGATGGATGCCGAAGGCTTCCACGGCCAGTGCCAAAATAAGCAAACTGCAAGAGCACATTCTCTTGCTGGAGGAGGAAGTGGAGGTGATCCTGATGGAACGCATTCGGGATAAGGCCAACGCGGAACGCTACGACCGCATGATCGCCAAGCGCGAGGAGCAGATCACGGAGGCCAAGAAGCAAATCGAAGATCTGCAAAACATCTCAGAAACGCTCCGCAGCCGACAGGCCAAGCTGAAGCGGGATATCAGCATGATCGACGATATCCTGCGAGAGGGCAAAATGTCAGAAGCACATCTGAGGATGCTGGTAGAGAAGATCCTTGTTCATGAGGAGGACGGCAGGCTGGATTTGGAGATCCGGCTGAAAGCGCCCTTCCGTGACCATCTGGACGTCTTCGAAAACGGAGCGCAGACAGATTGCTTCCCCACCGCAGATTTTGACTATGACAGGCTGGGTGCGGCGATCTACGGCGATTATTATGCGGGGTAGGTGATAACGGGTGCGGGTATGGTTCTATGCGCGGCTATCAAACGATGATGACCAAGAGATGAACTCTTTGCTGAATCAGCGGGAGATCTGCCAGGTATTTGCCGAGCAGCACGGGTACATCGTCGTGGGACAATCATTCGATGATAATGTAAGCGGCATGAAATTCAACCGCCGTGGGCTGGACGAGCTCACGGCGGTTGTGGATGCTGATAAAATTGACGCTGTCATCGTAAAAGACCTATCCCGGCTTGGCCGCCATAGGACCCAGACCGCATTATTCATCGATTATCTGCGGGAACACCAGGTGCGTGTGATCTCTGCCACGGAGGGCGTTGATACCTTCCGCGACGAAGATGACTTGATCATCAGCGTCCGCGGCCTGATGAATGATTATTATGCGAAGGATATTGGCAAAAAGATCCGGGCGGGATACCGCCAGAAGCAGAAAGACGGCATCGTGATCACGCCGCCCTTCGGCTACTGGAAAGACAAAAATACGGGGCAGATCAGGATAGACGCAGAGGCGGCAGTCACGGTGCAGCTCATCTATTCTCTGTACTTGCAGGGGTGTGGGCAGAAAGAGATCGCCCGGCGGCTTAATGCTGCGGGGCGAAAGACACCGGCGCAGCTCCGGGCTGAACGGTGCGGTAGAGAAGTCCGGCATACGCACAAAACCCGTGATGGGCAGTTCCTGTGGACATATACCAGCGTGAAAAACATCCTGGAGAAGGAGGCGTATACCGGCGTGCTGGTGGACGACCTGGCCACCAAGGGCACGCCGGAGCCGTACCGCATGATGACGTCCCGCTGCGAGTACCGCCTGCTGCTGCGCCAGGACAACGCCGACCTGCGCCTGACCGAGCGCGCGCGGCGCACGGGGCTCATCTCGCCCGAACGTTACGACCGCCTGCAGCGCAAGCGCGAGGCCGTCGCCGCCGCCATGCGCGCGCTGGATGCGAGCGTGCCGCCCTCCGCCGCGCTGACGGAGTGCCTCGCCGCCATCGGTTCCTGCCCGCCCGCCGCCGGCGGCGCGCGACTGTTCGACCTGCTCAAGCGGCCGGGCATGACGTATACCGCGCTGCTCTCGCTCACCGCCGGCACGCCGCAGGCGCTGCCCGCGCTGCCGGATGAGGCGCGCGAACAGGTGGAGGTGCTCGCGCACTACGACGGCTATATCCAAAAGCAGCGCGAGGAGGTCGCGCGCGCCCGCCGCCTGGAGGAGCTGGCGCTGCCGGACGGCCTCGACTACGCCGCCATGCACGGCCTGCGCCTTGAGGCGCGGCAGAAGCTCGCCGCCGTGCGCCCGCACAGCGTGGGGCAGGCGGCGCGCATCTCGGGCGTATCGCCGGCGGATATCTCCGTGCTGCTGATCGAGCTCAAACGAAGGGAGGCGCGCGCATGACGGACCGGGATCGCTGCATGGCGCGGCTGGCCGCGCTCTACCCCGCGCTGACGGAGGAACAGGCGGATCGCTTCGGCCGCTATTATACGCTGCTCGTGGAATGGAACAGGACGCGCAATCTCACCGCCATCACCGAACCGGAGGCCGTGGCCGAAAAGCACTTTTTCGACTCGCTCGCCGCCGCGCCGCTGCTCCCCGCCGCCGCGCGCTGCATCGATGTGGGCACGGGCGCTGGCTTCCCCGGCATCCCGCTGCTGATCGTGCGGCCGGACCTTGCCATGACGCTGCTGGACGCGCTGCAAAAGCGCATCGACTTCCTTCAGGCCGCGCTCGAGGCGCTGGGCCTCGCCGCGCAATGCCTGCACCTGCGCGCCGAGGACGCCGGGCGCGACCCGGCAC
>ENA-OYYI01000683-OYYI01000683.1-human-gut-metagenome-genome-assembly--contig:-NODE-683-length-11539-cov-4.999390_pt1 | contig 11539 bp, 9 predicted proteins | sample MGYA00244063_ERZ653448 | MGnify/ENA primary metagenome ERZ653448 (study PRJEB26926, sample SAMN06165192) | human gut metagenome | biome: ENVO:00009003; feature: ENVO:2100002; material: ENVO:00002003...
GATCGGCATCAAGCGTGTCGGCGGCCGTGACTTTGAGCGACGCTTTGGATGCGACGGTGCCGTTCACCCGGACCTTGCCGGATTCGATCAGCCGTTGTGCTTTGGAGCGACTATCCGTGACGCCACGCTCCACCAGCGCGATGTCGAGTCGGACGACGGCACCGGAATCGTCATTCATGTTGCGCATACGCACGTGCGGCAATCAGGCGATTCGGAATTCCGGCACGATCATGCCGTCGACGCTGTGTCCGCGATCCGCCACATCCCACATGGCGGCGCAGGCCGCACGAAGACCGTCGACGCTGGTGATGTCGGTGACGTAAAGACGATCGCCGTCGACGCGCGCCTGCACGTCGCGGCAGCTCCAAGCGCCAGCCTCATGCACGACTTCGGGGGCCGACTCGTTAAGTCCGGTCAGGTCCTTGGCGATGTAGGTCGGACGCAGATGCTCCGGAGCGAACATCAGCTCATGCGGATTGGTGACGCCGGTCAGCACGGCCAGGGAATCATAGCCGCCACGGTTGCCGGCTTCGATATCGGTATCGAGGCGGTCGCCGATGGCGAGGCATGCTTCCTTGGCCACTGGTTCGGCACCATCATGCGCGGCAAGCAGTCGGGCTTCGTCGTACATGGCGGATTCCGGCTTGCCTGCGGACGAAACCGGTTCCACACCAGTGGCGTTGATGACGGCCATGATCATGGAACCGCAACCGGGGGCGATGCCCAGCTCACGCGGAATGGTCAGGTCGCGGTTGGTCACGAAATACGTGGCGCCCTGTTCTACGGCGTAGGCGATTTGCGCCATCTGGTTCCAAGACATGTCCGGGTACCAGCCTTGGATGGCCGCGACCGGCTTGTCTTCGGCGGAATCAACCACTTCAAGACCCTGCTTGGCGACTTCCTCACGCAGATGCTGTGCGCCGAGCACAAACACTTTCGCACCTTGCGGCACCGCACGGGCCACCATGCGGGCAGCCACCACGGACGAGGTGATGACCTGCCATGGTTCGACGTCAAGGTCGAAGCCTTTAAGCTGGTCGGCCACCACGGATTGCAGTCGGGAGGAATTGTTGGTGGTGTATTCCACCGTCATGCCGAGGCCTTCGGCCTTGCGGATGCTCTCTGCAGCATGTTCCACCGGATTCTTGCCACGGTAGACCACGCCGTCAAGATCAAGCAGCGCCAGCTGGTAGGCTTCGCTCAGCGGACGGGTTGTGGATTTCAGCATTGTTTTGCCGCACCTCACTCGTTGTCGGAATCGGCTGCGGATTCGACCTCATCCTCAGTCTGGTCGTCTTCGGAGCCGCCCGCGTTTTCGCCGTCACCGGCAGGCTCGTCGTCGGACTCGGCGCCTTCCTTGGCCGCTTCGGCATCAAGCTGGGTCTCATCGTTGGTCTCGCCGTTCTCGTCGACGGCCTCGGAATCGTCCTCATCCTCGTCTTCCGGCGCATACTGGGCGTCATCTTCGGAAATGCCGAGCTTGTCCATAAGCTCGTCGTTCAATTCCTGCATGTCGTATTCAATGACCAGATCGTCGGAGGTCTCGTCCTCTTCGGCATCGGCGTACTGCAGCTCAAGCTTGTCAAGCAGCTGGTCGAGAGCCACGGCCTCATCGGAGCGTCCGGCCTGCTCGAGGAAGTACTGTTCGGCCTGCACCGCACGCATGCGGTATTCGCCGGCCAAGCCCTTGGAACGGCCCAACGTATGCACGATCTCAATGGCCTTATTCCACAGCTCGAGGTCGCCCAGCGCGCCCGCGTACACGAGGAACATCTCGGCCTTGGATTCGCCGCGCAGATACTTCGCGTCATCGCTCATGGCGGTTTCGATGGCCTTCTTCGGCTCGCCCATGCCACGCTCGCAGTCGGCGATGAACGGCAGATAGTCAAGGAAACCGTTCATGCGGAACGCGGTGCGGAACTCACGCAGGGCCAGCTTGTAATCGCCCTGACGGTAGGCCACGAACGCAAGGGTCTCACGCGCGAAATCAATACGGGAAGCCTGATGCGCCACCCACTTGGCATGTTCGAGCGCCAGCTCCGGATCCCTTTCCTCAAGCGTGTAGGCGGCAAGGATGTGCAGGCCGATGTTCTCCGCATGTTCCTTGGACAGGCCACGCAGACGCTCACGGTCATCAGTGGACAGCATGCTCCACTCGATGCCCTTCGGCATCTTCGGCTCGCCCGGGCGACGATGCGTGTACGGGTTTTGCGACGGGAAGCTCATCGTGCCGTCGGAATTGCGACGCGGCTTCGACAGATACTCGCCACGCTTCGCCTCGCGGTACTCCATCTTCTCTTCACGGGTGAATTCGCGGCGCTCCTCGCCTTCCGGACGCTGATCGCGATCCTTGTGGAAATCACGACGCTGGTTGTCACGGCGGAAATCCCTGCGATCGCCGTCACGACGATCATCACGACGGAAATTACGACGCTCGCCATCACGGCGCTCCCCGCGGCGGTCATCGCGGCGGAAGTCCCTGCGATCGCCGTCCTTGTGGAAGTTGCGGCCGCCACGACGCTCACCATCGTCACGGCGGAAGTCACGACGGTCACCGTCATGACGGAAATTGCGACGCTCGCCATCACCATGGCGGTCGTCACGATGGAAATCCCTGCGATCGCCGTCACGACGGTCATTATGACGGAAGCCGGAACGCTCGCCATCACGCTGGTAGCGCGGATTGTCGCCGCGATTGCCACGATAGCCGCCACGGCGGTCGTCACGACGCTCGCCATCGCGGTTGAACTTGCGCGGACCGTTGTGGAAATGACGCTCCTGGCCTTCGCTTTCGCCGTCGCGATGGAAATCGCGGTCGCCACGACGGTATCCGCCGCCATTGCCCTTACGATATCCGCCCTTACGGTCATCGTTGTGGAAGCCGCCGGACTTGTGTCCGTAGGACTTGCCGCCGTTGCCGCGCGGCTTGAATCCCTTGCCACCGCGGTTACCCGGCCTGCCCGAGCCGTAGGACTTGTGGTTGCCGTAGGATTTGCCGCGCGATCCGCGCTGTTCTTCTGCCATGCTGTTCCTTATTGGTCTTGAGATACTTGCGATTATTTACTTACGATTGCCTATGCGTCTCACGCCTGTTCGACGACGCCGAGCGCCTTCTTACCGCGGCGGATGAGCACGAAACGACCATGCAGGAAGTCACCGTCCTGCAACGTCTGTTCCTCATCCTCCACGCGCGTGTTGTTGAGGTACACGCCACCGGACTTGATGGTCTTGCGCGCCTCGGAAATCGACTTGAACAGGCCTGCCTTCATACCAGCCTCGGCCACACGGTCGCCGGCTGCGACCTTGGCGAATTCCCCATCGACCTTCATGCCGTCGATAGCGGCCTCAAGCGTGGACTCGTCGATGTCCGCCAGATCGCCGCCACGTCCGAACAACGCGCCGGCAGCTTCGATGGCCTGGCGAGTGGCTTCCTCGCCATGCACGAAGCTGGTGACCTCCCATGCGAGGGTGCGCTGCGCCTCACGCGCGCCCGGATTGGTCTTGCTTTCCTCGATAAGCCGTTCGATTTCGGCCTTTGGCAGGAAGGTGAACGCCTTGAGCAGGTTCTCCATCTCGCTGTCGGGACGGTTGAACCAGAACTGGTAGAACTTGTAGGGGCTGAGCATCGTGCCATCCAACCAGACGGCGTTGCCTTCGGACTTGCCGAACTTCTTGCCCTGCGCGTCGGTGATGATCGGGCTGGTGAACACGTTCACGTCCACGCCGCGCACCTTGTGGATCAGATCCAGACCGGAGGTGAGGTTGCCCCACTGGTCGGAGCCGCCGATCTCCAGCACGCAATGGTATTCGTCGAACAGGTGCAGGAAGTCGTTGCCCTGAAGCACTTGGTAGCTGAACTCGGTGAAGGAGATGCCTTCCTCGGAGTTGAGGCGACGGGCCACGGTGTCCTTGGCGAGCATGGTGCCCATACGGAAATTCTTGCCGACGTCACGCAGGAAGTCGATGACGTTCATCGAAGCGGTCCAATCGTAGTTGGACACGAAACGCACCGGATTGCTGCCTTCGGTCTCGAGGATGCCGCCGATCTGCTTCTTCAGACGATCGGCCCAGCCGGCCACGACGTCCTTCGGGTTGAGCGTGCGTTCGCCCGACTGGCGCGGATCTCCGATCAGGCCGGTGGCGCCGCCGACCAACGCGATCGGATGGTGTCCTGCGGCCTGCAGGTGGCGCATGTTGATGAGCTGAACGAGGTTGCCGATGTGCAGGGAGGCGGCGGTCGGATCGAAGCCGCAATAATAGGTGATGGGCTCTCCGTTCAACGCTTCGGCGAGTCGATCCCTGTCAGTGGACTGGGAAATCAACCCGCGCCATTCCAGTTCATCGAGGACGGAATCGAAACCGGCCTCCTTGAAATCGATGACGTGAGCCATAACTGTGCTTTCTCCCTATCGAATTGTGGACATTACCGCGTTTTACGCACCCTACAGTTTCGCAGAAGACACAGACAGCCGCGTGTGCCGTTTTCCATGTTTTTATCAAAGCGATCACGGAACATGCCGGTTAAAATCGAAAACGGAATCTCATTGACGAGAAGAAGGGAGGCCTGCATGGATCGCAAAGGCATGAAGGCCAATGCAAGGAAAGCCTATAAGAGACACTATTGGATGATAGTCGTCATCTGCCTGTTCGCTTCGGTGTTCGGTGTCGCCTACAGTTCGTCGACATGGTCGGTGAACGCCAGTTCCCCGTCCGCAACCGTGCAGGAGGATGGCACAGCGCAATCCGACAACGTGTCGAAAGTGTTGGAGAACCTGCTTGTCGGCGATGAAAGCCAGGCACGCAGGCAAGTGGAGCACAATCAGGAGCAGATCGTGCAAAACGACACCAATGCCATGATGGGGCGTAAACGCGGCGTGTTCGCGTCTCTGCTCAACTCGTTCTCATCGGGTTCGGCCATTCTGTCGATGGCCGATGCGGCCAATTCCATCGTGCATAATGACGGCGTCGCCGTGGCCGTACCGATCGTCGTGTCCCTGGCCGTTTACCTTTTCGTATGGCTGTTCGTCCAGCAGACATACCGGGTGGTCATGATGCGCATGCTGCTTGAGGGGCGGACCTACGACAAACTTCCCGTGAGCCGTTTCCTCTACCCGATCACCACGCGCAAATGGTTGTCGATGGCGAAGGTGATGCTGCTCGAGAACGTGTTCCTGTTCCTGTGGACGTTCACCATCATCGGCGCGTTCATCAAACCGTATTCCTACCGTATGGTGCCCTACATCGTCGCCGAAAATCCGAATATCGGGGCACGGGAGGCCATCAGCCTGTCCAGGCGCATGATGAAGGGTCACAAGTGGGAGTGTTTCGTGGCCGACCTGTCGTTCCTTGGCTGGTGGCTGCTCAATCTGTTCACGCTCGGCTTGAGCGGCATCTTCTATTCCAACGGCTATAACGCGGCGTTTTTCGTCGAATATTACGTGCATGTGCGCGGATTGTCCAAGGATTCGGGATTGGAGGGAAGCGAGCTGCTCAGCGACGAATACCTGTACAGCAAGGCCTCCGCTGAGACATTGTATGCCGCGTATGGTGATGTTGCCGAAACGGTGGAGCAGTTGTCCAGCAATCTTGTTCCGGTGGACAAGCCGAACGGTTTCGTCGGGTTCCTGTCCGAATGGTTGGGCGTGCGTATCCTGCATGCGCGGTCGGTGACCAAGTATGAGGAGTATCGCAAGCAACTGCACCAGATCGATACCGGCAGGGAGATTCTGGACGGCGCTATCTATCCTGGTCGTCTGGCTCCGGCGCCGATGGCGTTCCGGTTCCGCGAATCCCGCACCGTCAGCTCCGATCGCAGCTATTCGTTGGTCAATCTGGTCATGATGTTCTTCATCTTCTGTTTCGTGGGATGGGTATGGGAGGTGAGCCTCGCCTTCATTTCCGAAGGAACGTTCGTGAATCGTGGCACGCTGCATGGGCCATGGCTGCCGATCTATGGCACCGGCGGAGTGATTATCCTTATTCTGCTGAAGAAGTTGAGGAAGAAGCCCTTGTTCGAGTTCCTGGCCGCCATGGTCTTGTGTGGCGGGTTGGAGTACTTCTCGTCCTGGTATCTGGAGAAGACCCACGGAGGACAACGCTGGTGGGATTACACCGGTTATTTTCTCAATCTCAATGGTCGTATCTGTGCCGAGGGTCTGCTGACGTTTGGTTTGGGCGGTTTGGCGATTGTGTATCTGCTGGCTCCTGCATTGGACAACTTGCTGAGTCGTATCGATACAAGAAAGCTCACCGTTGTGGCCGTCGTGCTTCTGGCGTTCTACTGTGTGGACCAGGCGTATTCGGCGCAGCATCCGAACATTGGTGCCGGCATCACCGATTACAAGGGGTCGGCCACATCGCAAGTATCGTAGCCCCTATCCGATGTGATGCATAAAGGGATTTTGCCCCGTCAGCGTGCGCAACGCAGGTTGGCGGGGCAAATCGTTTTTGGACACATGCTATACGACACGTGTGGCCGGTGGAAACTTACTTTCGGCGCAGCATCTCACGCACGGTTTCCATGATCTTGCTGTATTTGGTGGAGTCCGTGGAACGCATGCGTGGGAAGGAGCGGATCATACGACGTTGCTGCCAATTCAACGCGGAAGAGACAAGCTGACGCATATTGGCAACACGTTCCTGCGACGATTCCGACAAATCATGCATCTTCTCGCGGAATTCCTCTTTGCCCCACTGCCAGGAGTCTCCGGCCTTCTCCGCACGCTCCTGCACCGCTTCGCTGAATTTGGCGAGACGCTCGGACAGGCCGACGATGCCCACCACGGTGACGATGGTGTCGATGATAACGACGATGGCGGCGACCGCGCATATCACGTGCACGGCAAGCAGCGGAATCATGGCGGTGAGCCGTTCGACCTGCGGCTGGACCACATCGATGATCAATACTCCGCCGAATCCGAATACGATTGCGCCGAGCAGACAGATGCGGCCTTGGATGTTGAATCGGTAATGGCTGTAATCCCACCATCTGGCGTGGAACAGCTTTTCCATGCCCCAAGAGGTGATGTATTCGAGTATGCTCGCGCCGAATGAGGAGATAAGGAAAATCTCGATGGGATTCGTGAAGTCATGCAACAGCACGATCGCAAGCACCGCGCCGCATCCGTAAATTGGGCACAACGGCCCGTTAAGGAAACCACGGTTGACCCATCGACGTTCCGAAACGGACACGAGAACCGACTCGTACACCCATCCGATGAAAGCGTATAACAGGAACCAAAGGAACAAATATTCGAGTGTGAGCGCCACAGCCATCAGCTCCTGTCCGTCGGTTGTCCGGATGCGGGTTTGTCGAAACGATCGAAAGAGAGCGTTTCCTTCGTGGCGCTGATTTTGTCGGCCGCGGTGACAAGGTATCCTTCGATGTACTTCGACGGATAGGGAGTCAATGGGAACATGTGATGTTCGATGCTGTCCCGTTCGATCTGGTTGAGTTTGAAATCCCGTATGGCGTTGCGCATGGCCGTTTCACCATGTGCGAATCCGTGTAGCCGATGAGTGCCGTTGTCCCAGTCATGCCAATCGTAAAGGAAGTAATCATGGAGCAAAGCGGCGCGAATCAACGAACGTAGATCAACCCTATTCCACAGGTGCAGTCTGTCTGCCAGCCAGACGGACAGACAAGCCACACGAATGGAATGGGCGAATGTGGTGACCACGCCATGCTGGTAGCAGACCCTTTCGATGGCCATGTGGTCATGTTCCAGAATCTCCCGGCCGTGCGCGTAGACCAGCCGTCGTATCTGCGTGCGCGTCAACAGCACCGCTTTTTGCTCCTTGCTTAATAGGGATTACTTGAGCAGGGATTCGGGCGACTTGTATGCGGAACCGTCGGACACGGAGTTGGCGAAGGCGCGTAGCTGCTCGATGGTGGTCTTGGCGGAAACGATCTGTTCGCGCACGCGCAGCGGGGAGGTGCCTCCCTTGCCGTTGCGGGCGGAGACGGAGCCTTCGGTGGACAGCACTTCACGCACCTGCGGGGCCTTGTCCGCCGGCAGGAAGTCCTTGAACACGTTGATGAAGTCCTCGTCGGTCAAATCCCACAGCTCCTGGCCACGGTCTTCGGCAATCTTGACGCAGGCGCCGGAAAGCTCGTGCGCGTGACGGAACGGCACACCGTTCTTGACGAGCCATTCGGCGATGTCGGTGGCGAGGGCGAAGCCGGTCGGGGCTTCGGCTTCGAGGCGTTCCTTGTCGAAGACCATGGTGGCGACCATGCCGGTGAACGCCGGCAGCAGCACTTCAAGCGTGTCCACTTGGTCGAATACGGCTTCCTTGTCTTCCTGCAGGTCGCGCGCGTAGGCTGTCGGCAGGCCTTTCAAGGTGGCGAGCAGGCCAGTCAGGTCGCCGATGAGTCGTCCGGACTTGCCGCGAGTGAGTTCGGCGATGTCCGGATTCTTCTTCTGCGGCATGATAGACGAGCCCGTAGAATACTCGTCTGCCAAGGTGATGAAGCCGAACTCAGATGTAGACCACAGGATAATTTCCTCGGAAAGACGGGAAAGGTGGATCATGGCCACCGAGCATGCGTAGTCAAGGTCGAGCAGGAAATCGCGATCGGAAACCGCATCGAGAGAATTGGGGATCACATGATCGAAGCCCAGTTCGTCGGTGGTCTTCTGGCGATCAAGCGGATACGTGGTGCCAGCAAGCGCCGCAGAACCCAAAGGATTGGCATTGGCGGCATCGAACGCCTGCTTCAAGCGAGCAAAGTCGCGCGTGAACATCCAGTAGTAGGCCATGAAATGATGCGAAAGAAGCACGGGCTGGGCATGTTGCATATGGGTATAACCAGGCAAAATGGTACCCATATTCTTGCGAGCAGCCTCGATGAGCGTTTCGCGCATAGCATTCACATCTGCCATGAGCTCGGAAGCAAGCTCCTTGGCGTACAAACGGGTATCGGTGATTACCTGGTCGTTGCGGCTGCGGCCGGTGTGCAGGCGCTTGCCTGCATCGCCGATGCGGGCGGTCAGGGTCTGCTCCACGAAGGTATGCACATCCTCGGCGTTGGGGTCGATCTCCAGCGCACCGCTTGCCAGATCGTCGGCAATGGAGGCCAGCCCGCTGAGGATATCCGCACAGTCCTGCTCCGAGATGATGCCCTGCCGTGCCAGCATGGCGGCATGGACGCCGCTGCCGCGCATATCCTGCGCGATCATCCGCTGGTCGAAGCGGATGGAGGAGTTGAAGTCGTTGACGCGGCTGTCCACCGCCTTGGAAAACCGACCCTTCCAGAGTTGTTCTGCCATAATATAAACTCCTTATAAAAACGGCAAAGCCGCCGCAGGGGAAAACGCTCCTGCGGCGGTGCCGCCGGCTACGATGCCGGTGTGAGAACCCGCGTGTGAAAGTGTGAAAACACACGCAGTCGAAAATGTTGCGATTACTTGACCTCCGGCCAGTTCTTGGACAGCTTTGCGCGCTCCTTGATGGACAGGCCGAACAGGTTGATGAAGCCGGTGGCATCGGACTGGTCGTAATCCTTATCGACGCCGAAGGAAGCGGTCTGCTCATCGTACAGGGTGAACGGAGAGGTCACACCGGCGTTGATCATGTTGCCCTTGTAGAGCTTCAGCTTCACATCGCCGGTCACAGTCTTCTCAAGGCTGTCGGCAAAGGCATCCAGTGCCTCGCGCAGCGGGGTGAACCACTGGCCGTTGTACACGATGTCGGCGTACTTCTGTGCCAGCTGTGCCTTGAAGTGAGCGCTCTCCTTATCCAGCGTGATGGTCTCCAGCACGTTGATGGCCTTGTACAGGATGGCGCCGCCGGGGGTCTCGTACACGCCGCGGCTCTTCATGCCCACCAGACGGTTCTCCACGATGTCCAGCAGACCGATGCCGTTTGCACCGCCCAGCTGGTTCAGGTACTCCACCAGCTCCACAGCGCCCATCTCCTTGCCGTCCACGGCAGTGGGGATGCCCTTTTCAAAGTGGATGGTCACATAGGTGGGCACATCGGGTGCCTGCTCGGGGCTGACACCCAGCTCCAGAAAGCCGGGCTTATTGTACTGGGGCTCGTTGGCGGGGCTCTCCAGATCCAGACCCTCGTGGCTCAGATGCCACAGGTTCTTGTCCTTGGAGTAGTTGGTCTCACGGTTGATCTTCAGGGGGATGTTGTGCGCCTCGGCGTAGTCGATCTCCTCGTCACGGCTCTCGATGTCCCACTCACGCCACGGAGCAATGATGGCCATATCCGGGCACAGGGCCTTGAGGGTCAGCTCAAAACGCACCTGATCGTTGCCCTTGCCGGTGCAGCCGTGGCAGATGGCATCTGCACCCTCCTTGATGGCGATATCAGCCAGTGCCTTGGCGATGCACGGACGTGCAAAGCTGGTGCCCAGCAGGTAGTCCTCGTACTTAGCGCCGAACTTCAGGGTGGGGAAGATGTAGTTCTCCACAAAGTCCTTCTTCAGGTCCAGCACATACAGCTTGGATGCGCCGGTAGCCTTGGCCTTTTCTTCCAGACCGTCCAGCTCGGTGCCCTGACCCACGTCACCGGAAACAGCAACGACCTCGCAGTTGTTGTAGTTTTCCTTCAGCCAGGGAATGATGATGGAGGTATCCAGACCGCCGGAGTAAGCCAGCACGACTTTTTTGATGTTTTCCTTTTTCATGATAAACGCGCTCCTTTTAATAAAAATACACTTTTGTTCTCTGATGCGTACTTTCCCTTTGCATCCTCTGTCTTTCGTTTGCGGTTGATGCTTTTATTATACGCCGCGCTGTTTTTTCGTCAATAACAAAACCATACAAACCTTTTTTGCTTCCGGCACCCGTTTTTCGTTCATGTTGCATCTTTATGCGTTATTTGCAGAATATATTCATATTTTATGCATTTGCGCAGTATATATTCGGGGCACATGCATCCCGCCCGGGGCATGTGCGGACTACAGCACACGGAAAGAATTCACACCGCAAAAACAAAAAGCCCGGGACCTTTTTGTGAGCCGTCTGGCCCTGAAAGAGTCCCGGGTTTCGTTTTGTCTTTATGCGCCGGAAAAGGGCCCGCCCGCCGCGCTCCATGCGCGGCACAGCAGTTCCTTCTGGGCCTTGGGCAGCTGCTTGAGGGCATACTCCCGCCGCAGGGCGGCGCGTTTATCCGCGCACAGTTCCAGATAGGCAAAACCCCCGGCCCCTCTGGCACGGGTGTACTTTGCGCCGCGTCCGCTCTGGTGGGCGCGCAGGCGGGCGGCAGGGTCGGTGGTCCAGCCGGTGTACAGCGTACCGCCGGTACACCGCACCATATACACAAAGGCGGGCTTTGGCCGGGCGCACGGCTCAGATGCGGCCATTGTTCTTTAACACCTGACGGCAGGCGGCAAGGGCAGTTTCCTTATCCTTGGCGGTGATGAGGAAGCGGCTGGCGTGGCAGAAGCTGATGCCCGGGATGCCGCTCTTCTGCTCGATGACCTCCTGCGGCTGCCCCGCCCAAGACTGGGGGAAGGGCAGCTTGGACTTTTTGGTCTTGTGGTCGGTGACGCACTGGGCGCTCCACCCGCCGCGCTGGCTGGGGT
>ENA-OYYI01000687-OYYI01000687.1-human-gut-metagenome-genome-assembly--contig:-NODE-687-length-11525-cov-5.988230_pt1 | contig 11525 bp, 20 predicted proteins | sample MGYA00244063_ERZ653448 | MGnify/ENA primary metagenome ERZ653448 (study PRJEB26926, sample SAMN06165192) | human gut metagenome | biome: ENVO:00009003; feature: ENVO:2100002; material: ENVO:00002003...
ATGTGTATAAGAGACAGACGGGTGCAAGCTGGGCGACGGGTGCAAGCTGGGCGCCGGGTGCAAACTGGGCTACGGGTGCAAACTGGGCTACGGGTGCAAACTGGGCGACGAGTGCAAACTGGGCGACGAGTGCGAGCTGGGCGCCGGGTGCAAGCTGGGCAACAATGAAATAGCACCCAAAGCATTATTTATCAATGCTTCTCGCCACACGGTTTCCTATTGGGGTGATGAAGTAATCCAAATAGGATGCAAACGCTTCTCTATTTCTGAATGGCAACAGCATTTTCAGAAAATCGGTAAGGCGGAAAATTACACTTCCGACCAGATCGAAGAATATAAAGGGTATATCGACCTGATCGCTGCAATGCACAAGACATGGAGTATTGATAAACAAAAGGCATCAAAGGAATAACAACAAGGAGTGTGTGGCGGAATGGTAGACGCCATATGATGATGGATAACCGAGAGCGTCAGGGATGGGACCCAAGCTCATTTATTCGCAGATATAAAGCGGCACGTGTCCGGCACGAGTGGGATAAACCCGGAAATAAAGCCCACAAGAGTCCGCGCTTACTCATCATATGAAACCGATTGCAACGGTTGCAGGTTCGAATCCTGCCGCACTCCCAAAATAGCCACCCAATGGGTGAGGGGTTTGATCGCTGGCAGTAACCCCGCCGCAAGGTATAAAGCGATCCGTTAGGCCGATAATAGCGTTATCGGCGGGCCGTGGGCAAGGCTCGAAGTGATAGCCCCGCAAGAGCGAATAGCTTGAACGCGCAAAAGACTGGCATAGGTTCCGAAGCTGCGATGACATGAGCGGCGAGGACCACCGGGATAAATAAAGCATTATTATGCCTGTGCGGGTTTGATCGCCTTCACAGGCTCTAATGCAGGCTTTGTGCACACGTTCTTTCCAATCAGGGTAATTTAGTAGTTTTTCATTATTTGCATAGCGCAAAGCCTGCTTCATGCCCGCGCGCTGATTTGGAGGTTGGTAGGTTTTGGTTGACGTGGATGTTTGTGTGTGACGGTGCGCGGGCTTTTTTTTTGAAACACCTTAAAACATTATAGCTATGAAGAGAGAGATTTTGAAAAAGAAAACCTTCCTTTGGTTCGACCTGACGCCCCGCTGGAAGATGTGGAAAAGGATCGAGGAGCTGGAAAACGAGGTAGGCAAAGCTCTTGCGGAACGCGAAACTGCGTATCAGGATCTGGCAAGCATGAACCAGAAATTTCTGGCGCTCACTCACAATCTTGATTCTATGCAAAAACGAGTCCTTGAATTGGAGGGTAAACTCCAGAAGTTCAATCGGACCCGCGGCAAAAGCGGCAAATACGTGAAGTCCTATGACACACGATCCGCAAAGTAAGATTCTCGCCTATCTCAAGGCCGGCGGCAGGCTTACGGTCCGCAAGGCCGAGAGACTCTACCACACAACGGAGCTTCGTCGGATCATCAGCCGGCTCCGTAAAATGGGATATTCCATTTGCTCGAACAGACAGAAGGCCGTTACGGAAGACGGGCGGCCGACGCAGTTTAACGAGTACTATATGCCACAGGTCGCGGATTCCTGCCAATAGTCCGCAAATCGCATTTTAAGTTTGGTATTTGCCATTGGCCTGCTGTGAAGCACGTGGATGGTGTGCCGTCGGCATTAAAGCCCTGCGCGGTGGCGTGGGCGAGTGGAGATGTCGGCGGCATTTATTGAGCTATGGTGTAATGGTTAACACATCACCCTTTGGAGGTGGCGCTTCCGGTTCGAATCCGGGTGGCTCAACTCAAAAAAAATGAAAAATTTTCATTATGGAAGCAACACGTCAAGCTATGCTGTCCGAATATATATCGGGGCTGTATAATCGCGGGATGTCGTACCGAAAATGTGGAATGTACATAATGCACGTTGCGTCATTCCTTGAACAAGCCGATACTATTAATCGGCGGGGGTATCTTAAGTATCGCAAATCCCATATTGCCGACGTTGGGTGGCAGCATATAAGCATAATGTCCGAGTCAATATGTGATTTCCTCGCAACGTTCGGCATCGGATATAAGACGACAGCCCGACCGTCCAAGCCACTGGAGAAATTGGATAAGGTATCGGAGAAGAACAAGGAATTATTAGCTAATTTCTTGGAGCATATAACTACAGTGAAGGACTATTCTCCCAATACAATAGCGACATACCGATTTGGTATATCTTCTTTCTTCAAATATGCCTCCGAATATAATGCGGAGAACGTCCGGAGGTTCATCCAAACTTTAAGCGACGAGGGCCAGAAGCCGTCGACTATAAGATTACGCATTACGGCTCTTGAGCAATTCGGGAATTATATTAAGAAACCGATAGAGATTCGCAGGCCCAAAATTCAGAAATCATTGGCCCTTGATAACATCCCTACTGAATCGGAGTATCAAAAGATGTTGGATTATTTGCTCAATTTTCAAGATAAGAAATATTATTGGTGGGTTCGCATCTTGGCGACATCAGGGGTGCGACAGTCGGAGTTTGCCAAATTGACGTGGCAAGACGTGATTAACGGCGAGGTCTTGATAAATAGCAAGGGCAACAAATATCGCCGTATCTTTTTCCCGAAAGATGTATCATCTCGTGTTGCGGAATACGTGGGAATAGAGAATAGATCATATCCTGTATACAGTAATTCGCAAGGCCGTCAGTACAGCAATAGATGGTTGCGGGAATGTTTGCAAAAATGGGGTGCCGAATGTGGTATTTCATCAGATAAGATGCACCCACACGCATTTCGGCACCTTTTTGCAAAGATGTTTCTAAAAAAGAAAAACGATATAGTCCAATTGGCGGACATCCTGGGACACGGAAGTATTGAGACGACAAGAATTTATCTACAAAGGAGCTATGCAGAGCAGAAACGAGACTTTAATAAAAGCGTTACATGGTAGCATTAAACCGCTGTCCGAGATTCCCGCGCTTCTTAAAGACCGCGACATATATGACGATACAGGGCATGTAGATTGTGATTTCATGATGGCTCTTTTAGAGTTCATGTCCGATCTTATGACTATAGAAAACAACGCCATGAAGGCTTTGCAGAATATGTTGGGTATCGACGAGCAACCCGCGGGAAAGGCCTCAAAAGAGGATACAGGCGCAAAGTGGAGCGCGGATGAAATACTTAAGCACTGCACCTTGAAGGACAATATGCTTAAATTGCCACCGACACAGTTCAATAAACAATCATATGCGGAGGCTAAAAAGCGCATAGAAGAGGCTGGCGGCGAGTGGGTAGGAGGGAAAATACAGGCTTTCAGATTCCCATTTGACGCCAACCGCGTATTTAATCAATTGCATACGACAGGCCGCTGTAATTTAGCACAGGAGTTTCAATTTTTTGAAACTCCGGCGGAAGTAGCCGATTTATTGGTATCGTTGGTTGGAGGTATTCGAGATACGGACGACGTGCTGGAACCGAGTGCAGGCCGCGGAGCTTTGGTAAAAGCTATCCATCGCAGCTGCCCATCGGTCATTGTTGACTGTTACGAACTTATGCCCGAGAACAGAGAAATTCTTCATGGAATATCGGGCGTTAGGATAAAAGGCGAGAATTTCATCACAGAGTGCCATGATACGTATTCGCTTATAATTGCAAATCCTCCGTTTAGCAATAATCAAGACGTAGATCATACTATGAAAATGTATGAACTACTTCGTACGGGAGGGCGGATGGCCGTTATATGTAGTTCTCATTGGAAAATTGGCTCTGAAAAAAAATGCGCTGAGTTCCGGGAATGGCTACAAAATGTAGGTGCCGAGGTCTTGGACGTGAAAGAGGGGGCTTTCAAAGAAAGCGGAACCGGTATAAAAACTACGATGATTTCAATTATCAAACATTATTCCGAGACATTATTCTAAATTTTAGCATATAAATAGCGTATAATTTCGCATAATATTATGCAAAATTACATTCGGGAAATCAAAGAAAAGAACCTCGTGCCCTTACGGCTCGATAGAAACACGGTAATCCTGGTTCCTCCGGAGAAAGCCAATGAGAAATACAAGGCGCGCTACCTCAAAAATGCCGAGAGGGCGCGGAGGATGGCATTGAATCTAAGATAATTATCCCACAACCGTGCGAGGGTCAAGCAGGAGCTAAATTAGGCACACAAATTCAACGCAAGTACGCTAAAATCGCACCAGAGGCGGAAACGGTGAAAGAGTCCCTGCCATGCGGGATATGACGGCGGGAAAGTCCGCAGGGTATTGTGACATCGGCAAAGATGGGTCAGCTGCACGCGCAATGCAGAGGTAGTTCGAATCTACCCAATACCCCAGATTGACGCAGTAGTACAGCGGTAGTACGCTACTGGCTGGCATCTCGGCGCGCGGAGTTGTCTGCTTGTGGAGGGGGAGGTTCAAATCCTCCATACGTTGCAATAAATCAGTTACACTATGACAACCATCGAAGAGCGAGCAAAGCGTATTTGCACAAATACTTTTTGTAATCAATCCCACACGCCTGTATGCAAAACATGCGCATGGCGTCTTAATAGTGAACCGGAAGAACCGCAATGTCGTGTCTCGGAATATAAAGACGTGATTAAGGACATATATGAGTCGGCTATTTGTCAGTTAATATTACAACGGGAAGAACTGACCCAATGGAACAATCCATTCGTAAAAGATATGCCTAAGGGCAATGTGCTTGTGAAGTATATAGCGGTAGGGCGCCCCAATGAGCCGTATTATACGGTAGGTAGACGCGAACCTTCTGGGGTGTGGAGCTGCGAGAATGAATTAGCAACCTCCCACCCACGTTTCGAGATTGTCGGTTGGCACCCTATCCACGAATAACGTGTAAAGAATTCTCGATTTTCTTTACATGTACGCTCGAAATGTAAAGAATTCTAACTTTTTTTTGCAGATTTAAAATGGATATAGAATTACCTGTCGGCACCCAACTGAAAATACTTGGGATTGACGCAATTGTAGTACGAGGCAGGGCGTGTGGCGGATGTCTAATTAAAAGTTTGACCAAAAGCGGAACATGCAGACCGTGTGGAGATCGTTCAATATGCGGAAGTAAAATGTGTGGGAATATATCTCCTTTTGCCTGTTCTAAAGATGTACGTTCTGATGGTGTAGATATTTTTTTCCAAAAAGTCGAATAATTTTGCAGATTCGAAATGATTTCCTATATTTGTAGAGCCAAACGCTTGTCATTCGACAGCAAGATACATACTGAAACTTCGCGATAAAGCGGGTCTTTCTTGTGGTGTCATTCTCACGAATGGCAGGCGTTTGGCGACGATAACAGGGAAGGCTCGCCTTCTTTTTTACTAACTAATAAAACTTTCAGGCCATGCCAAACGCCTCTGAAAGTGGTATCCGGGTAAATAACACCCAGACCACACCGCGCGCAAAGAAAAGCCGCACTGCATTCTACCGTTGCCATCTCAAGGCCAACAAACCCCTATTCATCTGGGGCAAAATTCAAAAATCGGCAATATTATTTGCAGAGTTAAAAACTTTGTGTAAATTTGTATTGCCAAGCCACCCGATTTCGGGTATATCAGAAAAATACAAAACGCTTTTTAGGGCGTGTTCTCGGTTCACTTCTGCACCCGCAGTCGTGGTGGTTTGGCGACTAACTGGAGGACGCGTCCTTCTTTTTACATATTGTTCAACGAACTTGTGTTAACCAAATGCCAAACCACAACACGAGTTGCAAAACGGGGAATAAAAGTACCCGTGCAACGCATCGCACCTGCTTTTACAGGTGTCATCTAAAAGCCAATCGTCCGATGTTCTCTTCGGATAAAGTCGATTACACCAACGTTATCCGCGCCACGTGCGAGGAGCATGCTTTAGGCTGTTTCCTTGCTCAGTTTCGCGTGCTCTATCCCGCGTATGCTGTCGTTGTCGGCACCATACTCGTAAGCCGGGTATTCCCCTCCAAGTCTAAACATTAAACCGCTGAATCATGGACAATGATATTCAGCTTGTCGGCGTAAGACGCACCGATAAGCAGTTGCTCACCGCCATAGTATGGCGCATGCAGTACAGAATCCGGCGACGTGTCATACGCAGGATCAGCCTCTGGAATTACATATCATACAATCGTATGAGAGGGAGGAACGTGATATGACCGAGTTATTCATCTTCCTGATGTGGGCGGTTCCGCTTGCCGTCGTGTTCCGCTGGGTGCTGTCGAACCAGCACCGCAAGAAAGAAATAGGCGAATTGTTGGATGAAATCTTCGAGGAATCATGAAAACAAGTGTAATAATGACGCGCCGAATGGGGCAGTTCGAGGTGCTCCAGCGCACAAAAGACGGCATGTTCAATGCCACGGCGTTGCTGAACCAGTGGAACCGTGCTGCCGGCATGAAAAAGGAGATGAACGATTACCTGCGCCTCCAATCGACGCATGATTTCTTAAGTGCCTTACAATCAGAGTTTGATTTTAAAGACGGGAATTCCCCGTATTTAACTTACCGCGGGAAATACAGCGGTGGGACGTGGATGACTCCTCTTTTGTTTATCGACTTTGCCATGTGGCTTAACCCGAAGTTCAAGGTTCAGGTACTCAAATTCGTTTATGACGAGTTGATCAAGTGCCGCACGGCCGCTGGTGACAACTACAATGTGCTGGCCAAGTCCATCGCGTCGCTTCCGGATGTCGATTATCCGAAGGTGGCCCGCGCTCTGAACTGGATCGTATTCAACAAGCACGAGCGGGATATCCGCAACACGGCGACCCCGCAGCAGCTACAAGATATGGATGAATTGCAACGCAAATTGGCATTCTCCGTAGATATGGGATACATCCGCTCATTCCCTGATCTGATGAACTCGATGCGCCGGATATATAACCGTCAACATGCAAAATTTTAATCTATGGACACGCAATATTACACGACAACCGCGTCCCCGGTGCTGACGTCCGAAGAGTATCACGATATTCCGAGCGAACATATAACCGGCCAGCGGTCGCCATTCTCCCAGAGGGCCAGAACGCTGATGGACGTAGATCTGAAGTTGATTTATCGGGCTATCCGCGAAGCTGTCCAGAAGGATATGCGCGGTGATGAAGACAAGCGGGTCTATACGGTGGCCTACAAAATATACGACATCAAAGCGATCCATCACTACGAGACCCACGAAGAACAAGGCGGTGACAGCTATATGGGTATTTGCGAGACCTATTTCGAAGTAGACCGCGATACCATCGAAATTATCGAGGTCAAGGATATCGACGGCGGCATGCACGCCGGGCAGTTGCGCCGGCTGAAAGAATACGGAGAACGAAACAACTTATAACCATGGGAATCTATAGCAAACTGCTGGAAATCCAGAGGAGCGTCAGGGCGTTGCTGCCGAATGCAGATGGAAATAATTACAAGTACATCAGCGGTTCGAAAGTACTTGGCATCGTCCGGCCCAAGATGGACGAACTCGGCGTGATCCTCAAAACGGAGGTTCTCGACATCACAAATACCCGTCAGGATTATACCGTAGGACGGGATCAGCGCCCTAAATCCGAAATCCTTTCGAGTGTGAAGATGCGTTTCACTTGGATCGACGTGGAATCCGGAGAGAAGGACGTATGCGAGTGGAGCGCCAACGGTCAGAATGATTGGGACAAAGGCGTAGGTTCGGCAATGACCTACGGGGAGCGTTATTTCATTCTCAAATACTTTCATATAGCCACTGACGAAGATGACGTAGACCGACTGCCTCGGCATGATGACGCCGGCCCGGCTTCCAAGCCTACGCTTACTGACGAAATGCTAACTTTGGACTTGTTCGAAGAGATAATCAAGGCCAAGGAAGACGCCAAGGGAGCCAATAAGCGATTCTCATTAATCGGATTCTTGGAGTCCAAGTATATCGTCGATAAAGAAATGCTTACAAAAGTCAATGTCAAAGTTACCGAATACTACAATTTAACGAGGGAAAATAAAGCATGAATCAGCAGATAACACTATTCGGAGATCCGGCATCCATTTCCGATCTGGCAGGCCGGGCAATCAGCGCCGTCGTAAATGGCGACATCAGCCCTATAGATGCACACATACAGATCAGCCGCATGGAGAATGCGATCAAGCAATTCAAGGATGATGCGCAGGTTCGGGACATCACACTCCGCGAACTGTCCAAATACGGCAAATCACACCAGTTCGGCGACTGCCGGCTGGAAGAGGCCGAATCGGGTGTCAAGTACGACTATTCAATGTGCGGAGACAGCGAACTGAACGACATGTACAAGACGCTGGAAGCCCTCAAGGCCAACATTAAAGAACGGGAAACGATGCTTCGGAACCTGCCGAGGTCGGGAGTCGTAGCCCCCGAAACCGGTGAAATGATCTATCCTCCGGCCCGCTCCAGTAAGACAATCATCAAAACCACCTTCAAAAAGTAGTCGTCATGGATATTTCGAATACCGATATGCGGAACTTACTGAAGGCAATCAGCGTGCTTCATCCGCATCCGGAGCAATCCATCCACGAATGGAATGCAATCCGCAAACTTAAAATATTCGCAAAGAAACAGCATCGGAAATATGGTAAACAAGGTAATCATTATCGGTAATGTAGGCGCCGATCCAGAAGTCCGGGTGTTGGACGGGGGAAACAAGGTCGCCAGCCTGAGTGTGGCGACGACCGAACGCTACACGGACCGCCAAACAAATACTCCCAAGGAGATAACCGAATGGCATCATGTGGTGGCGTGGCGCAACACCGCGGATATCGTTGACAAATACGTAAAGAAAGGCTCCCAACTCTATGTTGAAGGCCGGCTGCGCACCCGCGACTATACAGATCGGGACGGTGTCAAGCGGTACATTACAGAGATTATGGCCGATACGGTCAGGATGCTGGGCAAGGTATTGGACCGCAAAGAAAACCAACCTTCCGGGCCGGCGCCGGCGTCTGGCTTTGAACCCGATGATCTTCCGTTCTGAGTATGGATACATCTACACTCAAGGAAATAGAGGAGATGCAGCTCTTCTTGGAATCAGATCCGCCCACCGAGCCGCAGGCTATGTCTATCCGTTTGTCGGAACTGAGCGTACGTATGGCCCGCAGCTCCTACTTGTTGGCTATGGCAAAATACGAGCAGGATTTGGCCCTGATAAAGGCATCACGCCTCAAGGACCTCATACCGCTTGCTCCCAGCGTGCAGAAGGAGATACTCAAATCTGCCTGCGCCGAGGAGAACAAGATCGTAAACTGATTGGATAGGATTAACAGGACCTGCGTACATCAATCCGATAACCTGCGTACCCAGTTGAGCTTCGAGAAAGAGCAAATACGGCAAATGGGATATAACACATGACAAAACCTGAACTTGACTACGACCGCTATTTCAGCCTTTATATCCGTCATCGGGACTGTCCTGATGGTCGTGGATACTGCATAACGTGTGGTGCGCCTATAACGCCTAAAACATGCGATTGCGGGCATTATATAGGCCGCGCTCACAAAGCTACCCGGTGGGACGAGAGAAACTGTCATGCTCAGTGAAAGAATTGCAACGAGCGCCTCGAAGGTCTCATACCGGTCTATCGTAAGGTGCTGATCCGGCTATATGGATTGCCGACGGTTGAAGAACTGGAACGCAAGAAACGCACGATTTTCAAATTGTCGAGGTCCGAAATGTCCGATAAGATCAATTATTACAAACGATTAATTCGCAATGTGTAACACTTCAAATAACAGCTGGATTAAGATGTATCGCAGCTTCCTTGATTGGGAATGGTATCCGGATACGAACTGTGTGCGGCTGGCATTGCATTTCATTTTGAAGGCAAATTACCGGGCCAAGAAGTGGAAGGGTTTAATCATCGACCGCGGACAATTGGTAACCAGCAGAGGACAGCTATCCGAAGAGACAGGACTTTCGGAGATGCAAATACGCACCGCAATAGACAAGCTGGATAATTGCGGGTTTATAACCAAGTCGGGAACACGCAAATATACTATCATAACTGTCTGTAATTATGATTTATACCAACAAGCACAGGATGGTTTTGATAATGGTTGTCAACCAACAGATAACCAACAAATAACCAGCGAACAACCAACAGATAACCAACAAATAACCACAACTAAAGAATATAAGAAAGAAAGAATAGAAGAATATACACACACACTGGTAGATACTAAAAAGGGGGTTGTAGGGGGGAAAGAGGCGGAGGCTGCGGAACTCATACGATGGATCACCACGAACGCTCCATGTATTGCCTCAATGCCGGAACCCCTAACGGAGGTGCAGATAGTTTGGCTATTTCAAGATTACAGCGTGAAAGATATTCGTCGTTTGATAGCTACCATGCAAAGCAAACAGGCGTACTTGAAGCATACAAACGCCTATACAGCCTTTGTCACTTATGCGAAAATGGACAAAGCTCTGGAGAGAAATAATCCACCAAATACGCAATCAGGACGGAAATGTTATACACGAGATGAGGCTATGGCATATATCCGATTCAAACGCATGGCCGGATCGCTTGAAGATAACTTTACGTTGGAGTCGGTCAACGGTCAGTATCTGTGGTACTTGAAATAGTCGTATTGTCATTTAACCTTTTAACCATCAACAATCATGAGCAAGCAAATCAAAATTGAGATAAAAAATCGGTGGACAGGTAATATACTTTTCGAGTATTTGTCCGAAAATAACACAATTAAAAAGACCGTATCCGAAGCTATTAAAAGCGAAGCCAACCTACGCGGAGCCAACCTGTGCGGAGCCGACCTGCGCAGAGCCAACCTGCGCGGAGCCGACCTGTGCGAAGCCAACCTGCGCAGAGCCAACCTGTGCGGAGCCGACCTGTGCGAAGCCAACCTGCGCAGAGCCGACCTGTGCGGAGCCAACCTGTGCGGAGCCGACCTGTGCGGAGCCGACCTGTGCAGAGCCAACCTGCGCGGAGCCGACCTGTACGAAGCCAACCTGCGCAGAGCCAACCTGTGCGGAGCCGACCTGTGCGAAGCCAAAGGCGCATATATGGCTTGTCCTACCGATGGCAGTTTTATCGGCTGGAAGAAGGCTTCGGGCTATGTCGTGAAGCTACAAATTCCGGAAGACGCCCGCCGAGGTTCTGCCGGAGGTGAAAAATGTCGTTGCGACAAAGCCTATGTGGCGGAGATTCAGAATGCCGATGGAACCAAAGCCGACATCGAGGCAATTCATTCGAACCATGACAACAACTTCGTGTATACGGTCGGCGCTACCGTCGAGGTCCCTAATTTTGACGATTGCCGTTGGAATGAATGCGCACCGGGTATTCATTTCTTCATCGACCGTCGGGCGGCTGTGGAGTATTAGAAGTGCGGTAAGATAATCAGTCACGCCGTTCCTCTCGGTTAAACTTTAACGAGCAGTAAGAATGAATAACATCGAACTATTCAACGACCATTTCCAGAATTTCAAGTCATACGGCATTCCGAGAGCGCAGCTCATCATCGCCGATGTCCCATACAACCTCGGCACTGTCTCTTATACACATCTCCGAGCCCACGAGACTAAGGCGAATCTCGTA
>ENA-OYYI01000693-OYYI01000693.1-human-gut-metagenome-genome-assembly--contig:-NODE-693-length-11476-cov-10.745381_pt1 | contig 11476 bp, 8 predicted proteins | sample MGYA00244063_ERZ653448 | MGnify/ENA primary metagenome ERZ653448 (study PRJEB26926, sample SAMN06165192) | human gut metagenome | biome: ENVO:00009003; feature: ENVO:2100002; material: ENVO:00002003...
CGCACAGTTACTATGATATAGCGATTGAAGGGCAACCGAAAGAGCAGATTTATTATCATCGTTCCATACAAGATATTTTTAACCTTTGTTTTAGAGCTGGATTTGTCATTGATGGATTTTATGAAGAATGTTTCAAAACCAACAAAGAAATTCCTAAGATATGTGCTATGTCGCAAACTGGTATTAAATTGGTATTATTTTGGTATTAAAGTTGTTTGAAGTTATGAAAATTTTCTCAAATAATACCAAAAAATAAGCGATTTGAACGCAAAATATTGCTTAAAACACTAAAAAATGCAAGAAATATGCTGGTTTTTGCGATATTTTACAAGGGAAGATGAACTCCTAAGGGCTAGTTATGGGTTCGATTCCCGTCGGGAGTACCAATACCCGACCGATTTATATCGGTCGGGTTTGTTATCTCACCGAAGGTTCGAAGGGCGATTTAACGTCATCCCGTTTCCCGTACGCCCGGCAGGCTTGCTGATGCACGGAGTTCCGGTATGCCAAAATAGGTAAAAATAAAACCGGTAACGTATTTTGAAGTTTGCGTTACCGATTTTACGTATCGATTCTTTTCAGATTGCTTTTTCAATAGCCCTTTTTAATTCGCTTTTTAACCGAAATACATATAGGTTATAGAGGTCATGATAATAAAGCATGCAGGCGTAGAGTGCTTCAGTTGCTAATAATATCCGCGATGGTTGCTTTCGCGATATCCGCCTCGGGGATAGGATATAACGGGAAAACGTGATTCATTTTAGGATACTCGTAATAGTGAATTTTTACCCCTTGTTGTTTTGCGCGCGCCCGGAGTTTGCGTGCGTCGGCGCACAGCATTTCGCCCGTTCCGATAAACAGATAAATGTCGGCAAGGCCCGTAAGGTCGCCGTAGAGGGGGCTTAAAAGATAATAGTGAAGGTCGTCGCCGCCCGCCCATGCTTTTGCCATTGTTTTAAGGCCGTTTATTCCCAAAGACGGGTCGCGGCGATTATAATCTTTTAATTCGGGATTGTCCATATTGATATCAACCCACGGCGAAAGCAGAACGAGTTTTCCCGGTTGCGGCAAGTTTTTCTTTGCAAGGTATTCGGCAAACGCAAGAGCCATGCCGCCGCCCGACGAATCGCCCGCGATTATCACGTTTTCGGGGCTGTGGGTTTCGAGAATTTTTTCGTACAATTCAAGTTGCAACGGATAATTTTCCTTGTAGGTATGGTCGGGGGCTTTCGGATATACGGGAAAGACGGCGGGGATACCCGTCCTGTTTACCATCTCGCCGACGAAGGAAAAGTGTTGCGGTAAGGGTTGCTCGACGTACCCTCCGCCGTGAAAATACAACAGAACTTTATCGGATTGCGCGCCTTCTTTTTTGAAAAGGAATATTTCCATTCCTTCAAAAAGTTCTTTGTTTACGTTTACGCGGACGTTTGAAAATTTCGGCACCGAAAAAGGCTTTGCGCTGCGGCGGCGGCACTTTTCCATATAGCGCGCCATACTTCTTTCGTTGTTAACCTTTCGTTTGTAGCCGGTAAGGCGCAGGACGCCCGCGGCGAATACGCTCATAAAACTTCTCATAATAACCCCTTGAAAACTTTATAAAAAAATTATAACCCGATTAAAATGCGCGTGTCAAATTTTATTTTTAAAGTCTCAATGAATATGCGTAATAAAACAATTTTGCAAAAATGTGATATCAATATAACGCTTGCAAGTAAACGGCGGGTGCAATAAAAAATAGCGAAGTGAAAATGAAGGATTTTTCCGGTTACGTGAGTTAATGTGATTGAAATTTTGTCAATTGTATTGATTTTTACCATATAAAAGTGTTAAACTGTGTTTATGAAAAAGAAAAACGGTATTTATAATCAAAAAATTAAAATTTTCTTACTTGTTTTGGTTCTGCTTCTTAATGTTTGTTTGGTTTTTACGGGCTGTTCGGTTATCGGTGCGAATTGGACAGACAATACCGGCGGCGGCTCGGATGATATCGAAGGCTCCGGCGGAGGAAGTTCGGGGCTACAGGTACAGATTGTTCCAAACAAATTTAAACTCGGATATCGCGGAACAGAAAACGATGAAGTTGCCGAAGAAAACATAAAAAACCTTGCAAGCGCACTTGTTGGGGATTTTGCATCAACATATGGGGCGGGCAAGGGTCATGGCGAAAACCAAAACGTTTATTATTACGACTCCATAAGATATCATATAAAAAGTGGTAAAAATGCTGACGAAGAAGATTATGTTTTTGTTGACAAATCATTCGCGTGGAAATGGAGCTCAAATAATTTACCCAAAACACCTTTTAGGTACATACAAACAGAAGGAAAACCGTTAGCAGATTTTAATCCTGATGCGTATTACAATGCCAATGTTAAAGGAAAAACTCGAGTTGAAATTTACGAAGATTTCTACAAAACGCTTTATTCCGAAGCGATGGAAGTTGTGTTATATGAAATTTTGCTCGGAAAGACTGATTATCAAAACATGATTGTGGTTGCTGGCGAATTTGATTCAAATGGTTATCCAGTTGTCACATATCGTGGGGAAAGCATTGATGTTGTTGACGGAAAACTTGATTTTTCAGGCATTCTCACAAATTTGAAGCAAACATATTTTGACAAGGCAACATATTTTGGTTTTTCACTTGATGATGGGGCAAAAATCAAAAATTATATAATTAATTATGTCATTGGAACGCAAGCGCACACCGACAAAGACGGAAATGACCAACTGAATGCAAACAGGAATTATAATGCATATGTTGACCAACTTGTTGACGGAAAAATCAATTCGGAGTCAGAGTATTTTTGGTATTCACGAACAGTTTTTAAGGACGGAAGCCTTGCAATCAGTTCAACGGAAGATTATTTCGGGCTTATTCCAAAGGCGGAATATCAATCACTCGTTTTGATGGCGGAAAAAGAAGATGCGTTTTCTTCATGCTGGATTGCTTTCCAAAGCGACAGAGACCTGAAAATCAGCATGTATTACAGATATTACGACGGCCGTACCGTCAGAACAACATCACCGATAACCATTAAAGTTTCGGGTGGGAAATACGATATAATTGCTCACGATATGAGTTATACCGATTATGGAGCGGACGTCAATAATTGTTTTGAGATTGAATGTTTTGACAATAACGACCAAGTTGCCGCACCAACCGAAAGGTCAAACAGTCCTATAAACGAAATTTATAAACCCATTGCATCCAAAAACGGGTACGGTTGTGTTTCGGTGTTCAATGAAGAAAAGGTTGAAACGTCTTTCCTTGAAATTGTGCTTGACGTCGAAAAAAATCCAAACGACCCACTCGGAACTGATTATTCTTTTCAGGTTGCTTTGTTCGGTTTGATATTCAAATCCGACCTTGATGCATCGGAACAATCCGTATAATTTTGCCGTTTACGAGGCGAATGATTTGCCGATGACGCAATAACAAACGGTCGCGCTGTTATCGGGTGTTCGGAATAAGACCCAAAAGCGAAAAGTTATTTTCTCGGACGAAAATACAAAGGAGTTGTCGAAAAGGCAACTCCTTGTTATTATTGCGAGGTATAAAATCAGACGATACCCTGCGACATCATAGCGTCGGCAACTTTTTCGAAACCGGCTATGTTCGCGCCGATTACGTAATCGTCGTCGCAGCCGTATCGGTTTGCGGCGGCGTCGATATTGCGGAAAATGTTCACCATAATCTCTTTGAGTTTCTTATCGACTTTTTCGGCGCTCCAGAACATTCTGCCCGACGCCTGCGCCATTTCGAGAGCAGAGGTAGCCACGCCGCCTGCATTTGCGGCCTTTGCGGGAAGATAAACGGTTTTTGCGCGCTTGAAAACGTCGATTGCTTCGAGCGTAGAGGGCATATTCGCGCCTTCCGCCACGTAACGTACGCCGTTTTTTACAAGCAGTTCGGCGCTTTCTTTATCTATCTCGTTCTGCGTTGCGCAGGGCAGAGCCACGTCGCAGGGAATGCTCCAGATTCCGTTGCAACCTTCAGAATATTCGGCGCCTTTCACGCGGTCTGCGTATTCTTTGATGCGGCCGCGCTCCACTTCTTTAATCTGACGGACGACGTCGACGTCTATTCCGTTTTTATCGTAGATATATCCGTTGGAATCGTACATGGCAACGACTTTCGCGCCCAGTTGCTGAGCCTTTTCGCAGGCGTATATGGCGACGTTGCCGCTTCCCGACACGATGACGGTTTTTCCCTCGAAACTGTCGTTTCTCCACTTCATCGCCTCTTCGACGATATAAACGAGGCCGTAACCGGTGGCCTCTTTTCTGACGAGTGAGCCTCCGTATGAAAGTCCTCGTCCCGTCAGCACCCCCGTAAACTCGTTTGCGATGCGCTTATACTGGCCGTAAAGATATCCTATTTCGCGGCCGCCTACTCCGATATCGCCGGCGGGTACGTCGGTATCCGCGCCGATATGGCGGTAAAGTTCGGTCATAAAGCTTTGGCAGAAAGCCATAACTTCGCGGTCGGATTTTCCTTTCGGGTCGAAATCGGAGCCGCCTTTGCCGCCGCCGATGGGCAAGCCGGTAAGACTGTTTTTGAGAATTTGTTCGAGACCGAGAAATTTAATAACCGACAGATTTACCGACGGATGAAATCTCAGTCCTCCTTTATACGGGCCTATCGCGCTGTTGAATTCGACGCGGTAACCTTTGTTCACGTGCACCCGTCCGTTATCGTCCGTCCAGGGGACGCGGAACATAATTGTTCTTTCGGGTTCGGTAAAGCGTTCTAAAAGGGCGGCTTTTTCGTATTCGGGATGTTTTTCGACGACGGGCTTCAGCGATTGCAGAATTTCGGTAGCGGCCTGAATAAACTCGGTTTCCCCGGGATTTTTCTCTTTCAGCCGAGCCAGTACGTTGTCAATGTAGGTCATAAAGACACCTCCTTTTAATAGTCGAAAAATCGACAAAAATTTTGTATTTTTATAATAATAACAGCATAATTCGCATTTTGCAATAAAATGAGGTTAAATTGTTGAAATTTTTCGATAAATATACGTTTGTGTGAAAAATCAGGTAAAAACGACGGATTTTTTATTGTACTTCAGTAGATTTTTATACATTTATACAACGAAAATCCGCATAAAATCCAATACTAAAAAGTAGGGTTTTTCTGAAAATAAAAAAGGCGGCGCAAAAAAAACGGCTTCCCGAAAGAAGCCGTTTTATGTTTAATTTAATAATAGGACGGTTTACAGAAGAAGAGTCTTATCTTCGCCCATACCCATCATTCCGTCAAGCACGTATTTCTTGCCCGACTCGTCGCGAAGGTATCCTTCGAGAACGCCGAAAGTGATATAGTAATCTATATTTACGACTACCGCGTGCATTATCATCGGATTTATGCCGTACACTTTGAATTTGAGATTTACCATATCGTGCTCGTCTTTTATCGTCCATTCGGAATAATTTTTAAAATCGCGGGACTCGACGCTTCTTTCGAACTTAACGGGGGGAAGTATGCTGGTTTCACCCTCGAGCCACAAAATGTTTTCGTTGTATTTTTCCTGATTTATCGACTGATTTCTCGTAAGGTTGAAAGCAAGCCATTTCTTTTCGCCGTCGATATCGCATTTTCCCATTGTGGTTACCCAGTCGTAATGGGCGTGACGGGGATAATAACCTCTGTGGTCGTCGACAACCGCGGCGCTGTCCTCGTCGGTTAGCATTTCTTCGCCGTTTATGATAAGAGAACCTTCCGCCTTGAAGAAATCCTTCTGGCTGTACAGCGGACGGGGACGAGTCTCGGAGAAGGGGATACTTGCTACGCAGGGCTTGCTGAGTCTGTTAAGCGTGAAGCTGTATTCAATCGAGGCCTCGCCGTAGTTTTCCTTGATTGCCGCAACGGCGGTTTTGTCCTCGCGGGGTACGGTTATAAGGCATTTTCCGCTGTGTTTGCCCGACAGCTCGCATTTTCCGTCCTGGAAATTGTTTACGTATTTCACGAAACTGACGGGGGTATGCGCTTCCGCTACCGCGCCGTTTATAAGGTTTTTGGCGATGACGGTATCCTTGCTTTTGAGGTTGGTATCCCAGCAGTAGGTTTTTTTGGTGCGTTTGTCGTAAAACACGTTAAGGGTTTTTCCGAAAATGCCCATATCGCAGACTACGGCAAGTAGTACGCCGTTTTTCAGATGAACCTCGGTTGCTTCCCACAGCGTCAGTTTAAGACGATTGAAGCATTGAGGAAGGGCGGTAGGCCGTTTGAGTTTCACAAGGTCCATTTCCTCGAATTCCTTGTCGAAAGTGCCGAACTCGCAACTGCCGTCTTCGCGGACTATGCTTTTAGGAGTGGGTTTTGCGCGTCTTTCGGGCGCGATAAATTTCGAATAATCTTCGCTCATAATTTCTCTCCTTTGTTAGGTCTGAAAATATTATATTACAAAAATAAAGCGCATTTCAATATTTTTTTAAAATAAAATGCGCGAAAAATAAACAAATCGGCGTTTTTTAAGTCGGATGAGTTCAGATATGCGATTTTTTTCTGATTTCGTCTGCGATTGTACGCCCCGTAAAGGCAATAAGAAACATCAACGTTATCATCGATATCCCGAAAGCAATCATAGGCAGGATTATCTTTGTGCAAACTCCTGCAAGAACGGTTATGGCGGGCAATGCGCCGAGAAGGCAGGTGAGCCACATATATCTGAAAAACGAATTCCCGCGCCGTTTGTGAAAAACGCCCACGAAAAGAAGATGCAGAGCAAGCGAAATAACGACCGTTGCCGGTATCGCATACGCGAACGCCCATTCATCCGTTCTGAAAACGTATTGCGCGGTGATGAAAATAACGCACAGACAAAGAGTTTGCGAAAATACCTTCGCGCCGTGAGGACCTTTATAAAAAACGGTGGTTTTCAGGGTGAAATAGCCGTACAGAACGAGAATAAGCGCAAATACCGACCAGATATATCTGTGAGGCAACGCAAAGTTAAGCGCAAAACATATTATGAGGACGGGTATTGCAAGAGAAACGTAAACGCCCGTAAAAGTTATGGGACGGTTTTTCGAGCGGGTCGCTTTTTTTTCGGGATAAGGCGAAAAAGGCGCAGCGTCGCCTTCCATCGGCGCTTTGCACAGCGGACATTTTTCGTTTGTTCCGTTAACGCGGACGTTACAACGTTTGCAGTAATACATATCACGCCTCCCAGTAGTTGCTGCGGACCGTTACGTCCAGTCCGTCGGCGGCAAGAAAACGGAAAAATTCTTTTTCCACTTCGGTATCGCAGGTTTTTCTCGAAAAGGTGAACGAGGTTTTTCCGAGAGCGGATACGGTTGTCAGCGCGCGCGGAGAAGTTTTGGCGGTCGACGCCATAATGCTTATTTCGTCCACGTATCTCTTCATTTCCTCGGGAAGATTTACGACGCCCATATTCGAAAAAGTCATGGTCTTTTTGCCGTTGCCGAAGAAGACGCCCGACACCTTGAAAATAAACTGTTTAAGAGGCAGAGGCATAATTCTGAACAGAAACAGGCGTTCGGTTTTTGCCGTTACGTTGATTTTGTTTTGCAAAACGTCTTTTTCAGCGTCCCGTTTCAGACGTTCTTCGACGCGCCGCACCATACTTTCGAAGGAAGGCTCGCCGTTGACGTCGACGCCTACTCGCGAAAAGAGGGAAAAATTCAGCAAAGTGCGGCTCGGAAAAATTTTTCTGAGGTTTATCGGCACGAATAACACAACGGGCGGATTGCCTTCGCGTCGGGTGATTTTTGCTTTGTAAATGCTGTAAACGAGCGCGCCTCCGATATATGCCGTTACCGTGGTATTCAGTTCGTGCGCGCGTTTTAACAGTGCGGAAGTATCTGTAAAACCCTCGATTACGCCGCTTCCTTTAAAATCGAAGCGCGGGTCGTCGAACGTATACGCCGCGCTGCCTCTGAGCTCGTCGATGCCTTTCATTTTAAAAAGGCCGACGTGTTCTGCGTATTTCAGAAAACCGTCCTCCGCCTCGTCCGGCAAAGGCTCGCTTTCGGGCAGGCGGATTTTATCGCCCGCGTCGACGCTTTGTCCCGAAAGTCTTAAATATTCGTAAAGAACGGTTTTGAAAAATTCCATACAGCCGTTTCCGTCGCAAAGAGCGTGAAAACAGTCGATTGAAAATTTGTTGCGGTAATAGGATACGCGGAAAGTATAGCCGTAAGTTTCTATCGAGTCGATATCTTTAATAAGAACGTCGCTGTCGGGCGTTACGGTGGGTTTTCCGTCAAGCTCTTCGAGGTAATGCCAGAAAATTCCCCGTCTTAAACAAACGTTGAAATAGGGATAGCGTTTTATCGAATTCTGCAACGCCGTTTCGAGAACGGCGGGGTCGACATCGTCGAAAAGAGTCGCCGATATCCTGAACAGATTCTGAACTTTGTCTTTTAGGTAGAAGGGATAAATCTTTCCGGAGTTATCCAGCCTGTGCCAACTTTTGAGTTTTTCCATTTCGGCATTCCCTCGTCGTGATACTCAAAGTATAAACTTATATAAATAAAAAGTCAACGCAAAAGCTTTTGCATTCGGGCCGGAACGTTCCGTTTACGCCGATTCGGGTCTTCCGGAAGCAGAACGTATAAATAATTCAAACAGTAAAACGGACCCTGATTTGAATTGCCTTTACGCGGTTTATGCCATATAATGTAGTTGCGGGCGAAACGCGCCTGCGAATCGGAGAATTTATGACGTTGTTGCTTGCGATTATCTATCTGATATTCATTTCTCTCGGACTTCCCGACTCGCTTTTCGGAGCGGCGTGGCCCGTGATGCATCTCGATTTCGGGGTGGAGGAGGGATTTGCAAGCGTTTATATGATAATCACGGCGGTAGGGTCGGGAGGAGTAAGCTTTTTCGCGGGTCCGCTTATAAGAAAATTCGGCACCGGACGGGTAACGGTGGTTTCGGTTTTTCTGACCGTCGCCGGTATGCTTATAATAGGACTTTCCGTGCATATCGCGATGGCGATAGCGGGTTCGATACTTATGGGACTCGGCGCGGGCGCAATTGATACGGGACTGAATAATTTCGTATCCACCCACTATAAGGCGCGACATATGAACTGGCTTCACGCATTCTGGGGGATAGGCGTTACTTTAAGTCCGCTTATTATGAGCGCTTTTCTGGACAACGGCAACGACTGGCGCGCGGGATACCGTTGCGTGTCGTATATTCAGGCGGGAATATTTCTGATTGCCGCGCTTTCTCTTCCGCTGTGGAAAAAGTATGAAAAATCGACGATAGAAATTCTTGACGTTCCGACGGAATCCGCAAACGGAGGCGCGGAGTCGGACGACGCCTTATCCGACGACGGGGCGGCGGACGAAACCGACGGTACGGATAAACCCAAAAAGAAAAAAAATAAAACCCCCGTCTTTTTTAAAGTTTTCAGGATTCCCGGCGTGCTATGGGCCGTACTTTCGCTGGGATTATATATCTCGATGGAATTTTTAATAGGCACGTGGGGCGCAAGTTACGCCGTCAACGTAAAATCGGTCGCACCGGCCGTTGCCGCAAGGTGGATTTCCGTTTATTACGGCGGAATAATGGCGGGCAGAATAATCAGCGGTTTCGTATCCTTCAAAACGGACGACAAAACGCTTGTCCGCGCCGGTATAGGCGTTATGATTGCGGGTATGATAGTTTTCGCATTGCCCATAGGCGAGTACGCGCTTACCGGACTTTTGCTGATAGGTCTCGGTTTCGGGCCCGTATTTCCGTCCACCATACATTCCGTTCCTTACCGCTTCGGCACCGAATATTCCGCCGATATCACGGGCATACAGATGGGCGGTTCGTACGCGATAGGCTGGGCCGTGCAGCTTGCATACGGTTTTATCGCGCCTAAAACCACCTTTGCGTTTACGCCGTATCTTCTCATAGTGCTTGCGGGACTTCTTCTTCTGACTTCGGAAATCACCAACAAAATCACCTCAAAACGTCGCCTTTCAGATAGTGTCTGAGTTAATATCCGTAACACCTTGCAGGCATATTTTTTACACCGCTCGTATAGTGAAAATGCGCTCGCAACGTGGTAATAAGCGACGGTAAAATAATAAGCGATACCGTAAACGGATAATTTAAAAAAACGCAAACGCGCGGTTCTTCCGGACCGCGCTTTTTTATGCCGTTAAATAGGTGAATGCGTGTTTCCCATGGCGTACCTTAAGTAAAACAAAAGACCGACAGAATACGTCGGTCTGATGTGGCGTACCTTAAGGGATTCGTAAAATAGCGAAACGGGAGAGGACCCTCTCGAAAGAGAAGAGTCAGCCCGCAGGGGTTGCCGCGTTAAGAAACAGCACAGTGCGCTGTTTTAGCGATAGCAACGGGCATTTGCCCCGAGAGTTCGAACTAGACAGGGGGAGCCATATTGGACAGACAAAAAAGCTGTTTTTTTAAAAAAGCGATTAATTATGCAATATTCGCTTTTTTGTTGCCATTTTATGAATAATATGCAATTTTAACAAAAAAATATGCAGAGAAAAAGTGGTCAAAAGATAGTAAATTTACAGCTGTATTTTCTCTGGTTTTGGTACTAATAGGTTTTGAACCTGCGACTGCGACATTACAAAACTCAACCGATTTGCAAAATAGAATATACATCTATGACCATTTTTTGAATGAGTATTTTAGAAATTGTGTGGTGGAGAAAAATAATTTTGAAAAAATGGGTTTTCTGGACTTGTAGGGCGGTTTTTAGTACAATGAATATGATATAATTAAATTGAGAAGGTCAATATGCAATCTAAAAAACAACTGATTCTATGGGTTCTTAATATTTTGAACAGTGAAAGTGATGAAAGTCGTCCAATCACTCAAACCAAAATTGCAGATGTAATATCCGAAGTATATCCTTGTGACAGAAAAACAGTGTGCAGAAATATTAAATTTCTGCAAGAAATGGGCTATCCTATAAAGAAAACAAATCGAGGATTTTATTTTGATAAACAGTTTTCGATAGAAGATGTTGATTTTGTTAAGACGGCAGTTCTTTCGGCAGACGGAAAGTCTGATGAAGAAAAAAGACAGTTGGCAGATAAGGTTGCAGATGTTCTTAAAAAACAATATAGGAGAGAAAAATGAGCTTGAACCACAAACAGTTTATGGAAGCATGTAGGGAATGGGAGGAAATGGATAAGCGCTTAATTAAGTTGATTGGATTCAATCCTGCAACAAGCAATCATTATGGGCATATAAATCTATATAATAACCATATCAATAAAAATACCACAGATAAAGAGATTTTGGAAATACAAGAAAAGTATGTTGAGTGGAGAAAAGAAATATTAGCGTTTTTTAAGGATAACGGTTATGATTTAGGCAAAGAAGAATTTAGTAAACTGTTTTCTGTTGTTGGTCTGTTTGGATGGGTGACTTTTTTGGATGAGGTATTAGATTTGAATAAAGAAACCAAATATTATTTTCCGCTTATTGAAAGTTATATTACTGTCTCTTATACACATCTCCGAG
>ENA-OYYI01000715-OYYI01000715.1-human-gut-metagenome-genome-assembly--contig:-NODE-715-length-11262-cov-6.318997_pt1 | contig 11262 bp, 9 predicted proteins | sample MGYA00244063_ERZ653448 | MGnify/ENA primary metagenome ERZ653448 (study PRJEB26926, sample SAMN06165192) | human gut metagenome | biome: ENVO:00009003; feature: ENVO:2100002; material: ENVO:00002003...
TATAAAAGGAGCACGCATCCATGCCACAGAACATTGCACCGCCGGGCCTGATCTCCCTTCTTGCCGCCGCACTGGCACAGCAGCCCACAAAGCCGCTGGTGCTGGCGCTGGATGGCCGCTGCGGCAGCGGCAAGACCACCCTTGCCAACGCACTGGCGGCGCAGCTGCCCGGCTGCACCCTGCTGCGCACGGATGATTTCTACCTGCCGCCTGCTCAGCGCAGCCCGGACTGGGCACACACCCCCTGCGCCAACATGGACCTTACCCGCCTGCGGGACGAAGCCCTGCGCCCTGCCTACGCGGGGCAGCCCGTAGCCTACCGGGCGTACAGCTGCCGGCAGGGGGCTTATCTGCCCCCGGCACAGCTGCCCGCGCAGCCGCTGGTGATCTTAGAGGGCAGTTACAGCCACCACCCGCTGCTGCGCCCCTACGAGACGCTGCGGGTGTTCGTGACCTGCACCAAGGCCGAGCAGACCCGGCGCTTACAGGCGCGGGAGGGCGCGCGCTATGCGGATTTTGCCGCCCGGTGGGTGCCGCTGGAGGAGGGGTACTTTGCGCAGTATGGCGTTGCCGAAAGCGCGGATTTTGTGGTGGAGACCACCCAAGGCGGGACGATTTGAAATGGCTTCCGCTACGCTCTAGCCATGTTCAGCGGAAAGATTATTTTTAATTTCGGAATAGCGGAGCGTCTGCGGACGCTCCGCTATTCCATTTTCACGGGAGGGGTCGTAACGGGAATGACAGCAAAAAACTCCCCCTGCACCGTGAGATGCAGAGGGAGTTTAAATTTACAAGCTGTTACTTATTCTTGTACATATCCTGATAGTAGTTCTGGTAGTCGCCGCTGGTGACGTGGTCCATCCACTCCTGATGGTTCAGGTACCAGTCAATGGTCAGCACGATGCCCTTTTCAAAGGGAGTTTCGGGGTACCAGCCCAGATCGTTCTTGATCTTGGTGGGGTCGATGCCGTAGCGGCGGTCGTGGCCCAGACGGTCGGCCACATGCTTGATGAGATCCTCGCTGATGCCCTCGTCCTGCAGACGGTCGTGCAGCTGGTTGATGATGGTCTTGACGATGAAGATGTTGGGGCGCTCGTTGTGGCCGCCCACGTTGTACACCTCGCCGATCTTGCCGCCGTTTGCCACCATATCAATGGCCTTGCAGTGATCCTCCACATACAGCCAGTCGCGGATCTGCATACCGTCGCCGTAGACGGGCAGCTGCTTGTGGTGCTTGACGTTGTTGATCATCAGGGGGATCAGCTTCTCCGGGAACTGGTAGGGGCCGTAGTTGTTGGAGCAGCGAGTAATGTTCACCGGCATACCGTAGGTGTCGTGGAAGGCCATGACGAACATATCGGCGCTGGCCTTGGAGGAGGAGTAGGGGCTGTGGGGGCACAGGGGCGTGGTCTCCATAAAGAAGCCGTCTGCACCCAAAGCGCCGTACACCTCATCGGTGGACACCTGCAGGTACTTCTTGCCCTCTTTCCAAGTCTTGGCATCGGCGTCGTACCATGCCTCCTTGGCGCGCTGCAGCAGGTTGACGGTGCCCATCACGTTGCTCTGCACAAAGATCTCGGGGTTCTTGATGGAGCGGTCCACATGGCTCTCGGCGGCAAAGTTGATGACGTAATCGAAATCGTACTTCTGGAACAGGCCTTCCACCAGCTCCTTGTCGCAGATATCGCCCTGCACGAACACATGGCGGGGGTCGCCCTCCACGTCCTTCAGGTTTTCCAGATTGCCCGCGTAGGTCAGCTTATCCAGATTGACCAGCAGGATCTCCGGGTATTTTTTGAGCATATAGTGCACAAAGTTGGAACCGATAAAACCGGCACAGCCGGTGATCAGATAGGTTTTCATAGGTCAGTATCCCTCTTTATTTATTTGTTGTTGTTCCCGGACTGCGGGCGGGCTGCGGCGCGGGCGCGTTCCTCCTCGGCGCAGCAGTGCTTTGCCACAAGGTAGAGGTTCTTGTTCATGCTGTTCATGGTCTTGCCCATGGCCTTGGTGTATGCTTCCAGCCCTTTGTTCATGCTGTGAAGCTCCTCGTAGGTGGCTTGGGTGTACCGTGCCAGACCCGCGCTCATGTCGCTGAGCTCCTTGTGAGTGGCCTCGGTATGCTCCACCAGCTCTGCAAAGGCGTACACCGCCCATGCAAGGAACATCTGCAGCACCCAAAACACCACGGCGACCACCAGCCCCAGCACGATGGCTGAAAACCGACTAAAGGGCTTCAGCATTTCATGGACCGCGCCGCACAGCATGGATGCAAGCACAAAGGCCAGCACACACTGCACCTTTGCAAGGATCTTTAATATCTTGACAGATCTGCCAAAAATCGCATCAAACATGATACATCCTCAGTTCTTCCGCAGGGGGGATTTTCAGTTTTTTTCAGCCCTTCATGCCGTTTTCGCCGTCCCAGTGGGCGAAGAAGCAGGCCAGCGCGTCCTTCCAGTCGCGGACATCGTTGCCCACGGTGCAGCGCAGCATCCGGTTGTCCAGTGCGCTCCACTTGGGGCGGTCGGCGCTGTCCGGGTGCTTTGCCTTGTACTCCTCGCTGGTGCAGGGGGCAACGGTAGCGTCCACACCGGAAAGGCGGATGATCTCGGCAGCAAAATCGTACCAGGAGCAGATGCCCTCACCGGTGCAGTGGTACAGGCCGTACTCGTGGGTCACGCACAGCTGCAGGATCTCGTGGGCCAGATCCACCGCATTGGTGGGGTTGCCGCACTGGTCGTTGACCACTTCCAGCTTGCCGAACTTTTTGCCTGCGTTCACGATGGTCTTGACAAAGTTTTTGCCGTAGTAGCTGTACAGCCAGGCCGTGCGGACGATGAAGTGGCGGTGGCAGAACTGCTCCACATACTTTTCGCCCATGAGCTTGGTAGAGCCGTAGGCGCTGATGGGCCCGGGCAGGGTGGCTTCATCCTGCGGGATGCCGCCGTTCTCCCGGCCGGAGAACACATAGTCGGTGGAAACGTGCACCAGCCGTGCGCCGGTCTTTTCGGCAGCCTGCGCCAGATTGCGGGGGCCGAGGGCATTTGCCTTAAAGGCGTCGTCGTGGTGCACCTCGCACCCGTCCACGTTGGTGTAGGCGGCGCAGTTGATGATGATATCCGGGCGGTTGCGCCGCACGAACTCATCCACCATCCTGTAGTTGGAGATATCCAGCTCCGGCAGATCCACCGGGATCACCGTAGCGTTGAGCAGCTTTTCGGGGATGGGGCCCAGCTCGCTGCGGCCCTCCTGCAGCTGCTTGAGCAGCTCTGTGCCCAGCTGCCCCTTGCAGCCTGTGACAATGATTTTCATACCAATGTGCCTTTCCTTATGCTTAGTAGCGCAGCTTGCCGTCGGCCACGTTCTTCAGATGCTGGCCGTAGGGGCTCTTGCCGTAGCGCTCGGCGCTTTCCAGCAAGGTGTCGCGGTCGATCCAGCCATACTTGAAGGCGATCTCCTCCGGTGCGCTGATCTTGATGCCCTGACGCTTCTCGATCATGTGCACAAAGTCGGCAGCCTCCACAAGGCTTTCCATCGTGCCGGTGTCCAGCCATGCAAAGCCGCGGCCCAGCAGCTGCACATCCAGCTCGTCCTGCTTCAGGTACATATCGTTCAGGGTGGTGATCTCCAGCTCGCCGCGGGCAGAGGGCTTTACCTGCTTTGCCATCTGCACCACTTCCTTGTTGTAGAAGTACAGGCCGGTGATGGCGTAGTTGGACTTGGGATGCTGGGGCTTTTCCTCCACGCTGAGCACCTTGCCGTCCTTGTCGAACTCCACGATGCCAAAGCGCTCGGGGTCCTGCACATAGTAGCCGAACACGGTGCAGCGGCCCTTGTTCTCTGCGTTGGCCACGGCGCTCTTGAGCAGCTTGGAGAAGCCATTGCCGTAGAAAATGTTATCGCCTAAGATCATGGCGCAGCAGTCGTCGCCAATGAACTCTTCGCCCAGAATAAAGGCCTGTGCCAGACCGTCCGGAGAGGGCTGCACCTTATACTGCAGATGGATGCCGTACTGGCTGCCATCGCCCAGCAGCGCCTCGAAGCGGGGCGTATCGGTAGGGGTAGAGATGATCAGGATATCCTGAATGCCCGCCAGCATAAGGGTGGACAGCGGATAGTAGATCATGGGCTTGTCGTAGACCGGCAGCAGCTGCTTGCTGGTGACCATGGTCAAGGGATAGAGCCGTGTGCCGGCACCGCCGGCGAGAATAATGCCTTTCATACTTGTGCACTCCTTTTTTCTTATAAAAAGATGTGCAGCTTAATTCAAAGCGGAGCTGCGTCCGCTGTAAACAATTTTGGGTCTGCCGCGTCCGCATTTTTGCAAAAGACGATGGCAGTACACTTTATTTTACTATGAAAGCACGCAAAATGCAAGAGGCGGAAAAGACAGAAAGCGGTGTGCCGACGGCACACCGCTTTCTGCGAATCAAAAACACTATTTTTTTCCCTGCTCACCATGCAAAGCCCCACTTGGAAAAGTAGCGCAGCAGGCTGCGCAGCTGCCACAGAAAGGGCTTCAGGCTGCGGTGCGCCGCGCGGTGCCATGCGTGGATGGCGGTGTACTGGGGCACCAGATACGCCTTGCCCCGGGTGCGCATCTTCTGGGTCAGGTCGGCGTCCTCCACATACATGAAGTACCCCTCGTCAAAGCCGCCCACAGCCTTGAAGGCGGCAGTGTCCACCGCCGAAAAGCTGCCGGTGCAGAACTCGATCTCGGTGGGCTTTGTCAGGTCTTTGTCTGCCATCAGGTAGCGGTCGTTGCACTTTGCCCAGAAGCGCAGACAGGGCAGCTGACGGTAGACCATGGCGCGCACGTTGCACCGGCGCAGCGGCAGCTGCTGGGGTCTGCCGTCCGGGAAGGTCAGCCCCGGGCGGGTCATCACCACGCCGGGGTGCGCCGCCATCCAGTCCGCAAGGTCGCTCAGGGTGTCCGCGGTCAGCTGGATGTCCGGGTTCAGGATAAAGTGCACCCGGCTGTGCAGCAGCGAGAGCACTGTGTTGTGCCCGGTGCCGAAGCCGCCGTTCTCCAGCCGGCAGAGCACCTGCACCGTCTGCCCGGGGGCGGTGCGCAGGGTGCCGTCCTTTGCGGCGGCGGTCAGCTGCTGGCCGCTGCCGTCCGGGCTGGCGTTATCCACCAGATATAAGGTGAGCGGGTAGCGGCGGGTGCAGTCCAGCACGGTCTGCGCGGCCCTGATGGCCTCCCCGGCGCCGTTATACACCACGATACAGGCCGAAAGCTCCATCTGCGTTCCCCCTTTCGGTTCGGTTTGGGTCAAAGGCTCACTCCAGCGGCTTGATGTCAAAGCTGAAGTCCTCCTTCATCAGGTCAAAGTTGGGGTTCATGCAGGGGTCGCCCGCAGCCAGCTGCTTTGCCCACCGCTTCTGGAACCGCTCCACCTCAGAGGCAAAGCGCTTGCGCTTGGCAGGGCTTTCGTCCAGCCCGCGGCTCTTGCTCTCGTAGTGGTACAGCTGGGCAAAGGGGGTGAACACGTTGGTGTAGCCCGCCTCCCGCACACGCACGCAGAAGTCCACGTCGTTGAAGGCCACAGCAAAGCTCTCGTCCAGCCCGTTCACCTGCTCGTACACGTCCTTGCGCACCATCAGGCAGGCGGCGGTCACTGCGTACACATCCTGCGCGTAGGAGAGCCGTCCCATATAGCCGGGGTGCCCCACAGGGAAGTTCTTGTGCATGTGCGCCGCCAGCGTCAGGAAGCCGAAGCCGATGCCCGCGTGCTGGATGGTGTTGTCCGGGTAGAGCAGCTTTGCGCCCACGCAGCCCACACGGTCCTGCTGGGCATACATGACCATCTCCTCCATCCAGCGGGGAGAGATGACCTCGGTATCGTTGTTGAGCAGCAGCAGATATTCGCCGGTGGCAGCGCGCGCGCCGAAGTTATTCAGGGCGCTGTAATTGAAGCCGGTGCCCTGCCATGTGAGCACATGCAGGGTGTCCGGGTGCTCCTTTTGCAGCTGCTCGTAGCAGCGGAAGGTAGCAGGCTCCTTGCTGTTGTTCTCGATGATGATGACTTCAAAATCCGGGTAGGTGGTCTTGCGGTAGATGGACTCCACGCACACCCGTAAATCGCCCGAATGGTCGCAGCTGGGGATCAGCACGCTGACCCGCCCGGGCTTTGTGATGGTGTAATCGGTCTTGTAGAAGCCCGGGGTGTTGGGCACCATGGTCACCGCGTCCACCGGCACGCCCATGCGGTCGTAGTGGGCGCGCAGCGCCTTCATGGCTGCTTCCAGACAGTAGGTCTTGGCAGAGATGTTGCTGGCCACGCTGGCGGGGCTGGAACGCCAGTAGTACAGCAGATGCGGGATGTGCACGATCTTTTCCGCCTGCTCGGTCAGGCGCAGGTAGAGGTCGTAATCCTGACTGCCGTTGAACTCTGCCCGCTCGTCGCCGCCCACCTTTGCCAGCAGCGCCGCGCTGAACACGCTCAGGTGGCAGATATAGTTGTTGGAGCGCAGGTTATCCAGCATATAATCCGGCTTGAAGTGGTAGACCGTCAGATGGTCGATGTCCCCTTCAAAGGTCACTTCGTCGGTGTACACAAAGTCCGCGCCTTGCTTTGCAATGGCTTCCGCCACATACCACAGTGCGCAGGGGTGCAAAATGTCGTCATGGTCCAGCAGGGCGATATAGTCACCGGTGGCAAGGGCAAAACCCTGATTGGTGTTGCCCGCAATGCCCTCGTTGCTGTCCAGTTTCCGGTAGCGGATACGGCTGTCGGTGCGGGCGCGCTCCTGCACGAGGGCTCCCACGTCCGCGTCCTGTCCGGCATCCACCATGCACAGCTCCCAGTTGCGGTAGGTCTGGTTCTGCACCGAGTCCAGCAGCTCCACCAGAAAATCGTGGGGGGTGTTGTACAGCGGCACTACGATGCTGATCAGGGGTGCAGCGGGCTGGTCTGCGGCCTGTTTTACCAGCAGCTCCACGTCCGCAAAGCGGTCGGCGGGCATCGCCTTGCCCGGAAACAGCTTTTTGTACTCCTTTTTGGCCTTGGCCTGTGCCATTACGCCCGCAAAGCCCACCTGACGCAAGGTGGCAAAAAAGACGAACAGCGGGAAGGTGCGCCACAGCTGGCGGCACTTGCTTACCAGATACCGCAGCGGCCAGCTGGCCTTCCAGAAGGTGGAGTTGACCACGCTGTTCAGGGTCTTTTCCAATTCCTGCTCGTGGCTGCGGCTCAGGGAAAGGTCGCTGCGCAGCCGCTCCAGCTGGGCAGTCTGCTGGGCGGCGGTGCGCTCCGCCAGAAGGGTGCGCTCCCGCAAAACGTCCAGCTGCTGCTCGTAGCCATCTTCAAGTTCCGGCAGCTCCGGGGCAGCCATGCGGCAGAACAGCGCCGTCAGCTGCTCCTTGCCGCGGTCCTTCCACGCAAGCTCCCGGCAGAAGCCCTGCGCGGCAAGCTGCTTTGCGCAGTCTGCCATGCCGGCGTACTCTGCGCACACCAGCAGCACTTTTTCCGCCTGTACGGCGGGCAGGCTGACCCACTGGGGGTCTGCCACCACCAGCAGCTCCGGGGCGCTTTGCACCACCGCAGTATTCATTTTACAAAAAGCTTTTTCCAGCAGCCCGCTGTCCTCCAGCACCTGTACGCTGCGGGGAGCCAGCTCCCGCACAACGCGCTGTGCCAGTGCACGGCAGCGCTCGGCGGCCTCCTGATTCTGCTTTTCCTGATCCAACTCCATGCTGATACTCCAATCCGTGCGCTTTTCCACGCAGTTATGTTTCCCGTTCATTTTTCACAAACGGATATAGTATACCAAATCTTGCGGCGTTTGAGAAGGTTTTTCCAAAATTTCAGTGAAACACGTTCAGCGGAACAATCCAGCCAGCCAGCCGAACAGTCCGCCGCTGCGGGTAGTGCTGGTACGGATCTTCGCCCCGGTGTAGTAATGCTGCAGGATCTGCTTGTAGTTCATGCCCTCCTCGGCGGCGTAGCCCACTGCGCCGCACTGGCTCATGCCCACGCCATGACCATAGCCGTAGTAGGTCATGCAGGGGGTGCCGCTGGCATCGGTGCCGAAATCGAAGCAGTAGCGGGAGGAAACGAACTGGTTGATATACCGGTAGCTGCGCCCGTTGGACACCAGCGTGTTGTACTGCACAAAGCCGCCCAGATCCTTGTGGGTGGTGTCGGCGCTCTGGTAGGGCTCGCCGGTGCGGCTGTCGTTGTATTCTATATAGGTGTAGTCCTTGCCGATCACCCGGCGCAGCAGCTTATGGTACTGCTCCTCGTAGGGGCTTTCCACGCTTTGCAGGTAGGGCACATCCGTGCCCCATGCGTCCAGACTGGCGCAGGTACCGTACACACCGGTCTGGGTGTTGTAGCCCGCACTGGCCGACCATACCGCATCGCACACGCTGCCGTTGTACACCAGCACCTCATCCTTGACCGCCTGCACCGCCTTGCGGATGGCATTGCGGGCAGAGGCCGGGATCTGATCGACCGGGGTATAGATCAGCGCATTGGTGGACGAGCCGTACTGCTTGTGGTATTCCAGATAAGAGTGGATGGCCACCGCCTGCGCCTTCCACGCCTGCTGCGCGGCGCTGGCGCTGACATAGCTGCCAATGGAGCCAAGCTCGGTATAGGTGATGCCCACCAGACAGTCCTCAAGATCCAGCGTAACATTGCGCTTGAGCCCCTGCCCCTTGATGTTCAGGTAGGGCATGGTGATCTTATCCTTGGAGCCAAACAGCCAGCTGAGACAGTTTTCGTCCTCTGCAGGGATCAGGGTGGTATCGGCCCCGCCGATGGTGGTGGCAGCCGAAGCCGCTGCCGCCGGGATGCAGACGCACAGCACCGCCGCCAGCAGAAAAGCCGCCGCGCGGCGGGCAAAAGAATGCAGATGTTTCAAAGTCCGGTTCCCTCCTTGTGGGTATCATTTACGTTTTGATCTGACCTTAGTGTAGCACAGCCCGCGCCGCCGGGCAAGAACCGGAGTCATGTATTTTACGCCATGCGGGACGATCTGAAAAAAGACGCAAACTTTCTCTTGATTTTGCCCAGGGAATCCGGTATAATAAAAGTCGTTCAAACCGATGCGCCGGTGTGTCGGAATGGCAGACGAGGGGGACTCAAAATCCGCTTCATGATTTTTCTTGTCTTTACGAGAAATTCACGAGTGTGCGTTGAATTTTGAAGGTTTGTCGAAGCAGGATTTCTTACATCCCTCCTGAACATCCCTCCAATCTTCAGAAACCGGTACGAATGTCTCAAAATTGAATATCAGCCGATGTGGCGGAATGGCAGACGCAAACGACTCAAAATCGTTCGGGAAACCATGTGGGTTCGAGTCCCACCATCGGCACTTCATCATAAAACAGCTTAGGATCGAAAGATTTTAGGCTGTTTTTCTTTTTTGCCCATTTTTTATACTTTGGCGTTTTCTGGGAAGATATTGACGATTGCATTCGCCGAAGATACCTTACTGGAGAAATCCAGATGTGTATAAATGTTGCTTGTCGTGCTGATGTCGCTGTGCCCCAGCCACTCCTGAATCTCCTTCAGGCTCACGCCATTGGCATAGAGCAGACTGGCGCAGCTATGGCGCAGATCGTGAAAGCGGATACGCTTCATCTGGTGTGCGACCAGAAAATCCGGGAAATGTTGGCTCAGGAAATCGGGCCGAATCCGTTTTCCCATCGGGTCTACATAGATATAGTCAAGATAATCGGTGCAATAGCTTTTGCCGCAGACCTTCCGATTCTGCTCCTGCTCCTTTTTCATTTTATTGAGCATCTGCTCACAGGCAGGGATTAGGGGAAGTGTCCGGCAGCTCGACTTTGTTTTTGTCTTATCTCGTGCGATTTCTGTTAGCGTTCCGTTGACCTTTGCGGTCACAACCGTATGCTGAATGCTGATTTTCTTGTTTTCAAAGTCAATGGCATCCCATTTCAAGCCAACAACTTCACTGCGCCGCAGGCCGTAGAATGCAGCCATGATAACGCCAAACTCCGAAGGGTCACCTTGAATCGCTTTGAAAAGCTGCTCCAGTTCTTCACCGCTGTAAATCTCCGACTTGAACTTTTCCTTACGAGGACGTTCAACGCGATCTGCCGGGTTGGAACGGATCATGCCGATTTGAAAAGCGTACTGCAAGCATTTGCGGATGTTGGCGTGATAGTGAATGACGGTGTTTGCCGTAAGGCCACGATCCAACTCATGCTGGTAGAAGTCTTGGATGTATTTGGGATGCTGTTCCATATCCTGCAATGTATAGTGGAGCGGTTCAAAATATGGGACGATCTTGTGAACGATTGCTCTTTCATAGCTGGTATAGGTTGTGATTTCCACTCGTGACTTCATCATTTTCAACCAGTCCGTGATGAAGTCGGTGAAAAGTACCGGGGAGTTATCAAGGCAGGGGTCAACTTCTTTGATGGGGCTGACCTTCAGCCAATTATTGTCAACGGCATATTGTAGGGCATCGGTCAACTCCTTGTGCCAATCCAGAAGCTGCTGTACACTGGCCTCCTCCTGCTGACGCTCATAGCGGAAGAACGTTTCCAGATCGCGCGGAGAGAGTGCTTTCAAAGACAGCCGCTTCTTTTCAAAGTATGGGACAACTACTCTTCCCAGATCATAAGCATATCTGCCATAGGTTTCGGGCGGAAGGTTCATCACGCTTTCCCGAAGCCAGCGGTTCAGATATTCCGATACCGGCAGGTCGGAAACCTGCTGCATCGTTTCAGGGTTAAACTCTTTTTGTGTTTTACGCAACAGAGATTCAGCTCTTTTTTTGTTTCCTTTAACAGGAAGTCCTGTGCTGATGGATTTGGTTCTGCGCTTTCCATCTGTGTCTTTCCAGCTCAGAATCATCTGATACATACCGTTTTGTTCTCTTAAATGTCCGGCCACATTTGTCATAGTTATGCTCCTTTCTGTTCGCAGCCAAACGTCCTTTGCTTAGGCATCATAAGTTTAGAAGATTCTGGAGTGTTTTGCAAGGATGGCACAAGGGAGTTTGAAAGGTGCATCCCTCCAAGTTGCCGATCCTGATCGAGCAGGTACTCTACCACGCAGAGTTTTGGTATCTTATAGCTGCGTCCTACACGCGCCGAGTGGATCTTATTCTGCTTGACCAACAGATACGCATTCTTCCGGCAGATGCCAAGCATTTCCTGAAGATGCTCCACCGTCACCACATCCGGGTAGTCCTTGAACATCGTCAGATACCTCTCCGTCTTTCGGTCAGGCTCTTCCTGAATCAAAGTGCAGGCTGCGATCTCGCTCATTCCTGTCC
>ENA-OYYI01000725-OYYI01000725.1-human-gut-metagenome-genome-assembly--contig:-NODE-725-length-11171-cov-4.384311_pt1 | contig 11171 bp, 9 predicted proteins | sample MGYA00244063_ERZ653448 | MGnify/ENA primary metagenome ERZ653448 (study PRJEB26926, sample SAMN06165192) | human gut metagenome | biome: ENVO:00009003; feature: ENVO:2100002; material: ENVO:00002003...
GCGTCAGATGTGTATAAGAGACAGACCGTATCCCGGTAGATTGTGCAGTGGCCGGCCCCTGCGGTGGCTGCAGCCTGCGGCATCTGGATTATGCCGCTGAGCTGCGCGCCAAACAGGAAAGCGTGCTGGATGCCTTCCGCCGCATCGGCGGGCTGGAGGTGCCAGTGCTGGATATTCTGCCTTCTCCAGACGTAGACCGCTACCGCAACAAGGTGCAGTTCCCTGTGGGCATAGACAAGAACGGCGTGCCCTGCATCGGCTTTTACGCAGGGCGCACCCACCGCATCGTCCCCTGCCCGGACTGCAAGCTGCAGCCCAGCGTGCTGAACGAGATTGGCAACGCGCTGTGCGCCTTTTTTGCACAGCAGGGCATCCGCCCCTACGACGAGCAGAGCGGCAAGGGGCTGGTGCGACATATCTTCCTGCGGCGCGGCGCGCACAGCGGGCAGATCATGGTGTGTCTGGTATGCACCCGGGCAAAGCTGCCCCACGCAGAGCAGCTTTGCACCGCGCTGCGGGGGCAGTTCCCGGCCATCAGCACCATTCTGCTCAACGTCAACGCCAAAAACACCAACGTCATTTTGGGCAGTGAAAATCACATCCTGTACGGCCCGGGCTACATTGAGGACACGCTTTGCGGCGTGCCGGTGCGGTTGGGACCACTGTCCTTCTATCAGGTCAACACGCTTGCCGCCGAGCGGCTGTACGGCGTTGCTGCGCAGTACGCGCAGCTGACCCCGGACGACACGCTGCTGGATCTCTACTGCGGCATGGGCACCATTGGTCTTTCCATGGCAGGTCAATGCCGGGAGCTGATCGGCGTAGAGATCGTGCCGGAGGCCATCGAGAGCGCCAAGGCCAACGCTGCCCGCATGGGCGAAGCCGTGGCTGCCAAGAGCCGCTTTTTCTGTGCCGATGCCGGACAGGCTGCCACCCAGCTGGCTGCCGAGGGTCTGCACCCGGACATCGTAATGCTGGACCCGCCCCGCAAGGGCTGCGATGAAGCCACCCTCTCCGCCGTGGTGCGCATGGCCCCCCGCCGAGTGGTATATGTCAGCTGCAACCCCGCCACCGCCGCCCGAGACGCCGCATGGCTGGAGCAGAATGGGTATCACGCAGAAAAGGTGCAGCCGATGGATCTGTTCCCGAGGACGAAACATTGCGAATGCGTGCTCTTGATGTCAAAAGTCCAGTAATATAGTGCGGTGATTCGTTTAATATCGTTTGGACATCATTTCACAGTCTGAGCCGTTCTCGTCCTTGGAAACAGGTCGAGGGCGGTTTTCGAGAATTTGAGCAATATCTAAATCGTAGCCACAGGGGTAGTGGATAATTGAGTTTCTGGATTAGATGTTTGGGCTAACAGCGAATCCACTAACTCAGGTATCTGGGGGTATCCAGTGTAGGATTTAGATGTCATCCCCCTATAACGCAAAAACGCCGCCAGCGTAGCATGTGAAATCATCACACGGTACGCTGGCGGCTATGCTTTTATTGTTTATACAGCTTTCGGCGTGAGCCACTTTTCTAAGGAAGACGTCCGTTGCGTTTCACATAAAGAAACATCTGGCTAACGAAAAAGAATGAAGCTGATTTTTATGCCCTCATTATTCTCTATAAATAGCACTGCACCGCAACTCTTGACGTTTCTCATCCAGAGAATACCGGATAGTAATCACACCATTTTCTGTCTCTACTTCTACCTGTTTTGCATGTTCAAACAACCTGCGCAGGCGGCGGTACTCGTCCCGCTGCGCATCCGTGTAGCGGGACGGCATATCCGAGGTAAGGAACACATTGCCCAGCAGGGCGTTGACTGTGGCAAGGGTGCGTTTTTGTTCTGCCGTCAGCTTGCAGTTTTCCTTCCGGAGGAAGAACACATCCGGGTCGCTGCCATAGGCACGGCCATTGAGCTGACGCCGGAACACCGTGTTGTTCAGCGCCTGCTTTGTGGACACCCGCTCCCGGTGGAACAGGCGCATATACCACACATCGTCCCAGTCCAGCCCTACGTCACAGCTGACACGGCAGTAGTCCACCAGCCCGAAGGCAGGCATCACCGGCACGCCGCAGCCGAGAATGGCTTTTTGTCCGCACCAACTGCGCAGCAGCTCCATGGCACGGCGCATCCGGGCGGCACGACTCTCGTGGGCGTTACCAAAGGGGGCAGCACCGTACAGAAAATCCAGCTTGACAAGGTCGAAGCCCCAGTCGTTCAGCACCTGGTCAAACACCCGGCGCAGATAGTCCAGCACGGCTGGGTTGTCGATATCCAGCGCATAGAAACTGCTCCAGTTGCTGCCGCAACACCACGGTTTGCCGTCCACCTTCAGCAGCCAGTCCGGGTGCTGAAGGAAAAGGGCAGAGTCCTTTTCGCACACAAAGGGGGCAAGCCAGAGCCCAGCCTGAAAGCCAGAGGCGTGGATCTCCTCCACCATGCCTTTCAGCCCGTGGGGGAATTTCTGTGCATCCGTTTCCAGCCAGTCGCCCACCTTCGGCTCCCAGCCGTCGTCGATCTGAAACAGGTCTCCCGGGCAAAGCAGGCTGCGGCATCCGGTCAGGTCCTCCCGGATGGTGTCCTCGGTGATGTCCTGATAGCGGTTGTACCAGCTGGAATAGCCAGCCAGCTTCTCTTCAGTTCGAGGACGGATGCCCATAGCCCGAAACCAACCGTCAAACACTTCGGTCTCGCCGCCCTCGGCAAAAAACAGGTCGAACAGGGCAACGCTGCCGCCGGGATGCTCCACCCCGGCGCAGTCACGCTCCAGCGTCAGCAGGGCTTTGCCGCTGTCGTAGCGGAGGATGGTGTAGCCCGGCTTCTCGTCCAGCGATGCCACCAGCCGGAACTGCTTGCCCTTGCGGAAATAGCAGTAGGAAAAGCCGTGGCTTTGGCCGTTATGATGCCCGTATGTCACAAAATGATAATCGCCGTAGCGGTCAAAGGCGTATTTTTTGCGCAGAAAGCCAGGGATGTGGTCGGTGCCGCGCAGCTTGCCGTTCCGGTTTAGCTCCGGGCTGTATGTCCATGTCTGGTAGCCGTTCATGAACAGGCGCTCGTCGGCGACCATCTTCCACGGCAGCTCGGCACGCACGGCTTTCAGCGTCCCGGCAGGCAGGTCGGCGGAAAGATGCACCGCGCCGCAGCCCGGGTGCACCGGGGCATCGCCCTGCCGCACACCGCCTGTGGTCTCTGCGTACCAGTGCAGCGTTTCAGTCATGGTGCGTTTCCTCCCCGTGAAGCTGTGCGCTGATCTCGGCAGCGCGGGCGTCGGTCAAAACGAACTTGCGGCGGAACAGCGCCAGCGCACCTGCCAGCACCAGCATGGGCAGGACCGTCATCATCAGGCGCAGACCCAGCAGAGTACCGGCGCTCTGCACTGCCACCGGGCCGGTTTCCTCTGTGTTGCCCACAAGACCGATGAGGTCCAGCCCGATGCCGGTCAGGAATACCGCCACGCCGGAGGCTGCCTTGACCACAAAGGTCTGCATGGAAAAGATGACGCTCTCCTCCCGGCGGCCGGTCTTAAGCTGGCCGTAGTCTACACTGTTGGAAAGGAACAGGGTGGTCAGCACGGTCAGCATCCCGTTGCAGGCGAACACTACCACACCCGGGATGCACAGCAGTGCCAGACTGTGGGAAAGCCCGGTCAGGCAGAATACCAGCAGGGTGGCGTAGCCGCACAGCGCCAGCACAAGGCTCAGGTGAAATACCTGCGTGCTGCTGAATTTTTTGCGCAGCAAGGGGTAAAGCACCATCATGCCAAGGATCTGTGCCGCACCGCCCACGGTGGAAAACAGGGTGTAGGTGGCTTTCCAGCCCGCACCGCCAAGGTCGTATTTGAAGAAATAGATGATGAAGTTGGAGGTAAGGTACAGCGCCGAGTTGATCAGCACAATGCTGCCTACCACCACCATAGCCTGATCGTTGCGGAACAGGGCGGAGAACATCTCCTTTACGGTGGCGGTCTTCATCTCACTGGGGGTGGTTTCTTTCATGGAAATGCAGCACACCAGCTCTGTCACTGCAAAAATTACCGCTACGATCAATGCCACCCAGCGGAAGCCGGCGCGCTCGCTGTCGCCGCCAAGGGCTCCCACCAGCAGCATGGTGAACATGGCGATAAGTGCCGAACCAACGCCCGCACAGGTACGGCCCACCATGGAGAGGTTCTCCCGGTCTTTGGGCGTGCAGGTCACGGCGGGGATCATGGACCAGTACGGAATATCCATCATGGTATAGGTGACGCCCCACAGGATGTACACCACGCTGAAATAGACCATCAGCGCTGCTTCGTCCAGCACAGGGGCGGCAAACAGGGCGTAGAGTACCAGCGCATTGAGCAGCGTACCGGAAAAGATCCATGGACGGAAACGCCCCCAGCGGGTGCGAGTCTTTGCCACCAGAACCCCCATAAAGGGGTCGTTGAAGGCATCGAAGAACCGGGCTGCCATGAGCACCAGCCCCACAAAGCTGGCCGAAAGCCCCAGCACATCCTGATAATAATACATGACGTAGGAAGCCGACAAGGCATACACCATATCCTTGCCCACGGCACCAATGCCGAACGCGGTTTTCTGTTTCAGGGTCAGTTCCATACAGCATCCTCCTTTTCAATGGTGAACCGCAGCACAACGGGCTGGATCTGCGGTGCAGAAACGGTCAGCGCGGCTTCTCCGGCAGTGCCCACGGTGCGCAGATAGGTGCCGGTCATGCCGCCTTCTGCCACGGCGGTCTGCGGACCCACAAGGGCGGCGCTGCCCTCCACCGCAAACTGCACCGGGAACTGTGCGTAGGGGGCTGGGGTGCCATTCTCGTCCAGAATGCGCACCCGGACAGCCGCCATATCGTAAGTATCTTTTTCCCGAAGAGCCGTCCGGCTGACCTTGACTTCCAAGTGCAGCTTTGCACTGGGGCAAAGGGTCACGCTGCGCACCACGTTGCCGTCCTGTACGGCATCGAACCGCCAGCGGGTGGCTTCGCCGCCCCAGTTGCCCACATATTTGCCGTAAAGCGCCACGCCATCTTCAAAGCTCATTTTGTAGCGCAGCATACACCAGCCGAATTTGACCTTGTAGGCCAGCGGCAGCCCTGCCAAGCCATATTTCCCGGCAGCCAGCAGGCAGTCCCGCACAGCGGCTGCCTTGGAGGGAGAAAAGTGCTCCTGCGTTTCCAGCAGCTCGCCGATGGTGTCGTCCATCACAAAGGGCGGGTGGGGCAGCGCCGTCCACGAACTGCGGCGCAGGGCGGTGACAAACACATCGTTTTTGTAGAGCTTGACCTGCTGGGCATTGCTGAAAACGTAGGCCGTGCCCAGCTGCCCGGCGGGGTTATCTCCGATGTCCATGGAGGAGCTGACCGCCAGCACCGGGTCGGCATCGCCCTGACTGGCATAGACCGCCGCCGCCAATTTGGGGTTGCGGAAGCTGTCCAGCACACCGTGGTAGCAGATGCGGTCCCCGGAGCCAAAGTCCTTGTGGGTCTGGTAATCGAACATGCACCAGCCGAAGCACCCGGCGTGCTCCCCACTGGCATAGGCGGCGTTCTGTACCCGGACGTGCCGCAAGGCGTGCTCCTGCCGGTGCGGGCCATCGTCAAAGGGCTTGGTGGGGTACATGTGGCCGTTGCACTCCGAGATGAGCAGCGCCTTGCCCATATCGGGGGTCACGTCCTTTTTAGGCTTAACACCGGGCGTTACGCCGTTGTGAGAAAAATCGTTGTAGGCATAGACATCCTCCAGCAGATGGCTTTTTTCCAGATAGCGCACGCCGGAGGTAGCACGGCTGGGGTCCAGCTGATGGGCGATTTTGTTGGTGCGGGTATAGAAGGCATCGTCGTCCACGCTCTCGTTGATGCGCACACCCCACAGGATGATGCTGGGGTGATTGCGGTTCTGCAAGAGCATCTCCTGCAGCATCTCGCAGGCGGCGTCCTTCCAGTTGTCGTCCCCGATGTGCTGCCAGCCCGGCAACTCGGTGAACACCAGCAGACCCCGCCGGTCGCACTCGTCCAGAAAATACTGGCTTTGGGGGTAGTGGCTGGTGCGCACGGCGGTGCAATGCAGCTCCTCCTGCAAAATGCGGGCATCCTCCCGCTGCAGGCTTTCCGGTGCGGCGTAACCGATGTAAGGGTAGCTCTGGTGTCGGTTCAGACCCCGCAGAAAGGTCTTTTTGCCGTTGAGGTAAAAACCATCCGCCCGGAACTCTGCGGTGCGGAAGCCAAACGTCACCTGTTTGCGGTCGATGGGCTGCCCCGCTGCGTTCAAAAGCTCTGCCACGGCATGATGCAGCACCGGGTGCTCTGTATCCCACGGCTGTGCTTCCGGCACAGAAAGCTGCATCTTCCCGGTTTCTGCCGCAGGTGCAGTCTGCTCTGCCAGCAAAGTGCCCTCAGCGGTCTCCAGCCGGATGCGGACCGCCGCGGCTGCGGGCGTAAGCTCTGCCGTCCACTGCACCACAGCCTCCTGCAGGGTGGGCGTGTAGACGAACAGATCAGTCAGACGGCTTTCTGCCGTAGCTTCCAGCCAGACCTCCCGGTACAACCCGCCGTAGGTCAGGTAATCAATGACAAAACCAAAGGGTGGAATCGTTGGGTCTTCACGGGTGTCCAGCTGCACGGTCAGCAGGTTTTCACCCTCCCGGTCCACAAGGTCGGTGATCTCCACCGCAAAGCCGGTATAGCCACCCCGGTGCTGCCCGGCAACCCTGCCGTTGACCCGCACCACCGCCTGATGGGCAGCGCCGTCAAAGCGGACAAACAGTCGGGGCGCAGCCTGCACCGGCGGCACTCGGAACCGCTTCCGGTAGCCGCAGACCATCTCGTAATCAGCGGGGGTGGCATAGTGCAGCGGCACCTCCCGGCAGGTATGGGGCAAGCGGACGGCTTGTTGTTTTGGCACCGGCAGCCCCTTGCCAAAGGCCTCTGTCCAGTGTCGTGTGAACTCCCAGTCCTCACAAAAACTGTGTTTCATCGCGGCAGCACTCCTTCCAGTAAAATCGAGATCATTTCCTCCAGTACAGCCACATACTGCACCCCGCTTTCTGCCAGACTGCGGTCTGCCAGAAAACTCTCGATGGATGCGGTGATCATCTGCCGCAGCACCGGCAGGGATACCGGACGCATGACCCCCTCAGCCACAGCCTGCTCCAGCAGCGCCATGGTGGGCTCCCACCCGTTTTCCAACTGACTGCGCACCCGCGCCGCCACCACCGGGTATTTTTCATCCAGCTCCTTCATCTGCCGCAGATCCAGCGCGGCATATTCTGCCGGCATGGCAATGATGACCGCCCGCAGCTTTTCCTGCAAAGTACCACCGCCCGCCAGAATTTCCTGCTTGCAGCGGTGAATCTCTGCAAAGGCGTGGTCTACCATATCCAGTAAAAGCGCCTCCTTGGAGGGGTAAACGGTGTAGATGGTCTTTTTGCTGATGTGCAGCGGCTCTGCCACCTGCTGCATGGTGAAATGCAGCCCCTGTTGACGGAATAGCTGCATCGCCTGCGTGCGCACCAGCGCACCGAGCTTTTCCTGCATGAGTGTCCTCCTTGTGGAAACCGTATTTGCCTTTCCAGTTTCCATTCTAGTACGGAAACCAAGTGAAATCAAGCAGTTTCCGCATTTTCTGCGTTCTGACGAAGAACCCGAGAAGAATCACAGCAGAATGCCATATCTCAAAACGCAGCAGCCGGAATGGTATCCGTAAAGTTGCGCATAGTACTGTTTATGATCCGATAACAAAATTGATATTTCTACCTGCCAATGATAAGATCGCGACAAGACCATATTTCACTCGGAGGAACTTTACAATGGCAAAAAAGAAAGCTGCTGCCTACCGCCTTGCAAAACTGAGCCTTACACTGCGCGGCATCAGCCATAATCTTGGCGAGACCACCGATTCCCGCTTTGCCCACGCTCTGCACAAGGGACTGTATTTCGACTACATGACGGCAAACCCGCCCGTCTGATTTTCAGGCGGGCATTTTACTTTGCCAGGATTTTGAGAACTACAATAAACTGCCCCCGAAACAGCACGGTCTAACGCGCTGCTTCGGGGGCAGTCTGTTGTTTATTCAATTATAAAGTTACTGCTTTGCACTTTCCGGGGCGACCTCAAAGTCGATCTTGCCCAGATTGACGTCCGCACGCACGATGGTGATCATCATGGTATCGCCCAGATTCCAGTTCTTGCCGGAAACGGGATCAGAAAGGCGCACGCCCTCGGTGAGCATGGTACCGGTAGCGGTCAGGCTGGAAGCAGGTACAAAGCCTTCCACGCCGTTTTCCAACTCGATGAACAGGCCGCGCTGGGTCACGCCGGAGATGCGGCCCTCATAGCACTCGCCCAGATGGCGGCGGGCATACTCTGCCTTGTAGCAGTCCTCGGCCTTGCGCTCGATCTGCATGGCGATAACTTCGCGCTCGCTGGCCTGCTTGCTGACGTCCTCGGCAAACTCGCTGTAACGCAGGATCATGGTGTCCTTGTCCGTGCCCTTGAGCTGAGCCGTCATGATACGGTGGATAGCCAAGTCCGGGTAGCGGCGGATGGGGCTGGTGAAGTGGGCGTAATCCTTGAGCACCAGACCATAGTGACCCTTGGGCTTTTCCTCATAGCAGGCCTTGGACATGCAGCGGAGCATTCCGGTGTTGACGATCTGCTCAAACGGGGTGCCGCGCACACCTTCCAGAATGGCGCTCAGCTCCTTGGGGGTGGGCACGTCCTTGGCAAAGTGGTCGTTGACGCCGCAGGCCTGCAGCAGGCCGTGCAGACGCTCCAGCTTTTCGGCGTTGGGCTCCTCGTGCACGCGGTACACAAAGGGGATCTGCTTCACCCGGGCAAAGTGGGCGGCGCACTGGTTGGCCAGCAGCATGAACTCCTCGATCATGGCCTCGCTCTCGCCGGAGGTGCGCTTTTTCACGTCGATGCAGTGGCCATCCTCGTCCAGGATCAGCTTCACCTCGCCGCTCTCGATATCCATGCAGCCGCGCTCCTTGCGCAGGCGGGCACGGTGGCCATACAGCTCCTTCATAGCAGGCAGCTGCGCCAGTACTTCATGGTACTTGCCGGTCAGTTCGTCATCGGTGCTGCCGGCCAGCAGGGCGTTGATCTCGGAGTACACGCCCTTGACCCGGCTGCGGATGACGGACTTGACAAAGCGGTAGTCGGTCAGATTGCCGTCTTTATCCAGCCGCATCAGGCAGGAGAAAGCCAGCCGCAGCACGCCCTCGTTCAGGCTGCAGATGCCGTTGGACAGCTGCTTGGGCAGCATGGGCACCACCTGATCGGCGTAGTAGACGCTGGTAGCGCGGTTAAAGGCCTCGTTGTCCAGCTCGGAGCCGGGCTTGACGTAGTTAGAAACATCCGCAATGTGCACGCCCAGCTCAAAGCCTCCGTCCGGAGTCTTGGTCAGGCTGATGGCATCGTCGATATCCTTGGTCTCGGCGCTGTCGATGGTAAAGATGGGCAGGGCGCGCAGATCCATGCGGCCCTCGCAGTCCGCAGCAGACACCTCGGCGTTGTCCAGCTTTTTGGCCTCGTCCCGCACCTTGTCCGGGAAGCGGTTGCGGATATCCTGCGCGTAGAGCAGTGCCTTTGCGCAGCGCTTGGCCTCATCGCAGCTGCCAAAGCGCATGGCAACGCCTACACGGTGATCCTCCTGACGGTTGCCGCGCAGCAGGATCTCCACTGCCACCTTGTCGCCGTCCTTGGCGCTGCCTTCGCAGTCCCGCATGACCTGCATGGAGATGGCGGGGCAATCGTCCGGCACGAACTTCAGGCGGCCCTCCACGCGGTGCATGGTGCCCACCAGAGAATTTTTCTCTTCCAGAACAGCAAGGATCTCGCCCTCATCGCTGCCCTCTACCCGGGGGTGTGCAAACTTTTCCACCAGCACCTTGTCGCCGGGCATTGCGCCGCGGGTGAACCGGCCGGGGATAAAGATATCGCTGGTGCCGTCCTCCAGCATGACAAAGGCAAAGTTTTTGCCCAGCTTTACCACCTTACACAGCAGTGCCTTATCGGCACGGCCGCTGCGCACGGTGAAGAACACGCCTTGGCGCTGGCAGATGACAGCCTCGTGCACCAGCTGATCCACAGCCTCCATCACCTTGCGGTCTGCGCCGCGATCCCCGCCGAACTTATTCTTCAGATCTTTTACGGTGCACGGCTGATTCTGGATCGCGTGCTCAATTTTATCGCGCATTGCCATAAAATATTTTCTCCTTCACTTCCGTGGCCGTGCATCTCCTGCGGAGCACAGCCCTGCCTTGGGACGGGCACTTTCCCCTGTCCCCTCTTTGCGGCAGCCCGCAGAACCGGCTGCCCACACTTTTTCTGCACAGAAAAACAGCCCCGTCCTTTACACGGGGCTGCACGAACCTTTTCAGCCTGCTAGACGGCCTGCAAACAGACATGCCAGAATAGCGACCACAAAGAAAACGACACCTGCAATGCGGGTCACCTTGGCCAGCATCTGGTCAGCCGGGGTCAGGCGGGCATTGTTTGCACCGCCCACGCTGCCATTGATCGCACCGGAAAGGCCCTGACCATGCGTGTGCTGCATCAGAGTGAGAAGGACGATGACGAGCGAAGCGACCAGCAGGATCACACCGCCAACAATTTCGATAACAGACATGGATTGAAACGCTCCTTTATTTTAATTCAACAAAAACTACGCAGAAATACAAATATATAGTAGCATAACAAGCGCAAAAAAGCAAGCAGAAACCGTGCATTTTTATGCCAGAAGGTCCAGCATTGCGCACAGTCGGGCAAAGATGGCGGCGCTGGAATGTTCCGTGCTCACCTGCCCGTCCTGCAGCACCACAATGGTGTAGCGCGGCTGCTGCGCCGGGTAAAACCCTGCGAACCACAAGTTTTTGCGTTCCGTGCCATCCGGTGTGAACTGCCCGGTCTGCGCGGTACCGGTCTTGCCGCCAGCCCCTTCTTCCAGCCAGGCAGCATCCTGCGCGGTGCCCTCTTCCACCACCTGCTGCAGCATTTTACGCAGGAGCGCTGCATTTTCCGCACTCATCACCCGCCTTGACTGCGGATGTGCAAGCGTTTCCAGCGGCGTACCGTCAGTTTCATCCACCGAGCCACACACAAAGAAAGGCGTGCGGTACACCCCGCCGGAAGCAATGGCTGTCTCTTATACACATCTGACGCTGCCGACGATCT
>ENA-OYYI01000756-OYYI01000756.1-human-gut-metagenome-genome-assembly--contig:-NODE-756-length-10845-cov-3.488323_pt1 | contig 10845 bp, 5 predicted proteins | sample MGYA00244063_ERZ653448 | MGnify/ENA primary metagenome ERZ653448 (study PRJEB26926, sample SAMN06165192) | human gut metagenome | biome: ENVO:00009003; feature: ENVO:2100002; material: ENVO:00002003...
TTACATTGTCCTGCGCGTAAATGCTGAAATTCGTTTCATTGTACCGGCCTTCACTATTTCCTCTATCGGTGATCCAGGATTTCGCGAGATCATCGTATTTTTCATATCGTCACATCATATTCGGTCAAAGTATTATCCGCAACCAAAACAAGATAATCCAAACTGTTTTCGCGGTCCACTTCTTCCATTCCGTCAAAACCAAGCAAATCGGCTCGCATCCAAACATCCCAAGTCTTCGAGTCAAAGTCCGCAGTCAGAGAAATGCCGAAATCGGACAAAGCATCCACAGCGATTCCTTTTGCATTGAATGCTGAATAAGGAATAAATATCCACCGGCTGAGCCGGTGGTTTTTCATTTTCGGGCTGTTAGCCCTATACTACCAGCAGCGCGCAAGCCGCGCTTATGACGACCTGGCAGTCATGCGATTGTTACTTGCTACCCGTAAACGGGCCTTTCTTGTGCTTAATTTCCTTCACCTATGGCTTTGCCCCTCTTTCATTTTTTTCCTTATTTTTTTACTTTCCTGTTTACTTTTCTATCCTTGCTTTTTCTTCTTTTTTTGCTTTTTTCTTATTCCATTCTCTTCTGCTCTTTTTTTTGTTCATCGGCAAAGCCTCTCTTGAACCCGCGGACTATCCGCGGGTTTTCTTATACAATCATCCACGTGCAAAGCACGTGGTTTTTATTTTTCGGGCATAGCCCTTGTTCACTGGCGTAACGCAAATGCGTTTTTTAGTTGGCCTGCCAGCCATGCATTGGTTACTTGCTACCCGTCAACGGGTCTCTCGGATCAAAGATGCTCAATTGGTCTGATTCTTTGTCCGTCTTTAACTGGTTTGCTACATATTCTTGTATCGCTTTCGCATTTTTCCCTACCGTATCCACATAATATCCCTTGCACCAAAATTCGCGGTTTCGGTATGCGAATTTCATGTTTCCCCATTTTTGAAATATGATCGTCGCGCTCTTTCCTTTCAGATATCCCATGAATACCGAAACGCTCATTTTGGGCGGGATCGATACAAGAATATGCACATGATCCGGACACACTTCTCTCTCTATAATCTCCACGCCTTTCCATTCACAAAGTTTTCTTAATATCTCTCGTACTTCCAGCCTGTGTTCATCATAAAACACTTTTCTTCGATATTTCGGCGCAAATACGATATGATACTTGCAATTCCATTTTGTATGTGCTAAACTGTTTATGATATTAGATGAGTCTTTCATTTTAATATCCTCCGATTGTGTTTCCTTTTTCTGACTGGCAGGTCAGCTCTTATTCTACACAATCGGAGTCTTTTTTTCAAGACTCATCGGTAAACCTCTTTTCAACCACGCGACTATCGCGTGGTTTTCGTTATACAAAAAAGAACCTGGCGTTAATCAACGCCAGGCCCAAGAAAGTTTTGCATTACCAAACTCCGCAAGATTTATTTGAACTAAATCTCTCTAACTGTTGCACTTAACTTGACAATTCATCTTTAGACTTTCTTTTTCCTTATGAACACTGTTGCACCAACCCCGACCATACAAAGAACGGAAAACCCTTCGGCAGGTAGAACATTACTCGCACAGCCGCCTTTTGGCGTTTCACCCGCATCGGAAACCTCTTTGAACGTGACCGTCACTGTCCCGCTCTGATATACTGCGCCCGAATGCCAATATTCTGTCGCAGTATTATACGTCAACGGTGTTCCTTCAAAGGTTACACTGTCCACGGCATATCCTTCGTTTGGTTCCACCGCAACTTTAATGGTGTCGCCTTCATATACCGCCGTCGTTGATTTTTCTAAAACGCAAGAGCCTTTTGTTTCATCAAAACTGTAAGAAATTGAATAGCTCGTTTTAAGGCCAAACACCGCTTGCACAACATAATTTTTGTCCGGCGCCTCGATCACATATACATTGTCTCGCACATCCGCCGTCTTGTCTTCGCCGTTGATTGTCAAAGAGATCAACTTATGGTGTTTGTCGTAAGGTTTAAACGTCAGCGTGATCTGCGAGCTGTCTTCGTTATATTCGGTAGCGCTCATTGTGCCGTTTCCCGACACTTCCGAAACAATATAGTGCCTGTTGATCGCTTCGATCGCCTTCTGGGCAAAACGGTTTCCCAGCGTCCGCATATCATTGGCATTGAAATGGTATGCATCCGAACCGATTATGACATTTTCGCCGTTTTCCCCTTGCGTATTTGTAAGAAGATCTTCGGTATTGACCGTATACACCTGCGTAACCGTCGGATCGGAGGCGACTTCGCGCAAAGCATTGTTGAACGTTTCGTTCACGGTGCGGTACGTATAGGAATAAAAAGTGGGAGAGATCTCGCCCATGACAAACGGCATTGCCGAAAGATCGGTACCCGTAATTTCGCTTAGATCGGCGCGGATGTCGGAAATGAACGTCTTGATCAGCGTCTTATACAATTCGGGATAGTCGCGGTCGTCCTCCCCCTGCATCCAGATCATCGCTTTGACGACGGGCGTGTATCCCATTTCCACAAGATTCCCGTACACGGTGCGGAAATTTTCTACAAAATTTTCGTACTGAATGCCCGTCGCCCCGCTGCGCTCTGCCGGCCAAAGCGAACGCGGATACCAGTTTCCGTACAAAACACTGCCGTTTCCCGTATTGTTGTCCCGAAGCGACGTGCCGCCCGCTGCCGATTTGAATATAAACGCGGGATTTTCTGCAGTATAGTATGCGCTGAGATATTCTGCCATACCGTATTCGGGACCTATGTATGTCGATCCCATGCCGAGCCCGTCTCGCACCGCTGTATAATCGTCGGCCTCCAGCATATTCTGCCGCGTCGTCCCCGTCGCCCGCTGTTTATCCACTTGCCCGCCATACAAAACGGCATCAAAGGTCTGCTTTTCTACACCCGTACCCGATTCCGTCTTCGTGTATCCAGCAGCATTGGACTGCCCGCCGATCAGATACATATCGATTCTTTTTTCTTCCGCCGCAATCGTGTCCGGCGGCTGTGAAAATATCGGCACCAACATGGCTATACAAATCAAAATTGCAAACAACGCCGCAAAAAATGATATTTTTTGTGTACGATTCATGCAAAGCCCCCTTTACTTTTTTTCAACAGTATAGTTTCCCTTTTCGTAATCCACCGTGATCATTGTTCCGTCCGAATAGGTCACGCGATAAAGTCCTTCTCCTAATTTTTCATGATTCTCCATGAATTCATATTGCAGGTATTTGAGCTTTTCGTATTCGTCATATGCCACCTTGATCGCATCTACTGCCGCGTCAATTTCCTCGTCGCTTCCGCAATGCAGGTCGAGATCCCCCATCCAGTTGTGATTGTCGCCGAATTTACTGTAAAAGTACATCAAAGGTCGACCGCCGTATTCGATAAATTTTAAATGCTGATAGGTGTCCTTGACGGGATAATTGACCGTCTGCGAAGTCGGATTGGACATCACGATCCCGTGATACACTAACTGCCAGAAAGGAATGCCTTCATCAAACAAAGGATTCTGCTCGTGCGTCAATTTGGATTGTACCCCTATATACAGGATCGCATCCACATCCGAATTCATATAGTCCATATACCCTTCGGACTGATACCCGCCGAATAAATCTTTCGCCAGCCGCGCGAGTTTGCGGTGATATTCCCACGCCTGTTTGCGCGTGACAGGATGATTCTTATCATAGCACTTTTCCGGAATGATCGCCGTCAGCTCGTCGATATAATGCAGACCATAAAAACCGTACCCGCGCACCTTAGGAAGATCCTTCACCGCATAATGCTCATATGCCGTCTTCGCACACAAATGATACGGCTCGCCGCCGTTCAGCCCGCCCTTGATATAATGCTCGCGCACATACGGCTCGGGGTCCCCGTTCGCGTTGAGTTTTTTTGTCAAAAGGTCACGGTCAAAATTATTTGCGATCTCATACGCACCGCAGGATACCGTATGACAAACCATCAGATATCCCAAACGCTGCGCCTTTGCGATGCACTCGCGCAACGCTTCGTCGCCGCCAAACCGCTCATCGCTCGGATATTGCTGCGGGAAACGCCCGTCATGCCCGCCGGGTCCCCAGCCCACAAGGCAGATCTCCGCATGTTTGATCCCCTTTTTGTGCATTTTATCAATAATCTTGTTCAGCGTCGCAACGTCGCAGGCTACTTTCATGGGCGGCTCGTTTTTGAGATTTTGATGCCGCACGGGCGTGGGGATGGGCTTCCAGCCCATCCGCACGCGCAGCTCCATGCCTTCCGCGGCCCGCCGCAAAGCTTCGCGCTTGCGAGCACGTTCTTTCAAAGGAACGCAGCCTTTATAATCCATTTGGTATTGCCTGTAAAAGCGCGCCATATCCGAATACGTCGCGTTCGGCATTTTTGTGTAGACGACTGAAACATCTTCGTCCGGCTCGTCTCCGTCGAATCGGAACTGCGGGGAGATCGTGTACTCTCCGTCTTTGCTCTCCACATAAAACCTGGCATCACACGCCTGCCCCTGTACACGCACAAACACGGCGTTTTCATTTTCGCAGATCCCGCAGACAGTCGTTGCCGTCGGCCATGTACGGAACAATGTATTGGGTTTCTCGTCAAAGCGACAAAGCGCAAATCCGTAATAAAAGTTCGTCGGGAAAAACATATAACCGCGATCGCCCGCATGCGCAGTCGTTAGCGAAGAATGTATGATCAGTGTTTCAAAGCGCGGATTGCAAAGGCGTTCTCTCGGGATCGTAACGGTGACGGTGTTCCCATTTTCGCATACGGAAGGCTGCAATGTAAGCGTGTGTCCCTCACGCGTTACGCCCGTGACGGTAAAAACTGTTTTCATGATTGATATTCTCTCCTGTCGTTTTTTAATATTAGTTCGGTCAATTTTCCGAATCTGCTGCTATATAATCTGCCCTCGCAGAGAACGCGGGATGCGCTTTATATGCCGCCACAGCGTCGGCCGGAACAAAGATCGCAACGTCGTCGGGCGTAGTGCCGTTCATCAATACGTTGACGTTTATCCCGTTGTTTCCGGGCACCGTCGGCGGCACTGCGGAACGGAACGTCACCTTTTCCAGCGACGAACAATTGCCCAGCGTGATATCGCCGATCGTCATAGCGTCTTCGGAAAGGAAAGTGACTTCTTTCAGTCCCGTATTCGCGTAGAGCGCAGCACGCCCGATTGTTTTTACGCTCGCAGGGAAAACAATCCTCTGCAAACCGCTGTCAGTGGCTCCGCCTTCGCTGGTTGCACGGAATGCGTACGGTCCGATTTCCTCGATCCCTTCTTCGATCACGATCTCCGCAAGGGCCGTGCGTTTTAAGAACACATATTGCCCGATCGAGCGGAGCGTTGACGGAAGCGTGATGCTCGTAAGATAGTTTTTCGCACCGTTCGTCGTCAGGTTGAACGCGTTGTTTTCAATGGTCACAACGCTGCCTAAGTCGACACTGCGAAGATTTGTGCAGTTGCTGAACGCCGCGTTCCCGATCGTCACAACGCTGTCCGGTATGATCAGCGTACGTATGGTCGTACATCCGGCAAAGCCGTTTGCCGCGATTGCCGTGACAGGTTTTCCGTTATACGTCGAAGGGATTTCAAGAACGTTCGGCATCGCATTTGTTCCTTCTGCCTTGGCAACGGCGTACCCTGTGACCTCGCCGCCTTCCTCGGTGATCTCGGTGAAAGCAAACAGTTCGATGCTTGCATCGTAGATGTAATCTGCCCGCGCCGAGAACTCGGAGTCTGCACGGTAAGCCTCTGCCGCGCCATCCGGAACTTTGATCAAAACGTCAGCAGGCGTGGCATTTGCCGAGCTGTTGCCTGAGAAAATTGTAATGCTTGCCGATTCGCCCGTGTTGCGCACGATGTCAGGAACGGTCGCACCGGCAAATGTGATCGAACGAAGTGCGGGACAGTCACCGAACGCCTTTACACCGATGCTGATCGGCGTCTCGGACAATATCTCGATCTCTTCGAGCGCCGTGTTCCCGAGAAGCACCGCGCGGCCGATCGTCTTCACGCTCGCTGGGAAAGTAAATTTTTTGACGCCGCATGCTTCGTCGCTGCCCAGGCTCATATCCATAAACGCGCTCGCGCCGATCTCCTCGATGCCCTCTTCAATTATGATCTCTTCCAGTGCAGTACGGCGCTGGAATACATAACTTCCGATCGAACGCAGTGAAGCGGGAAGAGTAATGCTCTTTAATGCATTGGGGGTGCCATTCGATGTCAGTGAAAATGCGTTTGCCCCGATCGTTTCGACTGCGCCGAGATCGATGCTCGTAATACCGCTGCAATTGCGGAATGCATTTTCTCTGATCGTCACAACACTTCCGGGAAGAATGACCGACACGATCTCCGAACAACCGTCAAAGCCGCCGGCAGCGATCTCCGTGACCGGTTTCCCGTTGTACATGTCAGGTATCTGCAAAGTTTCCGGCATCGTGCCTGCTCCCTTTGCGATCGCGTATCCGCTCCCGTCCGAGGTTTCCGTATAAATAAACGAATCCATGAACGAATCATATATGTAATTCGCCCGCGATGCAAACGCCGGATGCGCACGATACGTTTCAACAGCGCCGTCGGGAACTTTGATCCCCGCATTCGCCGGAGTGCTTCCCGTAAACAGTACGTTCGCATTTGTACCCGTATCGGGATTTGCGGGAACAGTCGGCGGCGTCGCGGAATGGAATGTCACCGTCTGCAATGCCGAACAATTGCCCAGCGTGGAATCGCCGATCGGCATCGCGCTTTCGGAAAGGAACGTCACTTCTTTCAGACCTGTGTTTCCATAGAGTGCCGCACGCCCGATCGTTTTCACGCTCGCGGGGAACACAATACTCTGCAAACCGCTGTTCACTTCGCCGCCTTCGCTGGTCGCACGGAATGCGTACGCTCCGATCTCTTCGATCCCTTCTTGGATGACGATCTCCGCAAGCGCGGTACGTTTCAGGAATATATATTGCCCGATCGAACGCAACGTCGACGGAAGCGTAATGCTCGTCAAATAGTTTTCTGCGCCGTTTTTCGTCAAGTTAAAAGCATTGTTTTCAATGGTGACAACATTCCCGAGATCGACGCTGCGAAGTCCCGTGCAATCGGTGAATGCGCCGTTGCCGATCGTTTTAACATTTTCGCCGATGATAAGCGTTTCCACCTGCGTACAGCCTTTAAAGCCGTCTGCCAAAATGGTTGTGACAGGTTTTCCGTTAAACGTTGCGGGAATTTCGAGTGTCTGCGGCATCACGGCATCGTTTGCCTTCGCGATCGAATACCCCGCGACAAACCCTGAATCGTCCAATATTGCCCTGTAACTGAAATTGCCTTCTGTAACTTCGGGGATAAATCCGTTTTCGGTCGCTTCGCGCTTTTCGGTAGGATGTGCATAGAACGTCACGCCCTTGCTGTTGGTGCCCGTGCGGTTCACGCCCGCCGTATAACCGTCAAACCCGGGCGTATATGTCTTGACATCAATGTACGTCGGAGTGGTTTTTGTATTGTCAAATCCGAGATACAGTTCGTACACGATCTCGTATCGTCCGCTTACACCTTCGCCTCGGTCGTTGATCGTCACCCGATATGCCGTACGCGTGAGATTTTTATTGTTCGCACAATACAGGTCTGTGTTCGGATAGAGAATAAAGTATGTATTGCTCCCCGCCGCGTTAGCGCCGTGCCCGAAATTATTATTCCAAATATTTATGTCGATATGAGTCAAATAATCACGGCTTTCCGCCGCGGCATTTGCCGCTTCTTCGCCCGTCAGCGCCAGTTTGACCGTATCTACAGTCTGCACCGCTTTCACCCATATTCCTTCGTTCGTCACGTATGCTTGGTAATTGTAATAATTCGGATCGGGCGACTGCGCATATTGCTCGATATCGCTCCATTCCCGCCATACAGGTTCCAGCCCGTAGAAAGGATCGGCGTCCATCAGCCCCGCTTCGCTCACATGGAAGAAAGTATCAGGCGTCAGAAGATAATGGTTGCGCAGCCACAACCAGCTGTCCGCCTCCATTACAGCCGTATAATTGAGATGCCTGTCGGCAACAAATGCCATTTCGTTTGGTGTTTTGACCGCATAATCCATCCCCACTTCGGCAGGTTTTTCACTCAGTCCGATCGTTTCGTAAGGAATGAAAACTTCGTATGTCGTGAGCGATGTGTATCCGTACGGCCCCGTTTCGGACGGGAGCGTTTCCGTCTTTACCGCAGTTTTGACCGCCGCGTATACGGGAAGCATATTCACAAAACCCGTGATCCCTTTTTCTGCCTGGTATTTGCCATCCACATCCACGGCGAAACGGTAGAATCCGTTTCTTTTTACACCTTCTTCATATGTCCCGCCCTGATTGTTTGCATCGATATAAAATTCAATGCCGTCGTTGTTCCAGATCACAAAATTATAGCGGGTGATTACCTTGTCGTATACCTGCGCCAGTACATATACGCCGTCCTCACCCAAATAGGACTTGAACGTGGCGCGCTCCGTCCTGTTCAAGTTCGCTTCGTCCGCTTCGTATATCTTCACTGCATCCTGCGCCTGCCACACCGCTTTTTCGGCATCGGCATCCGGCACATTCGCGCACTCGACATTATTCGCATCCACCGTAAACCCTTGATCGGTCAGGCGGGCATACGTCGCGGGACTGTCGATGTTCATGCCCGTGATCGCATACCATGTACGCGTCGAATGCATAAAGCTGTGCGCATACACGCTCGCGGGCATCAGCCCGATCTCGGAAGGTTTTTCATCCAGCAGAAGCACCGAATACGGTACAAACACCTCCACCGAAAAACCCTGCGCCGCATCCGGCGTGTTCAGTTCACCGTTTACCTTTGCCGCCGTCAGACAGGGCAACCAGAAAAACGCCCACTGATAATCGGAATCGCCGATCCTGCGCCCGATCCAAGTCGTATAGTCTCCGTTTGCCGCCACGCGCAGCTGGACCATGTCCGGACGTACACGCGCACCTACTTTGTTCAGCTCTTCCAGGCTCTCCGACAGCGCGGGGCGCGGATCGATCATGAACTCCATCGAATCATTTTCGAAAAATTGCTTTTCATCCGAATAATACACGCTGGTATCGTCGCGTTCTGCGTAAATGTATACGCCGCTCTCGCCCAGGTATGCGCGCACTTTTACGCCGATATTGTATTGCGGCTCGGTAAATTCGAGCACGCCCGCATCTGCCCAAAAACTTTCGTTTGCAACGCCGTCGATCGTCACCCCTTCATCGGCCACGACCGGCTCCACAAGCGAATCGGGCTTGCGCGCATTTTCAAAAGAATATTCGTCCCCGCCCTTGGAACACGCCGCGACAAGAAAACCTGTCAGCACAATCACAAAAAATACGGCAAGACATACGAGCAGTCTTTTTCTGTTTTTCCCCATATCTGCTCCCCCCTTATTTGCCCAGGATCACGATCTCATTGAGCGCAAATTCGCCCTCTTCGCTGATCGTAATCGTGATCTCCGACGTGCGCACCGGCGAAAATTCCGCAATAAACGCACTGCCCGGAATCTTGACTTCATAATCATACTCGTCGACATAGCGCATCGACGGCGACATTTTTAAATCGGTGATCGTACGATCTCCCAAATCGATCTTTTCTACGTCATCGACACACAATGCATAGTCCGCACTGTCGCAGATCATGACCGCCGTCACTTCTACTTCTTTTTCGAACGTGAGTACGATCTTTGCCTTTTTGTTCAGCACAAGTTCGCTGTCTTTGCTTTCGCTCCACAGGAAATTGATAACATTGTCCGAAAGCTGCGCCGTTTCCTGCCCATTGACCGTGATTTTTGCCTGCGACGCAAGATTGGTATACTCGCTTGCCCCCGAAGGCAACGGCTGCGGCGAAGTCGTCGGCCCGTTGATTACCAGCCGTTCACCGTCAAACAGTGCGCGATCAAAGTTAATTACGCGCGAGGTGCCTCCGTCTACCGTGTCAGCGTGCGAATGATACGCTACAAACAATTCTTTCCCGTCTATACTCCAAAACCAACAGTTATGACCCGTGCCGGAAGTGAATTCCCACTCGCTGTCCACCGCAAGGATGGGGTTGTAGGCGACCTTTTCAAACCCCTCCACAGGCGAATCGGATACCGCCACGCCCACCGAATAATAACGGCTCTGGTAATAGTTCGCCGAATACATCAGGTAATACTTTCCGTTATGCTTCATCATCTCCGGCGCTTCGTTCCAGCGCGGCAAAGAATCGGGATTTTCCCACTGCTGTTCCGGCTCGATAATATCTTCGCGAAGCGTTCCCTCTTTTACCGTGACCATGTCTTCATCCAATTCCGCCACACAAATCTTACTGATCTGATCGACCTGGTCTTTGGAAAAATACATGTAAATTTTTCCGTCTTCGTCGATAAATACGTTCGGATCGATCATCGTAAACCCAAAATCGAAGGGCATCACTGTCCTATCGATCGAACCGCCTTCCGCCGTCGTATCGATCTCCGCAAACGGTCCCGCCGGATTATCGGCAACCGCAACGCCTATCCCCATTTTTCCCGTGTACGCGTTCCTGCCCGAATAATACATGTAGTACTTTCCATCTTTGGCAACAACCTCGGGCGCCCACAAGTTATGCACCGACCATGCATCGCGCGCCGGTGTGAACACCGGTCCAAGTTCTTGCCAATCCGTCAGATTTGTACTCCTGTACGCCGGTATGTATGTGTTTCCGGTAATATACAGATAGTAATATCCGTCCGCAACCAATATGTACGGATCCGCACCGCTGAGCGAACGGTCGTTTTGGTAGAACAGCTTTGAATTGAACTCTTGGTCCGCATCGGTGTAATCGTAATACCACGACGAATCGCTGCACCCGCAAACAGCGAAGAAC
>ENA-OYYI01000760-OYYI01000760.1-human-gut-metagenome-genome-assembly--contig:-NODE-760-length-10799-cov-17.313663_pt1 | contig 10799 bp, 6 predicted proteins | sample MGYA00244063_ERZ653448 | MGnify/ENA primary metagenome ERZ653448 (study PRJEB26926, sample SAMN06165192) | human gut metagenome | biome: ENVO:00009003; feature: ENVO:2100002; material: ENVO:00002003...
TCAGGCATTCGATTTTTGATTTTCTGCCGTGTTTTTCCTCAGTTGCCGCGTTTTTATCGTTTTGACTTTTCTGTACGCATTTTTCGACATTCGCATTAAGCTTTTTACCGTGTTCTGATTCACTGCCATTTTCCCGTCACTTTGACTTCTATACGTGCATTCTCAGGCATTCGATTTTTGATTTTCTGCCGTGTTTTTCCTCAGTTGCCGCGTTTTTTATCGCTTTGACTCTTCGGTACGCATTCTTCGGCGTTCGGTTTTCGGTTTTTTACCGTGTTTTTTCGTTTTGCAGATCTGCTTTTTTCGGAAACAGCCGTTGTTTAAGATATGTTCTTGTCCCGTTCGGAAGCCGGTATTTTATTTCCCGAAAAGCATGCAGGCGATCTGATCCTTCTCAGAAGCTCTCCCGCCCTTTACAGGCCTGCGTTTTATATTCAGAAGAACTTCTCATGTCAGATAATGTTTACAACGGATATTTTACGCGGTTTTTTCTTGGGTTATGTTCAATTTTCCAGGGTCTGCGAGGCTTTTTCCCCTTCTGACAGGCTTTGCGCATAAAAAAGCCCCGCCGGAGCGGGGCTTTTAAGATAAAACATACAGCTGTCATATCTTGCTTTCATATGCTGTGCCCGGCCTCATAAGGCAATGCACAGATTTGTTTTCAGGCTCTCATATAAGCTCTATTTTTGCAAAGTACATTCTCCAGATCAGGTTCTGATAAGAAATGTGATTCGGAGCGTACACGGCTATATCAAGAGGTCCTTCCGTGATATTCCTTACAAAATTGTTGTACGGATAGCGTAAGCCTTCCTCGTAAACCCCCTGAAGCACCGGCGCGATCTCCGACAAGAAAGTGAGTTTGCTGAGGTTTTCTGCACCCAAGAACGCATTCGCTCCTATGACCTCTAAGGTGGAAGGAAGCGTTATGCTGACAACTTCTGTGTTGTTCTTGAACGCATTGGCAGCTATGACCTTGATCCCTTCCGGTATCACTATGTCTGTTTCACCGTGAGGAACATATTTATACAAAATAGTATTGTCTCTGCTGAATACTGATCCGTACTCATCCATTACAAGATATGCATTATTCTTGCCGATGGTTAAGCTTACTACATTCGTATTGAAGAATACCGTCACAAAATCGAACAGACAGCAATCATCAGTGATCGTGACGTTTTCAAGGTACGGGCATTCGGCAAAAGCACTTGTTCCGATATACTCCGCAGGAGCTCCCAGGGTCACGCTTGTAAGAGCGGTGCCGCGGAAAGCTGAGTCGCCGATATATTCGGCACAGGACAGATCCACCTGTCTGAGATATATTGCTCCGTCAAATGCAAAGTCGCTGTAGAACGTAGTGTATACCGATTCAAATACCTCAATTGACGATCCGCTGAAAGCTTTGGTGCCTACTTCCGTGATAGTGGTTGCGTAAACATCCTTTATATATTTGCTTGATCTGAATGCATTGTCGGCTATATACATTGTTTCGGCGGGAATAGTGAAGCTTTCGTCTTCCTTTCCTCCGGGATATATAACAAGAGTTGTCATATCTGTCGAGAACACCACTCCGTCATATGAAGTATAAAGAGGGTTATCTCCAAGGAAATTATAAGCCTTTACACCGGAACAGTTCTCATATACGTTTCCGAGATCTATGTCAATAACTCCCGCCGGTATATTGACCTCTTCAAGTGATGTACAATTCCTGAATGCGCTTGTTCCTATCGAAGTCAGCGTGGACGGCAGATCACATTCCTTCAGCGATACGCATCCGTCAAATGCATAATTACCTATCGTTTTAAGACCTTCATCCAGCTTTATGGATTCCAGACTCACACAATTGGTAAACGCATACAACCCTACCGACTTCGCCGTCCCCTTATTGTATATGTTCTTAAGCGACGTACAACCTTCAAATATACTCCTGCCGTAACCGATCACTCCTTCAGGAAGATAAACGGTTTCAAGCGAGATACAGCCTTTGAAGGCTCCGTACATATCTCCGGTCACACAATCGGGAAGCGTTATTTCCTTCAAGGATACGCAGTCTAAGAAATCATAGTAAGGCGACCCGTTTTCTCCCATAGACTGCAGCCCTTCAGGAAATACTACTCTCTCAAGGTTTTTACAACTCGCAAGTACTCCTGCACCCATTTCAACTACTGTTTCAGGGAATACAAACTCCGTAAATCCTGTATTGAAAAATGCCTTATGCCCTATTGTGGTCACATCACCCTTGATCTCCACATAATCCAGATTCGTATGGTCAGAAACCAACCATCCGGGTATCTCCGTAATGCCTTCGTGCAGCACCACTCCCTTAAGAAGAGGCAATTTGATATCAGTCAATGTCCCTGTAAGGACATTTACCGAATATGAAGCCGAATCAGGCTGCATATTGATCGCCATCGAAAATCCTTTGATCGCCGACGAGAAATGCGATAATGCTCCGATTTCAAGCGATGTTATTGTTTCGGGAAGTACAAAGATACCGTCATAGTCCCAGTTGCCCGGTTTATACATCTTTGTATAATCCGTATTGTAAAGCATACCGGTTTCTTCATCCTTAATAAAATTCGTATTGTCGGCTGATATATCAAACGACTTTAATTTTTCGTTGTTCTGGAATGCCACGGGCCCTATCCCGCCTACACTGCCTTCAAACACTACCCGATATAAATTCGGACAGTTCGAGAACGCATGTCCGCCTATGTATTCTACGTCTCCGTGGAATATAACTTCTTCAAGCTTTTCCATCGAAGATAGAGTTGCCGTTGCGTCTACCATCGGTCCGTATGAATCACTCAGACCGAAGTCCATTATCATCTCTGAACCTATCGTCCCTACGTCATTGTGAAATTCAATCTTGCGCAACATTTTGTTACCCGAAAATTCCCATTCACTGAAATTCCCGATATAACCGTATATATTGAGTTCTTCCAAAAAGTCGCAGCCGCTGAAGTTTCCGTTGAGAGATTCAATGTCGGCATATATCGTGAGCCTCTTAAGCTTAGTCAAACAGCTGAATGCCCCGTATGCCAACTGTATTTCATTGCCGTTATCGGGAATTATTACTTCCTCAAGTCCGCTGTAACAGAATGCATCCCAACCTACATAAGATATATTCGTGTTGCTGATATCGGCCTTCGCCAACTTATAACACGCCACAAACGCAGACTCTTCTATCGTTTCAAGAGTGGAAGGAAATACTGCTTCAGTCAGACTCGTCGCAAACTTGAACGCTTCAAAACCTATCATGGTAAGACCCTCGGGGAATACCACTCTGGTTATATCACGATTGGCTGCAAATACTTTTTCTCCTATTGCAACTACTCCGTCGGGAATGATCACTTCGCCGCCGTTTCCGTTATACGCTATAAGCACTCCGTTTTCATCTATTACGAATTCCTCACCGTCAGAATAAAATCCGGCTTTTTCTTCTCCCTTTTCTATGTGACTGTTAAAGCTGTATACCTGATCCTTTCCGTAAGCTTCGGAGTCGTTCTTCAATAAAACAGTATTTGTTCCGTTTGTATCGCCGCTCGTCGTCGATAAATCTATATTGTATACCACGGAGTTCATCGCATAGTCTAAGAACTCGACCGCAAAGTTCGTACCGTTAATCAACGGCAGGAAGTCTGTAAGATCAAAGCTTACCGTATTCGTCTGGTTTTTCGCAAAATTATATACCGGTATAGCATAATTGTAAACATTGGAATATACTCCGCTGTCATCATAAGTAAGAAGCGAGAAATTCATGAGATAATGGTTGTCGAATACATCCATGTAAAGTATTGTCCTTCCGTTTTCTTCACGTATTTCGGCATTCTCGAGCGTAGGCGCTTCGTAGTCGATAAACAACGGGAATTCCATCGTCTCCCACTCGGCGTTTTCAGCATATCCCTGCACCGCATACTTGATAACCAAAGTCTGATTGTTATAAAAACTGTAATCGGCAATGGGTATCTGCTGCTGTGCCTGAAGTATCGACGTGCCTCCGCCGTCGTCTACAAACGTTTTGCGCAAACCTTCGCCCACTACTTGATAATATACTACTCCCGTATAAGGATCTTCTATGGTTATGGACAGATTCTTTATCGCCCTCAATGCACTGACTACAAATGTGTCAAGCAAATTGTCATGACTCAAAGCTATCTTTTCAGGTGAAGACTCGGGCGCTTCGTATCCCTCCGGAAGCACAAATAACGTGTATCCGCCGAGAAGATACTGGTATATCAATCCGAAGTTCCCCTCCCATGATACAAACTGCCCGAGCAACTGATTGCCTATCAGCTTGATGCTCTCTTCATCAAATACACTGCCGTCCAGAACGTCCGGATCGCCCCAGTCGCCATAATACGCCAACCACGGAATACTGAGGTCTACATCGTTAAGACTGTCAAGATATACGAAACCTTCTACATAAATACCGTTTTCAAACGTTTCGTCCATGTATGCCTTTGCAGCATCCGATAAAGTTACGGTAACCGTCACCGAAGCCTTGCTGCCCGCTTCTACTCTGAGTATACCGTCGACATATGTACCGTTTTTAACGCTTACCTGAATATCACTGTCTCCGAATACATATGCTTTCTGTATTATGTATCCGTTTTCGGCGCTCTCCGTGAACACGTCTGTATCAATTTCGTATTCAAGAACAGCTTCGCCCGTATTTACCACTTTAAAGGAAAGAACATACTTTCCGTCCCTGTTTTTGTCATGTCCGAGTTCAAGTTTTACTCTGTCTGTCCCGGTGACTTCAAGATAGCCGTTCGTAGTAACTGCCGCTTCTATATTCACCAATCCGGAACCCTGCTGACGAGGAGTGATCGGTGTGCCGTCCGCCTCAAATAAAGGCGTCGCGGTCGACATAAGCAAACGCCAGACCAGACTCTGTATCTGACGGCTCGTATACTCGGGATACTTTTCCTTTATATACTGCCTTACCGACGCTGCAACTCCCGCTACATTAGGCGCTGCCATACTGGTACCGCTCAAATACGCATATCCGTCCGCTTCCATAAACATCAACGGCATTGCCGAATATATGTCACCGCCGGGAGCTGTTATATCTACACCTATCTGCAGATCAGGCAACGGTCCGATCGACGAGAATTCGGACATCTCTATATATGTATAGCTTACCGCAAACGTCATTTGCGTCGTTTCGATACTTCTTATTATCTCCGCGTCTTCTACGGTCACTGTACATGTGGGGATCGCACAATTTTCCATCTGCGCATTGATGATCCCCGTTTCGTTGTTCAATATCACACATGCGACCGCTCCCTTGGACGCAGCCACATTCTGCTTCTCCTCAAACGACGTCTCACCCCTGGTGACTACAGCTATTTTGCCCGCTACATCAAGCCCTTCGTAATCGGCTTCGGAACCTATACCGGGCACGATCACAAATTCGAATGTCTTGCTCAGCTCTTCCCCGAGCAAAACATCAAGGAACGGGAACGCTTCACTGTTCATGTCCACCGCGGGTCTGAACAATATGTTATTGCCGCCTGCCGTGAAATAATTGTTTACTCCGCCGTAACAGGACGCCACACCGAACGACGCGGAATATGAAGCGGGAGATCCGACTACTCCGTTATCCGGGTCGGCGGTAAGGTTGCCGTTTCCGTTATTGGCATATATGCTGCTGTTACCGTCATTACCTGTCGAAACACAAAGGTTTATTCCTACCGCATTTACGAGTTCATAGATCCCGTTGAGCTGTTCTACTCCTTCTCCGAGTTCTTCAGGCACTCCCGCACCTGAACCGAGACTCATGTTTATTACATCTACTCCGAGCGCCACAGCGTCACAAAGCGCCGCCAATACATCGGTCGTATACGCTCCGCCCGTAGAATCTCCGAATACCTTCAGAGGAACTATCTGCGCTTTAGGAGCAGATCCCTGTATCACGTCGTCATCACCGGCTGCTATTCCGGCTACGTGTGTCCCATGGTATCCGCTGTAAAAATTCACGGCCATAAATCCGGGCTGAACATCCGTATCTTTATCTGCGTAGTCATACCCGAAAGGCACCTTCGCATTGTGATACAACGCATCTATCATATCTGCCGATACGCCTAAATCCGTATTGATGTAAAGATTTTCAAATACATTGAGCACATGCTCCTTCGTGAGCGCTGCATTTTCCGGATAAGTCCTGAAAGCTGTGTGATTATAATCCAAACCGGTATCCAATACGGCTATTACGGTATTCTCTCCTTTATACTCTGTTTCATTAGCCAATATTCCGGTACCTTGTATCATAGCTGCAAGATCGGTGATCGTGCTTTCCGGCATACTGTAAAATTCCGATACAGTCACTTCGGTCACATAAGGCATCGCCCTGAGAGTCGCCAAATCCCCTGCCTTGATCTTCGCGGAAAAACCGTTAAGCAGAGTCGTATACGACTGCTTGAACTCTATACCTATATCTCTGTTCTTTATCAGATCGATCACCTCGTTCTGAAGCGCCTGCCTCTCATATATCAGAGCCGCACCTTCTTCAGACGAAATAAAATCCCTTATCGATCCGTAATCGCTCTGCAGTAAAAACTCTTCCGCTATAGACGACCCTTCTACCTCTACGGTCACCCATATCTCCTTTTCCGCAAGATCAGACATCATCGTCTTTTCTCCGGTAAGCGCAGTATAGATCCCGCTTTCATTCGTCTTTACAAAACTTAACGTCCCGCCGGTTATTTCTTCATGCTCGGGAACATAACGTACATAGCAACCCGACATCACAAGTAATATCAAACATACAAGCAATATCATCGGCATTATAAAGCGTTTCTTGTTGTGCATCCCTATTCCTCCTTGTATTATTCATTTGCCGCCATATGTACAATTCAATCCAGACCTGCTCGGCTTTTATGCGTTTATAATATCCCGGACTAATATCTACCCACATACCGAGTCGTGCATTTTTAAACCGTTTCACTGTGGCAACCGGGAAAAGCGCTCTTTTCCGCGCAAAAGCAACCGCTTTTCCTCAATACATTTATATTTTAATCGATGATAATAATCCGTGTCAAGCAATTATTAAAATTATTTTAAATTATTTTAATATGGTTTCGTTTTATCATGATAATCAGATATCTGGGTCGCTGTTTAGCTTTGCAGAATCTTCGTCTTCATAACTTCCTTCTTTTTATACTTCCTAACGACTTCCTCATAAAAACCTGCTTTTCGGTCTTTTGCGCTTTGTCCGGTCTGCGCCCCTGAACCTTCAGCTCCTCCGTTGCATACGTCATTCAGCTTAGTCTGTATATTCCGAATCTGCAAACACAGGTTATTTCCGGATCTGACTTTCCTCTGGTTTATGCTCCCGGGTCCGTGAGCTCTGCATGACGCGACATTCTGAACGTTTCAAATCTTTTCGCGCCCTTTAAAATAACGATCGATGCTCCGTATCCCGGTTTTTTCCGTGACGCAAATTTTTACGACTGCATATTTAACAGAATCTCCGATAACGTCTGCTTTCGGTTTGAGGATATCGGCACGCGACAGGCAAAAACGCATTTCCCCGGACTCTTCGTGACGGCTTTCCGAAATACTGAGTATCTTATTCTTATCGGCATAAAAACCGAGACAGTATATTTTATTCTTTATATACATGCAGCCTTAACAACGTCATTCAATAAATTAGCTGATACCGTCAATTTTACGATATTAAAAACAAGACCCCGCATAAGCGGGGTCAAGCCGAGATAATCCGGAGAAAACATCCGTTATTTTTATTTTTGTTTTTCGATATTCCTTTTTGCGCTGCACATGCCGCATTCGGCACATTCCGAACAACATCCGCAAGACCCGGGGCGTTTTTTTCTTCTCACTATGCCTCTTGCAGCAACCCATACGACAAATCCGACTGCAGCTATTATAATAAGAATTTCATACCACTGCATTATTGACCCTCCTTTCTTTGCGCTTGTAATACCGGACAGCAACCGTTACACTCACTGCAAATACGGCAAGGAAAATGAACGACGTCCACCACCACGAACCTATGCAATATACTGCAGAAGAAACAATTACCGAAGTCGCCAGCCAGAACAGCATGGTTTTATGAAAAGTATCCGGATCCGGCGATTCGCTTCTGGCTGTTGCAACGGCAGCAAAACACGGGATTGTAAGCATATTGAAAGCTATGAACGCTATAAGAGCCGGTACCGTGATGCCTGTGGAAGCGATCATGGCCTGAACCGCCGCGATCCCGCCGTCGGCTTCAACGTCTATGACTGTGCCTGCAAGGCAGGCAGCCAATGTACCGAATGTAGAGATGACGTTCTCTTTAGCTATAAGTCCTGCAATTACCGCAACAACAAATACCCATCCGTTCGCGCCGAGCTGCACTCCGAAACCCATCGGTGTAAACAACGGCTGCAACAACTTTCCGAATCCGGCTATAATGCTCATTTCTGCAGAGGTTTCAGCATTTTCCATCCCGGGAATGAACTGCCAGTCGAAAGTAAAGCTTTGTAAAAACCATATCACTATCGTGGTGGCAAGGATTATCGTAAAAGCTTTTTTGATAAAATGCTTTGCTTTGTCCCAAAGATGAATCATGAGATTTTTGAACAAAGGCCTGTGATACGACGGGAGCTCCATTATAAACGGCGGAACTTCTCCTCTCATCGCGGTGTTTCTCATTATCAGTACCGAAACTACGGCCGTAACTATCCCGAGCAGATACATGCAGTAAGTTATTATGTCTGCGCTGCCCGCCCCGGCATTCGCCACTATCGCCCCCGCGATCGCCGACAATATCGGGAGCTTTGCGCCGCACGAAAAAAACGGTATTACTCTGACGGTAACCGTCCGTTCGTTCTGATCCGAAAGCGTCCTTGTATTCGCCATTGCCGGTATCGAACAGCCGAACCCCATTATCATCGGCATGAACGCACGCCCCGATAACCCGAATCTGCGGAATAATCTGTCAAGTATAAAAGCAACGCGCGCCATGTAACCGCTGTCCTCAAGTATCGAAAGCAGCAAATACAGCACAAGTATCAGAGGAACAAAGCTCCATACGGCACTTATACCCGCAAGAATACCGTCATTCACAAAGGCGGAAACCCATAACGCTACGCCTTCCCCTTCAAACAACCCTCCTATAAGGCCGAGTAACCAATCCATTATATTCACAAAAAGATTCGTTATTATGACTCCGGGAGAATTCAACGCTCCTTCCCCTACTACTCCCTCGAGTATGGCTACCCCCGCAAACGGAGCAAAATCTTTATTTATAACGCCTAAAGCCCCTAAATATAAAAAATCTTCAGAAAACGTTATATGGAAAACCGCAAACAGTATAATAAGAAATATAGGTATCCCGAATATCCTGTGCGTCAGTACCTTGTCGGCTTTGTCCGATCCTGTCATGCTTTTCCTGTCCCGGCTTTTTGTGAGCACCGAAGAATAGTTCCCCGAAATGTATCTGTACCTTGCGTCCGCCACTACCGCCTCGAAATCAGTTCCGAATACCTCATCCTTAAACGTCTTCTTGAATTCGTCGATCATTTTCAGCGTGCTTTCATGCGATTTTATCTCAAGCTCATCATTCTCTACAAGCTTCACTGCATGAAATAACGGGTTTTCTATCTTTTGACCCTCCAAAGCTATCCTGACATCTCCTATCAGATGTCCGAGTTCGCTTCCGTTCAGCACCGTGCTCCCCTTGCGCGGCTTGCAACTGATTTCGTAAGCTCTCTTCATGAGCTCATTGAATCCCTCTCCCTTCAGCGCAGAAATCTCTACCACCGGTAGCCCTATACGCCTCTCCAGTTCGGCGGCATCTATTCTGTCTCCGTTTTTCTTCACTACATCGATCATATTCAAAGCAACTACCATGGGAACATCAATTTCCATTATCTGTGTGGTAAGATATAAATTACGCTCAAGATTCGTTGCGTCCACTATGTTTATCACACAAGCCGGCTTTTCATCAAGTATGTAATTGCGCGATATGACCTCCTCGGGCGTATACGGAGATAAACTGTATATCCCGGGAAGATCCACTATCTCTATGGGCTCACTCAGCTTCTTATATACCCCTGACTTCTTATCTACCGTTACGCCCGGCCAATTCCCTACATGAGCCGTCGATCCGGTCAACCCGTTAAAAAGCGTTGTTTTCCCGCTGTTGGGATTTCCCGCCAATGCAAATCGCTTCATCTCCTTACCTCCATCATGACCAGCGCCGCCTCACTCTTCCTCAACGTGAGCTCGTAATTCCTTACGTTTACCTCCACAGGATCCCCTAAAGGCGCCATCTTTACCATCCTTACCTCCGCTCCGGGCGTTATCCCCATATCAAATAGCCGCCGCCTTACCCTTCCGTCTCCGCCGACTCGCCTGATAACTCCTTCTTCCCCTATATTAAACTCACTTAATAACTTCTCCATTCTCCCTCCTATACTACCAGTATTTTCGTCGCTACCCCTTTGTCCAGAGCCAATCTCCCTTCCTTCACTTTGCATATCACACTCCCCCTCTCACTCGAAAGCACCGTCAGTTCGGAATTTACCGTGATCCCCAGACTCTCAAGATGCTTCTTGAGCTTTTCATCCGCCAGTACCCTCACTACCCGCACAACCTGATTCAATGGCGCTATAACTATCGGCATCTGCCCTTCCTCCGTTCGACATTGTTAGCATAGACTAACATATCCTCATAAAATTTGACAACCTTCAGTTGTCAAAGCTATTATACTATACTTTATGCCCTTTGTCAACAAAAATGTTAGACCTGTCTCTTATACACATCTGACGCTGCCGACGATCTTACGC
>ENA-OYYI01000767-OYYI01000767.1-human-gut-metagenome-genome-assembly--contig:-NODE-767-length-10709-cov-4.260278_pt1 | contig 10709 bp, 8 predicted proteins | sample MGYA00244063_ERZ653448 | MGnify/ENA primary metagenome ERZ653448 (study PRJEB26926, sample SAMN06165192) | human gut metagenome | biome: ENVO:00009003; feature: ENVO:2100002; material: ENVO:00002003...
AGAATAAATAATACGAAAATGCACGGAGAAAGCATAACGCAGAACAACAGGAGGACAATATCGAGATTGTATGGAATGCAGATGTTAGGTTGATAATTGTGCAAGCACCGCCTGCACAATTTGTGCAACAAAAAAGAGGAGCCAGTCCAGACTCCTCAAAGGTACGTTATTTCAAAAAGTTGCTCTTGTGTTCCAGCGCGTGCAGATTATGATAGTCCTCATAAATAAGTCAATTTTGCAGATAAAATTAGCAACTCAGGAAAAAATGATTTGCTTGGAGAAATCGAAACGATAAGCTGAGATAATGGTTTCTCTTCTTTAGTGAGCCTATGAAATGACGAAATGTGGCTCGCCACATGGTGCTAACGCATACGACTGTTCTCCTCGTGGTGATGAATTGTTGAAGTTAAGTGAGCAAAAAGCAAAATCTGAACTTGTGAACTTAATTGCCAGTGCAGCAGGCGCATATACAGGGGCTGTTATCTCGCAAATATTCGATGCGGCGTAAGTAAAAAAGTTGGGCACGATCTTAACGAGCAATGCATGGCGGTACCCACTCATGCAAAATTTATAAGCCCCTGCCGCAGCAGGGGCTTATAAATCGCCTGTCTGGGATAAAATCCTCGAACCCCTTTGACACAGATTCCATCTGTGACTATGCATCGCAAGCGATGCTAAAGGAGCACGGTCAGCCACGACCGTGCTCCTTTAAATTTGTGCGGCTCTATGTCAATAGTTGGGATAGAGGTAAGCGCAAGAATGTGGTAGCATATATATATTATCGTTCCCAAGTGTCTCTGCTGTTCTTCTTGTTTTGCTTCTGCTGTGCCTGCTGTTTCTGACGCAGATGTTCACGGATGGAGCGAGCTTCCGTTTCCTCATGAAGTATATCAGCAACATCCCGCTTGCTGTCGTACATCATCAAGTAATCGTACTTATCTCCGTAAGCAGACTGCACACGGTCAACCACAGAGCGCTCCATTGCAGGACGCAGGTCGAGCCTTGCGTCCTGCAATTCGTCTGGGTCGAATTCTGCCGATTGCGTCTTCAAATCAGCATACTGCTGCAAAGCGTCGTTCAGCTCAGCCGTGTACTTTTCTTCCTGTTGCGACAGCTTTTTTAGTGCGGCTTCCATCGTGGAAATGTCCTTTTTCACAGCAGCGATACCGGCATCGTCACTGCATTCCAGCGAGTGCAGCAGCATATCCTTCTCGGATTTCAGCTCTTCCAATTCCTCGGTCAGCTCCGCAATATGGCGGGACAGTTCACACTGCTTCGGGATGAGATAGAGGGGTGTCTCCTTCTTTTGGGCAAGCAAAGACTTGCGTTCCTTGCCCTTGCCCCGAATCTCCTGAACCAGCTCGGTATAGCGCACCAGATTCGGCTGAACCGCGTGGATATAATCTTTCATGCGCTGCCTGCCCCGGCCGATATGCCGCAGCTGATAGCGGAAAACAATCATATTTGCCCGCAGCTTTTCCATCGCCTCGGCAATAACCGGGAGGGTGTTCTTTACCGCCTGTGCCAGCTTCCTGACCGCAGCTTTCAGCTCCCGCAGCAAGGCATTGTCCGCCTTGATCTGCCGGTTGATCTCGCAGCGGTCAGCAATGATCCCTTTCCGCTCCAGCGCCCGTGCGGTCACTCCCTCATGGATGGTAGGCTGCTCATCCAGACCTCTGGCTGCGTTGCTGCGGTGGTCGATTCGCTCCGCCCGTCCGGCGCGCTCCAGATAGAGATTGGTCACATCCGCCCATGCAGCCCGCCATGTCACAAGTTGCTCCTCACTATTCCAACGTTCGGAGATGGGGTTCTGTCTGCCGTAGCGGGTGCTCTTCGGATGCTTGTCAGCCCGGATGAGTCCCTGCGCCTCGGCAGCAGACGGTGTCATATAGACCTTCTTTTTGCCGACCTTGTAGGGATATTGCTTCTCCCAGCCCTCGTTCTGCGCCGCCCGGAACTCGGCGGCGGTGAAGCCTCGTTCTTCACCGTTTCTCATACAGAGATATTCTTTTTCGGTCTTGTACTGCCAGCGTCCCTGCTCATCCAGCGGGCGCACCGTCAGGAGAATGTGGGCGTGGGGATTGTGACCGTCGGTGTCGTGGATGGCAGCGTCGGCGCACATTCCATCGGACACAAATTGCTCCCGGATAAAGTCTTGCAGCAGCTCGATCTGCTGTTCCCGGTTTAGCTCTATGGGCAGAGCCACAACAAACTCACGGGCAAGCCTGCTGTCTTTTGCTGTCTCTACTTCCTCCACGGCGTTCCACAGTTTTTCTCTGTCTTGCCATTCCTGTGGGGCATATTCCGGCAGAAACATCTGCTGCCAGACAAGCCCTTGTTTTTTCGTGTAGTCGTGCTGAATCCCGTCGTAATCGTTATACAGGCGGGAGCAGCTCAAATAGGCAGAAGCAGCTACTGCGGAGCGGCCTGCGCCCCGGCTGACCACCTTCGCTTCCAAATGATAAATCGCCATATCTTCTTCACCTCGTTCTTCCTTTTTCTGTTTCTCTTTCGCAAAAGAGAAAATGCCCCGAAGATGAGCTTCGGGCATAGCCGCAAACAAAGCTGCCGGTGGCAGGTTTGTGCGGGCAGGGTGCAAGCTGTTTCCAAAGCAGAAACAACTGCGACCTGCGCAGACGATGACAGCAGCACCCTGCAAGTGCTGTGGCATTGTCTGGAGGCTGCCGCAGCAGCCGCATCCGCCTCGCAGAGCGCACGATTTCCGCAGGAAATACCACTGCCCTTTAGGGTGGTGAGTAAGTGCGCCCTTACGGGAGGAAAAGAGGAGGCCCCCGGTTTCCCGGAGACCTCCCAGCGGATTCAATTGTGCTGCGGCAGCTTCTGCATCAGGTAATCCTCCAGCGCAGACAGCTCCATCGTCCGCACCTCCGGCAGCACTTTCTCCAAGATTGCACCCTCCTGAATGAGCCTACGGGTACGGACCTTGCGTTCCTTGACCCGGTTCCGTGCCTGCGCTTCCTCCAAGCGGTGCTGTGCTTGCAACAGTTTCTTCTCTGCCTCTGTCATAAAAATCCCTCCTCACTTTCTCCGTTGCCAAACGATTTCGTACCCCAGCGCATCGGCAAGCTGGACGGCTTCAACATAGCGCAGGGACTCCCGTTGGAGCTTATTGGACAGGTTAGATACGCTGTCAGACCAGCCGTGTTCGTCATGCAGCAGATCGACCACCTCCTGCATGGTCATGCCCTGACGGACGATGTACGACTTGATTTCATTTCTCAGATTGGATTTCATTTGGTTTTACCTCCATAATTTCGTATAATCGGTTTTCGTATCGGTGATGCCAGTGTGCTTGTCGGTGAAAAATCCGCTGTGCTGCAAATCCGCTCAGATTTCTGCCCGTGATGCCCTGTTCGCAGCAGCGCCCTATCGGCTTCATCGTTCGGCATGAGAACATACAGAACGGCAGGATATGCCGCAATCCGGAGCAGCGGATTCACGCTTCGGTAAATCACCTGATGGTGCAGTGCGTTCGACCTACGACAAAAATCTTTACGGATTTCACAAGCATTGATTTTGAAGCCGTTAAAATAGGCTGTCCGTGTACGGCTCGGTACGGCATAGACGGCTTGTGTACGCTGCTGTACGCCGGTTTTGTGTACCGAACGCCGATTCAGCGGCAGATTTTACACGATGCTGTGAATTGCTTCACCAAAGGCACAAGCAAAACCGTATTTTGCGGATGAAGTTGAAAAATGCCGTACAGAGTGTACGGCGTGTACGGCAATTTTGAAGTCCGGTTCTCATTTTTAATACGGCAGTGGGTTGACCACTTCAATGCCCATAAAACCGCGCACCCGCTTGCCACCGACATGGACATTGTTGGTGGCCTCTACATTGTAAAGGCGCTCGTTCTGCGCCAGTTCCGAGCTGAGACGATTTGCAGACATGGGCTTTTGCGCATTGTCCTCGCACCAGCGCTGATACGCCTCATACAGTGCCTTGGAGCTGGCTTCACTGTCGGCCTTGAAGCGGATATAGCCCTCAGATTGCAGAAACTCGATCACATTGTTGCTGCTGCGCTTGACCGTCTCCATATTCTCTCTGGCCTTGCCGGAAATGCTGAACTGATAGTTGTTCCCAATCAACCGATGCAGACCATCCAGACACCAGAGGAAGATGCCCTCCTTCTCCCGCAGCAGCTTATCCACCAGAAACGGATCATCCACTCGGCCAGCGGGCCGGTCTTTGGTGGTCAGCACGATCTGGCGGCGAAAGAAGCCGTCGGACTTGTCGTGCAGGGCGGTGAGCGCACCGTTTCCGAAGCAGAGAAAACGCACATAGAGCTGGCTCTGATAGCTCTGGACGCCTTTGCGCTCCATGTCCATCTTGCACTCAGAGGTCACGATGGATTTGATATAATTGGTCTTGGGCAGGGCGCTCATATCCATATCGTCATCCACCATCAGGAGCTTGTTTTCCAAGTCTGCACGGCTGAACCGGTTGCTCTCCACCTTCTGGATGCTGGTGGTGTTCATGCTGTCCCCGAAGATGGAGCGCATCACCAACCCAATCCGGCTCTTACCCTCGCCGCCCTTGCCAATGAGCATCAGCATCTTCTGGCCTCTGGTGGTGGGGAGCAGGCAGTACCCCAGGTATTCCTGCAAGGTGGGGATGTCCTCCGGGTGGAGCAGCTCCGACAGAAACCGCAGCCACTTCTCCGGAGGCGGCGCGTCAGGATAATAGTTGACGGTCAGGCGATTGTTGCAGTAGGTTTTCTCTGGTGTAAACCGGCCCTCTACAAACAATGTGCCATTGGCAACGTGGATACGGTCACAATCCAGTTCCAGCGGCTCGGAGTACGCCGCCATCCGCAGGGCGTTCAGAAGGTCATCCTCCTTTCGGGCGGTTTTGGTTTCCAGCCACGGACTGATCTGGTCGTAGATTTCCTTTTTCAAGACGCTCTCGTCCGCCACCAGCCCGTCCACCGTATAGAACCGTCCCCGGATGCAGCGCATGGGATGTTCCCGAAGGAACGACCGGCAGAACACCGGCTCCATGAGCTTGTAGTCCTCCGTCAGCCAGTCGGGAAACCCGGAGTGCAATTCTTCATTTTCATTCATTCTCGCATACCTCCAATCTGTAAAAATCGGGCGGCCATCACGCCCTCCTGCTATGGTTATGAGCAAATTTGAAAAAACCGGGCTAATGGCATGACAGCCCGGTTTCAAAAAACATGACAGGGGGAATTTCGGCAGCGGCTACCGAAATTCCCCCTGTCAATGCAAAAGCGATCACCGCTCTACGCTGTGCCGTGTTGTGGACTGCGCCGTCCTGCGTTCCGCATCCCGTCTGGCAACCTCGGCCTTTCCCTGTTCCAGCTTTGCAAGGACGGATTCTCTGGCTTTCTCTTTGATCTGTCTGGTGGCGACAGCTCTGACCTCCGGCTTTCGCAAAACCGCCTGCACTCTGGCAAGCACCTTATGAGCGGCTTTGTGGATCAGCTCCTGTGCTTTTCCCAGCACCTTGCCGATAAGCCCTTTCTCCGCCGGGGAGTAGCGCCGCTCTGGGGCCAGACACCAGTCTTTGTAATCGGAGATGATCTTCTCGTCCTGCAACTGCGTTTCGGCGCGGACGGCATCGGTCACAAGCTCCACGGCCTTGTCATAGGCGATCTCTGTTACCTCGTCGATCAATGCCTCGGCATCCGCCAAGCGAAGCGACACGGAATCCAATTCCTGTGATTTTTCTTCAATCGCTGCCTCCTGCTCTGCAATCACTTTCTTCTGTTTCTGAATGATATAGTCGTTCTTCTCCAGATAGCTGCGCCCACGGTTGCCGGGGTCAGGTTCTTCCTCCACCGCCAGACCGTGTTTTCTGCAAATATCAAAAAGAATGACACGGCAGACTGCATCAAAGACCATTTTCCGGTTGTTGGTGCGCCCCTGTTTTTTCTCAGGATCAGGCAATTCAAAGCCAAGTGCCTCCAGTGCCTTTTCCTGCTTTGGCTCCACCTCACCATACCGGTTCACATAGTCGAAAACGTGACGCTCATGGATATGGGGCGTGGCCTCGTCCAGATGGAGCGCCCAGTCAATGACATGGATATGCTCACCAAAGCGCCGCTCCAGTTCCATCATAAATTCTCCGACAATTTCCAGAAGCACATCCGGGGAAACAGAGTCCTCCATCGTGCCAATCTGGTAAATAGTCTCCTCCGGGCAGAAGCGTTTGTCAGCCAGCAGATCATCCACACTCCGGTCACGCTCGGAGTGGCGGCGTTTGGCATTCCGCTCATGCTGGCCGTCAAGGTAATCAGAGTAGCGGTTCAGATAAAAGGCCCGTTCCACATCCGCGAAGGACACCTCACCGTCCTGCTGGGCAGGATAGGTTGCGCCCCGGAAGCAATCCCAATAGATGTTCTGTGAAATCCGCTCACTGTCAATGTGGTCAGCGTGTTCGGTATCGAAGGTTCTGTCATTGTGCGTTGATTTGTAGACACCGCTTTTCCCGGCTCGTCCGTTGTGCCGGGTCAGTCTTTTTGCCATTCTGTTCTCCTTCCTGTTTCTCGTTTTTTTGATTTTCCGAGAGTGGTCAGGGCGGCGAAGCCGCCGAATCTGAGTGCTTTGCGCCAGATAATAACCCAGTATAAAGTGACGCAGAGCATCACTTTACTGGGCCAAGGGTTTCACCCTCTGGACACCGGAGCAGGCGTTGTCACCCTGCACCCGGCCCAAAGGTTTCACCTCTGGACACTGACCAGATGCTCGCCGCTCTGGACTTGGCGCAAAAGGCCTGCTGCCCTCTGCACTCCCGCATTTTCGGAAGTTCTCTGACTTCCGAAAAAACGAGCCGTTGACTGGTACGCTCCCGGCGCGTCCAGTCAACGGCTCTCTGCTATTGTTATGAGCAAAATCGAAAAAAGCAGGCTAACAGCATGACAGCCCTGTTTCAAAAAACATGACAAGCTGTCTTTCCAATCATGGGGACCTGTGGTATAATGAAAAACAAAAAAACATGACAGGAGGAGAGACGCTTGAATCTGATTGAACACACGCTCCTAACGCTGGATTTCTGGCAGGACAATGTGACCTATGAAGGAAAGTCCATGCCGACCGGGACGCTGGCCTGTGCCGCGCTGAATCTCTCTGATGAAGTCATAGCGAAGCTGTCCCAACTCTGTGTGCCGCTCAACCTGTATATGGGAGCGCTCCAGCTTGGACAAGCAGACATGGCGCAGATGGAAATGGCGAGGGAGAGCGCATTTCAGATCGTAGAGCTTTTGCGAAATGTGCCGCCGTTCTCCTGCCTGGAGTATGAAACTGTCCGCAACTATGTCGATGCCGTTTTTACGGAGGACTATCTGCAAAATACAACAGACTTTGCGAAATCTGGAAATCTTGCCGGAGTGGTTTCGCCGGAATACCAAAAGGCATTCACTCTGCTGCGGGTATTGCCTGTCATGGCGCACCTGGGGTTCTCCCTGGCAGAGTTCAAGCAGGAGCTTCTGCCATTTGCGGAGAAGCTGCATGAGAGCGACAGAACGCCGGACGGTTATGCTGCCAGCTTCGGGCAATACTTTTCTGCTGACCCCGATTTATCAGCAGAAAACCCCGGCTGGATGTCTCTCGCAAACGCCTCTGTTCAGTACGCCGCCGCGACCATTCCCGGCAAAAAAGCATCCCAGCTTGTGAAGCGGATGCACTACGTCTCTTTTGTGGGGATGTTCCGCTCCGACTTGTTTGAAGGGCTGTGCGTAGGTCACGCGCCCCGCAAATGTCCCATCTGCGGAACATGGTTCCTGACTACGGACGCGAGGCCTACAAAATACTGCGGCGGGTTGGCTCCGGGAGACAAGCGCGGGCGCACCTGCCGTCAGGTCGGCAACCTCCGGGGAAGGGAGCAGAGGGAACGGGCTGACGATCACCCGCTGAAGAAAATCTATGAGCGCCGCACCAACACGATCATCCAGAAACTGCATCGGGGGACGCTGGATGAACAGACTGCCGCCGTGATGAAGCGGCTGGCAAAGAACAAGCTGGAACGGGCCATCGCTGACCGGGAGTATGCCGCTGGTTCTTATGAAGCGGAAATGACGCAGGAGGCATTGTTGGCGGAGGCGCAGACCTATTTGACATGACGGAGGTGGTGAGGCTGTGAAAGAGAGATTTGCAAAATATCCGTTTCAAGGAAACACCCACGGCCTCACCATGTTTGAAGTCACTCATGTGTACCAGCTTACACCTCCGCCGCCGGAGCTTTATACGGTCAACGAGTATATCGTTGCCGCGCAAACGTGGCATGATCTCCGTTTCTTCGCCTGCTTCCTGCACCACATAGAGCCGCGTCTGAATGGACGGGTTAGAAACTTTCTTTTGCGGGAGGGGCTGGACAAATATGACCCGGAACGGTTTCTGGACTACAAACAAAGCTGCGTTCTCGCTATGCTGGAATGTCTGGAAAGCTACGATCCGTATAAGGGCGCGGAGTTCCTTACATACGCCCACCACGCGATTGGAAATGCTCTGCTCCAATGCCGGATGATGGAGGAAAGCGGCTCCTTTGCCTCTCTGGACGAATACAAGCGGGTGCGGGGTATTGCATGGCTCTACAATGGAACAGGCAAATCTAAAGGCGAGGTTGTCAGCGAGTACGCCAAAAAAGAGGACTGTTCCGCGGAAACAGCAGAGCAGTATCTGACTGTGGCGCGGCTCAACCGCAGTCAGGTTTCGCTTTATGTCACGGCGCAAGATGAGGACGGCGAGGAAACCGGCGAGGATGTAACGAGGGACGATTCCTGGGACTATACGGCGATCCTCTGGAACGGCGCTCAGGCGGCAGCGGTTCAAACTGCCTTTGAAAAGTTGACCTACCGGGAACAGCGACTTTTGGAGGAACGCAATGCCGTCTGCATGACCTGTGGCCGGGTCAGTCCAATATCCGAGCGCAAGCCCTTTGAGGAATTGGCAGTGATGTTTGAGGGCAGTACCGCCAGCGGCGCAGAGAGGGCTTACCGCAAGGCGGTGGAGAAGTTGACCCTCCTGCTGGTGGAGGCTGGGGCGCTCCATGCCGTTCAGCTTAAACGGAAGTCGGTAAAGCGGGTAAAAAAGAAAATCGCCGCCGCAGTCTATGAGTATCAGGCAGACTGCAACGGCGAGTGGGGCGAGATTCAGTTTGATTTTGAGAACGGCACAACGGAGATCGTCCGGCTGGCCGAGTGGGATACGATGGTGAGCAAGGTGTATGCAAAGCGGGTAATGAAATATATCAGGGCTTGTGACGCAGATAATCTGCCGAAAAAGTCGTTACTTGCGTTTTAAGGACGACAACCACTTTGCCAATTAAAATCGGTTAATCCACAACGAATTCTTCTGTGGCGGGAGAACCTTGCCATGTGTTCCCGTCTGAGCGGTGATACTCTCTCACAACAGAGCCATCCGCCTTTGTATAGTCAATTACGAATACCTGACCCGTTTCAACTTCCATCGGATAATTGTTGTAAGGTAAGACATTTCCAGTCGTGGAATTATCTTTGAAATTATCGTATGCGTTTTCTAAGCGCCAAAATTCCCTGCATTGGTAGTCGGGAAAAACTGCTGATAAATCTACCTTTCCAAAATATAGTGCAGTATACTCTTTCTCCCCAATTTGGATGGTATCAGTCCGAGATGCCTCATTATTGAGAGCCAGTGAAGTCAAATCTTCCGTATGCAATGCGTTACCGTATTTTTTGTAAAGTTGATTTGCCATGCAGGGAACGGAATTTGTTGCATAATCCATCGCTTCTATGTTGGTGTGAGCTGAACCGTATATCCCCATCACATCGACATCATTCAAACTGTCAAATTCTCGAATAAAGTTTTCGACCATTGTATTTTCGCGATATGCGTTATCGGAATGCTGATAGTAATATTGCCCTTGCTTGATGTTTTCCTGTGACAGCCGGTACAACTCGGACTGTTGCTGTCCTATGGATTCAAGGTATTCCAGAAAGCGTTTTCCTGTCGTATCATATTGATGACCAACATCTGTTCCGTGAAAAACGGTCTCTGGACATTCATTTTTAATTCGTTTGTAGAAATTGACAACCTCTTGAGAGTACATAGCCGTTCCAGCCCAATCCTGATATAGCGAATCCAAAATGTCATCGCTATCGGACTTCATCCACAAATTCATATACTCTGCTGTATAATACGGAAGTTCTACAAAGAGGTCCCGTACACCGTCATTTTGATAACGTGATGACCACACTTCAAATTCCTTCTCTAAAATATTCTCGACAGAGTGTTCTTCCCCGTATAAGAATATTTCTCCCGATGACTGTCCGCGTTTTGTGAAAAATCGCATAGCAAAAAATCCTAAAATGATTAGCGCGACAACAGCGATTGTTATCGCAATTATCGCTTTCTTACTCCGATTGGCCTTCATGTTCACCACTCCCTTGTTTTTGCTTGTTTGTTCAGCCGGAACAATTCGATTTGGCATATAAGTAATCCGACTACAGAAATAGCACCGAAAACACCCCACACCCATGTACGCATCAGGATGCCCAATACCACAGACACAAGAAACAGATAGAGCCATGGACGGCGCATCTGCCTGCAATAGTTGGCCTTATCCTCATAGGTGGTGTGCAATTCAAACGGCTTGCCGTCAGTCTCCTTTTCAACAATCAGCAGCTCCCGGTTGAATGTGGTGCCTGTCTCTTATACACATCTCCGAGCCCACGAGACTAAGGCGAATCTCGT
>ENA-OYYI01000771-OYYI01000771.1-human-gut-metagenome-genome-assembly--contig:-NODE-771-length-10661-cov-3.767679_pt1 | contig 10661 bp, 5 predicted proteins | sample MGYA00244063_ERZ653448 | MGnify/ENA primary metagenome ERZ653448 (study PRJEB26926, sample SAMN06165192) | human gut metagenome | biome: ENVO:00009003; feature: ENVO:2100002; material: ENVO:00002003...
TCCTGTACCCGGCGCTCAGGAACTTCTTTCAGGGCAAAGCACCGGTTCGATACCCCGAAAGCATCATGATATTCCGCCATGTATATGAAAAAGGCAGGCCGGAGCGTCGGTACCGGGATCATGACAATATTGAGGTCAATATGGTCTCCGATACCGTCGCTATGTATGTGCTTACGGATGACGCGCCGCCGTGCTGCGATCATTTCTACTGCAGCGCGGCCTCCACGCAGGAGCGTACTGAGGTGTATGTGGTCCCGGCACGGGATTTTCCCCAGTGGCTGGTGCTGGAGCCCCTGATCCCGGATGAGGGGGTGATGCTCCATGAAAATGTGCCGGAGCAGCGTCAAAAACATGTGTAAAAACAGGGCAAAAACCCGCCTCCCCAATGACATATCTTTTAACAGCCGGAAAACACCGATGAAACCGATATTTTTCAGGCTTTTTGCGCGGACGGTTTCCGACAAAGAGAGCAGTCATGTTGTCGGAAAGCTCCTGCATTCCGGGGTTTGAAACAATGATTACCGTTCGGCCGGGAAGTCATGTGCATCGGCTTATCACAGTGCTTGGGCTCGCCGGCGAATACCCTGTCCGTTCGCTTGGCGTACTGGGAAACGAGCGTACTCTCAGAGCGCTGGTGAGTAAACTTTCCACAACACAGGAGCTTCGTAACCCGGATACCGGCGAGCGGATGAGGGTAAAGCTGCTGCAGCTGACCGGTATCGGGAATGCCAAAGCAATTCGTTTCTGTAAGGGCGCTCTCCCCATACTGGAATGGATACATCCGGACGCATACGGCTATTATATGGCCACGTTTTACAATCATAGATTCCCCGGCGGTATGGCGCATCGGGACCGTAACCTTCGGGTTGCCGAGACGATTGGGATGCACCTGACCGCCGGTATCGAGACAAGGGTCTATCTACTCCCCGCCTTGCAAAACCGGGCTATCCTTCGGATAACACCGGACGCGCCTGCCTTCTATCTGGCGCGGGACTTCAAAAAGATCACCCCAGCGGAACAGAACAAAACCATGTTCACACGCATCGTCGGCGCAATCTTCTATCCCGGCGGCTGTTACGCCGTTTACAACACGCGGAACGCCGCGATGAAATGGAACGGCATGGGAGAGTTCAAAGCGCTCCACAGCCTGACAGAGCTTGCCCGCATGAACGCCGGGGTTCAGAGCATCGACTCCGCAATCCTGCTGGGCGAGTCCTATGATACGGCGCTGACCACACTGCTGGAGTCGGATAAAAACCGGCGACTGGAACTTCGGTTTGACGGCATCTATCGGCACATCTATTTTGTGCCCATGAATGCCGGCGGCATCCGGCAGTTCAGATTGCTCACCGTCCCAGACTGGAAAGAAAAGCTGCTTGAGCTGCTGTTCGACCCAGACGTCCGGTCATATAACCGGGGATTCATGGAATACGACGCCAGTATCGGCGGCACCTGTGTTTTCTCGCATCTTGACGGTGACATCGCACGCCTGATCCGTTTTCGTGAGGCAATGCAGACCGGCGCAGGGAGCTTCGAGGTACTCTGCTTCGATGATCAAGCGCATTTTCTAAGAGAGTACCTTGGCCCGCATATCACACTCAAAACCATCGACGCTGCCACAGTAGAAGCAGAACTGGGACTATAAAGGAGGAATGCATTCTGGATAAAAAGCGAGCAGCAGCCATCATCGCCGTCTCCATACCGGGACTTATCACCCTGCTTTACCTGGGCGGAGTGCTTGGCCAATTGCTGATAAACTACGAGCTTTGGATGAATTCCGGCGGTCTTACAGGGCAAACGACCATTGGCGCCGTAGACTGGAATCCGATCGTGTGTCTGGGCAGCGCCTTCAGTATCCCGGGGCTAAAAAGCATCGGTATACTGCTGCTGACCGGGGTCGGCATCACGGCCTATGTGCGTTTCCACGATAAATTCAGCTCCAAGGACTACGATGAGCGCGGATTTACCCGCAGCAAATACGGAACCTACGGCACCGCTTCATGGATGAAGGACAAGGAACTGAAAGAGATTCTGGAGATCAAGCCTCCGTCGCAGGCCGATGGCATCATTTTGGGCGAAAAAAACGGCAGCGTCGTCTGCTTACCTAAAGACACCAGACTGAACCGCCACATCGCCGTATTCGGTGCATCCGGTACCCGAAAATCCCGTGGCGTGATTCGTCCGGCGCTGTTCACCATACTCAAGCGCGGAGAGTCGGCGGTCATTACGGATCCGAAGGCGGAGCTCTATAACGATACCGCCGAGTTGTTCCGCAAGAACGGGTATGAGGTAAAAGTATTCAACATGGTAGACCCCCGGCACGGCGACTCATGGAACTGCATGTCAGACCTGAACGGCGATACTCTGTTGGCGCAGGTGTTGACCAATGTCATCATCTCCAACACCAGTGAGGGCAAGGGCGACCATTTCTGGGACAACGGCGAGGCCAATTTGCTCAAAGCGCTGGTGCTCTATATCGATCTGGACAGGAGCCGCAGCCCGGAGACGAAGAACCTGGCGGCCGCCTATCAGCTCCTGACCCAAAACAGCGAACGGCAGCTGACGGCACTTTTTGAAAAGCTGCCGCTGGATCACCCCGCCCGTGCGCCGTTCAATCTTTTCTCGCAGGCCAGCGACACGGTGCGTTCCGGCATCGTCCTTGGACTCGGCACCCGGTTACAGGTCTTACAGAACGAGGCTGTGCGGGACATCATCAGCCGCAGCGATATCGATCTCACGGCGCCGGGCAAGCGCAAATGCGCCTACTTCGTCATACTCAGCGACCAGGACGCAACGATGGCATTTCTGTCCTCGCTGTTCTTTTCGTTTCTATTCATCAAGTTGGTGCGCTATGCCGACAGCACGCCGGAGCTGCGCTGCAAAGTCCCGGTCAACCTCATCTTCGATGAGTTCAACAATGTGGGCAAGCTCGGTAGCGCAGCGGACGGTTCGGATTTCGCCCGTACGCTCAGCGTTATCCGCAGCCGTGCGATCTATGTGATGCTGGCCGTGCAGAGCCTCGGTCAGCTCCAGAACCGGTATCCCAACAATCTCTGGGCGGAGATCGTCGGTAACCTGGACGTGCAGCTCATGCTGGGCTGTACCGATGAGGTCAGCGCCGAGTACTTCTCCGCGCGGAGCGGTGATATGTCGGTGGAGATCAACTCCACCATGACCGTGCGCAAGACCATTGCCGTAGTGCAGGTCATCCCCCAATACCGTCAGACGGAGGGCCAGGGGCGCAGACGGCTGCTGACTCCGGACGAGGTGCTGCGCATCCCCAACGAGGAACTGCTGGTGGTCATCCGAGGACACAATGTCCTGAAACTGAAAAAATTTGATTATGCTGACCACCCGCTGGCCAAGGAATTGACTCCCGTCAGCATTCTTGATTACACACCCCCGCACGGGGCAGCGCCTTTTCTCCAGACCGAGACGACTTCGCCACACACAGTGTCTGAGGAGCGGCCGCGCACGCCGTCCATACCCTCAAAACGCAGAACTCTGTACAGCTCCGCAAAACCGCCGAGCGAGTTTTGAACTCAATGCTTTAACTAAAAAGCAGACATTTAACTTTAGTGATGTTGTAATGCTGAAAGATAGTTAAATTGGTGGCGAGCAAATGGACTATATCACAAAACACCGAGCGTATCGGCAATACGGACAGACTAACAAATAAAACACATTACCGGCAGAGAGGTGTCTCAGAAATGGGACGCTCTTTTTATATTCAAACAAAAGAAACGGAGGATCAAACAATGGCAACGAAAAAAACGGCGGTGATCCCGGAAGAAGAAATTCTTGCGGCCGCGACGGACGAAAACATCAATGAACACGCATTACATCAGACTGAAACTGAACCTGAGCCTGATAGAGTGCTCAGCGCTGAAGGGGCGCCCGGAGACGCTGATCTCATCGACATTTGCCAGACTGATTCCGAATCTGCGAATCCCGAAGGGATGCCGATCGAAGACGCCGCGCGCAATACCCCGGAAGCACCGGTATCTCAGACCGATTCCGACTTAGAGGAGAAAGAACCTGAAGAGAGCCCGCCGGCCCGCCGAACTAGAAAACCAAGAGCTAAGAAAAGTGAGTCTGACACAGCAGCGGCAGAACCGCCCGGGGATGCATCCGACGGCGTCGAATCTCCGGAGAAGAAGCCTCGCAGGCGCGCCGCTGCCAGACCGGCGTCGCCGGTGGTATCCATCGACGAGCGCCCCAGTGTGGAAACGGAAGCGGACAAAGCCCGCAACGATTTGCTGGACCTGGTAGAATCCTTAAAGACCAAGCGGATCCTGACCGGGACCATTCAGGGCATCGAACGCCCCGCTGACCATCCCTCTCGTTCTCTTGCAGTCATTTATCATGGCGATATCAAGGTAATCATTCCTGCGGAGGAGGCGGTGGAGCCGCCGGAGGATTTCCGCGGCAGGCTTCCGGAGGATGTGCTGCACTATATGGTCACCAAACGCCTGGGGGCGGAGGTGGATTACATCATCAAGGGCATCGACGCCAAGGCAGGTGTTGCAGTCGGCAGCCGTCTTGAGGCTATGTCCGCTAAGCGCCGCGCGTACTATTTCGGTACAGACCGGGATGGAAACAATCTGCTCTACGAAGGTATCAGTGCGGAAGCTCGCGTCGTATCCGTCATTCGTGCCGGCATCTTCGTGGATCTGTTCGGCCTGGAGGTCTACATCCCGCTTCGCGAACTGAGCTACCAGCGTATGCTGGATGCGCAGGACAGTTTTCAGCCCGGGCAGCGCATTCTGGTTAAAATCCTGAGCATCGACCGCAGTGACCGAACCCGTATCCGGGTCAGCGCCTCCATCAAGCAGGCCGGCGAGAATCCCTATGAAAAGGCGCTGCGGCGTTATTCTGTGGGCAACCGCTATGTAGGTACCGTCAGTATGGTGGACATGAACGGCGTGTTCGTCTCACTGGACGGCGGCATCGACTGTCTGTGCAGCTATCCTAAGCGCGGGCGCCCGCCCAGAGGCTCTCGCGTAACGGTACGGATTCTGGGCATCAACAACGAATCCAATCGGATCTGGGGCGCAATCACACACATCGCTACCCCGAGATGACTGGAGCGAACAGAAAATGACAAGGAGGTTGAACAACTATGCTTGATTACGATCTGACCCGCGCAGAGCAGGTCAGAAGAACGGATCTTGCGCAAACAGCCCGCAGGATGATCCTGTCCCACATGAAGGTGGAGGCGGAGGACGAAACTTCGCTGACGCTGGATCACCGCGGCTACTATATGCAGATCTCGTTCTCGCCGCTGCACCCGCTGCTGGTCGTCTGCCTGGCTAAGGCGATCCGAAACCCGGATGGCGCACGAAAACAGCAGCTTGCCAACGAGCTGAACCTGCACAGCGTGCTGGGCAGCCACGCCATCAACGAGGACGTCGGCTGTTATTCCTATCGCGCCACCCACTGGCTGGATACGGAGCTCACGCCGGAACGGTTCTTTGAAATACTCAGCCGCTGCGTTGACGAAGCGGATCGTGGCTATTTCAATCTGGCAGGATGAGTATATTGCCGTAATGCTCAGTGCGTATCCGCGTACCGGACAACCCCAACGCCTCCCGGCAGTACCCGGGGAAAGCCTCAAGTGAGAGCCGGGAGCCATACTGCGGCACTCCGGAGTACACCTTACAGCCGTCAAGCCCTCCGGAATCAGAACCAGCCATACTCGAAGAGCCGGCCATGAACGAACTGCATTTGCGCGAAACTGCGGCGTTGGAGTTGGCTTCACCTATGACTCTACCGCAACAGGACGCCGGGATATCCCCATTATCGCCGGAGATATATCCATCCATCCTGCGCGGGATATCAAATCGCGGCTGGAACTGTACGCAGCAGACGGCATCATATATTTCTGCGTTTAGGCGCAGCTGAGAACAGAAGCGTGATACGATCTGTATATCGGCTGCGCCTGAGCCAAACCACATCACGCAGCGAGAAGCGCATCGGAAACGGTGCGCTTCTTTGCTGCAAAAAAACAGGAGGTAAAGGACCGATGAAACGTAAAACGCTCAAGAAAGCCTTTTCGGCATTCTTGTCCCTGCTCATGTGCATGATGACGCTTTTGTCTATCAGCACACCTGTGTTTGCCGCAACGACGGTAGACGCTTACATGGTGGATTTCCCACGCGACGGTGACAGCAACTACTCTGCGACGGCGTGGGGCCACTCTGCCACGTCTCTGATGGGCGGTTGGCGGTTTCTCAACAGCAAATACACAACGGTGCATAGCATCGGCACCTATAACGGTCAAGTCTCGTATTGCATCGAGCCCGGCATCGGGCAAAATGCCGGCGATACTCTCTCCCACAAGGATGAGACATTTTGGGAAAACTACCCCAGCCACCTCAATCCGACCATTTCCCCGGATACCATCAAGGTCCTGCTTGGCCGGATCATGCAGTATGGCTATCAGGGCAATGTATCCACATCCTGGCGTTCTCAGAACGCCTCGGATGCAGCTGCGTTAAGCCATATAATCGCTACACAGCTGCTGGTCTGGGAGACGGTTGTCGGCGAGCGTGACGCAAGCTTCAACAAGGTGGATCCCTCCGGCTATGGGAAGAGTGCGGTTTGGAGTTATATCCGGGACGAGCATCCGCTTCGCAGTCAGATCCGCTCCTATTATAATTCCATGGCCGCCAGCGTGCAGAGTCACGCAGAGATCCCCAGCTTCTGCGCACGAAGCATTGGCAGCGCACGCAGCTATGAACTCAAATACGACGGCACGCGATATACCGTGACACTGACGGATACCAATGGAGTGCTGTCGAACTTCTCGTTCAGCTCCTCGGAACCCGGAATCAGCTTCTCCCGAAGCGGGAACCGCCTGACAATCACCTCCGACATGCCGATTGCAGGCGATATCCGCGTAAGCGCCAGCAAGACCAACGGCGTGCGAAGCGGTGTGGTCGTCTGGACGGACGGCAACAAAGGCGCCGGCATTCAGGACGTTGTCACCTACGGCGAAAATGTGTCAGACCCTGTCAGCGCCTATCTTCGGCTTGAGATGGAGGCGCTCGGCACCATGCACCTGGTCAAGACCAGCGAGGATGGCGTTGTGGCCGGAATTTCTTTCACGATCTCCGGCAACGGAATCACCAAGACTGTGACTACCGGCCGCGACGGCACGATTGACGTATCCGAGCTCATGGCCGGCACCTATACCGTAACAGAAGCGGACATTGAGCGTTATACGCCCCAGACTTCACAGCAGGTCACCATTGTCGGTGGGCAGACCTCGACCGTGACCTTCAACAACGTGCTCAAGCGCGGTGCTTTGGAGGTGACCAAGACTTCGGAAGACGGATTCGTTGAGGGCGTAAAGTTTCGCTTGTACGGCAAATCCCTTTCCGGCCTGAACGTCGATGAGTATGCGGTAACGGACTCCACCGGCGTGGCTAAGTTCCGTAATGTCCTGATTGGCGGCCCATATACCATCGAGGAGGTCGATACGGCCATTCGTTACGTTATCCCTGATCCCCAGTCGGTATCTATCCAGTGGAACCGGGTTGCAGAGCGCAGCTTTGCCAATATCCTCAAAAAGTTTACCGTGACAGTAACCAAGACGGACGCAGAAACCGGAACACCGCAGGGCGACGCCACGCTGTCAGGCGCTAAATACGGGATCTACAAGGGTGGGAAGCTTGTCGATGTGTATTACACAGACGCCAATGGTCAGTTCACCAGCAAAGAGTATATCTGCGATACCGACTGGACGATCCGTGAAATGAAACCCTCGGAGGGGTACCTCCTCGATACGACGGAGCATGCCGTTGGGGCAGCGCCCGGTCAGTATACGGTTGAACACAATACAACGGCTAACGCCGTGACCGAAACGGTAATCAAGGGCAGCATCCGCCTGATCAAGCATATTGATGCCGAACTGGAAACCTCCGAGAACGCGCCAACCCCGCAGGCGGAGGCTGAGATCCCCGCAGCAACGGATCCCTCTGCGCCGGAAGGCTCCACATATTTTGTTAGCCCGGACGCCGCCGCACCGGAGGATGCGCAGGGAACTGCAGCTTCCGATGATGCAAAGGACGCAGCCGAACCGGCAGCGGAAGAGACCCCAAGGCCCGATCAAGCCGACACGGAAACGTCGGCCGAGTCTGAGTCGGAAGCAGCCGATACGCTGATTCCCAGTCAGAATGAAGCGGAGCCGGAGCCCGAAAACGGATCTGTACCGACGGCGGAGTTCAAGCCCTCCGGCAATGCAGGCATTATCGAGCAGCCGGAAGCAGGCGCGATGTTCCAGCTTTATCTCTCAAGTGCCGGAAGCTATGACGCAGCCAAAGATGGCGAGCGCGATCTGCTCGTGACGGATGAAAACGGCGTAGCGCTTTCCAAGGATCTGCCTTACGGCCGCTATACCGTACACCAGATCGAGGGTCAGGAAGGACAGGCCTTTGTTCCGGACTTCACCGTATTCATCAGTTCCAACGGACACCTGTACTCCTATATCCTGAACAACCAGACCATCACCAGCTTTGTCCGCGTGGAAAAACGCGATGCTGAGACCGGAAAGATCATTCCGGCAGCAGGCATCGGTTTTCAGGTCAGAGACCTGACCTCCGGTGAACTGATTTCACAGACCGTCTATTATCCGGCGCCAGTGACCATCTCCACATTCTATACCGCAGACGATGGCACGCTTATGCTCCCCTGCGAGCTGCCCTACGGCCGTTATGAGCTGATCGAGGTGACAACCTGCCATGGCTATGTGCTGGATACCACCCCGGTTCCGTTTACCGTGGATGGGTCAGAGGCTGTCGTGACAGTTACAAAGTCCAACATGGCGCAAAAAGGCGTCATCCGTATCCAAAAGACCGGCGAGGTCTTTAGCAGCGTTGTAAACGAGGGATCCATCTTCCGGCCTGTATATGAGAATGCCGGACTTCCGGACGCAGTCTTTGATATCGCTGCTGCGGAGGATATTTACACCCCCGACGGAACCTTGCGCGCAAAGGCCGGAGACATCGTAGACACCGTCACCACGCAATCGGACGGCATGGCCGCCAGTAAGGCACTCTACCTTGGCAAGTATGTGATCACCGAGAAGCAAGCTCCGCACGGCATGGCGCTTCAGACCGAACCGCATACGGTTGAGCTGGTATATGCCGGACAGGAGGTTACGGTCACCGAGCTTCGGGCAGATATGTACAATGAACGTCAGCGTGTTGAGATCAGTCTGGTAAAGACCATGGAAACAGATACGCTGTTCGGCATTGGCCAAAGAGACGAGCTCACGCACGTTACATTCGGCCTTTATGCTGCGGAGAAGCTTGTGGCAACCGACGGCAGCAGCATCCCGCAGGACGGCCTGATCGAGATGGTGTCCTTGGATAAAGACGGAAAAGCGACGAGCAAGACGGATCTCCCCTTTGGACGCTTCTACCTGCAGGAGATCTCTACCGACAGCCATTACCTGCTTGGCGATACAAAGTATCCGGTGCCGTTTGACTACGCCGGGCAAGACAAGAAGCTTGTCAAGCTGATTGCCAACGAGGGCGCAGCCATTGAGAATAAGCTGATCTACGGCTCCGTTTCGGGTCTGAAGGTTGATGCAAACGATAAGCCACTCTCCGGTGCGGTCATGGGTCTGTTTGCTGCATCCGAAACGAGATTCACGAAGGATACCGCACTGCTGACAGCTGTATCCGCCGAGGATGGCAGATTCCGCTTCGAAAAGATCCCTGCCGGCAACTGGCTCGTGCGCGAGATCGAGCAGCCCAAGGGCTTCGTTCTGAGCGAAGAGCTGTTCCCGGTAACGGTCAAGGAGCAGGGACAGGTCATTGAGATCAAGATTGTGAACAAACTTATCCGCGGCAGCGTCACACTGACAAAGTATGACGCAGACTATCCCGAGAATAAACTCAGCGGCGCGGTATTCGAGGTCTACCGTGATGTTAACGGGAACAAGGCGCTGGACAAGGACGATGTATTGCTCGGCACCATGGAGGAGTCCTCTGCCGGCGTTTACTGGATGAAGAATCTGGAGTACGGCGGCGTACTGGTTAGGGAGAAAACCGCACCGGAGGGCTTTATTCCGGACGAGAAAGCCTACTATGTGGAGATCGATACCGACGGAAAAACCTACGCCGTTGAGAACGAAGCCGGAAAGGGCTTTATCAACCGGGCGCTGAAGGGCTCCCTCAAGATTATTAAGACCACCAGCGACGGAAAGAAAGAGGGCTTTGCCTTCCGCGTCACCGGCCCCAACGGCTACGACATGACCTTTACGACCAACGCGGACGGCGAGATCCTGATCGAAAGCCTGCGCATTGGCGAGTATGTGGTGACCGAACTGCAGAACAGCGCCAGCGAGGGCTACAAAATCGCCGATCCGGTTACAGTCACGCTTGTCGCTGACGAGACGCTGACGGTCAAGGTGCACAACGAGAAGGTTACGGTGGAGGTGCCCAAAACCGGCGATGACTCCAACCTATTCCTCTGGATCGCGCTGATGGCAGTTGGCGCCGCGGGCGCGGGTGCGACCGTGTTCTTCTACCTGAAGAAAAAGCGCGAGTCCGGGAAACCGGCCGCGCTGCGGAAATAACTTGATGTCGGGGATGCGTCTGCTGGCGCATCCCCGTCTATTTTAGGCGGACGGCATGAAAAAGAAACTGCCC
>ENA-OYYI01000776-OYYI01000776.1-human-gut-metagenome-genome-assembly--contig:-NODE-776-length-10584-cov-5.327951_pt1 | contig 10584 bp, 8 predicted proteins | sample MGYA00244063_ERZ653448 | MGnify/ENA primary metagenome ERZ653448 (study PRJEB26926, sample SAMN06165192) | human gut metagenome | biome: ENVO:00009003; feature: ENVO:2100002; material: ENVO:00002003...
CTACGGCATCGGCATCGCGGCCGTCGGCATGCTCTCGACGCTGGGCATCACGCTGGCCACGGACGCCTACGGCCCTATCGCCGACAACGCGGGCGGCAACGCCGAGATGAGCGGCCTCGGTCCCGAGGTCCGCAAACGCACCGACGCGCTCGATGCGCTGGGCAACACCACGGCCGCTACGGGCAAGGGTTTCGCCATCGGTTCGGCAGCCCTGACGGCCCTCGCGCTGCTGGCCTCCTATATCGAGGAGATCCGCATTGGGCTGATCCACAACGGAGTGACGATGCTCGAAATGTCCGACGGGACGATGCGCTTCGTGCAGGATGCCTCGATTCTCGATTTCATGGAATACTACCGTGTTTCGCTGATGAACCCCACGGTGCTGATCGGCGTCTTCATCGGTGCGATGATGTCGTTCCTCTTCTGCGGGCTGACGATGAACGCCGTGGGCCGCGCCGCGCAGAGCATGGTGGAGGAGGTGCGCCGCCAGTTCCGCGAGATCAAGGGCATCCTCACGGGCGAGGGAACGCCCGACTATGCGCGCTGCGTCGCCATTTCGACCCGCGGTGCGCAGCGTGAGATGCTGTTCCCGAGCCTGCTGGCCATCGCCGCCCCGGTCGTCGTCGGACTGGTCTTCGGCGTGGCGGGCGTGATGGGTCTTCTGGTCGGCGGATTGAGTTCCGGTTTCGTGCTGGCGGTCTTCATGGCCAATGCCGGAGGCGCGTGGGACAACGCCAAGAAGATGGTCGAGGAGGGGCACTTCGGGGGCAAGGGTTCCGACTGCCACCGGGCCACGGTCGTGGGCGACACGGTCGGCGATCCCTTCAAGGATACGTCGGGTCCGTCGCTCAACATTCTCATCAAACTGATGTCGATGGTTTCGATCGTGATGGCGGGACTGACCGTCGCCTTCCATTTGTTCTGACGTTTCCGGTTTTAAGCGGCTGTTTCCGCACATCCCTCCAGCGGGGCGAATGGAAAGTACCTTAAGTACTGACCATTCACCCATCCGGGGATTTTTCACGATGCACGGTATCTGCACCGCACGGATCGAAATTTATCGGAAGCGGCCGGACCCTGCGTCTCTGAAACAGAATTCCGAATTTGTCCGAGCGTCTAATGCGTGTCCCGATACCAGTTCGTCAACCGGTTTTCGGCGGCGTACCGGGGCGAGGGCTCGCTCACCGAGACGCCCGAATAGTGATGAACCTCGTGGTTGCCCTGCCCGTATGCCGAGTAAAAGCGCGCCGTGTGAAGACGGCTGTCGGCGGGGAACGCCCGGTCCAGCTGCGCCGTGAATTCGTCGACGAGCGCCGGATCGCCGCAGCTCAATCCGACGTAGTGCCCCAGGTCGTAGAAAAGCGGGGTGCTGCCGCCCTTGTAATACTGCAATTCCGAGAGTTCGAACGGCTGTTTCTCCTTTTCGTTGATGCGCCGCATCACCCCGGCCAGGCCGTCCAGTTCCGACAGGACGGCCAGCGATATGCAGCCCGACTGCTCCTTCCAGATTGTGTTCTGGTATTCGTTTTCGTAGAGGTTCCAGAACTCCCGACAGGTTTTCGCGAGCCGTTCCGAAACAGCCGTTTCCTCGAACAGGTGGGGGATAATCCGGTCATAGGGGAATCCGTCGCCCATGATTTCGCAGGGCGATGCCACGACGTAGCCGACGGTCGAACGCAGGTCGTAGAGCGTCTCGATGTTGGCCATGAAGCAGTCGTCGAAGATCAGGTAGTCGAAACGGAACCGCTGCGCTTCGAATGCCGCGTTCAGTTCCGTGATGTCCAGCTCGTAGCCCTTGTCGCCGAACGAACGGGTCTGCTTGGCTCCCGGGGCCGTGGCCCATACGTCGTCCTCTGCGGGACGCTGCAACGAGTAGGGGATCGAACCGCTGGCGGCCGGAATCCACGCCTTGCCGTGACAGCCGATGATCAGCCCGTAGCGTTGTGCCGGGGCCGTTTCCGCCGCATCGGCGAACAGCTGCCGCACCTTTTCCGGATTGCCGGCGTTGAAACCGTCGTAGGTTTTCAGCGTCGTGCGTTGGCACTGGTCCGTCGCCGGGTCGTAACGGATCTCCTGCAGGACGGCCGACGAATGTTTCTCGGGCTGGTAGCAGACCAGAATGCGCCCGTCGCCCGGAATTCGGTTCGTCACGGCTGCGCTGATGCCTTCGATGTTGTGCTCGTAATAGGCGATCAGGCTTCGCCCGGGCATGTACAGCAGGAGGGTCTGCGTCGCCACGGCGGGCCGCTGGTAGACCTCGACCGGGTAATCGCCCATGTTGGCGGGGTAGTGGACGGTTATCGTGCCCAGCTTCCGGCGCGCCTTGGCGGAGTTGATTTCAGTGGCGGTCACCGTGACCGTCGTTTCTCCGCGGGCGCCGCCGGCCGGCGTCACGGTGAATCCCTCTCCGGTATACGACAGCGTCCACGGTTCTTCGGCCGACACGGTGAACGCCGCCCCGGACGAAGCGTCGCCCGGGAGATGAACCTCTCCCGTCGAGACCTCGATTCGCGGTTCGCGGTCTTTTTCGCAGGCCGCGAGCGTCAGCAGCAGGGCGAGGCAGAGCGTATGCCGGAAAATGCGGATCATTTATAGGTGCGGGGTTTGAGGTTGTTGAACTGCCATGTGCGGTCGCGCTGGTAGGTGTAGCCTTCGGGCTTGTTCCAATAGACGCGGCTGAAATCGAAATAGAATCCCTTGCGCTTCTTGCCCTCGACCACATAGGGAACGATCAGCGGCACGAACTCCACCGTGCGGCTGACGATGCGCGCCTTGCCGAAGGAGAGCCCTTCGGCGGCCAGCACGTCGAGCGCATGGTCGAACATCAGCACGTGGCGCGGGGTCTTCTGCGTGAATCCGTCGCCCGAGTCGAGGATCGTGCGGATGACGCCGTTCATGCGGTCCGACCAGGCTTTTTCCTGCTCCTTGTCGCCCAGCGCACCGTAGGCGAACGACATGAGGTTGAGGATTTTGGGACTGAACGGATCGCGTTTCAGTGCGTCGTTCCCCACCGAGACCATCGTCTCCAGCGCGGTCCTGTCGGGTTTGTCGGGGTCGATGCCCGAGGCCAGCATCAGCATTTTGTCCAGGTCGGGGTTCACGGCCAGCGGCTTGTAGTCGTCGCGGTAGGCGTATCCGTAGTAGAGGTAGTGGTAATCCTCGTCGGTCAGCGTCGCGTCGCCCGCGTTGTAGCGCATCATCAGCGCGGGGTAGTAGAACGCGGACTGGGCGTCCATCGTCCGGTCGAGGATCATGTCCTCGTCGGGGACCCTGGCGGCGGCCAGCGCCGGAACCAGCAACAGGAGAAGCAGCAATCGTTTCATAGCGGTCGTTTCCGGTACAAACGCAAAATCAGCGCAAATCGTATCTGGCGATCAGTCGTTCGAACTTCGCGCGGAGTTTTTCCGATCCGGCGACCAGCGGCAGGCGCATCGTGTCGCCGATGCGTCCCATCACCGAGAGGGCGCACTTCACGCCCACGGGGTTGCCCTCCTCGAAGAGCGCGTGCACGGCTTCGTCCAGCGTGGCGTAGGCTTTTTCCGCCGCGTCGAAGTCGCCCGCCTTGGCGTGGTTCACACACTCCATGAACCGCTGCGGGAAGGCGTTCGCCGCCACGGAGATCACGCCGTCGCCCCCGCGGCGCATCAGAGAGAGCGTCATGCCGTCGTCGCCCGACAGCACGAGAAATCCCTCGGGACGGTTGTCCAGGATGCGCTGCATCTGGCAGATGTCGCCCGACGCCTCCTTGATACCGATGACGTTGCGGAAGTCGGCGGCGCAGCGGAGCGTGGTCTCGGCGGTCATGTTGACGCCCGAGCGGCCCGGGATGTTGTAGAGGATCACCGGCAGGGGAGAATGTTCCGAGACGGTGCGGAAATGCTGATAGAGACCTTCCTGCGAAGGCTTGTTGTAATAGGGCGTCACGCTCAGGATGGCGTCGGCGCCCCGCAGGTCGAATTCGCGCAGCTGGTCCAGCACCTCCGAGGTGGAGTTGCCGCCGCAGCCCATCACCAGCGGCACGCGGCCTGCGATCTGGTTGGTGATGAACATGGCGATCACGGCGCGTTCGGGCATGTAGAGCGTGGGGGTTTCGGCCGTGGTTCCGAGTGCGACGATGTAGTCCACGCCGCCTTCGATCACGTAGTCGATCATGCGGGCCAGCGCTTCGTAGTCCACGCGGCCCTCTTCGGTGAACGGGGTGATCATGGCGGCGCCTACGCCGGAAAGTTTGTGTCGTAGCATAGTGTATGTCTTATTATCGTTGTATCGGTTTGTCGCGGTTGTCCGCGTAAAGCAGGCGTCTTACGCCTGTCAAAAAAGCTCTCCCTGCTGCGCGGTCTCCTCTGCCGGGCCGCCGCCCTCGACCATCCGGATGAACTCTTCCTCGGAGATGATCCTTACGCCCAGCTTCTCGGCCTTCTTGAGCTTCGCCGGTCCCATCTTGTCGCCTGCCACGAGGTAGTCGACGCTGCCCGACACCGCCGCGAGGTTCCGGCCTCCGTGCAGCTCGATCAGCTCCTTCATTTCGTCGCGGCTCCGCGTGAACTTGCCCGAGACCACGAAACTCCGGCCCGCCAGCGCCTCCGACGCCAGGCGGCGCGCTTCGGCTTCGAATTGCAGCCCCGCGGCGCGCAGGCGGCGGATGATCCGCAGGTTGTCCTCCTCGGCGAAGTATTCAATGATGGCGTCGGCGATCCGTCCGCCCACTTCGTCGGCCTCGACCAGCTCCTCGCGTGTGGCCCGCATCACGGCGTCGAGCGAGCGGAAATGCTCGGCGAGGTATTTGGCCGTAGTCTCGCCCACGAAACGGATTCCCAGCCCGAACAGCACGCGCTGGAAGGGGACCGTCTTCGAGCGTTCCACCGAGCGGATGATGTTGTCGGCCGACTTCTCGCCCAGCCGGGGCAGGGGAGCCAGTTGTTCGGCCCGCAGGTCGTAGAGGTCCGCCACGTCGCGCACGAGTCCGTTTTCGTAGAGCAGTTCGACGGTCTCCTCGCCCAGCCCCTCGATGTCGAGGGCCTTGCGGCGGATGAAGTGGATGATGCGCCCGATGATCTGGGGCCGGCATCCGCCCTGGTTGGGGCAGTAGTGCTTGGCCTCGCCCTCGTAACGCACCAGCGGCGTTCCGCACTCGGGGCATACGGTGATGTAGCGGAACGGCCGGCTGTCGGCGGGACGCTGCGAGAGGTCCACGCCGATGATCTTCGGGATGATCTCGCCGCCCTTTTCGACATATACCATATCGCCTACGCGAATGTCCAGCAGAGCGATCTGTTCGGCGTTGTGCAGCGTGGCCCGCTTGACGGTCGTTCCGGCCAACTGCACCGGATCGAGGTTGGCGACGGGGGTGATGGCTCCGGTGCGTCCCACCTGGAAATCGACGCTTTCGAGTCGCGTGAGCGCTTGTTCGGCCTTGAACTTGAAAGCCACGGCCCATCGGGGCGCCTTGGCCGTGAAGCCTAGCTCGCGCCGCAGGGCGTAACTATTGACTTTGATGACTACGCCGTCCGTAGCGAACGGCAGTTTCCTGCGCTCTTCGTCCCAGAAGGCGATGTAGTCGTCGATCTCCGCTTGGCTGCGGCAGATCCGCATCTTGTCCGATACGTTGAATCCCCATTCGCGGGCTTTCCGCATACATTCCCAATGGGTCGTACAGGGCAGGTCGTCGCCAGCCAGTTGGTAGAGCGTGCAGTCCAGCCCCCGCTGGGCGACTACGGCCGAGGATTGCTGCTTGAGCGTGCCCGCTGCGGCATTGCGCGGATTGGCCAGTAGCGGTTCGCCGTTCTCCTCGCGTTCGCGGTTGAGGCGGTCGAACGAGGCATAGGGCATCAGCACTTCGCCCCGTATTTCGAAAAAATCGGGGTAGTCGCCCCCTTGCAGATGCAGCGGAATGGTGCGGATCGTGCGGATATTGGCCGTCACATCGTCGCCTCGCGTGCCGTCGCCCCGCGTCACGGCACGGAGCAGGGCTCCGTGTTCGTAGGTGAGCGAGATGGCCGTGCCGTCGAATTTGAGCTCGCAGACGAACTCCGTCTGTCCGAGCTCTTTCTCGATGCGTCCGATGAATTCGTGCAGCTCGTCGAGCGAATAGGTGTTACCCAGCGAAAGCATCGGAAAGCGGTGCTCGACGCTTTGGAATTCGGTCGTGAGATCGCTTCCGACGCGGGCCGTCGGGGAGTTCGGGTCGGCGTATTCCGGATGTGCCGCCTCCAGCTCCTGCAGTTCGCGCATCAGGACGTCGAATTCCCGATCGGATATTTCCGGACTGTTTTCGACGTAGTATTTATGGTTGTGGTAGTCGAGTGTGCGACGTAATTCTTCTATTTTTTCGCGTATCATACCTTTGTTATTCCGTACGTAAAAGTACATAATTTGTACGGAAAGACCGCAAAAAATAAAAAAAATGCAAAAAAAAATTCGACCTTGATACCGATCGCCAAATTTTGTTTATACTTGCACAAAAATTTCGGACGTTTTCCGTTCGCGGGGACGGTGGTGCCCCTGTTCGAGCTTCGTCGAACGCGGGAAAACGACGGATAAAACTCCACACAATCGACCGGCGACGGCGGATGCGGAATCCTGCCGGGGCTGGATATGACAAAAAAATTTCGCATTTTCGATAAGTGGGGGCGGAACGGGTGAATCCGTTCTGCCGCACGAAGGAAACGACTATTGAAAACGAACATCGAAATATGGCAAACTCTACTACACCGAAGAAACGCCTTGTCGCCAGTTTCCGTAATCTGCCTTCGGAACTTCAGGAGGCAATAAAGCAAAAATATCCCCTCGGGTTTTCCGAGGCGATGATGCGCATCGATAAACCCAACGGAGAGTTTTTTTACGCTGTGCCTTTCGAAACGGACGAGATCAATTACCTGGTGAAGATCGACGTGAAGATCGACGACCGTGCGGACGATGACGAAGATAAGGACTATTACGACGACGATATCAAAGGCGCCGACGATTTGCAGGACGACGACAATTCGGGCGACGACGAGGACCGGGACGACATGTAGTTTTCGGAACGGAAATTGTTTTCCCATTCATCAATAATATTATTATCGGGGATATTCGGACATTTTTCGAAAGGTGGGGCGGACCGAATTTATTCGAGGTCCGGTGTGTTCGGAGCCTGGATGACATTCGGTTCTGACGAGCGCGGTTCCACTCTGGCGGGTGCGAAAGACGGCGGAAAGGTCGATCTTTCCGCTCCTCCGGCCGAGCCGAATGTTTCCGGACGACCCGATATGGAAAACGATCGCTGAAAGTGAATCCTTTCATCCGAAAAATAGGTTTTGGAGTTCTGCTTGCGACTCTCTTCCTGCCGCTGCACTCCTGCGGGCTGGGAGAGGATTCGCGCGATGAAGATAACCGGTACGTTTATCTTCGGTTTGCGGATCCGGCCTTCGAAGCATACTGTTTGGAGCATTGGGATCTGAACGGCGACGGTCGTATTTCCCGTTATGAGGCCCAGCGGGTCTGGGATATGGACTGTTCGTCGCTCGGGATCAAGACGCTGGCGGGTATCGAGGAGTTCACGGCCTTGCGTAAGCTCGATTGCAGCGGTAACGAGATCGTCGCGCTCGACGTGCGCAAATGTATTTTCATGGAGCAGCTGAATTGCAGCGGAAATGCGCTTATCAGTCTTGACATCAAAGGATTGCGCTTTCTAAACCGGCTCGATTGCAGCAATAACGACCTGACTTATATCAATTTGGCTACCAATGCGGCTTTGGAGAATCTCTGGTGTGGCGGCAACCGCTTCGCATCGCTCGACATCAGCCGTTGTGCTACGGACATGATCCGTGTCGATACGGTACCCAACGAGAGCCTTTCGGTGCTCTATAAACGGGCGGAGCAGCGTATCCTGAACCTGAATGTGGACGGCGGTACGAAAGTGGAGGTTTTGTAGCTCGGAATATTCTGACGGTTAAACTATAAGCAAGTGTCTTCGAAGGGGACACTTGTTTTTTTGTGTCGGAATTTTGAGATTTCGACAGCCCCGAAGGGGTTTTTAACGAAAAATTAGTACCTTTGAAGGCAAAATCGTTTTTTTGCGATTAAATTTTTCAAAAAGATCATGAATAAAGTTGACGTCATACTCGGCCTGCAGTGGGGCGACGAGGGCAAAGGCAAGGTTGTCGATGTGCTGACTCCCCGTTATCAGGCGGTTGCGCGTTTTCAAGGCGGTCCCAATGCGGGTCATACGTTGGAATTCAACGGCGAAAAATACGTCCTGCGCTCGATTCCTTCGGGTATTTTCCAGGGCGGTAAAACCAACATCATCGGCAACGGGGTGGTCCTCGACCCGATTCTTTTCCGCGAGGAGGCTACGGCGCTGGCCAAGAGCGGCCACGATCTGAAGGGGCGCCTGCAAATTTCCAAGAAGGCACACCTGATCCTGCCGACTCACCGGATGCTCGACGCCGCGCAGGAGGCGGCCAAAGGCAGCGCCCGTATCGGTACGACCGGAAAGGGTATCGGCCCGACCTATACGGACAAGGTAAGTCGTACGGGCATGCGTGTCGGCGACGTGCTGGGTCCTGAATTCCGGGCCGTTTACGACCGGGTGAAAGCTCGTCACGAGGCGACGCTCCGCAGTCTGGGATATGTTTACGATATCGCGGAACTCGAGCGCCAGTGGTTCGATGCGGTCGAGTATCTCAAGGAGTTCCGGTTGATCGACAGCGAATACGAAATCAACCGTCTGCTCGCCGAAGGGCAGCCCGTCCTGGCCGAAGGGGCCCAGGGTACGCTGCTGGACATCGATTTCGGCTCTTATCCTTTCGTCACCTCCTCCAATACGGTTTGTGCCGGTGCCTGCACGGGCCTCGGCATCGCCCCGTCGCGTATCGGCGAGGTGTTCGGTATCTTCAAGGCTTATTGTACCCGCGTGGGGGCCGGGCCGTTCCCGACCGAGCTGTTCGATGAAACGGGCGCCCGTCTGCGGGATCTAGGGCATGAATACGGAGCCGTTACGGGGCGCGAACGCCGTTGCGGCTGGCTGGATATGGTGGCGCTCAAGTACGCCATTATGATCGACGGGGTGACGCAGTTGATTATGATGAAGAGCGACGTGATGAACGATTTCGACACGATCCGCGTGGCTACGGCCTACGAGATCGGCGGCGAGCGTACGGACCGTTTCCCTTATGCGGTAGATGCTCCGATCGCGCCTGTTTATAAAGAGTTCAAGGGGTGGAAATGCGATCTTCGCAAATTCCGCCGCTACGAGGATTTCCCGGCCGAATTCAAGGCTTATGTGGAGTTCATCGAGCGGGAAACGGGCGTGCCCGTGCGGATTATTTCGGTAGGCCCCGACCGCGATGAAACGATCGTGCGGTAAATACAGATACGAGTAAAATTTATTCATTTAAAATAGTACAAATGAAAAAACAGTTGAAAATTGTTGTCCTGGCAAAGCAGGTTCCCGATACCCGCAACGTGGGTAAGGATGCCATGACCCCCGAAGGGACGGTCAACCGCGCTGCGCTGCCTGCAATCTTCAATCCCGAAGATTTGAATGCACTCGAGGCTGCCCTGTTTCTCAAGGACGAAACGGAAGGCAGTACGGTACATATCCTGACCATGGGTCCTCCGCGTGCCGCCGACATCATCCGCGACGCCATTTTCCGGGGGGCCGACGGAGGTTATCTGCTGACCGACCGTAAATTCGCCGGCTCGGATACGCTGGCTACTTCATACGCTCTTTCGTGTGCGCTGCGCAAGATTCAGCCCGACGTGATCGTCGCAGGCCGCCAGGCCATCGACGGCGATACGGCCCAGGTGGGTCCGCAGGTGGCCGAAAAGCTCGGTTTGCCGCAGGTGACCTATGCCGAGGAGATTCTCGAGATCAAAGATAAGTCGCTGGTCATCAAACGTCGCCTGGAGCACGGAACCGAAGTGGTCGAATGTCCGATTCCCGCCGTGGTGACCGTAAATGCTTCGGCTGCCGAGTGCCGCCCGAAGAACGCCCGCCGCGTGATGAAGTTTAAGAATGCCATGACGGCCTCCGAGATCGCTGCGGAACCGACGTCGGAAGCTGCCAAGATGGCCGCGTCGAAGCCCTACCTGCAGATTTTCGAGTGGAGTGCCGCCGATGTCGATCCGGACGATAACCAGTTGGGCCTGACCGGTTCCCCGACGAAGGTGAAGAAGATCGAGAATGTGGTGTTCCAGGCCAAGGAAGCCAAGAAACTGACTGCCGACGACAAGCAGATCGAGGAATTGATGGTTGAACTTATCGCGAGCCACACGCTCGGTTAATCAGGGAGGAAACGAGATATGAATAATGTATTTGTATATATAGAACTCGAAAACGGAGTACCTGCGGACGTGAGTCTGGAGTTGCTGACCAAAGGCCGCGAGCTGGCCACGACGCTCGGCGTGAAGCTCGAAGCCGTCGTACTGGGTCATAATCTGGGCGATATCGCCAAGGAGTTGGCCAAATACGGCGCCGATACCGTGTGGACGGCCGACGACAAGGAGTTCGCTCCGTTCCGCACGTTGCCCCATACGGCTGTGATGTGCGGTCTGATCGAGCAGGAGAAGCCCCAGATCGCCCTTTTCGGTGCGACCTCCATC
>ENA-OYYI01000795-OYYI01000795.1-human-gut-metagenome-genome-assembly--contig:-NODE-795-length-10341-cov-5.035971_pt1 | contig 10341 bp, 7 predicted proteins | sample MGYA00244063_ERZ653448 | MGnify/ENA primary metagenome ERZ653448 (study PRJEB26926, sample SAMN06165192) | human gut metagenome | biome: ENVO:00009003; feature: ENVO:2100002; material: ENVO:00002003...
AGATGTGTATAAGAGACAGAAATAAGGTTGCAGCTTGCAGTTGCCGCTGCACGCGATGCTGCAAAAGTAAAGGCCCGTGTTGCGGCCGATCTGCATCGGGTAGCTCATGCCCGCGCGGCTGGTGCTGACGCCGTGCGTGAAACTCGACCCGAAGATCACGATCTTATGCCGGAAGGGATTCTCCATCGGCGTGATCGTCGCCCCCTCGTCCACCCCGACGCGGAGCGACGTCAGTTCGTTGTAGTTGGGCAGGTAGAGCAGGCACTCCTTCTCCGAGGAGTCCATGTTGCCGATCATCGTGTAGGCTTCGCCGCGCTTCTTCGGGGCGCGCGAGGCGGCGTAAAGCCACTCGCCGTCCTTGCGGATGTAGAGGTCGAAACCCTCCGAAGCGACCCGCGGGGTGCTCGACCCCGTATAGACGAACGGGGTGTACTGCGGCTCAAGGTCGATGCGCGTGGAATTGGTTTTGAAGACCAGCGCGAGGCCCGCCGAACAGCGCACCTGCTGGTTCTCGCTCTTGGTGAAGCCCTTGTAGGCCACCGTGTCGATCCGGTGGTAGGGATGCGGCGTCGGCAGGGCCTTGCCGATGAGGTTCAACTCGGTGGCGTCCACGAACCGCATCTGCGCGGCCGCAGCCCAGACCGTCAGCAGCGCGACGGCCAGAAGGAATAAACGTTTCATTGCTCTGAATTTAAAGTTGTCGGTTTTCAAAAAGGGCGAAGTTCTTGAAAACTTCGCCCTTGCGGCACAAACGGTAACGGCTACCTGGCAGCTTCCTGCCAGATCAGCGCCGAGGCGCCGAGGATGGCGGCGTTCTTGCCCTGAATACCGCTGGGAAGCAGCTTTACCTTGTTCTTGAAGACGAAGAGCATGTTCTCCTCCATATACCACTGCGTCGGTTCGAAGATCAGCTTGCCGGCCTTCGAAAGTCCGCCGAAGAGGAAAATGGCCTGGGGCGAGGTCACCGTCACCACGTCGGCCAGCGCACGGCCCAGTATTTCGCCCGTATAGCGGAAGGCCTCCAGCGCGATGGGGTCGCCCTGCTCGGCGGCGGCCGAGATCATCGAGGCGTCGAAGTCGTCGAACGCGATGCTGCGCAGCTTGCTGGGGGCGTTCATCTTCGCCATCAGCTCGAACGCCGTGCGCTTGATGCCCGTCGCCGAGACGTAGGCCTCCAGACAGCCCTTGCGGCCGCAGCCGCACTCGCGGCCGTTGCGCTCGACGATCACGTGCCCGAACTCGCCGGCGAAGCCGTCGTGGCCGTAAATCATCTCGCCGTTGGCGACGAATCCCGAACCGAGCCCCGTGCCGAGGGTGATCATGATGAAATCACGCATGCCCTTGGCGTTGCCGTAGATCATCTCGCCGATCGTCGCCGCGTTGGCGTCGTTGGTGATGAGCGTCTTCACGCCGCCGAAACACTTCGAAATGTCGTCCGCCAGCGGGAACACGCGGCGCGCCTCGTCGGGATTGGGGTCTTCGGGCTTGAACTTCCAGAGGTTTGCCGGATTCTCGATCGTTCCCTTGTGGTAGTTGGCATTGGGCGCGCCGATGCCGATGCCCGTCAGCTCGTACTCGAACGAAAGGCTCTGCACCAGCGCCCGCATCGAGTCGCAAAGGTCCTCGACATAAGCCGGATAGTCGTCAACATAGGGATACTTCTTGGTCGAGATGACCGATTCGGCATAGAGGTCGCCGTTTTCATCCACGAGGCCGAAAGCGGTGTTGATGCCGCCGATGTCCACGCCGATCGCGAGTTTTTTCATATCGTGCTTCAGGTTAAAAGTTAGTTTTATCCTGTCAAAGTTAATCGAAAATTCGGCTACTCCAAAGTTTTTTCCTATTTTTGGGACAGTTTCCGATCCAAAAGTACCATTCAAGACTATGCAGACCAACGAGCAGATGCTCTCCGCCATCGAAAATTACCTTGCCCAGGCCGAATTTCCGGCCGAGCCGGAACTCCTCTACGCCCCGATCGGCTATTCGCTCTCCGGAGGCGGCAAACGCCTCCGTCCCATGCTGCTGACGCTCGCCTGCGGCATCTTCTCCGACGACGTGCAGCAGGCGCTGCCCGCGGCTGCTGCCGTCGAGGTGTTCCACAACTTCACGCTGCTGCACGACGACATCATGGACAACGCCGCCGTGCGCCGGGGCAAACCCTCGGTCTATGCCAAGTGGGGGCAGAACGTGGCCATCCTCTCGGGCGACGCCATGATGATCTGCGCCTACCGCCTGTTGAGCACCGTCCCGGCCAGCCTGCTGCCGCAGGTGCTCTCGACCTTCAACACCATGGCGCTCGAAGTGTGCGAAGGGCAGCAGTACGACATGGATTTCGAACACAAACCCAAAGTCTCGGTGGTCGAATACATGCACATGATCGAGCTGAAGACCTCGGTGCTGCTGGCCGGCGCGGTTGTGATCGGCGCGATGCTGGGCGGCGCTTCGGACGAGGACTGCCGCCGCCTGCGGCGCTTCGCCGTCGAACTGGGTCTGGCGTTCCAGCTGCAGGACGACCTGCTGGACAGCTACGGCGACGAAAGGCTGGGCAAGGCCATCGGCGGCGACATCCTCGAAGGCAAACAGACTTACCTGATGATCACGGCCATAAGCCGCGCGGACGAACCTACGCGCGAAGTGCTCCGCTCGACGCACCGCTCACAGATGCCCGACGCCGAGAAAATCGCCACGATAAAAGCCGTCTACGACCGGCTCGACATACCACGCCTCACCGAACAGCAGATTTCGCTGCGCTTCGAAAGGGCGCTGGGCATCCTCGACACCCTTTCGGTCGAAAAATCCCGCACGGAACGGATGCGCGAATACGCCCTGAGCCTGATGGGACGCAAAAACTGATTCCGGAAACACCCCTCACAGGAACATCCCCCGTAAACGACACTATGCAACGCTCCGAGATAGAAATCATGGCCCCCGTAGGGTCTTACGAAGCACTGGCCGCAGCCATACAGGCCGGGGCGGACTCGGTATATTTCGGCGTCGGGAAGCTCAACATGCGCTCGGCGTCGGCTGCGAATTTCACGCTCGACGACCTGGCGAAGATCGTCGCCACGGCACACGCCGCAGGGGTCAAGGCCTACCTCACGGTCAACACCATCGTCTACGAGGACGAGATGCAAACCGTCCACGAGGTAATCGACCGCGCCAGGGCCGAAGGCATCGACGCCATCATCGCCACCGATTTCGCGGCGATACTCTATGCCCGGCGCATCGGGGTCGAGGTGCATATTTCGACCCAGAGCAACATTTCGAATTCCGAAACCGTGAAGTTCTTCTCGCAGTGGGCCGACACGGTGGTGCTGGCACGCGAACTGACGCTCGAACAGGTGGCGCAAATACACCGCCAGATCGTCGGGAACGACATCCGGGGCCCGCGTGGCGAGCTGGTCGAAATCGAAATGTTCGCCCACGGCGCATTATGCATGTCGATTTCGGGTAAATGCTACCTCTCGCTCTACGAAACCAACTGCTCGGCCAACCGCGGCGCCTGCCGCCAGCTGTGCCGCCGCAAATACACCGTCACGGACAAGGAGACGGGCGCGCAGCTGGACATCGACGGCCGCTACGTCCTCTCGCCCAAGGACCTCTGCACCATCGACTTCCTCGACAAAATGATCGCCGCAGGAGTCCGGGTGCTGAAGATCGAGGGACGCGCCCGCGGCGCGGAGTACGTCAAGCGCGTGGTGGAGTGTTACGACCAGGCGCTCAAGGCGATGGAGTCCGGAACCTACACCCCCGCTTTAACTGCGGAGCTGAAAGAGCGGCTCCGCACGGTTTTCAACCGCGGTTTCTGGGAAGGCTACTACGCCGGACGTCCCGTCGTGGAGCACAGCCCCGCCTACGGATCGTCGGCCACCCAACGCAAAGTGTATGTGGGTAAAGTGGTGAATTTCTACAAGAAACTCTCGGTAGCTGAAGTATCGGTCGAAGCGGCGCCGCTCGCCGTCGGGGAACCGATCTTCTTCCTCGGCGCAACCACGGGCGTCGCCGAGCAGACGCTCACCGAACTGCACGGACCCGACGGACAGCCGGCAGAATCGGTCGCCCAGGGGGAACTCTGCGCCATCCGCACGCCCGGCGTCGTCCGCCGCGGCGACCAGCTCTACAAATTCGTCCCCGCCGAAACAACCTGAAACCCGATACCGATGAAACCTCAACCGACCAAACCGGCCGCTTCGCAGCGGCTCCTCTCGCTCGACGCTCTCCGGGGCTTCGACATGCTCTTCATCATGGGATTCGCAGGGCTGGTAGCGGCCCTGTGCAAGCTCTGGCCCGGGGAGTTTTCGGACTGGACGGCCGCCCAGATGGGCCACGCCGACTGGAACGGATTCTTCCACCACGACACCATCTTCCCGCTGTTCCTCTTTATCGCGGGCATCTCGTTCCCCTTCTCCCTCGCCAAACAGCGCGAAAAAGGGATGAGCGAGCGGAGCATCTACCTGAAAGTGATCCGCCGCGGCCTGACGCTCGTGGTGCTGGGATTCGTTTACAGCGGCCTGTTCAAGCTCGACTTCGCCACGCTGCGCCTGCCGAGCGTACTGGGCCGGATCGGCCTGGCGTGGATGTTCGCGGCGCTGCTGTTCGTCAACTTCAACGTGCGCTCGCGTGCCGTCATCGCCGCCGCGATCCTGCTCGGCTACGGACTGCTGCTGCAATTCGCAGCCGCGCCCGACGCCGGAGGGGCCGGACCGCTGACCCTCGAAGGCAACATCGTGGGCTACGTCGACCGGATAGTGATGCCCACACACCTGCTGGGAGGCAGGGGATTCGACCCCGAAGGGCTGTTGAGCACCCTCCCGGCCATCGTGACGGCCATGCTGGGCATGTTCACGGGCGAGTTCGTCCGCCGCTCCGAAGAGCGGACCTCCGGCAGCCGCAAGGCGCTCTGGATGGCCGCCGGGGCGGTCGTGCTGCTGGTGCTGGCGCTCTGCCTCGACCCGTTGCAGCCGATCAACAAGAAACTCTGGACACCGGCCTTCGTGTTCGCCGCGGGAGCCTACTCGCTGGGCATGTTCGCTCTGTTCTATTATATAATAGATGTGCGGCAGTGGCGGCGGTGGAGCTATTTCTTCAAGGTCATCGGCGTCAATTCGATCACGATTTACATGGTCCAGCGGATCGTCCGCGTGAGCTACACCTCGGAGTTTTTCTTCGGCGGGCTGGCTTCGAAACTCTCGCCCGAGGCGGCCGCCGTGGTCCTCTCGGCGGGATACGTCACCGTCTGCTGGCTGCTGCTATGGTTCCTCGACCGGAAAAAGATATACCTCAAAATCTGACCGTCCCCCAACGACGGGAAGGCGCATCCGAAAGGTGCGCCTTTTTTCGTGCCCGGAAACCGAATACGACCAACTATCGAAAATTATTTATCGAATTTCAATAAAAATTATTTGTTTTTCAAAATTTGTTTCGTATGTTTGCGGTGTCGAAAACAGAAAAGACATCCCATGGAAATCGAAAAAGTCATCCGCATCCTGACCATTTTCCTCGTCGTCGCGGCTTTCGCCGTGAAGGTCGCCACACATCTGATGTTCCCCCAGTCGCCGCACGGGTTCGATCTGCCGATCGTCATCGTGCTGGTACTCTGCCTGACGAACATCTGGCGCAAAACCGACAAACAAGAAGAGAACTCAAACAAATAAAACCCATGAAAAAACTCCTTATCATCGCCGCAATGGCCGCCACGACCGTCGCCTGCGCTCCGAAGACAGCTCCCGAGCTGCCGATGGAGACCTTCTTCCGCAACTCGGAAAAGTCGGGCTACCAGATTTCGCCCGACGGCAGGTACTTCTCCTACATGGCCCCCTGGGAGAGCCGCCGCAACATCTTCGTACAGCAGGTCGGCTCGGACGAGGCCGTGCGAATCACCTCGGAGACCGAACGCGACCTGGCCGGGTACTTCTGGGCCAACGACGGCCGCATCCTCTACCTCAAGGACACGGGCGGCGACGAGAATTTCCAGCTCTACGGCGTCGACATCGACGGCACGGATCCGAAGGCCTACACCGCCCTCCCGGGCGTGCAGACCACGATCATCGACCCGCTGGAGGAGATCGATTCGCTGATGATCATCGGGACGAACGAGCGCAACCCGCAGATATTCGATCCCTACCGCCTGAACCTCAACACGGGGGAGAAAACCCTGCTTTGCGAAAACCCCGGCGACGTGCAAGGCTGGCAGACCGACCACGACGGCCGTCTGCGCGTAGCCTACGCCATCGTCGACGGCGTGAACACCCAGATCCGCTACCGCGAGACCGAGGCCGACGAGTTCCGCCCCGTGCTGACGACCAACTTCAAGGAGGGGGTCAACTTCGCGACGTTCACCCCCGACAACAGGATGGTGTACGCCATCACCAACCTCGGACGCGACAAGGATGCCCTCGTGCTGATGGACCCCGCGACGTGCGAGGAGAAAGAGGTGCTCTACACGAACGACACCTACGATCTGGAGGGCGTCTGGTACAGCGAAAAGAAGAAAAAACTGCTCGGCGTATCGTACGAAGGCCACAAGGGAACGACGCGCCACTTCTTCGACCGCGAGGCCGGCGAGCTGTTCGGCCGCATGGAACGCCACCTGCGCGGTTACGAACTGGGCATCGCCGGTTCGGACAAGGCCGAGGACAAATACATCGTCTACGCCGGCAGCGACCGCACGGCGGGCGCCTACTATCTCTACGACGCCGAGGCCGACACGATGACCAAACTGGCCGAACTCCGCCCGTGGATCAAACAGGAGGAGATGGCGGAAATGCTCCCCATCGAGTACACCTCGCGCGACGGCGAACGCATCGAGGGTTACCTCACGCTGCCCGTGGGCAAGACCCTGCGCAACGCCAAAAACCTGCCCGTGGTGGTGAACCCCCACGGAGGTCCGTGGGCGCGCGACTCGTGGGGCTTCAACCCCGAGGCGCAGTTCCTGGCCAACCGCGGTTACGCCGTATTGCAGATGAACTTCCGCGGCTCGACGGGCTTCGGACGCCGCTTCATGGAGATCGCCTTCGGCAAATGGGGGCAGGAGATGCAGGACGACATCACCGACGGCGTCGACTGGCTGATCGGAAAAGGCATCGCCGATCCCGCCCGGATCGCCATCTACGGCGGCTCGTACGGCGGTTACGCCACGTTGCAGGGCATCGTGAAAGATCCCGACCTCTACGCCTGCGCCGTGGATTACGTGGGTGTCTCGAACCTCTTCTCGTTCATGAACACCATTCCTCCCTACTGGAAGCCGCTGCTCGACCAGATGTACGAAATGGTCGGCAACCCCGAAACGCAGCAGGAGATGCTGCGCGAAAACTCCCCGGCGCTCAACGCCGGGCGGATCAAAACCCCGCTGCTGGTGGTTCAGGGCGCCAACGACCCCCGCGTGAACATCGCCGAGAGCAACCAGATGGTCGAGGCGCTGCGCGCCCGCGGCGTGGAGGTGGACTACATGGTCAAGGACAACGAGGGCCACGGATTCCACAACGAAGAGAACCGTTTCGACTTCTACCGCGCGATGGAGAAGTTCTTCGGCAAGTACCTCAAGGGTATCCAGCCCGAGGGCGACATCGTTCCGGAGAGCTGCCGCCGGTAACGGACCCGGAAGGCGGTCCTCTTACCGGCCGCCGCACCGGAAAGCCCATCATAGTTGTGTGACGAAGGCCCGGAAATTCCGGGCCTTCGCGTTTTCGGGCCTTTTGCCGGAAAAGCCCGAAAAAATCCCTACTTTTGCAGTCGCGATGCACGCCGTACCCCACATACCCCTGTCCCCGGCGGACGGACTGCCCATGCCCCGGCGGCTCGGGGCCATCCTGGCCGTGGCGTTCGGCGTATCGCTCTCGGTGATCGACGGGACCATCGCCAACGTCGCACTGCCCACCATCGGGCAGCAGCTGGGCATCTCGGCGGCCGATTCGATCTGGATCGTCAACGCCTACCAGCTGGCCATCATGGTCTCGCTGCTCTCCCTCTCGGCGCTGGGCGACGTGGTGGGTTACCGCAAAGTCTATATCGGCGGGCTGATGCTCTTCACGGTGGCATCGGTGGGATGTTCGCTCTCCGGATCGCTCCAGACCCTCGTGCCGGCGCGCGTCATGCAGGGGTTCGGAGCCGCGGCCATCACCTCGGTCAATACCACGCTGATCCGCTTCATCTACCCCAAAGCCCGGCTGGGGCGCGGCATGGGCATCAACGCCACGGTGGTCGCCACCTCGTCGGTGGCCGGGCCGACGCTGGCGGCGGGAATTCTCTCCGTGGCCGACTGGCCGTGGCTGTTCGCCGTGAACGTCCCGATAGGGCTGGCCGCCCTGGCGCTCAGCCGCCGGTTCCTGCCGGAGAACCCCGTGCGGGTGCGCGATCACCGCTTCGACTGGCGCGACGCGGTGATGAACGCCCTGACGTTCGGCCTCATGATGGCCTCGGTCGAGGGTTTTTCCCACGGACTGGACCCGCGCGTGCTCTCGCTGGGGGGCGCGGCGCTCGTCGTCGTCGGCTTCTTCTTCATCCGCGGCCAGCTGCGCGAACCCTACCCGATTCTGCCGTTCGACCTGCTGCGCATCCCGATCTTCTCGGTGTCGGTCGCAACGTCGGTCTGCTCGTTCCTCGGGCAGATGCTCGCCATGGTGGCGCTGCCCTTCTACCTGCAACAGGCCTGCGGATACAACGACGTCGAGACGGGGCTGCTGCTGACGGCCTGGCCCGCCGTGATCATGGTCGTGGCCCCGGTGGCCGGACTGCTCGTCGAGCGCGTCCACGCCGGGCTGCTGGGCGGCACGGGCCTTGCGATGATGGCCGCGGGGCTGTTCCTGCTGGCCTTCCTGCCGGAACATCCGACCGATTTCGACATCATCTGGCGGCTGGTGCTCTGCGGCGCAGGGTTCGGGCTGTTCCAGTCGCCGAACAACAGCATCCTGATCGCCTCGGCCCCGCCCGAGCGAAGCGGTTCGGCGAGCGGCATGCTGGCCACGGCACGCCTCGTAGGACAGACGACGGGCGCCGCGCTGATGGCCCTGCTGTTCCACGTCGTACCCGAAAACAGCACCCGCACCGCCCTGCTGCTGGCGGGCGGATTCGCCGTCACGGGAGCCGTCGTCAGCCTCGCACGCATTTCGCTGCCCCTGCCCGAAGGGCTGGCGCGCCGCAAATAGACGCGCCGCGGGGCGTTCGCAGGGGCGATTTTCCGAAAAATAGCCCGCCGCGATAGGAAGCCTCCCATATTTTTACTATTTTTGTAGAAAACAGCAACGTTATGTTTTCAGCAAAAACCTATACTGCGCGCCGCCACGAGCTGCGCACGAAGATCGGGAGCGGCATCATCCTGCTCCCGGGCAATCCCCTCTCGCCGAACAACTATCCCAACAACGCCTACTATTTCCGGCAGGACTCCACGCTGCGCTACTACTTCGGACTGAATGTGCCGTCGGTCGCCGGCCTGATCGACGCCGACACGGGCGAAGAGGCGCTCTACGGCGACGATTTCACCGTCGAGGACATCATCTGGACCGGACCGCAGCCCACGCTGCGCGAGATGGGCGCCGAAGTGGGCGTCGCGGCGACGTTCCCGATGGCGGAGCTTGAAAAACGACTGCGCAGGGCGATCTCTCTGGGCCGCAGGATCCACTACCTGCCGCCCTACCGCGGGGAGACGAAACTCCAGCTGTCGGCACTGCTGGGCATCAAACCCGCACTGCTGCACGACTACAAGTCGGTGGACCTGATGTTCGCCGTGGCGGAGATGCGCGAGAAGAAGAGCGCCGAAGAGGTCGAGGAGATGGAACGCGCCTTCCGAATCGGCTACGAAATGCACACGACGGCCATGCGGATGTGCCGCCCGGGCATCGTCGAACGCCAGATCGCGGGAGCCATCGAGGGCGTCGCAAAATCCCTGGGACAGGGCGTGTCGTTCCCGTCGATCGTGTCCCAGCACGGCGAGACGCTTCACAACCTCAACGCCGACGGCGTGCTGGAGGAGGGACGGCTGCTGCTGTGCGACGCCGGCGGCGAGACCGTCGAAGGCTACTGCTCGGACCACACGCGCACCTATCCCGTGAGCGGACGCTTCACCCAAAAGCAAAAAGACATTTACAACATCGTGCTGGCCGCACACGACCACGTGGCCCGTATCGTGAAACCCCACATGATGTATACCGAGGTGCACAACGCCGCCTACATGACCCTCGCCGAAGGGCTTGTCGGGCTGGGCCTGCTGAAAGGCACGGCCGCCGACGCCGTGGCCGCAGGCGCGATGACGATGCTCATGCCCCACGGGCTGGGCCACGGGCTGGGCATGGACGTGCACGACTGCGAGGCGATGGGCGAGAGGTCGTTCGACTACGGTTCGATCGC
>ENA-OYYI01000800-OYYI01000800.1-human-gut-metagenome-genome-assembly--contig:-NODE-800-length-10309-cov-3.944412_pt1 | contig 10309 bp, 10 predicted proteins | sample MGYA00244063_ERZ653448 | MGnify/ENA primary metagenome ERZ653448 (study PRJEB26926, sample SAMN06165192) | human gut metagenome | biome: ENVO:00009003; feature: ENVO:2100002; material: ENVO:00002003...
GCGGTTAACAGCCGCATGCTCTACCGACTGAGCTAAGGAGGAATATAAATTCAGCTTGATTATTCTAGCATTTATCGGTAAATGTGTCAAATGTTTTTTAACAAATTTTTTAAATCATTAAGGGATTTTTTGTTATTAAGAACAAGAAGAAAAAATTTATAAGCTTACTCGAATTTATTGACACTAAACCGATAAACAAGTAAATATCTTCAAGTAACGACGATTTCATTGCGGAATCGGGCTTATGTGTAACAGCATTGGCACGTCGTTACTTTTTTATGCATTGGACTATGTGTTTTGTATAGCCTTTTCACAGTAATACTCTTTTTTAACATACAATACGAGATTTAGTCATATACGCAAAAAGACCGGATTGTCAAATCCGGTCTTTTTTCTATTAAATCAACGAAATATTTTTTTAAAGATTTCTTTTGTTGAAATTTTCAAACTGTAGTGCATATCTAATCAAAATCAATTATTATTGTCGCAAAGCATCAATATACCCGCAATCAGGCTGGCAAACAGCAACGCACAAATTTTGAAAGCCAACCCGACGGGCGGTCTCATGCCGTTTATCGAATTGTTGTATACAACTGTCATAGGCACAACCCAACAAAGCGGAATCCAATAAATGATTCCCACCCAAAAAGCGACGGTCATCATAATAATCCCCAACAGCGCGTAAAGCACGCAGCTGATAATCATAAACACTTTGGCTGCGGTTTGCGTTCCCGTATTGTACCTTGCCGAATGCGTCGGCTGTGTTTCCGCAGCGCGACCGCAGCTCGGACATACCGCGTCGCCGTCGTTCATCTGTGCGCCGCAATACTTGCAATATTTCATTTGTAACCTCCTGAGCTTTTTGGGAAAATTATACTAGATATTTTATCTAGCGTCAAGACATTTTGTATGGTTTTCGACAAATTTATATCAATCTAAATTTTTGCGAAGTTCTCAAAAATTGCCGCAGCCGCCGTTTTATGTCTCAAAAGCAGGGGCGACCGAGCCAAACAATAGAAAGCCGTTTTCGCAAAAAGGAAGCAGAGACGCACCGACACACCGCGTTTTTCTTAAAAAAAAGGTGCAGGCAATTCTACGCATGCACCTTGAAATTTTCTTTTCTACTCCGAATATCCAACTATTTGTATTTGCGTTGTTTGAAATCACGCTTCATTGTCGCAAAGCATCAATATGCCCGCAATCATGCTGACAAACAACAACGAACAAATTTTAAATCCCGTACCAACGGAAAGTCCTGATTTATCTGTTGACCTACAATATCTCACGGTCATAGGTATTTTCCAGACAAGAGAAATAAGAAACCACCCGGCACAAACAAGATAAATAAGCCAAGCCTCTATCTGATCAAGATTAACAAGCATGGCACAAACACCCCCAACAAGGCTAACCACGGTAAGACAGCAACTCAGTATCATAAAAAACTTAGTCGCGATTCTAAGCCCCTCACTCGTTTCATTGCTCTTTGCGGGCGGCTGAGACTCTGTCGAACAACCGCAGCTCGGACAAAAAATAGCCTCGTCTCTCACTTGTGCGCCGCAATGTTTACAATATTTCATACTTTTTACCTCTGTTTTTTTAAAATTATACTAGATAAATTGTCTAGCGTCAAGACATTTTGTGTAGTTTGCGACATAAATTTTCTATGGATAAAAAATTTTGCGAAAGCCTCAAATATTACCGAAACAGCAGCTTTATGACACAAAAACAGGTTGCGAGCGAGTTGCACGTGGTAGAAAGCTGCTACGCAAACTGGGAGCAGGGACGCACGGAGCCGAACATCGCGATGCTTAGAAAGCTTGCCAATTTGTTTAACGTCAGCATTGACGAATTGTTGAACGGCGATTGAGCGTCGGCTCCCCGAACAAACTGTCTTAAAATGCGCTTTTAATTCGGATTTCCGCATTTGTTGTCCGAATTTTCAGGTTGCACCAAATTTTCCAAAATGTTTGTCAAGAAGAACAGTAAGGAATAACTCGCGTATCGAAATCAGGTTTCAAACAAATCTGCCGCAAACCAAAACACTTGTAGCTCCCCTGCCGATTTTAGACCTGACGAATAAGCTTTTGAAATAAGATACAGGGCGCATCTTGCGCCCTTATCCGCGATTTGGCGGAACGAAACAAAAAAATACGCACACCTGTCAAAAGCGTGCATATACCCCTGTTATGGTGGAGGTGAGGGGACTTGCACCCCTGTACCGCCGTACGGCCAAATGCCTTTCTACGCGTGTAGTTTGCGGTTTGATTTCCCCTGCCGCAAGTCCGCAAACAAACTTATCGACAAGGTAATGCGCTTTTAAGCGAACAGCCGACGCGCAATTTCGCCTGTCCTCTTGCCCGCGCTAAATAGCGCCGCTTGCCTGCCGTGCGGGGAACAGGGGCGACGAGCCGCGAAAATTAAGCGGCGTAAGCCAACTTGTAGTTGGAAACTGAATTATTTTCAGCGTTTATTTTTTTGCCCGTTTTTACGCAGACTCGGGCGACTGCGACGCGCTTGGCAAATTTCCTGCACAACGGGCGAATCTCAAACACCCCCGCAGCCCCTTTTGGGGAGCATGATTATAGCACAACACGCGCCGTTTTGCAAGCAATTTTTACGTTTTGCGTTATCAAACGCTTTAAATTTGTCATAAATGTTGTATTTCGACGAAAAGTATGATATATTTAGTTTGCGGAAAATTTGACGTTTCATTCAAACTGCGAAAAAAATCAATTTAAAACACCACAGATAATTGGCGGAGACCGAAAAAATGAAAAACGCGGTCATTTACGTTTTTTCGGGGACGGGCAACACCCTTAAAATAGCCCGAGCTTATGCCGACGAGTTTTTCAGCCGCGGCGTAAGCTGCAAAATACATATTCTCGAAAAGGACGGGATTTTACGCTTTCCCCCGCCGCAGGACTTTGATTTGGCGGGACTGGCTTATCCCATCCATGCTTTCAACGCGCCCTATGTGGTGCACCGCTTTGCCGCCGCGCTGCCCGACCTGCCGTACAAGGAATACTTCATCATAAAATCATCGGGAGAGCCGCTTGCGATAAACAATATATCTTCGGGCAGTCTTGTCGCAAAGCTGGAAAAAAAGGGTTATTTCCTGACCAACGAATATCACTACGTCATGCCCTACAACATGATTTTCCGACACCCCGACGGCATGGCGGCAAGGATGTGGGACTCTGCCAAACGGCTGTGCGCGGCAGACGCAAAGGAAATCCTTGACGGCAAAAAAAGTTTTCTAAAATCCTTTCCTTTCGGCAGAACAGTCTCGGCGCTGTTTCGCATAGAGCATCCCGCCATGAAAATAAACGGACTCCGTTTCAAAGCAGGCGACAAATGCACGGGCTGCGGAAAATGCGCGGCAAACTGTCCCGTCGGCAATATCGGCATGTCGGAGGGCAAGCCTAAATTCGGCGGAAAATGCGTCATGTGCGCCCGCTGCTCCTTCTATTGCCCCGCCGACGCAATCAGCATAGGTCTGCTAAACGGCTGGAAGGTCAACGGAGCTTACGATTTTGACGGCAAACAAAAGGACGTCAGCGGCAAAATGCCCGAATTTTTGAAGATTGCCTATGAAAAATATTTTCAAAAGGCAGAGGAAAAAATTGCTCTTTTAAACGCGTCGCAGCCCGCAAAATTTTCCTTTGACGTTCAGGAAGAAGATTCCTCCGCCGACATGACCGTCAAAAACAATCACTGACAAAACGACCGTCGTCGGTTTTGAACAGCACTCGAAAATTTTGATTAAAGACGTATTTCAAGAGCTTACCGCGCCTGCACGCAAAAATACAAATCAAAACTCATTTAAGAGCCGACAGGAGTAAATATGGCAAAATACAACGAAAAATATTTCGGAAAAAATTCCGAAGTCTGCGCCGTAGAAAATATGCTTTCGGCAGGCGAACAAATTATCTTGCGCGAAAAGCCCAAACGCAACGCATATATATTGGCGCAGGTTTTAAAAATGATGCCTTTCGCCCTTTTGTGGATTGTTTTCGACGGCGCTTTCATAGGACTGATGATTGGCTTTGAGCTTTTCAAAAGTATGCCTGCACCGCTCATTGTGTTCTTGATTGTTTTTTTCGCGTTTCATCTGTTGCCCGTCTGGATTTGGATTTCAAATATCGTCACCGCAGGACGCAGACAAAAAAACATAGAGTATATTTTTACCGACCGTCGGATAATCATTAAAAGCGGCTTAATCGGTATAGACGTCAACAACATCTTTTACGCCGACATACAAAGCGTAAACCTGAAAGTCGGACTTGTCGACAAGCTGCTGCACGTCGGAGACATCTATATTTCAGGTTCCGCGCAGGCACAGGTGCTTTGGGATATAGAAAACCCTTACGATGTTACTTCAAGGCTGCAAAAAATCGTCAACGACATAAAAACCGACATTTATTTCCCCAACGCACTGCGTCCCGACACAAACAGCGGCTTTGATACGCAATACAAGCCCGACAAATAAAATTGTCCGTATACCCTATCTTTCTTTATTTAGCGTAAAAAAAAACGAGCAAACCATTTGAATAAAATTTAAATTAAAACGTGACCTGAAGTTTACAGGTCACGTTTTATTACCCGAGATTGTTCGCGAGGTTTGTCATTGCTGCCCGAAAAGGATACAATAACATCAAAAAAACTCTCAAAAAGTCGCGAATAGCTTTTGATAAAAGAAAAACAGATTAAAAGCAAATAAGACAGCTTTCGCTGTCTTATTTGCAAAATCCGTCGTGTTTCGGCGTGGAGCTACTGGCCGGATTCGAACCGGCGACCTGCTGATTACGAATCAGCTGCTCTACCGACTGAGCCACAGTAGCGTTTGCGAGACGTTTGCACGACGCTTATATATTCTATCAAATTTTGATTGGGTTGAAAAGGATTTTGACGCACTTTCTGAAATTTTTTTTGTTTCCTGTCAATTCACCGTTTCATATCGGCAAGCTGCCGCTGTTTGTCTCTTTCCGCATCCTTTTCGGCAATAGCCTTTTTCTTGTCGTAAAGCTGCTTGCCCTTTACAAGACCTATTTCCACCTTTACAAGCGAACCGTTAAGGTACATTTTAAGGGGCACAAGCGAAAAGCCCTTTTCCTTAACCTTGCCTAACAGCCGCATAATTTCCTGCCTGTGCATAAGCAGCCTTCTGTCGCGGCGGCTGTCCACATTGGAAAAGCTGCCCTTGTCGTAATTTTTTATATATGCGGAAACAAGCACAAGCTGCCCGCCGCGTATAACGGCATAGCTGTCCTTTAAGTTTACTTCTCCAGCTCTCACAGACTTGACCTCGCAGCCTACAAGGTTGATTCCCGCTTCAAAGCTGTCGATGACGAAATAGTCGTGAAAAGCCTTTTTGTTAGTTGCAACGATTTTCATTTAAGAACTTTCCTTTTTCAATAAAAAAACGGCAGAAACCAAGCTCTGCCGTCAGGTACGTTGTCAAACCAGCAATTCCACAACAAACCAAGCTATACTCAAAACGGCTATCACTATGCCGCAAATCATGGTCCACAGCTTGAGTCTGCTTTCCTTTCTCTTGGACTTGTTTTTGCCGTAAAAGCTGTCCTGCGTTTCGGTCTGACCGCTGATTGCTCCAAGACCGTCCTCCTCGCCGTGCTGACGCATGACGAAAACTATTATACAGACGGCGCAGATAAGCATCAACGCCATCAATGTTATTCTGATGCCCAAAATAAGTCCGGCAGAAGCCGCCAACAAGGTTGAAATCATCTTGACCTCCAATACAATGCTTTGGCAGTATAGCACAAAGCCAAAAATTTTGCAAGTAATTTTCCGCAATAATTGAATATGCGGCTTACTTTTCAAGCAGAGTTCTGCCGCTCATCTGTTCGGGCTTTTCTATGCCCGCCACTTCAAGCAGCGTCGGCGCTATGTCGCACAGACTTCCGTCCCTTCTCAAATGTCTGTCCTTGTAGGCAACTCCGACAAGCACGAAGGGCACCCGATTGGTCGTGTGCGCCGTATGCGGCTTGCCTTCCGCGTCCCTCATCATTTCGGCATTGCCGTGGTCGGCTGTCACCAGCAGCACCCCTCCGCGCGCGAGAATATACTCGGTAAGTTTGCGAAGACACTCGTCCACAACCCTGACAGCTTTCTCCGCCGCCTCGATATTGCCCGTGTGCCCCACCATATCGCAGTTCGCGAAGTTCAATATCATCACGTCGTAATCGTTTTTTTCAAGCTCGTTTAAGGCTCTGTCGCAAACGACAAACGCGCTCATCTCAGGCTGCAAATCGTAGGTTGCCACTTTGGGAGAGTCGATAAGCACTCTTTTTTCTCCCTCGTCGGGCTCCTCCACTCCTCCGTTGAAGAAAAACGTCACGTGGGCGTATTTTTCCGTTTCGGCAATGCGCAGTTGTTTTCTGCCGTTTTGAGCAAGCACCTGCCCCAAAGTCTGCGGCAGCTCGAGAGGATTGAAAGCGACGCGGACGTTTTTGAACGCTTCGTCGTAGCGCGTCATTGTCACCCAGGTCACTTTTCTCGCTTTTCCTTTGAGAGAAAAGGCGTTGAAGCCCTCTTCGGTAAAAGCTCTCGTCAATTCTCTCGGTCTGTCCGAGCGATAATTGAAGAATATAACCACGTCGCCGTCCTCGATTGCGGCAACGGGCTTGTCGTTTTCGGTTATTACCGTCGGAAGCACAAATTCATCGCAAACGCCTTTGCCGTAACTGGCTTCAAGCGCCGCCTCCGCATCGGTTGCGCGTTCCCCCTTGGACAAAACAAGCATATCGTAGGCTTTTTCAATCCTTTCCCAACGGTTGTCCCTGTCCATTGCGTAAAAACGTCCGCACACGGTAGCTATTTTCCCGATGCCGATTTCTTTCATTTTGCGCTTCAAAGCACGGACAAATCCCAATCCGCTGTCGGGAGGCGTGTCCCTGCCGTCCATATAGCAATGGAGATACACCTGCGGCACGCCTTTGCGCTTCGCAAGCTCCAACAGCGCGTAAATATGCGACATGTGGCTGTGCACGCCGCCGTCGCTCACAAGTCCCATTATATGCAGCCTGCTCCCCGTCGATTTTGCCTTTTCGCAGGCGCTTACCAGCTCCGTATTTTCAAAAAAGCTTCCGTCGTTTATGGAATTGTTTATTCTCGGCAAATCCTGAAAAACAACCCTGCCCGCGCCGATATTGAGATGTCCGACCTCGCTGTTTCCCATTTGTCCGCGCGGCAGCCCGACGTCGGCGCCGCTCGCCGACAGCGTGCAGAAAGGATATTGCTTGGTCAGAAAGTCGAAAAACGGAGCGTTGCCGGCAATCGCGTTTCCTTCCGTTTTTTCCGACATGCCGAACCCGTCGAGTATAACTAATGCTATCGTTTTTTTCCGTGTCATATTTTTCTTTCCGTATTGTCGTAAGCTTTGATAATCGAAATGAATTTTTCGGCGTCAAGACTTGCTCCGCCGATCAGACCGCCATCCACACCCTTCATGGACAACAGCGAGAAGGCGTTTTTTTCATTCATGCTTCCGCCGTAAAGTATATATGCGCTTTCCGCCGTCGCGGTATCGAAAATTCCGCGCAGCACGCCGCGCAGGCAGGCTATCGCGTCGCGCGCCTGCTCGGCGGACGCTGTTTTTCCCGTACCGATTGCCCAGACAGGCTCGTAGGCAACGGAAACTGAGCTCATCATATCCGCGTCTACATATTTCAAACCTTCACGCAGCTGCTTTTCCAGCACTTTTTCGGTCAGTCCGCTCTCCCGCTGTTCGAGAGTTTCTCCGACGCACATAACAACCTTCAAGCCCTCTTTAAGCGCGGCGACTGTTCTTTTTGCCACCGTTTCGTCCGTTTCTCCGAAAAGAGCGCGGCGCTCGCTATGCCCCGTCAGCACATACTCGGCGCCCGCCTCGCGCAGCATCTGCGCCGAAATTTCTCCCGTAAACGCGCCGCTGTTTTCCCAATGAACATTTTGCGCGCCTACCGCCGCAAAGGAATTTTCGCACAGCCTTGCGCAAAGGGAAAGGTCGGTGTAAGGCACGAAAATAATTACCCTGTTGCCGCAGTCCGAGCCGTTTTTGAGCAACTCGCGGCAAAAAGCCTCCGCCTGCTCCGCAGTTTTGTTCATTTTCCAGTTTCCGGCAATAATTTTGTTTTTCATATTCATTCCTTTTTGTCGTCGAGACAGGCTACTCCGGGCAAGGTCTTGCCCTCCAAAAATTCCAGGCTTGCGCCGCCGCCCGTGCTCACGTGCGTAATTCTGTCTTTGAGTCCCGACAAGGAAACGGCAGACACGCTGTCCCCGCCGCCCACTATGCTTGTTGCGCCGCTTTCCGCAACTGCGCGCGCAACGGCAAACGTCCCCGCAGCATAGTCGGGGTTTTCAAAAACGCCCATAGGACCGTTCCAAACCACGGTTTTTGCGCCGGACAAAGCTTTTGCAAACAATTCCGCTGTTTTCGGACCTATGTCTACCCCCATCATATCGTCGGGTATGTCGCTGCTGACGAAATGCTCGCCCTTGTCCGTGGAATAAGCTACCACATGGTCGACAGGCAGAAGAAGCTTCACTCCCTTTTGCCGTGCTTTTTCCGACAGCTTTGCCGCAAGAGGCACCTGACCGTCCTCGCAGAGCGATTTGCCCGTATTCATACCCTCGGATTTCAAAAAGGTGTAAGCCATGCCTCCTCCTACAAGCAACGCGTCCACCTTGTCAATAAGATTTTCAATCACGCCTATTTTGTCCGAAACTTTGGCTCCGCCGAGTATGGCGACAAAGGGGTGTTCGGGATTTTCGAGCGCTCTGCCGAGAAATTCAAGCTCCTTTTCCATGAGAAAACCGCTGACCGAATCCTTGACAAATGCCGCAACTCCCGCAGTCGAGGCATGGGCGCGGTGCGCCGTGCCGAAAGCGTCGTTGACGTATACTTCCGCAAAAGAAGCAAGACGCTTGCAAAATCCGGTATCGTTGGCTTCCTCCTCTTTTTTAAAACGCAGGTTTTCCATGAGCAGCACGTCGCCGTCCTTCATCACCGCAACTTTCCGCTCGGTGTCCTCTCCCGCGACGTCAGTCGCAAAAACCACCTTTCGCCCGAGAAGCTCTTGCAGTCTCACGGCAACCGGCGCAAGCGAAAATTCTTTCCTGAACTCTCCCTTGGGGCGTCCGAGATGCGAACAGAGTATGACCTTAGCTCCGTTTTTCGACAGATATTCGATTGTGGGCAGGGCGGCGGTGATTCTTGTGTCGTCGCTCACCTTTCCGTTTTTGTCCAAAGGTACGTTGAAATCTACACGCACGAGACATCTTTTGCCTTTTAACGCTATGTCGGTTATGCTTTTTTTCATTTTTTCACTCCTTGACGCTTTGCGCTATATATACGAGATGGTCGGCTACTCTCTCTATGTTGCCGATAAGATTTACGTAAAGACTGCTGCTTTCAGACTTGCAGTTTCCGCCTTTGAGTCTGTCCAAGTGGTTTTGTTGAAGTTGAAGCTTGAATTTGTCCGTCTTTGACTCGGTATCCTCGATTTTCGCCAAAAGACGCGTCGTGCGGTTGGCAAAGGTATAATCCACGTCCTTGAAAAGCTCGTCCACAAGCGAATACATTTCCTTAATTTCGTTCAGTCCCTCCGAGGAAAAGTAAAGCTCGTTTGCAACCGCCACCCTCAGATAGCGCATGATATTGTTGGAAAAATCCGCCACGCGCATAATGTCACTCAGCACCTTGTAAAGCGAAGACACCGTCAGCTCGTCGTTGTGCGACATATCCTCCTCGGACAGCCTTATCAGATAATCGGTGACTTTCCCCGAAAGAAAATTAATTTCTCTCAAATCCTTTCTTACGGGCTCCTCGTCCTCCGTTCTGTTTATAAAGTTATCCATAGCCTTGTCGAGAGCGCGCTGCGCCACTTCAAGCATATAGCTCATTTCCTTTATCAGCTGCGCAAGAGCTATTGCAGGCGTTTGGAGTATGCGCTCGTCTATGTATTTTACCGAAAATTCATCAGGACTCTTCTTTTCGCGTATGACAAACTGAGAAAGCTTGACAAGCGACCTCGAAAAAGGTATAAGCAACGCCGTAGTAAAGACGTTGAACAAGGTATGGAACATGGCAATCTGCTGCTGCGGATTGGGTATCCAGCTGTCTATGACGACCGCTTTGAAATCAGCCCAGCAAAGACAAATGACGATGAACACCGCCGAGCCGATAAAATTGAACATAAAGTGTATAAACGCCGCGCGCTTGGCGTTGGCGTTGGTTCCTATGGAAGAAAGTATGGAGGTCATGCACCTGTCTCTTATACACATCTGACGCTGCCGACGATCT
>ENA-OYYI01000811-OYYI01000811.1-human-gut-metagenome-genome-assembly--contig:-NODE-811-length-10249-cov-4.703257_pt1 | contig 10249 bp, 2 predicted proteins | sample MGYA00244063_ERZ653448 | MGnify/ENA primary metagenome ERZ653448 (study PRJEB26926, sample SAMN06165192) | human gut metagenome | biome: ENVO:00009003; feature: ENVO:2100002; material: ENVO:00002003...
CGTCGGCAGCGTCAGATGTGTATAAGAGACAGAATCAAGATGTTCGTCAAAACCTACTGATTGCCATTCTCCTCCATCTGCTCCCCAGAACATTGGTCCGCTCAACCATAAATCACGTTTCATGACTCCTTGGAAAAACATTTGAATATCGAAACCCTTCCAGTCAGCTCCTAAGCTTAAACCGAAACGAAGGCGTGGAGTGCTATTTCCGATTTTCTTTAAATCACCATGGTCTGTGGCAGTACTGTTTCCTTTGTCTACTATACCATCACCATTAAGGTCTCGATACATGATATCACCTGCACCCCAAACTGAACCTATTTTACTCTGATCATTGCTAGCCAGCCATTCGGTCATCTGTGCGTCTGTTTGGGCAATACCTTCAGTTTCATACCCCCAAATTTCCCCGATAGTCATTCCGTTGTAATAAAGAGTATTTCCATTAGAATCCCATAGGGCTTTAGAAGCGTTTGGATATGAAATTACTTTGGCGCGGTTGTCAGAAAGGTTAAATCCTATATTATAGTTAACTTTTCCAATATTATCTCTCCAATTGGCCTGTAGTTCCCATCCTTTATTTTTCAACTCAGCATTATTGGTATTTGGCAGAGCAGTTCCTAATATTGCACCGACTTCGGCTGCAGGGCCTACCATGTCTTTCGTTCTACGTATGAAGTATTCAAAAGTCATGTTCAGACGATTGTTGAACATACCAAGGTCGATGCCTAAATTGGTATTATAGATTTTTTCCCATGTGAGTGTACTGCTGACCATTCCAGGAACTCCGGCTGTTGTTGGTCTACTGCCGTCCATTAGCCAATTGCCACCATTGGCTGTTACACTTTGTGTTAAATAGAACGGATAGTAAGAGTCTGTGTTCTGGTTACCGAGCATACCCCATGATACGCGGGGTTTTAGTGTATTAATAATGTTGTTAATTGGTTCAAAGAATGATTCACGTGCTAAGTTCCATCCCAAAGAGAAAGAAGGAAATACGTTCCAACGCTGATCTTTTAAAAAGCGGGATGATCCGTCGTAACGAACATTTACTTCAGCCATGTAGCGGTCTTTGTAACTGTAGTTGAGACGTCCGAAGAACCCGGCTGTAGACCAATCATTGTATTTTGAACTATTGATTTTATCTTCTCCCGTTGCTGCACTAATTTCTGGAATGAGACTACTAATCACGTCAGGACGTTGTGCGGCAAGTTCGCGATATACATATTCTTCGGTATTCATTCCGACTAAAGCTTTGAAATAATGATCTTTTATTTGTAATGTGTAATCGGTGTACACACTTGTCGTATAAAAGTTACTATTGTGGTATGCTGAACGTGCAAATGAAGATCCTGGTGAGTAACTTCCGCTGAAAGCCAATGCTAATGGATTACCGTTTACGTCGTGCTCATAGATTGGATTAAGGTTGGTTTGCTTATTTTGGTTGATGACTCTCATACCTGCTTCTGCATAGATATTCCATCCTTTTAGCGGATGAATAACTAATTGTCCCTGAAGATAAATATTGTCATTATGTGTTTTGGCACGTCCACCGTCAGTCAATTGATTGAGTTTTCCATTTCTCATATAATAACCGTTCGGATCTTTAAAAGGCATCATAGGCCACATACGTGCAATGTCATGATAAAGAAGTCCACCTTCCTCAAGATATACTGGATTGTCAAGATCAAAACGAACAAATTTGGTATTAATGTTGAAATCTACATATTTGTTGATTTGGGTATTGACTTTTGCTGTTGCGTTGTAACGTTTATAATTATCATTTCCATAACGAAGATTACCATCTTGGTTTAAGTAGCTCCCTGAAACATAGTATTGTAACTTCTCTGTTCCTCCATTTAAACTGATATTATGTTCGTTTGACCAGGCCCATTGAAAATGTTTTTTCCACCAGTTTACGTTATCATTTGCTTTTTCGTGGAAATGCCAGTTGGTACCGTTAGCTATGGTGGTGGTTGTAATCTCGCCTGCCATATACTTTTGGATACGGTCAATGGTCTCTTCATCAAAGATCACACTTCCTCCTTGATTAATGGCTGCATCATTGAAATAATTGGCAAAACGATAGGAATCAAGTTGATTAGGAAGGCTGGTTGGTCCGGAATAGCGGAAACTATTGTTATAGTTCACTTGCATTTTGCCCGCTTTTCCTTTCTTTGTAGTGATTAAGATAACACCGAATGCAGCACGTGAACCATAGATGGAAGAAGAAGCAGCATCTTTCAAGACAGAGATATTTTCAATATCTTCTGGATTCAGATTATTCATATTGCCTTCCATTCCATCAATCAGTATAAGTGGTGAGGCACTTGATCCTTTACCAATGGTTCCTGTTCCGCGGATGTTTACGTTCATTGTTTGTCCCAACTGTCCCCCTAAATCAGGAGTCGATAGATTTAAGCCTGGAACTACACCTTGCAGGGCTTGACCGACTTGTGATACCGGACGTGATGCTAGTGCTTTGGTATCTACACTTGTAACCGCTCCGGTCAGATTTACTTTTTTCTGAGTACCGAAGCCTACTACCACTACTTCATCAAGAGTTTTTGAATCTTCACTTAACTCAATCCTGAAGGATGTTTGTGTACCATTGAGAGGAATTGACTGAGTGGTGTAACCTATGTAGGAAACAGTCAGTATACCTCCTTTGCTAACGTTTTTCAATGAAAACTTACCTTCCATGTCCGTGATGGATCCATTGTTCGTCCCTTTTACTTGGACTGTGGCACCGATGATTGGCTCGTTGAGCTTTTTGTCAATCACAGTACCCGTAATGTTCAATTGCTGTGCATATAATGTAGTAATGCCAAGCAACAACATGAATAAGATTGAAATTTTTTTCATTCGTTTCTTATTTAAAGTTATACATAAGGTTTAATTACATGGCAAATGTACAGGGATTGAGAGATTACGTAGGGGCATGTCTATATCATTCAGCATACACGTTTAATTCAATACCATGTTTTTTTTGAATCTCTTTTGTATGTTTAGGCTTTATTTCGTTCTTTTGCAATAAATTGATTATTAATATGAAGAAGCTAAATCTCTTTTTATTGGTTTTGTTTATATGTAATTGTCCGGTCGTTTCTGGTTATGCTTTTTTTGATAGAGATATTCGTCTGTTAACCATGCAGGATGGGCTGGCGGATAATACTATTACATCTATCTACAAAGATCGGGATGGCTTTATGTGGTTTGGTACTAATAATGGCTTGAGCCGTTATGATGGTAAATTAATAAAAAACTTCTCTTCTTCACCAGCGTATATGTATGTTTCCGAAATTGTAGAGATGTCAGATCGATATTTGGGAGTTATCGCTGGAAATACTTTATATTGTTTTGCTCGGTCGCTGGAGAAATTTATACCGATCGTCCATGCAACGGATTATAGTTCTGTACATGTCTCTCACTTATTACCTCTAGATAATAACTCTTTTTGGGGACTGTCAGGGAATAAATTATATCTATATACACAGGAAGAAGTTAAAAATGAGAAAGGAGAGGTTGTTCAGATTAAATTGAAATGTGAGAAACAGTATAAAGATTTGATTGATTCTGGTGATAATTTCTGTGCAATGTGTTATACTGATAATCATGAAATGTTATGTTTGGTTACACAGCAAGGAAATTTGCTATTGTTTCAGCCTGAATCTTCGGAGAAATCTAAAAAGATATCTTTGTGGAAAAATAAAACTTGGGATGCAACTTCGGTATTATATGATAAAGGAGTGGTATGGGTTTCTACTATTGGACACGGTATTCTGCGTTATTACGTTTCTTCTGGGTATATAGACAGAATTACTTATAAGGAAAATAATAAAGAAAACAGTCTATCCCATACAGATGTTTTTCAAGTTATTCCAATTAATAATAATCGTTATCTTGCAGTGACTTGGAGTGGGTATACTTTATTATTTCAGGATAAGAATGATCCGAAAAGAATGATGACAGAAATATACTATAATACAGCTTCACAACTTCACCGCAACTTAGAAACAAGAATGATTTCAGCGTATTACGACCCCAGTGGGATTGTTTGGATAGGTACTAATGGGGGAGGAGTGATTTATTCTGATCTACGGTCACAATTTTATAACCAATTTCATCAAGAGAGGCATAATGAAATTTGTGGTATAGTCATGGATAATAGAAAATATGTTTGGATGGCTACGTTTCATCAAGGGATTATGAAAAGTGAGCAACCTTTTGAACCAGGAAGACGAATGAATTTTACTAGGGTTGGTACTCCGGATATTCAAAGTAAAAATACAGTTCTTTGTGCCATTAATGATAATAGAGGTTCACTTTGGTTTGGAAATAGGGATGGAACATTAACTTCATATAATGAGGCAACAAAACAATTTCGATTACATTTTTTACAAGATAGAGGTAAAGTGAATACTGTGTCAATTTGGGCATTATATTGGGATACTAATCGAAATTTATGGGTAGGTACTAATGATGGAGTTTGGAAATTGAATATAGATTCTGGATTTTGCAACAAAATCCCTATTGAGATTTTGTTTAAGGACCCTACTCCTATTTGTATACGAGCTATTGCCGGCACGAAGGACGGAACTATATGGTTAGGTACAAGTAATGCAGGAGTTTGCAAATTGAAAATTGATTCTAGAGGAGAGATGTCTTTAGAGACAGGCTATGAGAAGAAAGCGAATATCAAAAATAATTCGGTTCGCTCTTTGTTAGTATCTTCTGATGGTAATGTATATGTAGGTTATATGGATGGTTTCGCTATTCTTTCACCTAAAAAGGATGCAATACGTGAGTATTATACAACTAGAAATGGATTATGTAGTAATTTTATAGGATGTCTGGTTGAAGATAACCGAGGACATATTTGGTTGGGAAGTAATTCGGGAGTCTCTCGTTACAGTAGGCATCAGCACCTTTTTTATAATTATTATATAAGTGGAAGCAATCGTTCGGCATTACTTGCTGATAATACACTATTTTTTGGCAATAATAAATCGCTCACTTATTTTGATCCGGATGACGTGGATGGTCATTTGGATGAAGATCAGGTTCTTATTACTGGACTTGAGGTAGATGGTCGTCCTGTAGGGATTGGGGATAAAATAAATGGGCAGACTGTATTGGCAGAAGGCATTTCATATACTAGTTCGATTACTTTGAATAATGAAAATCGTGACTTTGTTTTATCTTTTAATAATCTTTCTTATGCAGAGGAACAACAGAAGTACAATTACCGCTTATTACCATATCAGACGCATTGGTTGGTTTCTAACGATGGAGAGAAGGCTACTTATATGAACTTACCCGAAGGGGATTATACATTTGAAGTGAAGAATATTTATCCTGACGGGAAAGATGGAAAGGTTACATCACTCCAAATACATATTCTACCGCATTGGAGTCGTACATTGCCTTTCCGATTATTTATTTTACTGTTATTGGCCGGTGGTGTGGCTTATTTGATTCGTCTTGTCAAACATCGTCAGATGCGTATGGAACGTGAAATGCGCATGGAACATGAACTTCTGTCAGTAAACTTAGAGCGTGAGAAAGAGCGACAAATCCGGATGGAGCGTGAGAACTTCTTTACAAGTGCGGCACATGAACTACGTACGCCGCTAACCTTGATTCTTGCCCCATTACAGGAATTATTGGAACACATAAAGGCATCCGATCCGCTGTATAGCAAGCTATATACCATGTATAAAAACAGCTCCTCGCTACATACACTGGTCGATCAGTTGCTCTATGTACAAAAAATAGAGGCCGGGATGGTGAAACTGCGTTTGTCAGAAGCGGATATTGTGGAACTAGTGAGAGAAGTAGCAGAGTCTTTTCGCCAAATGGCAGGGATAAAAGGATGTACATTTCAGGTAAGACTTCCGGAAGATCCTGTTTTCCTATGGATAGATACGGAGAAAATAACTTCGTCGGTCGGAAATCTACTATCTAATGCTTTTAAATACACTTCTCCCAATGGAGAGGTATTGCTCACTCTTACCCGTATGGAACAGGATGGAAAGCCTTTTTGCCAGATAACAGTATCGGATACGGGTGAGGGAATACCGGATGAGTTTCAGAAGCGCATTTTTGACTCTTTCATTACGGGTGATAATTCACCGGCTTTCTCTACTAAAGTAGGCATTGGACTGCGGATTGTGAAAAATACGATGGATCTGCATCATGGACAGGTCATTCTTGATAGTGAGCCGGGAAAAGGTTCTACATTCGTATTATTGATACCGGAAGGTAAATCTCACTTTACTGGTGATTTATATGAAATAGTAGATTATCGCGGGCATGAAACGGAACCGCAGTTTCAACCTCTATCTGTACAGGAAAAATTGGAAGAAGGAGTTCCGGTCACAAAGAAAACATTGCTGATTGTTGAAGATAATGTAGATGTCCGTCAGTATATTCGCTCTTTGTTTGTGACAAAATACACGGTACTTGAAGCGGCTGATGGTGAGGAAGGGGTCCGGATTGCTACCAATGAGATACCCGATCTGATTATCTCGGATGTAATGATGCCGGTTAAAGATGGGTTTGCCTGTTGCCGGGAGATACGTGAACGGCAAGAGACCGCTCATATTCCTATCCTGATGTTGACGGCTAAGGCAGAAGATGCAGATGTATTGCAAGGATCTTATAGTGGGGCGGATGACTATATGATGAAGCCTTTCAATCCGGAAGTATTGAAAGCAAAGGTAGAGAACCTGATTCTTCAGCGCGAACGTCTGAAACGCATTTATACCAAAGCATTGATGTTGAAACGAGAATCGGTTGAAGATGAAGAGGCGGATGACGAATTTATACAAAAACTCATTCACGTGGTTGAGAAGAATCTGTCTAATGAGAACTTTAACGTTAAGATGTTGGCCGAACAACTTCACATGAGCCAGCCTACTTTATACCGGAAGGTAAAGCAACGCAGTGAGTTATCTGTGGTCGATATGATCCGGAGTGTGCGGGTGAGTAAGGCTGCTTCGTTGATTATGGAGAATCGTTACTCCATTCAGGAGATTTCCGAAAAAGTAGGATTCAGTGATGCCCGGACATTAAGGAAGCACTTTACGGAACAATTTGGTGTGCCCCCTTCAAAATATATGGAGAATAAATGAATAAATTTGAAGGAAAGAAAACTCATCACAGATTAACAGACTACACTATGAGAAGATCGGCCGGATTGATAATCTGCACATTGTAGGTTACTGTAATCTGTTGATCTGTGTTGAGAAAGACTTTCGACTTCATTCCTAAAAGTTAATCCTTCTTTTAAGTTGGCCTTTAATTCAGGATAATGGGTTTATATTTAGGAACTAATGCCTTCATAACGATCCATCCAATCAGGTAGGCTACCGAGCAGATACAAAAGATAACGAAATAACCAGCCGGTTTCCCGACAAAGCCCATAAATACCATTTGAGTTTTGTCGGCGTGTACAAACAGCTCGCCGGCTGAATACTGGAGAATCATAGAACCTACTCCTCCTGCCATACCGCCAATACCGGTGATGCTGGCAATGGCGCTTTTAGGAAACATATCGCCTACGGTAGAAAAAATATTAGCCGACCATGATTGGTGGGCAGCTCCCCCGATACCGATCATAATAACCGGAAACCAGGGAGAGATGGTTCCTAATGGCTGGGCAAGTAATACCAACAGAGGAAAGAATGCAAAGATCAGCATAGCTCTCATACGTGCGGCATACGGGTTTAGCCCGGTTTTATGAATGATGATCGTAGGGAGTTTCCCTCCATAGATCGATAACATTGTTATAGCGTAAAGTGTAAAGATCAATGCTCTTCCCAATCCTTCGGAGGTTTTGATGTCGAACTGGGTATTCAGGTAAGAAGGTGCCCAAAAAAGGAAGAACCACCACACTCCATCCGTCATAAACTTACCGAATGCAAATGCCCAGGTTTGTCTGTAGCTGAAACATTGCCGGAAAGTCATACTTTTCTTTTCCTCGTTCTCTTTTACAGTTGCTGTGTAGGTTTCATGTTTGTCTTGCTCGATATATTCGAGTTCGGCTGAGTTTACAAATTTGTTTTTAGAGGGAGCTGTGTACATGAATACCCAAAACCCCATCCACACGAAGCCAAGAGCACCGATGATGACGAATGCCATTTCCCATCCCCAGGCTTTAGCCAGTAATGGAATGCTGAGAGGGGCAATCAGGGCACCGATAGAAGCTCCGGCATTAAAAATGGAAGTAGCGTAAGCCCGGTCTTTTTTCGGGAAATATTCGGCGGTAACTTTAATGGCAGCCGGAAAATTGCCGGCTTCACCGAGTGCTAAAATACAGCGTGCGACTAAAAAACAATACATGCTTATGGTGGCAAGTACCACTACTATATCACCGGTAGCAGCAATTAGTTCGGCTGCGCTATGCATTCCTACATATTCTTCGGTTATAATTCCACAGAAAGCGTGAAGGCAGGCACCGGCCGACCATATACCGATGGACCAAAGGTAACCTTTCTTTGTTCCCATCCAGTCGATAAACCGGCCGGCAAACAGCATACAAATGGCATATACAATAGAAAAGACAGCAGTAATGATGCCATAATGTGACTCGTTCCAATGAAATTCGGGTTTGATAAATTCGTCCCAGGTCAGCGATAGTACTTGGCGATCAAGGTAGTTTATAGTTGTTGCGAAAAATAACATGGCGCAAATCGTCCATCTGTAGTTTGTCATTTTCCCCATTGCATTTTGGAGTGTACTCATACTATTTGATTTAAAATTTTCAGGTTTAATTTCGGACCAAAAATACACATTATTTGATTTTATCCAATAATAACTGCTATTTAATTTGATGCTTCAAGGGATCTTTTTATGATAAATACACTAAAAGGAATAATAATTTCGTTATCGAACACAATAATTATCGTTTTCGCACACGACTATGTTTGTTCTATAATTGGGAGGAGGTGGCTGTTATAGCTCTTTTTCTTCGGATGAATCTGAATATATGTGCAGGGGATATATTCTTTGTAAGATTGTAATTGTAAAATATTAGTGATTTGTTTGGAGTGCTGACTCCGTATGTGTCTCGGTTGGTGGGTGAGGCCGGAAGAATCGGCTTGCTTTTATGTTCTTCCTTTTATTTTGTATTTTAAGATAGATATTTTATCTTTGCCTTAATTGAGACAAAATATAATTGAGATAAAATGAAAAACAACCGATTGATCATTACCCTTATTGCCTTGTTTCTCCTAGGATTCGGGCTGAAAGCCCAAACTGCTTCTACTGAAGAAACTGCTGCTCAGAAAGAGAAAAGAATGGAATGGTTTGCCCAGGCCAAGTTAGGAATCTTTATCCATTGGGGAATCTATGCCGTGAACGGAGTATCAGAGAGCTGGTCATTCTTCAATAACTATCTTCCTTATGAAGAGTATATGGCTCAGGAAAAAGGCTTTACGGCATCGGCCTATAATCCTCAGGAGTGGGTGAAACTGATTAAAGAAAGTGGTGCACGTTATACGGTCATTACCACCAAGCATCATGATGGCGTAGCTCTTTGGGATACGAAGGCGGGTGACCTCAGTACTGTGAAAAGTACTCCTGCCGGGCGTGACCTGATTGCTCCTTTTGTGAAGGAAGTACGTAAACAAGGGCTGAAGCTCGGGTTCTACTATTCGCTGCTTGACTGGTCGCATCCGGACTATCCCAACAAAACCCGTACGGAAGTACGTTACAAAAACGATCCGGATCGTTGGGCTAAGTTTGTTAAGTTTAATTTTGGACAGCTTTCCGAGTTAAACAAAACTTGGAAACCTGATCTTTACTGGTTTGACGGAGACTGGGAACAAACTGCTGAGGCTTGGGATTCGAAGGGTATCATCAACCTGTTGCGTTCTACTAACCCGAATGTTATAGTAAACTCCCGTATTCAGGGGTATGGCGATTATGCTACACCCGAGCAGGGAGTTCCTGTAGTACGTCCTGCCGACAAGTATTGGGAGCTTTGTATGACTATGAACGATTCATGGGGGTATCAGCATGCCGACACTAATTATAAGACTCCGTTTATGCTGTTGCGTACTTTTGTCGATTGTCTCAGTATGGGAGGGAATCTGCTATTGGATATTGGTCCGAAGGAAGATGGAACTATTCCTGCCGAACAGATTGCTGTTCTGAAAGAATTCGGCCGTTGGACTAAGAAGCATAAAGAAGCTATCTACGAAACACGTGCCGGCATCCCGTGCGAACATTTTCAGGGATATACCAC
>ENA-OYYI01000818-OYYI01000818.1-human-gut-metagenome-genome-assembly--contig:-NODE-818-length-10179-cov-5.051659_pt1 | contig 10179 bp, 5 predicted proteins | sample MGYA00244063_ERZ653448 | MGnify/ENA primary metagenome ERZ653448 (study PRJEB26926, sample SAMN06165192) | human gut metagenome | biome: ENVO:00009003; feature: ENVO:2100002; material: ENVO:00002003...
AATATGAATAATCTGATGAAGCAGGCACAGAGAATGCAGCGTCAGATGGAGGAGCAGCAGGCAGAGCTTGAGAATAAGGAATTCAGTGCGACAGCAGGCGGCGGAGTAGTTGAGGTAACTGTTACAGGTAAGAGAGAAGTATCTAAGGTTAAGATTGACCCTGAAGCAGTTGATCCAGATGATGTAGAGATGCTTGAGGATTTAATCGTAGCAGCTACTAATGAAGCTTTAAGAAAATGCGAAGAAGAGTCACAGGCACAGATGGCTAAGATTACTGGAGGACTTGGAGGATTAGGCGGAGGCTTATTCTAATGGACATCTACAGTGGTCATATTAACAGATTAATTGAAGAATTGTCGAGATTACCAGGGGTTGGGGCGAAGAGCGCCCAGCGCCTGGCATTTCACATTATAAACATGCCTGAGTCTGAGGTTAAGAGCCTTGCAGACACAATGATTGATGCAAAGCAGCATATTCACTACTGTAAGGAGTGTTTTACACTTACAGATGAAGAACTGTGTCCGATATGCCGCGACCAGAAAAGAGACCATAAGACAATTATGGTAGTTGAACATACAAGAGATATGGCGGCATATGAAAAGACAGGAAAGTACGAGGGCGTATATCATGTTCTTCATGGAGCAATAAGCCCGATGCTTGGAATCGGACCGGCTGATATCAGGTTAAAGGAGCTTATGGTAAGGCTTCAGGGAGATGTTGACGAGGTTATTATCGCAACTAATTCCAATCTGGAGGGTGAGACAACAGCAATGTACATAAGCAAAATGATAAAGCCAACAGGAATTAAGGTGACAAGAATTGCAAGCGGAGTTCCTGTCGGCGGCGATCTTGAATATATCGATGAGGTTACACTTTTAAGAGCATTAGACGGAAGAACCGAGCTTTAAATTTGGTGAAGAACCAAGCTTTAAGCTTAATGCCCTGGCGCACCGGGCGATAAGACAATATGTGTAAAATGCGTGCGCAGAAATGAAGAATACTATGGCAGAGAATATGACAGGTGATATCATATCGGATCACCGTGAACGAATGCTTAATCTGAAGAAATATTATCCTTTCTTCAGACTGATAGACACATCATTTTCTAATTTCAAGGATGGCAAATACGAAATCCTTGATATGGGCTATATAGTTATGGCGGTTCTCCGTTTCTTTATAGAGGAGAATAATTTTAAGGAAAAGGATGTTACATATCCCGAATATCTCGATTTCTTAAGGCTGATACTTAAGAGAGATTTCGGGCTTGATTTGAATGAACAGGACAGCAAGGAGATTGCTGATTATATATTTGACAAGATAAAGAATGATGGCAGGCCATTTGAATTCTCGTATTTTGATCCGGTGGACAGGAAAAAGAGAGTATCAAGAATGAAGATAATCGAGAGTTCGATAAGAGACAATACTGTGTGGTATTCGATAAGCCCTGATGCTATTGAATTCTATCTTGATACCAAGGAAATCAAGGACGAGAGCAGGATAAGCGTATCCCAGCTTCTTCTTGAAAAAATGATTAATTCACAGAACTTCCGTGGCGGAGTTGAAGTAGTTGAAAGAATCAACGAAGAGGTCAACCGTCTTAAGTTAAAGAAGAATGAAGTGCTGACAATTCTGTCGGGCGATGTATTTGCAGGAATAGAGGCTTATGAGGAATTCGTCAAGACAGGAATGAAATGGTTTGATGATGAAGAAAAGCTTTTTAAGAAGAACCGTGACCTTATTGCAAAATCAATTGAGAAGCTTAATGCATCGGGCAGCACAGGCGAAGGCTATTACAGGACGATGAACGAAATATACAGTCTTGAGACTCAGCTTAAGCAGGCAATGAACAGGCACAGCGAGCTGTTAAAGGATTGTACAGAAATGCAGAAGATGACCGATGACGCAGTAAGACGCGCCAAGCTTGGCAGATTAAGAAGCCATATGGATTTCACATCGGCACTTTCAGATATGATTAAGAGGGACAATGCAGATATATTAGTCACAATGTTAAGTCCGCTTCTAAAGCCGAACATAAGAAAGACATTTGACCTGATAAGCATTGATGATGCGCTTATGGTGAAGCCTCCAAGATATGAGGAGAAAGAGCTTATAAGCAATGAAAGACCGGAAGATATTGAATTCGAAGATGAGATTGAAGAAAAGAGAATTAAGGATAATTATGTATTCCTTATGAAAAATCTCATTGTGTGTTTGAAAAAATCGGACATTATAACACTCGGTCAGTTTGCAGATGCAATGAAGAGGGCGTATGGTGAGCAGATTTTAAGAAATGCAGATTTCTTCTCTTTCTTTGTTAATCTGTGCCAGAAGGATGAGTACCAGCTTGGCGGTGATGCGGGAGAAGATACATTTCTTGATGCATACTTAGGGGAAGGCTTTAAAGATACGGAAAGCTTTACATTTGCAATAAGAAAAGGGCTTGGCGGGCAGGTTATATTGTCGGATAACTGTATGATGGCAGATGTTGAATTGGTACGAAAGGATGCACATGGAGAATAGAAATCTAGATAAGGCGCTGGACATAGTTTCCAAGCTTATCACAGGGGAAAATGTGTCTGAGAGGGGCGAGAATGCAGCTCTTTATCAGGAATACAATAATAATGCAGAAGTGTATGACATCGTTCATATGTCACTTAAGAAACTTAATCTTAACATATATGAATATAACAATGGTCTGTATGTGAGTGCAGGTGATAATAACAGGGTGTTTGGATATTCCAACGAGGAATTAAGAAATGTACTTGGGTTAAGAGTTAATAAAGAATTATATCTTGCGTATTTCATAATCTACAACATAATAACAGAGTTTTATTCAGATACAATGAGTTCAACTTATGCTGAGTTCATAAGACTTGAGGACATCATTAAAAATGTTGATAAGACAACAGGTGGTATTGTCGATAAGAGCACAGGGCTTGTGCTTGATGAGGTTGAGGAGAACAGCTTTAAGCAGATAGCACTTACATGGGACGAGCTTCCGGTGACAACAGTAGAGGATCAGACAGGAGCGAGAGCAGCAAGAAATTCAAAGTCGGGTATGGTAAAGCTTGTGCTTAATTTCTGCGTTGCGCAGGAACTTTTAGTTGAGAGTCAGGACAGATATTATCCGACAGACAGATTCAGAAGTCTTATAGAGAATTATTTTGATGATTACAGAGGACGATTTGCCGAACTTATGAATGGAGGACGCGATGCCACAGATTAACAGAATCAGAGTTAATAATGTTAAATATAATTTCGGTACACAGGTGTACGACGATTTCGTGATGCGCTTCAACTGCCAGAATACTATATATGACCTTGCCAATGGCGGTGGTAAGAGTCTGCTTATGCTGCTTCTTATGCAGAATATGCTTCCTAACTGCACACTTGATGACAAGCAGCCTATTGAGAAGCTTTTCAGACAGGGAAGCGGTAATACATGTATTCATTCTTTGGTTGAGTGGAAGTTAGATCCATGTTATCAGAAGGATGGTTTCAGGTTCATGACAACTGGTTTCTGTGCAAGAAAGGGAAGAGGCACAGACGATGAGAATCAGGATGGACAGGAACAGACAGCTGCACCTACAGCAAGTGTTGAATACTTTAATTACTGCATATTCTACAGGGAGTTTGGCGATAACGATATTAAGAATCTTCCACTTGTAAGTAATGGAGAGAGAATTACATATAACGGACTTAAGGCTTATCTTCGTGACCTTGAGAAGGGCGGGTACAAATATGTTGTTAAGATATTTGACAGAAAAGGTGATTACCAGAGCTTCATAAGCAACTACGGAATATATGAGAGTGCATGGGAAATTGTGCGTGGAATTAACAAGACAGAGGGACATGTAAGAACATATTTCGAGTCAAATTATAAGACAAGCCGTAAGGTTGTTGAGGATCTGCTTATAGAGGAGATTATCCAGAAATCCTTCAATAACAAGCTGTCAGTTGATAATGATGAGGGCATGATGGCTCAGACTCTTATGGATATTAAGGACAAGTTAGTGGAGCTTTCAAAGAAACACTCACAGCTTGGAGCATATGACAGCCAGATTGCAGCTATCGACAGTTTTAAAGAATATCTGTCGACATATGAAGCATTTTACAACAGAAAAGAAGAAATAGAGAAGCAGCTATATGACCTGCTTCTTGTTGCTATGCGGGAAAGTGATAAGAAGGATAAGGAACTTAAGAGTCAGGATGACCTTATCACTAAGATGTATGATGAGCTTGCACACGAGAAGGAAGCTATAGCAGTTGCAGAGGTTATGTCTGAAAAGAATTCGATGGCAGGAGTTGAGAGCCTTGTTAATGAGACAAGAAAGGCACTTGAACTCAAGAACGCTGCAATTGAAGAGGCAAGAGGAAAGCTTTCTTTGATGGAGTCTGCGGGTGATTATAAAGATTATGCAGAATACGAGAAGTCTTATAAAGGACTTCAGATTGCGATAGATAACAGATTAAGAGAAGATACGGATATAACAGCAGAGTTAAAGATACTTGCTGCAGGTTACAGAAAATTCTATGAGACAGAGACCAGAAGACTTAAGGAAAAGCTTGATATAGCAGCTAACCGTGTTAAGGCTCTGGAAGTCAGATTATCAGAGGCTAAGGATAATCTTAGAAATGCTGACAAAGAGGCGGCAGGTCTTGGCAGTCTTTCTGATAATCTTGAGAATGAGATACAGGAATTACAGGCACAGCTTGGAGCATCTTTATCAGAGGCAGGAACTGTCGTATGTGAAAATGCGTCTGAAGAATATGATAAGTCATTCAGGGATAAAGAACTGTTAAAGAATGAAGAGACAAGAATGTCCGAAAAATTCAATGATGTGCAGCAGCAGTTAATGTCACTTAATGAGACAATATCTGCCAATAAAGCACTTATTGATATATTTACAGAGCAGTCAGAAAAGCTTGAAAAGGCTGATGAGGCTGGAAATGCTGATAACGAGCGCATGGGCAAAATCCGTGAAATATACAGTGCAGATAATGACGAGGCAATGCTTTCGGTTATTCTTGAGACTTACCAGAAGATGCGCAGTGAATATACAGAAGAGTGTAAGGCAGCCCAGGAACTTGATAGCTTTATTGACAATGCAAGAAAGGGAACATATATCTGTAAGAGTTCTGAAAGAGACAGGCTTAAGGAATACCTTGAGAGCCAGTATGGTTCAGATGTTGTTGAGGGTCATGAGTGGTTCGCAGCCCTGAATGCAGGACAGAAAAGAGATGTATTAAAGAGAACACCTTTCGTTGAGTACGCATTTATAATAAAGAACGATTTCGAGAGAATCAAAGCAGATGAGATGCTTAAGGATTTTGGCAAGGGTGCGGTTGCTTATCCTGTTATAAGCGAGCAGGTGCTTATTGATACTAAGTTAGAGATTAACAAAGACCTGATTGTATTCGCATTAAAGGATATGTCGTTCCTGCGTGATGAGGCAAAGCTTGAGACACAGATTAAGCTTGCACAGGAGGAGCTTGAGTCGCATAAGGCGCAGGCAGGAAAGCTGGCCGACAGAATGGAGCTTGTGTGGAATGATTATACATTTGCACTTGTATATAATGCTGTGTCTGGAAAGGTGGATGTGTCCGAGGCAGAAGCAATCAGATTAAAGATTGCTGACAGCGAGGCTGCAATTATTGAGGCTGAGAAAAAGAGAAGTGTGTTAAATGAGGTTAAAGAGCAGCTTTCAAGGAACCTCGCACAGACAAGAGATGATATAGAAGAGAAGGAAACAGCATGCAGCCTGCTCTCGCGTATTATGGAGATGAATACTTCTATAGATAAAAAGTATGAGCGCTTAAAGGGACTGAAGGCTGATGTGGACAGTGCAAGAAACCGCATATATGAGTGCGAGGAGGCAGCAGCTTCTGCTAATTCTGAGTATGATACCGCGAGAGATTTCGAGGACAGTACAAGAAAGGCATATGATGAAATCATTAAGTCATGGGAGGAGCAGTACGCACCTTATTATGATGAAAATGTTTCAATAGAAATCGATGACGATACATACCGTCTTGATAAGGATGAAATAGAGAGCAGATTCACCGGATTAAAGACAGCACTTTCACAGAAGAACAGTGACTTTGCAGATAAGCAGGCGCTGATGAACCATCTGTCTGCATCTATGAACAAATGTCGTGATGCAATAGAGTACAGAGGTTATACATTTGACGATATTAAGGCAAAGTATGAAGCCGGTGAGATTATGGCAGCAGGTTCACAGCAGTTAAGGAATGCCAAGGATGCTCTTAATAATCTTGTGAAGAGCAGTGATTCTGTAAGGGAAGAGCTTGAGTCACAGGAAGCACTTCTTAACAGACTTGAGGGAAGTATCGCACATGGTATTAACCAGATTGAGAATAATTATGGAAGCTTTAATGAATTCCCATGCGATGACCCGGATGAATTCATTACACAGCACAAGGTACTTATTAAGAAGTTAGAGGATAACACTAAGGTTCAGGAAAAGACACGCAGACAGATGTCTGATTCATTAAAAGATATTCTTGTATGCAGAAAAGACCTTGAAAGAATCGTGTCTGATGCGGGCATGCATGTTCCAGAAGAATTCCGTTCTGAGGATGCACAAGGAATTACAGCTAATCTTACAGAATATGAGGCTGTTCATAAAGAATATGCTTCAATTACCAGATTAGAGTATAAGAAGGTTGATGAATTTAATAAGAATAAATCTAAGCTTATTGACCTGCTTAACGGATTTAATGCAGTCGAGCTTGCTGATGAAGTAAGGATATCACTTAATGTTCCTGAAAATGTGGCTAAGACCAGAAGTATGATTGAATCGTTAAATGAGACGAACACATTTATACAGTTAGAAAAAGACCGCATTGCCAAGGGTATAGAGGATATGCAGATGATTAAGGATAACTTTGAAAATCGTTGTATCCAGACATGCAGTAATATTAAGACTGAGCTTGACCGTCTGCCACAGTTGTCTAATATCAATCTTGACGGAGAACAGATTGCAATAATCAGTTTGCAGATTCCTTATATAAAGGAAGAATTATATAAGGAAAAGATGTCTGAATATATTGATGAAACTGTTTTTATGGCGGAAAGTTTTAAAGAGCCTGCGGAAAGACTCAAGTATATAAGAAACAGACTGTCATGGAAGAGACTTTTCTCAGTTATTGTCACAGATATGAATTCAATCAGAATTAATCTGTATAAGAGAGAGAGGATCAAGGACCAGAGCCGTTATTTAAGATATGAGGAAGCGGTTGGCTCAACAGGACAGTCACAGGGTATATATATCCAGTTCCTTATTGCGATTATCAACTACATATCTAATATGAATTCTTCAGGTAATGAAGGTGTTGAGGGTAAGACAATATTCATAGATAACCCATTCGGTGCGGCAAAGGATATATACATATGGGAGCCAATATTCAAGCTGCTTGCAACTAATCATGTCCAGCTTATTGTTCCGGCAAGAGGTGCAACTCCTGCTATTACAGGAAGATTCGATGTTAATTACATACTAGGTCAGAAGCTGGTAGATTCAAGGCAGCAGACTGTGGTTGTTGATTATTACAGCAGCACGAAGGAATCAGAATTGGAATACACAAGAATGGATTACGAACAGGCTACATTTGATTTTTTGTAACATATTTGTAACAATTCTGTGAACTTGGTTTACAATGAACTTAGGCTGTGCTAAACTTTAATGAGTTGTAAAATGCGATAAATAAATTATTCACAACATTCATCAAGTAAGCATTGGAATGAGGAATATATATTTATGAATAAATACGAATTAGGAATTAAGATAGACCAGATTAAGAAGCTGGCAGCGAAAAAGGAATACACAGAAGCGGCAGCCATAGCTAAGGATATTAACTGGACTAAGATTAAAGACTGGCAGGCACTTGCCACAGCCATTAATGTACAGGAAGCAGTCGGGGACTATGAAGAAGCAAGAGACATGGCAATTCTTGCTTATAACAGAAACCTTGGCGGAAGAAAGCTGGTTTATAAGCTTACTGAATTCTTTATTAAAGTTGGAGATTTTGATAATGCTAACGAGCTTTATGAAGAATACAGCAAATCTTCACAGCATGATGTGAGCAGATTTATCCTGTATTATGACCTTAGAAAGGCACAGAATGCATCAGATAATGAACTTGTAGGAATCTTAGAGGATTACAGGGAGCATGAGATTGATGAGAAGTATATGTATGAGCTTGCAAAGCTGTATTATAAGACTGGAAGAAAAGAAGAATGTATTAAGACATGTGATAATATCGTTCTGTGGTTTCAGGATGGTATATACGTTGAGAAAGCAGTACAGTTAAAGGAAAAGCTTGGTGTTGTTCTTACTAAGACACAGAAAGGTATCTTAGAAGATGTAAGAAAAAGAAAGGAAGATATAGAGGCAACTAAGGAAGAGCTTTTTGCAAAGCAGAAGGAACTTGCTAATCTTAAGAGAGATGAAGTTGAAGATGTTTTCCGTGAAGAAGATGAGAAAGAACAGAAATCAACTGGTAAACAGCCAGTGCCAGAGGTAAGTCTGAATGTTCCTGAGTTTGCTAAGGAACAGGAGGAAGGACCTCTTTCAATAGACCTTGTACAGAACGACCAGAATGATGATATCAAAGCATTTTTAATGAAAGCTCTGAATAAGGATGAAGATGCTGATGATACTAAGGACAGCTCTGTTGTTATGTCTAAGATAGAGACTCCTCAGGTGGAGAAGCCAGAGGTTTCTGAGACACTTAGCAAAGATGGAGAGAAGAATTTCTCAAGCGAGATTAATAAGGCAAATGTCTCACTTAAGGAGCTTATTGAGAATGCAAAGCAGAAGTTAGCTGATAACTATGAGCAGATCAATAAAGAAGACGAAGCTGAACAGAGAAAAGAAGCTGAGGAAAGAATCAATAAGGAAGCAGAGAAGATAGATATTAATGTTCCTGTACCTGAATATAACAATTTATATGATACAAGAAATCTTCAGGAAGAGCTTGCTGCCAAGATGAGTGACTTGTTCGGTGATGAGGAAGAAGATGCTGATGTTAAGACATTTGTACCAGCTTCTAAGAATAAGGAAGAACAGCCTGCAGAGGAGGTTAAGACTCCAGCTCCTGTAGCTGAACAGGTTGTTAATGATGATGCAGAAGCTCAGGAAGATGATGACCAGATTGAAGGCCAGATGGATATAACAGAGTGGATGCAGTCTGTAAGAGAAGAAAAGTATGGCAAGCAGGATACTAAGGAATTCTCAAAGTCAGAGCTTGAGCGTTATCTTGATGAGAAAGACGAGAAAAGTGCAGCTTATGAAAAGCTTGTAGAGCAGAAGAAAGCAGAAGTACTGGCTGATGGTAAGGAGATTGATAAGGAAGAAGCAAAGAGAGCAGCTCTTGCACAGATGGCAGTTGATTCAGCGAGAATGGATCTTGCAATAAGAACAGGTAAGGCTGCAGCGAGACTAGAGCAGGCAGCAACTGCTATAGAGAATGAAGATATTCCTTTAGTTACAGCACAGATACCAACTGTGTCAGAATCAATGATTTCAGATATCAATTCAATTATGAATGAAGATATTGATAATAAAGACAATAAAGAAGAAGGTGAGGAGGCTGTTGTACTAGATGAGGTAGCTGCAGGTGTTGAGCCGGAAGAAACAGTAATTCCATTCACCAGACAAGAAGAAGAACAGCCATTGACTATGGAAGAAGAGATTGAAGAAACTGAGCAGATAGAGAAGAAGCTTACAGGAGAGCTGGCAAAGATATTCAGAAAGTACAGAGATATGCCAGGACTTGAGGAACAGTTAGCTGATCTTTTCGATACAATTGACGATGAAATGCAGATGAATTCATCAGCATCAGGAAATATTCTTATTTCTGGTAATTCAAGTTCTGATAAGACAGACCTTGCAAGAACTATAATAAGAGCTATTAATACTTTATATCCAGACCAGCCAAAGAAGATTGCTAAGACATCAGGAGAGAGTATTAACCAGAGAGGTATTGCCAAGGCAATGGGAAGACTTAAGGGAACAGCTCTTATCGTTGAAGGCGCAGGAACAATCCAGCCTAAGAGAATTAATGAACTGCTTAACTGTCTTGAACAGGATACAGAAAGAATGATTGTCTGTCTCTTATACACATCTCCGAGCCCACGAGACTAAGGCGAATCTC
>ENA-OYYI01000828-OYYI01000828.1-human-gut-metagenome-genome-assembly--contig:-NODE-828-length-10122-cov-4.197278_pt1 | contig 10122 bp, 9 predicted proteins | sample MGYA00244063_ERZ653448 | MGnify/ENA primary metagenome ERZ653448 (study PRJEB26926, sample SAMN06165192) | human gut metagenome | biome: ENVO:00009003; feature: ENVO:2100002; material: ENVO:00002003...
CGAGATTCGCCTTAGTCTCGTGGGCTCGGAGATGTGTATAAGAGACAGCCTCTGTTTGTTGGGGGTGATTGTCGCGCATTTGACTGCCACGCCGTATTTTTTGTTGGCATTGGCGGCGTCCCAGGTAATTTGGTCGTTGGTGCGGTCGCGCTCCACAAGCCCCAAATCGTAATATTCCGTTTTGAGGTCTACGAAAGGAAGAATAAGCTCGTCCTTTATCATTTTCCAGAGTATTCTTGTCATTTCGTCGCCGTCCATTTCCACCAGCGGCGTAGTCATCTTGATTTTTTCCATTTTCGGTTTCTCCTGAATTTTTATTCTTATTTGTTTTTTCTGTTGAGCGCCGCGTAATAATTCATCAGACAGCCCTCGCAAATAATTGTCTTCTCGTCCGCCGTCAAGCCCTTGACGTAAAGCGTGATGTCCTCGACTCCCTTTTGGGTAATCACCTTGGCGGGGATTGTCTCCCTGCCGTTGACAATAGCGTCGCGTATGCCCTTGACAAACACGAAATCACCCGGCTGATAGTCGAATTTTGTGTCCTTGTCCAGCGTAAAAGGCACTATGCCCCAGTTTATGCAGTTGGAGCGATAACGCTTGGTGGCGTACTCGTAGCAGATGTTGGCGTCGCCGCCCAGCACCTTCTGACAGCTTGCCGCCTGCTCGCGCGCGCTGCCGTCGCCGGGACGGTTTGCAAACACGCAGCTGCCGAAGCTTGTCTTTTTGATTGTTTCGGAAGGATTGTCGTCAACCTTTGCAAGTGCGTCAAGCAGCTTCTTTTCGAAATTTCCCTCGCGGCGGGCGCGCTCCGTGTTCTGTATCGCCTTGCTTCTGCCGACGTACTCGGGCACTCTGCGCGACAGCGCAAATTCCGAAAGCTTGAGAGGATTGGAACGATAGCTGCTTGTCTCTCCGCTGGGGATAAGCTCGTCGGTCGTCGTCACGGGGTCGTGTATGACGGCGGCAAGCTCCACAAGCATATTTTCCTGCAAAGGATTCATCTTGGGCCAGTCGGTTATGTTGGGACCGAGTCTCAACTGCTCGTCGGACTGCGGTTTGCCGAAGCCGTTGTAAACCCGCTTTTCGTAAACCGTTCTGTCAAAGTCGTAAGCGTATTCTTTTTTGCGATAATCTATTTCGCTTGCGGCGGTAAGGACTCCGCCGTTGCGGGCTGTCGCCGCTATGCTGCGCGCGTCCATAAGCGCAACCGAGCTGATTTGGTTTTGGTTGGGCTTGCTGCCCTCTCTGTTGGGGAAGTTTCTAGTCGTGTGCCTTATTGACAGACCGTTGTTGCCCGGCACGTCTCCCGCTCCGAAGCAGGGACCGCAAAAGGCGGTTTTCATGATGGCTCCGCATTCCAACAGCTTGCTCGCAACTCCGTTGCGGGTAGCCGCCAAATTGATCGGCATACTCGCGGGATAAACGCTCAAAGCAAAGTATCCGTCGCCCGTGCTCTGTCCGTCCAGTATATCCGCCGCTTCGCACAGGTTGTCGAACAAGCCGCCCGCGCAGCCGGCGATTATGCCTTGGTCCACCATGACCTTGCCGTCGTGTATTTTTTCGGTAAGGTTAAACGCAACCTTAGAGCCTATCTGCTTTTTCGCGTCCTCCTCCACGGCTCTAAACAGCTCTTTTGCGTTTTTCTGCACTTCTTTGATTGTAAACGCGTTGGAAGGGTGGAAGGGCAGCGCAATCATGCACTCCTGAGTGGAGAGGTCGATTTTTATCATGCTGTCGTAATACGCCGTGTCGGCAGGTTTAAGCTCCTTGAAATCAGCCGCCTTACCGTGCTTGGCGTAATATTCCTTCACCTTGTCGTCCGTTACCCATATTGAGGAAAGACAGGTTGTTTCCGTCGTCATCACGTCGATTCCGTTTCTGAAATCCACAGACAGATTTTTTATGCCGGGACCGACAAATTCCAGCACCTTGTTGTTGACAAAGCCGTTGGCGAAAACCGCCTTGCACAGCGAAATGGCGACGTCGTGAGGACCTACACCGTGAGGAACCTCGCCCTCAACCCACACCAGCACGACCTCAGGCATATTCACGTCGTATGTATTGTTGAGCAGCTGCTTGACCAGCTCGGGACCGCCTTCTCCCACGCCCATTGTCCCCAGCGCGCCGTAACGCGTGTGGCTGTCGCTGCCGAGAATCATCGAACCGCATTTGACCATTGCCTCGCGCGCATACTGATGAATGACAGCCTGATTTACGGGAACGTAAATTCCGCCGTACTTCTTTGCCGCCGAAAGACCGAAAATGTGGTCGTCCTCGTTGATTGTGCCGCCCACCGCGCACAGACTGTTGTGGCAGTTGGTCATTGCGTAGGGCAAAGGAAACTCGGTAAGCCCGCTTGCGCGCGCCGTCTGTATGATGCCGACATAGGTTATGTCGTGCGACATCAGCGCGTCGAATTTTATGCGCAGCTTTTTGTCGTCTCCCTTGTTGTGAGCGGAGAGTATGGAATACGCCATGGTTCCCTTGCGGGCTTCCTCGGGCGCAGGCAAGCCTCTGCCGCTTTCGACGATTTGTCCGTTTTTCAGATAAACGCCGTTTTTCTCCAAAGTTATCATTTTTTCTATCTCCCTTGTGTTTTTGTTGATATTTCTACGCTGTTCAAAGCAAGCGATTGCAAGTGATTTTTTCGAGGAACAACGTCAGCGCAAGAGTGTCGGCTGCTCCTCCGGGGCTTAAATTGCGCCGTATAAATTCGGCGTTAAGGCGCTCGGCCTTTTCCTCCGAAAAATCCTCGAACAAGGATTTTCCGCTTTGACGCACAAACAGCACGCCCTCCGTACCGCCCCGTTTGTAGGCGTTGCTGTCCCAAATGCTCGACATGATATATCCGAGAGTTTTTAATTCCGCGTTCTTTTCCTTTGCCGCAAGCATACGTTTCAAAAGCGGCAGACACTCAAACAGCACAAAGGCATACCCCTCCGCCGCCTGCCCGCGCGCTCCGAGCTTGCCCGAATGCAGGAAAAATTTTTCGCCCGCAGTCAGCGCACGGCTTGTTTTGCCCGCAGCGTCTAAAAGCTCGACTTCGATTCCCGCCGCAAGCGTTTTGACCGCGCCGCAAATTTCATTCGGTTCAAACTCTCTGCCCTCGCTGCTTAAAAGTCCGAGCGCTCCCGAAACGAAGCCGAAAGAGAAGATTGCGCCCTTGTGGGTATTTATTCCGCCCGTCGCGCCGTACATGGCTTTTTCCGCCGCAAGCCCCTGTTGCCTGAGCGCGCGCGTCAAGTCCGACGCGCTCTTTCCTTCAAGACTCAGACCGAACGTCCCGTCAAACATTTCGCCGAAAAACGGACAGACCGCGTCTATCCCTCTCGACATAAGAGCAAAATCCATGTCCGTATGCGAGCCGTTGTCCTTCAAATCCACAAGTCCGGGCTTGGGCGTGGTTTCAAGCTCGGCAATCAACGCGCGCTTTGCCAAAGCGGTTAAAAGCGTCGCGTTCATTCAAGCATACCGTTTGCGGAAAGAATCTTTGCCGTGGTGTCGGGCACAAGCCGCGACGCTTCCGCAAATTTTTTTTCTTTAAGCAATGCGCGCACCCGCTTGGCGCTTACCGGCGCGCCGTCCTTTTCCATGCGGGCAAGCTCCGTTACCTTTATTCCGCGCGACGGCAGAATCTGCCTGAGTGCGCTGTTATAGGCGTTCGTAACCGCGTCAAGCGGTTCGCTGCCCACAAATCTTTCGCAAATTTTGAGCGCGGGCGCGATATGTCGGGAAAACAAATCCGCGTCAAGCTGCGCCTGATTTTTGCTTACCATGCCGCTGTCTTTAAGAAAATAAGCGGGAAAGGTGGCTTTGCTTATTACGTAGTCTCCACCCTCGTGCACAACCGCATCGGGCAGATGCTTCAAGCCCGCCTTTATCATTTCGAGTCTCAACGCGAAAGGAAACTCCGACGCGTCCTCTCTGACCGCAATGACGTGCAGCCTGTCGCAGCTTCTCGCGGCGGCTTCGGCAAGATAACGGTGCCCCAGAGTGAAAGGATTGGCGTTCATGACAATACAGCCGTTTTTGCCGTCGCAGGCAAAGGCGGAAAGCTTTTCGCAAAAAGAACTCACCCCGCGCGCGCTGCTTTCCAAAAGCACCGCGTCGTCGCTTTGCGCTATCGGGTGAAAGGCAAGGCTTGCGAAAATCTCCCTGTTGGAGCGTTTTGTAAACACAAAAATGTCGCTCGCTCCGCGGCTTTTCAATTCGCTGCGCAAATGGGACACTATCTTGTTGGACAGCTGCATATCCCTCGCCTCGGGACTTGTGGCAACGCATTTTATGACGTTTTTTTCAAACCCGCCGCAGGCGAGTATTTTGTCTCCGTCCGTCAAAACGGCGAAATAATCCAGCGGCTCGGGTGCCAGTCCGTTTGCGGCAAGAAACTCCTCCGCTCTTTTTTCAAGTCCGCCGACTCCGAGCGGAATTTGCTCTATCTGTATCATCAGTCGTATAAAAGCTCGTACTCTTCCTTCATTGCGGCAATTTTTTCATTAAGCTCGTCTGCCGAGTGAACTCTGCTCCGCGCGCAGATACGCGCGTCGTTTCCGCAAAGAAGGCATTTTCTTTCCGCGAGATTCAGCGAGCTGCGGGACACCTGTCCGCCCTCCCCGTCGTAAACGTCTATGTCGAAAATGCGTCCGAGAAAATGGCTCTCCTCTATTCGGCACATCCTCTTTTTCAGCTGCGCCGCGTCAGCCGCTCGGGCAACGAAAAAGGCTTCGTTGCCGGTAGGCGCGTCCACAACGGAAAACTCCGCAGTTTCTTCGAGCAGCTCTCTGCCGATTGCTTCCACTCCCGCCTCGAAAATATAGTCGGGTATTTCCCCTCTCTTTGTCTCGCCGGGAATATTCAAGGTAAGCACGACAACGGGCAGACGGTATTTCAAAGCAAGCTCCCGACGTTTTTCCTGCCGTCTGTCTCTCGCTTCAAGAACGTCCTCCAAAGAGACCTTCATTGCCCGTCGCTGTCGGCTATGTTTCTGATAACGTCGAGGAGCGCGCCGTCGCGGCTTGTGACTATCCCCACGATTTTGTCGCCCCAAGGCAGCTCCTGCGGCTTGCCGACGATTTTTTCGGCTTTTTCTTTAAGCTCCTCGATTGTGGTCACATTGAGATTTGCCGCTTTCAGTCTTTCCGCGATTTCGGGACGTCTCGGATTGACCGCTATACCCTGGTCGGTTACTATGACGTCAACCGAATCGCCCGGCGTTACCACGGTGTTTACCTTGTCGACCACGCAGGGTATGCGCCCTCTCAACAAGGGCACCACTATGATTGAAAGCGCCGCGCCCGCAGCAGTGTCGGGATGACCGCCTATTGCGCCGCGTATAACGCCGTCGCTGCCCGTCAGGACGTTTACGTTGAAATTGACGTCCACTTCGAGAGCGGAAAGCACCACTATGTCCAAAAGATTCATTGCCGAACCGTTTTCAAAAGGATTGGCGTAGTAATCCGCGGAAATCTGCTGATGGAATCTGTTGTTTTTGAGCGACTGCGCCGCAATTATGTCAAAGCTCTGAACGTCCAAAAGCTTTTTTATCAGCCCTTCCTCGTGCAAAGCGACCATCTGCCCCGTTATGCCGCCGAGAGCATAGCTCGCGTGCACGTTGTTGGCTATCATGTAGTCGCGTATGTATCTGGTAACCGCAAGGCTTGCTCCGCCGCTGCCCGTCTGCAAGGAAAAGCCCTCCTTGAAGTAACCGCTGTTGACGACAACTCGCGCCGCCGTCTCGGCAAGCAGCAGGTCGTGCGGGTTGGTCGTAAAGCGAGTTGCCCCGCTGCTGATTTTCGTCGCGTCGCCTACCGCGTCCACCTTTACTATATAGTCCACGTAATGCTCGGCTATGGCAAAGGGCGCGTTGGGATAACCGACAATATTGTCCGTCAGTATTATGACCTTTTTTGCGTAGCGCGCGTCAACCATGGCGTAGCCCAAGGAGCCGCACACCGATTTTTCGTCCCCGTCGCGGCTGTAACCGTTGGCGTTTCCCATCGTGTCGCAGCTGCTCGCGCCGAGAAAGGCAACGTCTATTTTCAGGTCGCCGTCCTTTATCGCCGCCGCCCTGCCGCCGTGCGAGCGGAACAGCACCGGCTCCTCCATGAGTCCGTGGCTCACCGCGTCCGCAAGCTTTCCGCGCAGACCGCTTGTGTTGATTTTTGTAATCACGCCGTTTTTGATGTGCTCGATAAGCGGCGCGTGAACGTCGGAAAGACTGCTCGGCGCAATGGTGAGATTTTTGAAGCCCATTTCTGCAAGCTTGTCGATGACAAGATTCACGACGTGGTCGCCCTCGCGGAAATGGTGGTGGAAGGATATGGTCATGCCGTCTTTCAATCCGCTTGCCCTGATTGCCTGTTCAAGCGTAACCACCTTTTCGCTGGACCTTTGAAGCTCGTTTCTCGAATCGAAGCAGCGCGGTCTGACGCGTTTGTTCCAATTTTCGCTGTAAATGGGCATATTGTATTTTTTAAGAAATTCCTTGGGAATTTTGTTGTTCTCTTTTTCTTTCATTTTTCCGCTCCCGTCAATCCACAACGATATGCACCGCGCGCGCAAGCTCGAGCGTGCGCTCCGCTCTCAAAACTACCGGCTTGTCAATCATTTTTCCGTTGAGACTCACCACGCCGCTGCCCTTGGCCTCCGCCTCCTTCAAGGCGGCGATGATTCTTTTCGCTTTGTCTATTTCCGCCGTCGTGGGCGTGAAAATTTCGTTCACGGGGTTGATTTGTCTGGGATTGATGACGGATTTGCCGTCAAAGCCCAACTGTTTAATAAACCTTACCTCCTCCTTGAACGTGTCCATATCGTTCAGGTTGGAAAACACCGTGTCCACGGCGTCTATACCCGCCGCACGGGCGGCGACCACAATGGTCTGACGCGCGAGCAGCAGCTCGCTGCCCTCCTTGCTGCGCGTGGTTTTGAGGTTTGCGCAATAGTCCTCCGCGCCAAGCGCGATACCCATCATACGCTTGCTCGCCGTTGCGATTTTGTAAGCGTTGACCACTCCGAGCGCCGACTCTATCGCCGCCATGATGAGAGTTCTTCCCACAGGTATGCCGGCAAGCTTTTCCACGCGCTCGATTTCCTCCTCAAGCTCCGTGATTTCCTCCGCCGTCTCCGTCTTAGGCATACGTATGACGTCGGCGCGCCCGAACTCGGTGGACAGCGGATTGACTCTGACAACCTTTTCAACCCCGCCGTAGTCAATGGTTTTCAAGGCATTGTAAACAAGCAGTCTCGCCGCGTCCTTTTCGGCAAGGCTGACGGAATCCTCCAAATCGAACATTATCGAGTCAGCGCCGTAAATATGCGCGTCTCTCATCATGCTGGGATTGTTGCCCGGCACGAACATCATGGTTCTTCTCAATCTTTTCTGCATATTCTCTGCTCCGTTTTTCCTCAAAAAAATAAATGGCGAAAAAATTTCTTCGACGAGAAACTTATTCCCATTTATTTCTGTCCTTGCCAAGAGCGCGTATCAACGCCGCCTTGACTCTCGCCCTTATTGTGCAATCCAACGCGCCCTTGTCCGTCGCGTCGACAAAGCCGTCCTTGACGCCCATTTCGGCAAAGGTCTCCGAAATGACTTCCTTGATTCTTTTCCCGAATTGGTTGGCAACCGTACTGTCAAGTCTGATTGTCAGCCCCTTGCCCTCGTTAGGCTCCAGCTCGATAAGTATGTCTCCGGACTCCAACGTACCTGCCGCGGCAGGCTGCTTAAGCTCCATTTGACCTTAACCTCCAAAAATATTTATTTTCGGCTTATGCCAATCGAATTGATTATAAGTGAGCGCGGACAAAAAAGCAACTATTTGCAAAAATATTGACTTTATTTGACATGCGCTTAAAAAAAAGTTATACTACTTTCATTATGGAATTTAAAAGTTATATCTCATCCGTGCTCGACCTTGACGGACTGAGTTCCGACGAAGTCGCCTCCCTGCTTCAGGACGTCGCCGACCCGCGTATGGGCGACGTCGCCCTGCCCTGCTTCAAGCTTGCCGCGCGCCTTAAAAAGCCGCCGCAGGCAATCGCCGCGCAGATAGCGGAAAAATTCACGTCGGACGGGCTTGTGGAACGCGCGCAGGCGGTAAACGGCTACGTCAATTTCTTTTTCGACAGAAAAGCCGCCTCGCGGAGAATTCTCGCAGAGCTTCCGGACATGAACGGCGAGCTTTTGAAAAACGTCGGACAGGGACGCACGATTTGCATAGATTACAGCTCGATAAACATAGCCAAGCCCTTTCACATCGGACATCTCGGCACCACCGCGATAGGCGGCAGCCTCTGCAAAATCTTCAAGGCGCTCGGATACTCTGCCGTCGGCATAAACCATCTGGGCGATTGGGGCACGCAGTTCGGCAAGCTGATTGTCGCCTTCAAAAAATGGAGCGACAGAGAAACCATAGAAAAGGGCGGCGTGCGCGCCTTGCAGGAAATTTACGTTCGGTTCCACCGCGAGGAGGAAACCGACCCCTCCTTGACGGACAAGGCGAGGGAGTGGTTTGCAAAGCTCGAAAAAGGCGACGAAGAAGCAACCGAGCTGTTCTCCTTTTTCAAAAAAATCACTCTCGACGAGGTGGAAAAGGTTTACAAGCGCCTAAACGTCTCTTTCGACAGCTACAACGGCGAAAGTTTTTACAACGACAAGATGCAGCCGATTTTGGACGTGCTAAAACAAAAGGGACTTGCGAAAATGTCCGAGGGCGCGCTTGTCGTGGAGCTTGAAGAATACGGCATGCCCCCCTGCCTGTTGGTAAAGGCGGACGGCGCGACGCTTTACGCCACGCGCGACCTTGCCGCCGCGCTGTATCGCAAGAGTACCTACGGTTTTGACAAATGTCTCTACGTCGTCGCTTATCAGCAGAATCTCCATTTCCGACAGATTTTCAAGGTTTTGGAGCTTGCCGGCTTTGACTGGGCGAAGGACATGGTGCACGTGGCTTACGGCATGGTGTCTCTCGAAGAAGGCAGCATGAGCACGCGCAAGGGCAATGCCGTGTGGCTTGCAGACGTATTGGACAAGGCGGTGGAAAAGGCTCTCGATATAATCACCGAAAAAACGCCCGACCTTGAATACAAACGGGAAACCGCCGAGCAAATCGGCGTGGGAGCGGTCATGTTTTCCGCGCTGTGCAACGCAAGAATTAAGGACATAACTTTCAGTCTCGACCGCGTACTCAATTTCGACGGGGAGACCGCGCCCTATCTGCAATATACTTATGCCAGATGCCGCTCCATAGAACAAAAAATAAAACAGACGCGCATAGCCCCCGACCCGAACGGAATAGACAACGACGAGGCGTGGGAAGTAATAAGGCACATTGAAAAATTCGTCCGCACGGTGGAAACCGCGGCGGAAAGATACGAGCCGAGTTTGATAAGCAACTATCTTATAGATTTGGCGCAGGTATTCAATCGTTTTTATCTCGCGCACAGAGTCATCAACGAGGACAAGGGCGTGGAAAACGCCCGCCTTGCTCTCGTCAAAACAGTGGCGAATATCCTCAAAAGAGGTCTTGCCCTTTTGGGTATTGCCGCACCGGAAAAAATGTAAAAGCAAATCAAAGTGGCGACGCCCGTTCGGACGTCGCCCCTTTTCTTTTAAGGGAGATTCCACCTTCCTTCAAAAAAGCGTTTATGCCGTCATCAAGCCGTAGTCCGAGAAACCGTAATTTCTACGGGATATTCCGCTTCTATGCCCGAAGGAGCGACAATTGACGCGGAAGCGGGTTCTTTCAGAAATCTCACTATGGTAACGACCGCGCTCGTGCAAATTGCCGCCAGCAAAACCGCCATAAGCGCAAAGATGATTTTTCTTTCTGTCGATTTGGTCATATGCGCACCTCCTTTACATATTTGCGACTATATTATACCATAGTTTTCAAATATTGCAACTGTTTTGCGCATATTTTATGAAAATATTTTTATTATTTTTTCTTAATTTTCAAATCCTGCAAACAACGCCCATGTTCAGCGTCAAGCAAAGCGGATTCATTCGATTTTTTCGATGATTATCGGAGAAGACTCGGGTTTTTCGTCGCCCAGCGCAAAAGCGTCCGCCGCAAGCCCGACGGCTTTTTCAAAAAGCTTTTCGTCCGAACAGTACAGCGTGAC
>ENA-OYYI01000830-OYYI01000830.1-human-gut-metagenome-genome-assembly--contig:-NODE-830-length-10094-cov-4.993326_pt1 | contig 10094 bp, 6 predicted proteins | sample MGYA00244063_ERZ653448 | MGnify/ENA primary metagenome ERZ653448 (study PRJEB26926, sample SAMN06165192) | human gut metagenome | biome: ENVO:00009003; feature: ENVO:2100002; material: ENVO:00002003...
AAGCTCGTCGGCAGCGTCAGATGTGTATAAGAGACAGCTCGCATGGTGTACGGCGACAGCCGCCCAGCGCGACTACACGCAGGCGCTGACAGGACTCGGCCGGTTCTCGTGGGAAGGACACTGCATGTACTGCGGCCACTGCGCCCCCTGCACGGCGGGGATCGACATCGCAAGCGTGAACAAATACTACAACCTGACGCTGGCGCAGGACGAAGTGCCCGAAACCGTGCGCGAACATTACAGCCTGCTGGCGCACCACGCTTCGGAGTGCATCGCCTGCGGCCGCTGCCAGAGCAACTGTCCCTTCGGAGTCGATATCGTCGGCCGCATGCAGCTGGCGGCCGCGAAGTTCGGGTACTGATCCGCATTCCGGGGGAGGAGCGGGCGAAAAAGCGAATCCGGCGGCGATTCCGGCTTCCGAAATCGCGACAATTTCCTATCTTTGCCGATCGACACACACCGACAATGACCGAACAAATCATAGCACAAAGACTCGGAATCGCCCTCCGGCAGGTGCAGGGCACGGTACGCCTGCTGCGCGACGGCGCGACGATACCCTTTATCAGCCGCTACCGCAAGGAGGCGACCGGTTCGCTCGACGAACTGCAGGTCGGGGCCGTCAAGGAGCAGCTGGACAAACTCACCGAACTCGAAGCACGCAAACAGACCGTCCTCTCGACGATCGGGGAGCAGGGCAAACTGACCGACGAACTTCGCAAACGCATCGAAGCGTGCTGGGAAGCCGTAGAGCTGGAGGATATTTACCTGCCCTACAAACCCAAGCGGCGAACGCGGGCGACCGTAGCGCGCGAACGCGGGCTGGAGCCGCTGGCAAACAGCATCATGGCGCAAAATTCGCACGACATCGCACGGCAGGCGCAGCGTTTCGTCACGGCCGACGTACCGACTCCGGAGGAGGCGATAGCCGGGGCGTGCGACATCATCGCCGAGCGGGTGTCGGAGGACGAGCGCGCCCGCAACAGCGTACGCCGCACGGCGGCCCGCGAAGGCGCAGTTCACTCCCGGCTCGTGAAAGGCAAGGAGCAGGAAGGGGTCAAATATTCGGACTACTTCGATGCGACGTCGCCGCTGCGCACCGTTTCGTCGCACCGCTTTCTGGCCATGCGCCGCGGCATGGACGAAGGAGTCCTGAAGATCTCGGTGGAGATGGACGCCGACCGCATTACGGAAGGGCTTTGCCGCCAGTTCGTACGCCACGGCTCGGCGACGCGCGAATGGATGGAAGCTGCCGTCGCGGACTCGTTCAAACGTCTGATACGGCCCTCGATCGAGACCGAACTGCTGGCGGCGGCCAAGGAGAAGGCCGACGACGAGGCGATCCGGGTTTTCGCCGAAAACCTGCGCCAACTGCTGCTCTCGCCGCCGCTGGGACAGAAGCGCGTCGTGGCCATCGACCCGGGATTCCGCACGGGATGTAAGGTCGTGGCACTCGATTCGCAGGGCAACCTGCTGCACAACACGACCGTCTACCCCCATCCGCCGCAGAACCGGCAGGCCGAAGCGGCCGAGACGCTGAAATCGCTGGCCGCCGAGTACAAAGCCGAAGCGTTCGCCATCGGGGACGGCACGGCGGGCCGTGAAACCGAACAGCTGGTCCGCGGGCTGGGGCTGGAAGGCGTGGAGGTCTTCATGGTGAGCGAGGACGGCGCGTCGGTCTACTCGGCGTCGGCCGTGGCGCGCGAGGAGTTTTCGGAATACGACGTAACGGTGCGCGGGGCCGTGAGTATCGGACGCCGCCTGATCGACCCGCTCTCGGAACTGGTCAAGATCGACCCCAAGTCGATCGGCGTGGGCCAGTATCAGCACAGTGTCGATCAGACGAAACTCAAGGCACGGCTCCAGACGGTCGTGGAGAGCTGCGTCAACCGGGTGGGCGTCAATATCAACACCGCGTCGAAGCACATCCTGACCTACATATCGGGGCTGGGTCCCGCGCTGGCGGAGAACATCGTGGCCTACCGTGCGGCGAACGGGGACTTCAAAAGCCGCAGGGCACTGCTCAAAGTGCCGCGGCTGGGGGCCAAGGCCTTCGAGCAGGCGGCCGGGTTCCTGCGGGTCGTGGGAGGCGCGAATCCGCTGGACAACAGCGCCGTGCACCCGGAATCGTATGCCGTCGTCGAGCGGATGGCCGCCGACGCGGGCGTGACGGTCGAACGCCTGCTGGCCGACAAACAGCTGCGCAGCGGGCTGAAACCCGAACGCTACGTGAGCGGAGAGGTGGGGCTGCCGACCGTGACGGACATCCTCGAGGCGCTGGACAAACGGGGACTCGACCCGCGCGAGCAGCTGCAGGTCTTCGCGTTCGACCCCAACGTACACTCGATCGACGACCTGCGCGAAGGAATGCTCCTGCCGGGCATCGTCACCAACATCACGGCTTTCGGGGCTTTCGTCGACATCGGTGTCAAGCAGGACGGACTGGTGCACATCTCGCAGCTGGCCGACCGCTACGTGGCTTCGCCGGCCGATGTGGTGCACCTGGGACAACACGTCGAAGTGCGGGTGACGGGCGTGGATACCGTTCGCGGACGCATTGCGCTCTCGATGCGCCGCGAAGCATAAAAGACCGGATCAAGCGAGGCACTGCAACGGCCATCCTGGTCGAAAAATGGCCTTTTAAGGTCTAATATTGTCCGCCCGGCCCGTAAAACATCGCTACCTTTGGGTATTCAAACCATTAACCCATTTGTCCGATGAGAAAAAACAACCTGTTCATTACCTCGTCGTGCCTGCTGGGCGCACTGGCCTCGTGCTACGGAGCCTTCGGAAAGAACCCGCGGCCCAACGTCATCCTGATCCTCGCCGACGACATGGGAATCGGCGACATACGGGGACTTAACCCCGATTCGCAGATCGAGACCCCCCGGCTCGACGAAATGTGCAACCGCGGCATCGCGTTCACCGATGCGCACGCGTCGTCCGCACTCTCCACACCCTCGCGCTACTCGATCCTCACCGGCCGCTACAACTGGCGCTCGACGAAAAAAGGCGGCGTGCTCGGCGTCATGTCGCCCCCGATGATCGCGACGGGCCGCAACACCATCGCCGACATGTTCCGAGCCTGCGGCTACACGACGGCAGCCATCGGCAAGTGGCACCTGGGGTGGGACTGGACGTACAAGGAAGGCAAGGCGAAAACCGTCGACAACATCGACTTCACGAAGCGCGTGGCCAACGGTCCCACCGACCGGGGATTCGACTATTTCTACGGACTGACCTCGCCGTCCGGGCCTCCGCACCTCTACATGGTCAACGACATGGCGGAGAAACAGCCGAACACGAGATTCGAAGACTCCGGCGGCGGACTGTACAGAATCAAGGGCGGCATCGGCCACAGCGACTGGAGCGCCGGCGGCATGCAGCCCCACCTGGCGGACAAGATGCTCGACTACCTCGACGACAACAAAAATTCCGACAAGCCGTTCTTCCTCTACATGGCGCTGACGGCTCCCCACATTCCGCTTTTCCCGAGCAAGGAGTTCAAAGGAAAATCCAGGATCGGCGACTACGGCGACCTGGTGATGATGATAGACGACATCGTGGGCAGGGTCAACCGAAAGCTGAAGGAGATCGGCAAGTACGACGACACGATCGTCATGTTCGCCGCCGACAACGGCTGCGCCGGTTACATCAACATGGACAAAATAAACCGGAAAGGACACTATCCGTCCTATATTTACCGGGGCTACAAGTCGCACGGCTGGGAAGGCGGCCACCGCATCCCCTTCATCCTGTCGTGGGGCGACCGGTACGGACACGTGATCGACAATTCGCTCGTCTCGCTGACCGATCTGTACGCCACGTTCGCCGACATGCTCGGCTATCGGACGGCCGACGACGAGGCCGAAGACAGTTTTAGCTTCTGGCCGATACTCGACGGCTCGGGCAGCTCCGCCCGGACCGATTTGATCGCCACGTCGGGAGCCGGCTATTTCACCTACCGGACGCCGCAGTACAAACTGATATTCAACGCGGGAAACGGCTCCGGCGATGAATACAGGATCGACGGACAGCCCCCGCTGCAATTCTACGACATGGTCAGCGATCCCGAAGAGAAAGTCAACCGGATAGACGATCCGGAATACGCCGGCCGGATCCGGGAGATGGCCGCCCGGGTGAAGAAATACATCGAGGACGGCCGATCGACGCCCGGGGCAAAAGCCGCCAACGACGACGGCAATTCCTGGAAACAGATCACCGACATAATGAGCGGCCTGTACGCCGGAAACCGGTAAGGACGAAACGGCCCGGGGAACGCCGGGACCGGAGTCCTGTTCCGATCGAAAAACCTCCGCATCCCGGGATCGGGATGCGGAGGTTTTCAGTCGGCGGCAACGCGCGCGGAACGTCAGGCTTCGGGCGTTTCGGGAACAGAATCGCCCGGCGCGGCGGCGGCAGGGTCGTAAACAGCTACGCCGACCTGCGAATCGGCGCATCCGTAGTAGAGATACCACTTGGATTTGTAGTAGACCAGCCCCTCGATGAAAACCGTGCCGTCCTTGTACTGGCCGCTCTTCTCGAAAGTGTCCATGGGCCGGAAGAAAGGCACGTCGAGGCGTCCGATGAGCTTGTCCGGCGCGGCGGCGTCGAACAGCAGCTGCCCGGCGGAGTAGGTTCCGCCCGGATAACGCATGTCGCGGCGCGAATCGGTACGGTTCCGCCCGTTGTAAAGCACCAGGATCCCCTTGTCGGTCAGAACGGCCGGAGGACCGCACTCGGTCAAATCGCTGTCGAAATAGCCCTCGCGCGGGTAGACCACGCCTTTCAGCTCCCCTTTCTCATTCAGTTCGGGCGTCCAGTCGATCAGGTTGTCCGACGTGGCGATGTTGACCATCCGCTCGCCCCAGTACATCAGGTATTTGCCGTTTACCCGCGTGACGACGAGCCTGTCGCCGTCGAGCCGGGTCACGATTGAGGCGGATTTGCTCTTCAGGTCCCGGAAACGGCCGTCATAGGCCTTCTCGAAGGCGAAGCCGTGCTTCGTCCAGTTCACCAGGTCGGGCGAGGTCGCTACGCAGAGCCGCGGAATACGGCGGTTCCATGCCGTGTAGAGCATGACGTAGGTTCCGTCCTCGGTCATGGCGACGCGCGGGTCCTCGCAGCCTCCCGGCCACTCGTTCTCCTTCTGATTGTCTTCGGCCGGGAAAAGCACCGGATCGTGGCGCAGCTGCATCGTCACGCCGTCCCCGGTTTCGGCCAGGCCGATGCGCGAAGTGCGTTTGCCGATGCCCGTCGCCGAATTGTCCTCGGCGCGGAAGAGGACGCAGATTTTACCGTCCCGGACGGTGGCGGCGGGATTGAACGTGTCGCTCTCCATCCATCCGACGGAATCCCGGCGCATCGGGCAGAAAAACCGGATCTGCGGGTCGGGAGTAATGACGGGATTGGCCCCGGCGGGACGAACGAAGCCGCCGAGCGCCCATTCCGGCAGCCGGTTTTCGCCTTTTTCCGGCCCGGAGGAACAGCCTCCGCAACAGAAAATGGCGCCACCGAACGCCAGCAGCAGGATTTTGAATGATCTCTTCATAAAATTCAGGTTCATGTTTTGGTTCCACTTGAATCCGCGACAGCGGACTTTGTCGGGAACAAAAGTACATAAAATAAAAAAATTACGCCCGCACACCCTGCTTTTTTCGACGTGGAATCTTTGAACCGGCTGCGCACAGCGCAACTATTCACGAACGGATTGTTCACGGACGATGCGGTCAGCAGCCCTCATGACGGGAAGTTGTCCGGAAAATACACCTGCAAAACTCCGGGGGCCAACACCTTTCATCCAATAGAAAGCGTCTGTTTTTACGAACAAAATCAGGAACAAATCCAAACAAAAAATGGGACATATTATAATATATCCCATTTTCAAGAGGTCTGAAGCGGATTCGAACCGCTGTACAAGGTTTTGCAGACCTTTGCCTAGCCACTCGGCCATCAGACCATCATTTTTCCCGTTGCACCCTCTCTGCACCAACCTAACCCTATCAGCCTTCTTCGCCCCCTTCCAAACAACCGGAACTCAAACCACAGACGGCCACTCTCCGGCCCGGGGAACGTTCGGAACTAATTTCCAAGCGCATCGGGAGTGCAAATATACGAACAATTCTGATTTTTGCAAAACTTCTGCCCAACTTTGCATTATTTCCCGAATAAATTCCCGTTATTTCCCAAAAACCGCTACCTTTATCGTCTGCAAAAACGATTTTTCATTCGCGGCTATGACCATCGAGGATATTGCCCTTCAGATGACTCCGGGCATCGGCATAAAAGGAGCCGTGCATCTGCTGGAGCGGTTCGGCGATGCGCGGAGCATCTTTGCCGCCACGGCCGACGAACTCGCCGCCAAAGCCGGTCTGCGGCCCGATACGGCTCAGCAGATCGTCCGCCGGAAAGGATTTCCGGCCGCTGAAAGGGAACTCGCCCACTGCCGCCGCAACGGCATCGCGGCCGTCGCCTCCACCGACCCGGAATACCCGCCACTGCTGCGCGAAATTACTGATTATCCCCACGTAATATACATCAAGGGTTGTGTCGAGGCCCTCTCGGCGCGTTGTATCTCCATCGTAGGAACACGCGAGGCGACGCCTTACGGACAGACGGCCTGCAACCGGCTGGTCGGAGGACTCGCGGAACGGATTCCGGGGCTTTCGGTCGTGAGCGGCCTGGCCTTCGGAATCGACGTTGCGGCGCACCGCGCGGCACTCGAGGCAGGGGTGCAGACCGTCGCCGTGGTGGCCAACCCCCTGCCCGGGGTGACGCCCGCCCAGCATACGGACGTGGCGCGCGACATACTCGCCCACGGAGGCGCGCTGGTCACGGAACTGCATTCGCAATCGAAGCAGAACGGTAACTTCTACCTGGCGCGGAACCGCATCATCGCAGGGCTGAGCGCGGGGTGCATCGTCGTCGAGTCGCCCGACAGCGGCGGATCGCTCTTCACGGCCCACTGCGCCGACTCCTACGACCGCACGGTGATGGCCGTGCCGGGACGCATCACCGACCGGGCGTCGGCGGGCACGAACCACCTGATCCGCAACCGCAAAGCGCAGTTGGTGCTGACGGCCGACGACGTGATCCGCGAACTGATGTGGGACCTCGGGGAGAATCCCGCGACACTGCGCGCGAAGCCCCCGACACCGGAACTGACGCCCGACGAAGCGGGACTGCTCGGCTGTTTCCGCACGGACGACCCGCTTTCGGTCGAAGCGCTCGGAGAGCTGACGGGGCTGAATCCCGGCGAACTGGCGACGCTGCTCGTAGGGCTGGAACTGGCAGGCGCCGTGCGCCAGCTGCCCGGGAACCGATACATGAAGCTATGAAACTGACAGATACGCATTCACACCTTTACGACGAAGCGTTCGACCGCGACCGCGAAGAGGCTTTGACGCGCGCCGCGGCCGAAGGGGTCGGACGGCTGCTGCTCCCGGCCATCGATTCCGAAAGCCACGAACGGTTGTTCGGGCTTTGCCGCCGCCATCCGCAGCGGTGCGTGCCGATGATGGGACTGCACCCGACTTCGGTGAACGACAATCCCCGCTGGCGGGAGGAGCTGGAGCTGGTCGAAAATTACCTCCGGACGCCGCCCGAGGGAATCGCGGGGTTCTGCGCCGTGGGCGAAATCGGGCTGGACCTTTACTGGAGCCGCGATTTCCGGAAAGAGCAGACCGGGGCGTTCCGCCGTCAGATCGACCTCGCGCTGCAATACGGACTGCCGATCGCCGTGCATACGCGCGACGCCTGGCCCGAGACCGTCGACATCATGCGCGAGTACCGCGGCCGGGGTGTCAGGGGCGTTTTCCATGCCTATTCCGACGGAATCGAAACCTATCGAGAACTGAAGGAGTACGGCAATTTCGTTTTCGGGATCGGCGGCGTGGTGACCTTTAAAAAGAGCAAACTGGCGGAGACCGTGCGCGAAATGGAACTGCGGGACCTCGTGCTCGAAACCGACTGCCCCTACCTCACGCCCGCGCCTCACCGGGGCGAGCGCAACGAATCGGCCTGGGTGCGTTACGTCTGCGAAAAAGTCGCCCAGATCAAGGGACTGACCCCGGAAGAGGTCGCGGAGGCGACGACGGCCAATGCCGAACGGATGTTCGGACTGGCGCAAGACACGGTTCCCGCGCGGAGCGACGCCCGCTCCCGGCCCGATAAATCACGACACGATACGACTCTATGAAAAAAATAAAAATCACGGTGATCCGCAAGGCCTGCTACAAGGACTTGACAGAACAGTACGAAAATCCCATCGAACATGCGTGCGACATGCGCGAAGGGCAGGTTTTCATCGCCGACGGCTGGCAGAAACCCGAAGGGCTGTGCGACAGCGCCTGGCAGACGCTTTCGCCCTTCGTCATGACGCTGGCGCACGGCGGCACGAACATCTACGACGGCTGGATGAAAAATCCCGCCTCGGCGATGATCTCCTGCAACGACGGATTCCGCCCCGTGAGTTTCCTGGTCGAAACATTAGAAAAATAAAAACGCTATGCGATCCTCCATTCTGATCATCTACACGGGCGGAACCATCGGCATGAAGACCGACGACGCCACCGGGGCGCTGGTCCCCTTCGATTTCAGCGGCATTTACGACGAGTTCCCCTCGCTGAAACGCCTCAACGTCGACATCGACGTGCACACGGTGTCGCCCGTGATCGACTCCTCGAACGTGGAGCCGGCGAACTGGGTGGCCCTCGCCCGTCTGATCCGCGACAACTACGCCCGCTACGACGGGTTCGTCGTGCTGCACGGAACCGACACCATGTCCTATACGGCATCGGCCTTGAGCTTCATGCTTGAAAATCTCGCCAAACCCGTGGTCTTCACCGGAAGCCAGATTCCGATCGGCGTACTGCGCACCGACGGGCGAGAGAACCTCATCACGGCCATCGAGATCGCCGGGGCGCGCATCGGCGGCCGCCCCGAGGTTCCCGAGGTGTCGCTCTATTTCCAGAACCGGCTTTTCCGCGCAAACCGCACCACCAAACGCAGCGCCGAAGCCTTGAGCGCCTTCCGCTCCTACAACTACCCGCCGCTGGCCGAAGTCGGGGTCAACATCGCCTACAACCTCCCGGCGATCCTGCAACCCGAAGAGTCGCCGGCGGAACTGCGCATCGCCACAAAACTCTCCGGAGGCATCGAGCTGATCAAGCTCTTCCCGGGAATGGGCGAGGAGATCCTCCGGGCCATGTTCTCGGCCCCGGGACTGCGGGCCGTGGTGCTCGAAACCTTCGGCGCGGGCAACGCCCCCACCTCCGAATGGTTCATCCGCGTCATCGGGGAGGCCGTCGCACGCGGAATCATCATCCTCAACATCACGCAGTGCGGCGGGGGCCGCGTCTCGATGGAGTTGTACGAAACGGGGCTCAAACTGCAAAAAACCGGCGTCCTGTGCGGCTACGACATGACCACCGAAGCCGCCGTGACCAAACTGATGTACGTGCTCGGGCTGGGACTTCCGGACAACGAGGCACGCATGCTCCTGCGCAAGCCCCTGCGCGGAGAATTTACGGCATAAGCCATTGCACGGAACGATTTTTTTTTCTATATTTCGCACTGCTAACGTACCCTTCCCGCAGGGACCATTGGGCGGAGACGGGCACAGCGAACAGGCAAAAATATTGATTTACAGCTATTTGATCGGGTCCGGGGTGAATTATCCGGGATTCGGCTCTACGCGCAGGAATAACCTTCCGCAACGGCCCCGGAGCACAAAAGGACGCCCCAAACGCTGCGAAAGACAAAAAAAATAATTATTTTTAGTGAAAAAATAACCCGGCGGAAACGCCCGAAAAGAAAAAAGAACCCGACCGACCGGAAAACGAAGAAACCAAAACACAACAATAAAAAATCAACTAATCAAAATTTAATTTATCCAACACAACTATGAAAAAACTTTTTTTGATTCCGTCGGCTGCCCTGTCCGTACTGGGTACCGTTAGTGCGTTCGCACAGGATGCCGCTGCCGCAACCGAAACGGTTGTCGCTGAAACCCAGATCGCCGGCGACAGCCTGCACCACGTCATGATGCAGAAGTTCCTCGAAGGCGGTTGGGAGTGGATGCTTCCGGTGCTCCTCTG
>ENA-OYYI01000835-OYYI01000835.1-human-gut-metagenome-genome-assembly--contig:-NODE-835-length-10059-cov-4.160736_pt1 | contig 10059 bp, 6 predicted proteins | sample MGYA00244063_ERZ653448 | MGnify/ENA primary metagenome ERZ653448 (study PRJEB26926, sample SAMN06165192) | human gut metagenome | biome: ENVO:00009003; feature: ENVO:2100002; material: ENVO:00002003...
AACTCCAATAACAAGTAAAATCTTGCACAATGCTATGCCACTAACCTTTTTTCATTAAACCAACGTACAGGGATCTTTCTGCTTAACAAAACATTGCGACAGTAGTACGGCAAACGGGGTATCATATACTCTGGCTTTCTGTGGGCATCCCTTTACACAGGCACAACATTTAATGCAGCGTTCGGCATCCGTATTCAACTCGTCACCTTTGGCTATGGCGCTTACAGGACACATTTTCGCACACGCACCGCAGTGAGTACACAAAGATTCATCTTCCACCCAAGGAGTACGGGGAAGGGGAACTCCACTTTTACGCAAGGCAATCACTTTCCGCAAAAAGCGAAACAATGGAAAAAAAGGCTGACGCGGACGCCGGATTTTACGGACATCGACCGCATATAATTTTTCCGGTTCGGTAGCAGATGCTATTTTATCTGAAATCTGCTTTCCAAAATCGGCTGCCACAGCAAGGTCACGTTCGTCAGGACGTCCGGCAGCTACGGGATATTTTTCTGTACTATAAGAGTGTTCTCCTATGAAAGTAGCACCGGCAATCACTTTAAACCCCTGTTGAATAGCCCAATAATCAAGTTCCATCAACGATTTTTCGTAAGCACGGTTACCGTATACCACCACGATAACCGCCGGAGTATTACTTCCGCGCACACTTGCCAGACGATCCATGGCCAAAGGGGCTACACGACCTCCATATACCGGCACGACAATAATAGCTAATGCAGATTCGGCAATCACTAAATCCTGAGTTGCCTGTTGTGTTAAATTCGTGTTTATCACATTTGTTATTCCGGTTCCACGAACAATTGCCTCTCCAACTTGTTTAGAGGTGTGGGTAGGCGAGAAATAAATCAAATGGACTTCGTTTGCTGTCATAATAGTTACTTTTTATGCAACAAAGGTACACTTTTATGAAGAAAAAAAGAGTAAACGAAGACAAAAACCAAAATTATTTATTATCTTTGCGGCGTTGAAACATTCCGAACCCCTCCAACGGGAGACAAATTCGGATTTCCGATTCAGCCAAACATCCCTAATTCATCATTTAAAGATTATTGCGTTTGTTAAGTTTCCGACCTCTGCGTCGCAGCTTCAGCCGTACGTATTTCAACGAATAAAATTAAAATATTTAAATAACTCACTATACTGTATGTATAACATCATTCAATTGAACGACAAGAATTTGTCGGAACTACAAGCTATTGCCCAGGAATTGGGTATCAAAAAAACAGACTCACTTAAGAAAGAAGAACTTGTCTACAAAATCCTCGACGAACAAGCCATAGCCGGAGCTACTAAAAAGGTAGCTGCCGACAAACTGAAAGAGGAACGCAAAGAAGATAAGAAAAAACGCTCTCGGGTGACAGTAAAGAAGGAAAACGCCGACAAGGTTTTCTCTTCTACCAAGAATGGAGAACTAACCAAAACAGATGCCAAAACACCTGCAGCCAAAACACAGCCACAACCTAAAACAACAGAACCGACCCCAGAAACAGCTAAAGAGGCAAATGCCGAAACAAACGCCACTCCGGCCGAATCTGTCAAAGTGACACCTTATGCCACTCCGAAAAAGAAACCGGGACGTCCCCGTAAAAATCAGGTAGAAACAGAAGCTAAACCCGCAGAAGAAACTACCGAAAAACCGGAAACAGTACCATCGGCACAAGAAGAAAAGCCCGCTGCCCAACCGGAAACAGAAAAACGTCCCATCAGCAAACCGATTCTCAAACCCAAACCGGCCGTTGTAGACGAAGAAAGCTCGATCCTCTCGGATATAGATGCAGACGATGATTTTATCCCCATCGAAGACCTGCCTTCGGAAAAAGTAGAATTGCCAACCGAACTGTTCGGCAAATTTGAATCGACCAAAGCCGAAGCAGCAACAGCCCCCGAACCTGTGGCACAACCCCAACGCCCGCGTGTGATTCGCCCACGAGACAACAATAACAACAACAATTACAACAACAATAATAATAACCAACGCAACAATAACCAGCGTCAGCCTGTACAACAGCGTCCCATGCCGCAACAAAATGCCGCCGAAGCCGCACCCGTTCAGGAACGCCGCGTGATTGAACGTGAGAAACCTTATGAATTTGATGATATCCTCACCGGAACCGGTGTATTGGAAATCATGCAGGATGGTTACGGATTCCTCCGTTCGTCAGATTATAACTACCTCTCTTCACCGGACGATATCTACGTTTCGCAATCCCAGATCAAACTATTCGGTCTGAAGACCGGTGACGTAGTAGAAGGTGTAATCCGTCCGCCCAAAGAAGGCGAAAAATACTTCCCGCTGGTAAAGGTTTCTAAAATCAACGGACGTGATGCCGCTTTCGTACGTGACCGTGTACCGTTCGACCATCTCACTCCGCTGTTCCCGGACGAAAAGTTCAAGCTTTGCAAGGGAGGCTACTCCGACTCGATGTCGGCACGTGTAGTCGACCTCTTTTCACCAATCGGTAAAGGACAGCGTGCCTTGATCGTGGCTCAGCCCAAGACCGGTAAAACCATCCTGATGAAAGAAATCGCCAATGCCATCGCTGCCAACCATCCGGAAGTATATATGATCATGTTGTTGATTGACGAACGTCCGGAAGAAGTAACCGACATGGCCCGCAGTGTCAATGCGGAAGTGATTGCTTCTACATTCGACGAACCTGCCGAACGCCATGTGAAAATTGCCGGCATCGTACTCGAAAAAGCTAAAAGATTGGTAGAGTGCGGACACGATGTAGTGATCTTCCTCGACTCTATCACCCGTCTGGCGCGCGCATACAATACTGTATCTCCGGCATCAGGAAAGGTACTCTCGGGTGGTGTGGATGCCAATGCACTACACAAACCGAAACGTTTCTTCGGAGCAGCCCGTAACATAGAGAACGGAGGTTCGCTCACCATTATCGCTACTGCCCTGATCGACACCGGTTCGAAGATGGACGAAGTAATCTTTGAAGAGTTCAAGGGTACAGGTAACATGGAGTTGCAGCTCGACCGCAACCTAAGTAACAAACGTATCTTCCCTGCTGTCAACATTGTGGCATCGAGCACCCGCCGCGACGACTTGCTGCTCGACAAACAGACACTGGACCGCATGTGGATTCTACGCAAGTATCTGTCGGATATGAATCCTATCGAAGCAATGGATTTCGTAAAAGACAGATTGGAAAAAACCAAAGACAACGACGAGTTCCTGATGAGCATGAACAGCTAAAGAGTTCCTTTTGTGAACAAAATATAGTAAAAAGAGTGAGATTCTGTTTGATTCTCACTCTTTTTATTTAGCTTTGCACTACATGCATCATAAACAAGCATAAAACAAACATCGGGAAAACAACATTTACTGTGGGAAGGTCTTTCAATATAGCGCTTATAGTAATAGCAGTAACCTTATACTCTGTCACTACATATGCTGCCGATAACAAAGCAACAAGGCACGTGTCAGCGCTGCTGAACCTGATCGACAACAGCCTCAACTATAGCAAAGAAGCTCCCAACGACAGTATTATCCAATGGGGCAACGAATTGGCTCCTCTCCTGAAAAAGCAGAAAGAATATAAAACTCTATTTCAGTTGAAACAACTGATTGTGACAGCTTATGCCTCACGAGGAGACATGAACATGGCCATCGACCATGCCCGCCGGATGTATAAGGAAGCCAAAGAATTGAACTCCCCCATCGGTATAGCTCTTTCCAGCCGTGCCATTGGGGATGCCTACTTGAATGCCAACATGCAGCAACCCGCCATCGAATCTTATAAAGAAGCTCTGGAATTGCTTGACAAAATACCGGGTAGCGAAATCCTCGAACAAGAGATTATTCCGAAATTCATCCTGACCCTGATTCAGGCCTCCCACATGGACGAGGTACGCATCTATCTGCAAAAGTTTGAAAACCTGTATGCCGATAACCCTAATCCTACATTCCACTTTTTCATATGTGCGTGCAATGCCTACTATAACATCGAGTCCGGTGATCCCGAAAAGGGAAAAGCCGAACTGGACAAAGCCAGGAAAATCCACGAACAACTGAATTATCTCTACCTGCGTAGTATCTACAACTATATATTGGCCCAGTACTATCAAGCTGTCGGGAAGTATGAACTGGCCCTGCAACAATACGAATGCCTGACAAAGGTCCCTAAAGCACCTGCCCCCAACAAACACATCGGTTTGCAGCTTGAGTGTGCCCAACTGCTGACTCAAATGGGACGAACGGAAGAAGCCTATCGTATCTATCAAAAGGCTAACCGGCAAAAAGACTCTTTGAACGCTCTGAGCTATGCCCGGCAAATCAATGACCTACGGGGAATGTACCAGATAGACCGGATGGAAATCCGGAACCAAATTCAACGAAACCAAATCATCTTGTGGATCATCATAGTTTCCATCTTTATATTGATGCTTGTTTTGCTGTTGATTGTCCGCATCCGGCAGGAGTCCAACCGACTTCTCCGCTCCAAAGAAGAATTGGAAATAGCCCGTAAGTATGCCGAGAACTCGATACGTACCAAAAGTCTGTTCCTGTCGAACATGAGTCACGAAATACGGACACCACTGAATGCACTTTCCGGATTCTCATCCATCCTGACCGACGAATCCATCGACAATGACACACGGTATCAATGCAATGACATCATCCAGCAAAACTCCGAACTGCTGCTAAAGCTGATCAATGATGTAATAGACCTGTCAAATCTCGATCCCGGCAAGCTGACTTTCAATTTTAAAGAATGTGACGCCGTCAATATATGCCGTAACGTAATCAACACCGTAGAGAAGGTGAAGCAGACACAAGCCGGAGTCAGTTTTGTCACTTCACTGGATAGACTGACTTTGCGTACAGACGAGGCACGCCTGCAACAGGTATTGATCAACCTGCTGATCAATGCCACCAAGTTCACTACTGAAGGAAGCATCACCCTGACATTAGAAAAAGAATCAGAAACCATAGCTCTGTTCACTGTGACAGATACCGGATGTGGTATCCTCCGTGAAAAACAGGACCAGATATTCAATCGTTTTGAGAAACTGAACGAAGGTGCACAGGGAACAGGTCTGGGACTCTCGATTTGTCGACTTATCATCGAACAAATCGGAGGGAGAATATGGATTGACCCGGACTACACCGAAGGTGCGCGATTCCGGTTTACACACCCCGTCCGGCCCGCAAAGGGAAAGGAGGCAGAAAGATGAAGCGACTGATACTTATCATCATAGTATGTTGCCGGGCCTTAGGATGGTGTCATGCAAATACACAAACGGAAACGGACAGCCTGTATCGGGTGACACAGTCACTTCCGCATGACTCGACCCGTCTGGAAATGTTCAAGAGACTGGCACAAATAGAGCAGCTGACTCCCAAGTGTATCACCTTCTCGGGTCTGTTGCGCGAGGAAGCCACCTTGCAGAAGAATGACAGATACAACGCCATAGCCGCCTATCTGCACACAGTGTACTACTATAACCAAAACAACCGGGACAGCGTAAAAAAATGGCTTGACACAATGGAGCCTTATGCCCGCAAATCGCAAACCTGGGATCTCTATTTTGATGCGCTCCGCTTTCAGATAGACCTCTGCACCTACGAAGAGCAGTATGAACTTGCCATCAACGAAGCGAACCAGATGTACGAAAGAGCCCAAAAAGTGAACTGTGCCCGCGGACTGATCGGAGCAAAACAATGCCTGGGCAACGCCTATATCAGTACAGAGCGATGGGACGAAGGAATGAAAGCATTGGAAGCTGCCTATCAGCTCTCTTCACAAACAGATAATGCGGTAGTACGAATCTCGATTCTCTGTCAACTGATTTCCATAACCAAGGATCAGAAAAACAACCAATTACTCTCCGAATACCTTGCGAAGCTAAAAGAAACACTGCATCACCATACCTCCACGAACCCGATGCTCAAAAAGGCATTTTATGATGTTTACCTGTTCTGCGAAGTATATTACACCTATTATTATCTATATGCAGGCCAGCCGGAACAAGCACATAAAAATCTGGTTAACGCAGGCAAATTTCTCAATGGCAACACCTTCTTTCTCTACAGGGTGCTCTATTACGATGCCTATGCAGCATACTTCCGGGCTTGCAAAGCGTATGACCGGGCACTTGCCAAGATAGACTCCACCATCATGCTGCTGCAAGAGGACTTCAACAGCAATTACATCCACCAAAAATTGACAAAAGCCGACATCCTGGCAGAAGCCGGACGAAGTGCGGAAGCCATTCCCCTGTACATCGAAACGCTCCATCTTAAAGACTCTATCGAAACGACCGTTCTCGACAAACAGATGCAACAGATAAAAGCTAAATACAACATCGACAAAGTGGCATTGGAAGAGGAACAGCTGAAAAGCTACATCCAACTCGGCACCTTAATAGTGGTGGTCATTATCCTGATAATTCTGGTTGCTTTCATGCTCCGCATTTCACACGTACGCAAGGCTTTGGAACGATCGGAAAAAGAAACACGGGAAACAACCCGTATGGCGGAAGAAGCCAACGAAATGAAAAATCGCTTTTTGTCGAACATAAGCTATCACATCCGCATCCCGCTGAACGGTGTAGTGGGTTTCTCGCAATTGATAGCCTCCGAACCCAACATGCCCGATGAGCTCCGTAAAGAATACTCTTCCATCATTCAGAAGAACTCCGAAGAATTGATGCGCCTGGTTAATGATGTACTCGATTTATCACGGCTCGAAGCCGGTATGATGAAGTTCAACATTCAGGAGTACGGACTGGCGGAACTCTGCAATGAAGCTACCTATATGGCACGCATGCATAGTGAAGGGTGTACCGTCATCCGGTTGGAAAACGAAATTGAAACAGACCTGAACATCCGGGTAGACACCGTCCGTTTCACACAGGCGTTGCTAAGTGCACTGACGTATCCGCAGAAGTACAAAGAAAAACGGGAAATCGACTTTAAGGTGACACTCGACACGGAGAAGCACTTCATCAACTTCCGCATCACCAACTCTCCGCTGGCTGACGAAAGATTTACTTCGCAAGAGGTATGCATCCGTCACGAAATCAACCGCCTGCTATTTGAGTATTTCGGAGGAAGCTACAAAGTACAGACAAATCCGGACGGAAAGCCGGCCATCCTCTTCACGTTTCCCTCAGGAAGAAATTGACTTCTTCCCCTATCCGCTCGTCTACTTCTACAGAAAGTTGTATCTTTGCAACCTGCAAACTTAAACCCTTCTTTATGTATACCAACAAACAGATCTGGAGTGTCAGTTACCCGATTCTCCTGAGCTTGCTTGCGCAAAATGTCATCAACGTCACCGACACTGCCTTTCTGGGACGTGTCAGTGAGATAGCCCTCGGTGCTTCTGCCATGGGTGGGCTTTTCTATATTTGTATTTTCACCATTGCCTTCGGATTCAGCACCGGTTCCCAGATCGTCATTGCCCGCCGCAACGGTGAAGCACGTTACGGCGATGTAGGTCCGGTCATGATTCAGGGAGTCTTGTTCCTGTTGGTCATGGCTCTCCTGCTCTTCGGATTCACCAAAGCGTTCGGCGGAAACATCATGCGCCTGCTGGTCTCTTCCGAAAGCATTTATGATGCCACGATGGAGTTTCTCGACTGGCGCATCTTCGGGTTCTTCTTCTCATTTGTCAACGTGATGTTCCGGGCACTCTACATCGGAATCACCCGCACCAAGGTGCTCACCATCAATGCAGTGGTTATGGCGCTGACCAATGTGGTACTGGACTATGCCCTGATATTCGGACACTTCGGGCTTCCGGAAATGGGCATCAAAGGAGCAGCCATTGCTTCCGTAATCGCCGAAGCGGCTTCTCTGCTCTTTTTCCTGATTTATACGTACATCACCGTCAACCTGAAAAAGTATGGTCTCAACCGCTTGCGGTCGTTCGACCCGGTTTTGTTGATGCGCATTCTCAGTATATCGTGCTTCACCATGCTTCAGTATTTCCTGTCGATGGCCACCTGGTTTGTTTTCTTTGTGGCAGTGGAGAGGTTGGGACAGCGCGAACTCGCTATTGCCAACATCGTGAGAAGCATCTACATCGTTATGCTGATTCCGGTAAATGCACTGGCCACCACGACCAACAGCCTGGTGAGCAACGCCATCGGCGCGGGAGGCATCAACTACGTGATGCCGTTGATAAACAAAATCGGGCGCTTCTCTTTCCTGATCATGCTGGGACTGGTCATCATAACCGCCCTGTTCCCACAAGCATTGCTCTCGGTATACACCAACGAAACGGCATTGATCAATGAATCGGTATCATCGGTATATGTCATCTGCGTGGCCATGCTGATTGCCTCTGTTGCTAACGTCGTCTTCAACGGAATATCGGGTACAGGCAATACTCAAGCAGCCCTGATGCTCGAAGCCATCACGATTGCAATCTACGGATCGTACATCATTTTCATCGGAATGTGGGTGAAAGCTCCCATCGAATGGTGCTTTACGATTGAGATTCTGTACTATACACTGTTGCTCGCCACAAGCTATATTTATTTCAAAAAAGCAAAATGGCAGAACAAAAAGATATAAAGTACGAGAGATTTTTGTACATTTGCGGCTGATTTCACCGCAGATTGCACAGATTAGCACAGATATTCTCTATGTCAGATATAAAATCCGTGTCGATCCGTACAATTTGCGGCGGGCTTTACACATCATTAGTAATTCATAATTCAAAGATATGTTCGACAATTTAAGCGAAAGACTCGAAAGGTCGTTTAAGATTCTGAAAGGTGAAGGCAAAATCACCGAGATCAACGTAGCAGAAACCCTGAAAGACGTGCGCAAGGCACTGCTCGATGCCGACGTTAACTATAAAGTAGCCAAAGGATTCACTGATACGGTGAAGGAAAAGGCACTGGGACAGAACGTGCTCACAGCCGTAAAACCGAGCCAGTTGATGGTGAAGATTGTGCACGACGAACTAACCCAGTTGATGGGTGGCGAGACGGTAGAAATCAACCTCGAATCCCGTCCGGCAGTAATCTTGATGTCAGGTCTGCAAGGTTCGGGTAAGACTACTTTCTCCGGTAAGTTGGCACGCATGCTGAAAACGAAGAAGAATCGCAAACCATTATTGGTAGCCTGTGACGTTTACCGTCCGGCAGCTATCGAACAGTTGCGTGTACTGGCAGAACAAATTGAAGTGCCGATGTACTCAGAACTGGACAGCAAAAATCCGGTAGAGATTGCACAACACGCCATTCAGGAAGCCAAAGCCAAAGGATATGACCTCGTTATCGTCGATACAGCCGGACGTCTGGCAGTAGACGAACAGATGATGAACGAGATCACCGCTATCAAAGAAGCGATCAATCCGGACGAAATTCTGTTCGTGGTAGACTCCATGACAGGACAGGATGCCGTCAATACAGCCAAAGAATTTAACGAACGTCTGGACTTCAACGGTGTGGTACTGACCAAATTGGATGGTGACACCCGTGGTGGTGCGGCTCTTTCTATCCGTTCGGTAGTCAACAAACCGATTAAGTTTGTGGGTACAGGTGAAAAGCTGGATGCTATCGACCAGTTCCACCCGGCACGTATGGCAGACCGTATCCTCGGTATGGGTGACATCGTTTCGCTGGTAGAACGTGCTCAGGAACAGTATGACGAAGAAGAAGCCAAACGTCTGCAAAAGAAGATTGCCAAGAATCAGTTCGACTTCAACGACTTCCTCAGCCAGATTGCCCAGATCAAGAAGATGGGTAACATCAAGGACCTCGCCTCGATGATACCCGGAGTAGGGAAAGCCATCAAGGATATTGATATCGACAACAATGCTTTCAAGGGAATCGAGGCGATTATCCAGTCGATGACCCCCTATGAGCGCCATAACCCCGACGTGATCAAAGGGACGCGTCGGCAGCGTATAGCCAAGGGTTCAGGCACATCGCTCCAGGAGGTGAACAAGCTTCTGAAACAGTTCGAAGACACGCGCAAGGTTATGAAGATGGCCACATCGATGAAGAATCCGATGAAGATGATGAGCCGTATGAAACAGCCCGGCGGGCGCCGCTTCTGAC
>ENA-OYYI01000838-OYYI01000838.1-human-gut-metagenome-genome-assembly--contig:-NODE-838-length-10045-cov-5.425125_pt1 | contig 10045 bp, 10 predicted proteins | sample MGYA00244063_ERZ653448 | MGnify/ENA primary metagenome ERZ653448 (study PRJEB26926, sample SAMN06165192) | human gut metagenome | biome: ENVO:00009003; feature: ENVO:2100002; material: ENVO:00002003...
GACGTGTACACCGGCGACCAGCTGGGTGAGGGATTGAAGTCCCTCGCATACGCCGTCACGTTCCGCGCTGAGGACAAGACGCTGACCTCCGAGGACAGCGAAGCCATTCGCAAGCGCATCGTGGATGCGGCCGCGAAGCTGGGCGCGCAACTGCGTGCCTGACACGTCAAGTCCATCGAAGTAACCAAAAAGATAAAGAGGACGACATGAACGAACCGGAGCAGAACCAGCCGATCAACCCCGACGAAGGGCAGGAGGCGGCCGGGGCTGCTCCGGTTTCGTCGTCTTCGCCGTCGGACCAGTCGGCACAGCCGGAATTCGGACAGTACAACCAGCCTGAATATGGCGCGATGTCCAACCAGTATCCGGCGAACTACAATCCATACATGTATGGGGCTCCCGACCAGCCCAAGCCGGCGGACGATGCACAACAAACGGCGCAGCAGCCGCAGACGAATCCGTATATGCAGAACGGGTATCCGGCGAATCCATATGATGCATCGGGACGGCAGCAATCAGGCCAGCCCAATGGCTATCAGTATGGACCAAATCAATACGGGCCAAACCAGTATGGGCCGAATCCATACCAACAGCCCGGCATATATCCCATCAACCCGAATGATCCCAGCCAGAACCCCCTGTACGGCCATTGGGATAGCTATGCGATCATCTCGTTCGTGTTCGCACTATTCCTGCCGGTACCGGTCATCCCTGCGGTGATGGGCGCCATCGCCATGTGGCGTACCAAAAAACTGCATATGAAAGGCTACGCGCTTGGCGTGGCAGCGCTGATTATCAACGTGCTGTACACCATTGCGGTGATTTGGATGACGGTTCACGGCATTTCCACAGCCGATTTGTATAACCAGATGATGCAGTACATGTTCGGTGGCAGTGGACAAAGTGGTGATTCCAGCTCGATTTCCGCCTGAAACCAATCTTTTTATGTTCGTCTGAACGGTCCCGTTATGGGCGGTGACCACTATCCGACACGATTGAACTGCATAATTATGCAATGTAGTGCATAAAGTGTATGCTGAATGTGTTTCAACGAGTCAAGGAAAAGAGACGTGACATGGCCAAATACACGGTAGCCGTGGCCGGCGCGACTGGATACGCGGGTGGTGAGGCGCTGCGCATACTCGCGGCACACCCGAATTTCGAAGTGACCTGCGTCGCCGGACATTCTTCGGTGGGGGACAAGCTTGGCAAGCATATGCCGCACATTCCGCAGTTGGCGGACCTCGTGGTCGAGGACACCACGCCGGAAGTGCTCAACGGCCATGACGTGATCATCCTGGCATTGCCTCATGGCGCTTCCGGAGCATTGGCCTCCCAGCTTGACCCGAATGCCGTGGTGGTGGATTTGGGCGCAGACCACCGTCTTGAGGAAAAGAGCGCGTGGGACGCGTTCTACGGCGGTGACTTCTACCAGCATTGGACCTACGGCATGCCGGAACTCATCACCGGCGTCGCGGCTGACGGCTCCTACAGCCGTCAGCGTGAAGCGCTTCCCGGCACCAAGCGCATTGCGGGACCGGGCTGCAACGTCACTGCGACCACGCTGGCTTTGCAGCCGGGCATTACGCAGGGTCTTGTCGAACCGAAAGACATCGTGGCTGATTTGGTGGTCGGTTATTCCGGCGCCGGCAAGAACCTCAAGCGCACCAATCTGCTTGCGGCTGAGGCGTTCGGCTCCGCACTGCCGTATTCGGTAGGCGGTACGCACCGCCACATTCCGGAGATCCTGCAGAACTTCGCGCACGCGGCCGGCAAGAGTGCTGCGGAGGCAGACGATTACACCCTCGCCTTCACGCCGATTCTCGCGCCGATGGCGCGCGGCATTCTCGCCACCGTTTCCGCCAAACTCACCGACAAAGCGCTTGGCATGACGGATGCCGAGATCCGCCAGGTCTGGCTGGATGCATACGAAGGCCAGGATTTCATGGTGGTGCTGCCTGAAGGCGTAATGCCGGCCACCGCCAACATCATCGGTTCTAACGCGGCCCACATTCAAGTGGTCGTCGACCATCATGCCGGCCGCCTGCTGGCATTCGCGGCCATCGACAACCTCAACCGAGGCACCGCCGGGCAGGCCGTGCAATCGCTGAATGTGGCATTGGGACTTCCTGAGGATGCAGGATTGACGAAGATTGGAGTGGCACCGTGAGCGTAACGTTCGCACAAGGTTTTTCCGCAGCTGGCGTGGCAGCTGGCATTTCCGCGGTCGAAGGCAAGAAGGATCTGGCTCTCGTGGTCAACAATGGACCGCTTGACGCCGCTGCCGGCGTGTTCACCTCGAACCGTTTCTGCGCGGCTCCTGTGCAGTGGTCGAGGAACATCGTATCCGACGGCCATGTGAAGGCCGTGATTCTGAACTCCGGCGGCGCCAACGCATGCACCGGCAAGCCAGGATACGAGCAGTCCAAGGCCACCGCTGAAAAGGTCGCCGGCCTCATCGGCGCCAAAGCCGAAGACGTGGCCGTATGTTCCACTGGTCTCATCGGCGAATTGCTGCCGCTCGACAACGTGCTGTCCGGCGCGGACAAGGCATTTGAAACCCTTGCCGATACCGCCGAAGCCGGAGCCGATGCGTCGCACGCCATCATGACCACCGACACCAAGCCGAAAACCGTCGAGCTGGAAGGTTCCAACGGCTTCCGTATCGGTGGCATGGTCAAGGGTTCCGGCATGATCGCCCCGCAGCTGGCCACCATGCTGTGCGTCATCACCACCGATGCCGTCGTGACCGCCGGACAGCTTCAAGCCGCCTTGAACGCCGGAGTCGAAATGTCGTTCAACCGCATCGACGTGGACGGCTGCATGTCCACCAACGACACCGTGTTGCTGCTGGCTTCCGGCGCGTCCGGCATCGAACCGGACCCGGACGAGTTCAACGAGCTTGTGGCCAAGGCCACCGCCTCGCTCGCCCGCCAGATCATCGGCGACGGCGAAGGCGCAAGCCATGACATCCGTGTCAAAGTTACCGGCGCGACCACCGAAGAAGCCGCTCTGGCATGCGGCCGCGCGGTCGCAGCGTCCAATCTGCTCAAATGCGCCATCTCCGGCAACGATCCGAACTGGGGCCGCATCGTCAGCTCCCTCGGCACCGTGCCGCCCGACGTCGCACCATACGATTCCGAAAAGGTCACGGTGGACGTCAACGGCGTACGCATCTGCGAAAACGGCGGAGCCGGACGCGACCGCTCCGAAGTGGACATGACCCCACGCGAGGTGCACATCGACATCGACCTGAACGCCGGAGAAGCGGAAGCGACCGTCTGGACCGACGATCTGACCCACGAATACGTACACATCAACGCTGACTACGAAAGCTGATCGAATAGGAATGGCCAAAGAACTCAAAGGACCTGGATTCCACTTCGACGTGCACACCGACCTGCGCGCCGACCAGAAGGCGGAAGTGCTTATCGAAGCGCTGCCGTGGCTGGAGGAATTCGCCGGACAACGCATCGTCATCAAATATGGCGGCAATGCGATGATCGACGATCATCTGAAAGCCTGCTTCGCCGAAGACATGGTGTTCCTGCGTCAGGTGGGACTGCACCCGGTCGTGGTGCACGGTGGCGGTCCGCAGATCTCCCAAATGCTTAAGGCCCTGGGTATCAAGTCCGAATTCAAGGGCGGATTGCGTGTCACCACTCCGGAAGCCATGGATGTGGTCCGCATGGTGCTGACCGGCAAGGTGTCCCGTGAACTCGTTGGCCTGATCAACGCGCACGGTCCATTCGCGGTCGGCCTGTCCGGCGAGGACGGCGCCCTGTTCTCGGCCATGCAGCGCAAACCGGTCATTGACGGCAAACCCACCGATATCGGCTTGGTCGGCGACGTGGTGAGCGTCGACGCGTCCGCCGTGGAGGATCTAATCAACGCCGGACGTATTCCGGTGGTCTCCTCCGTGGCGCCGAATGAAGACGATGCCACCGAAGTGCTCAACGTGAACGCCGACTCCGCCGCGGCCGCCCTTGCCGCGGCCCTTGGAGCCAGCAAGCTGGTCGTGTTGACCGACGTCGACGGTCTGTATGCCGATTGGCCGGACCGTGACTCCCTGATTGGCCGCATCGGCGTGGAGAATCTGCGCGATATGCTCCCCGACCTGGAAAGCGGCATGCGTCCGAAGATGGAAGCCTGCGTGCGCGCCATCGACGGAGGCGTTCCGCGGGCCCATATCATCGACGGTCGCAAACCGCATTCCATCCTGAACGAGATCTTCACCACCGACGGCATCGGCACCATGGTCGTGTCCGAGGACGGTATTGAAATGAGGAGTTCCTATGGCAACTGAACAACTGGAAACACTCGGCACTGAAGATGCCAAGTGGCTGGGAGAGTACTCCCAGGTGCATATGAACGTGTTTGGCACGCCCCTGCGCGTGATGGACCACGGTGAGGGCGCCCACATCTGGGATGTCGACGGCAATGAATATCTCGATTTCCTTGCAGGCATCGCCGTCAACGCACTCGGATACGCCCATCCGAAGTGGGTGAAGGCCGTCAGCGAACAGGCCGCCAAGGCCGCGCATGTGAGCAACTACTTCGCCACCGAACCGCAGATCAAGCTCGCCGCCAAACTCGTCAAGCTCGCGGGCGCTCCGGAAGGTTCCCGCGTCTACTTCGGCAATTCCGGCGCGGAAGGTAACGAGGCGGCGCTGAAGCTCGCCAAGCTCTACGGGCGCACCCTGCCGGGCGCGTCGCCTGAGATCGGCGGCAAACCGGCACGCATCATCTCTATGACCCACGGCTTCCACGGCCGCACCATGGGCGCGCTGTCCGCAACGTGGAAGCCCGCCATCCGTGAGAAATTCGAGCCGCTGGTACCGAACATCGAATTCGTCGAAGCCGGCAACGTCGAAGCCTTGCACGACGCTTTCGCCGAAACCGGCCAAGGCAAGTACGGCAAAGGGCCGGTCGCGGCCGTCATCATGGAGCTTATCCAGGGCGAGGCCGGTGTGATGCCGCTCGGAGCGGACTATGTGAAGGCCGCCCGCAAACTATGCGACGAACATAAGGCACTCCTCATCATCGACGAAGTGCAGACCGGCATCGGACGCACCGGAGCATGGTTCGCCTTCCAGCGTGAGGATCTTTCCGGCGGTGTGACCCCGGACATCGTCACTTTCGCCAAGGGCGTTGGCGGTGGTTTCCCGATGGGCGGCATGATTTCCTTCGGCGCCGAACTGTCCGCGCTGTTCACCCCGGGTTCCCACGGCTCCACTTTCGCAGGCAATCCATTGGGCGCTTCGGCGGCATTGGCAACGCTGGGAGTCATCGAAGAGGACAACCTCGTGGACAACGCCGAAGAACGCGGCAAGCAGCTGCGCGACGGTATCGCCTCCTGCGGCAATCCGCTATTCGTCTCCGTGCGTGGCAGTGGCCTGCTCGACGCCATCGAACTTGCCCACCCCTGCTCGCATGCGGCCATGAACTGGGCTTTGGAACACGGTCTCATCGTCAATGCGGTTGCTCCGAATGCGTTGCGTCTCGCCCCGCCGCTGGTCATCACTGCTCAGGACGTCGATCAAGCGGTGTCCATCCTCGCCAAGATTCCGTCCGACCTGCCTAACGACTGATCTCGGACGAACCCGAAGAATTTGAAAGGAGCCTCTATACCAATGGCAACCCCTGAACTGCGCCATATGCTGCGCGATGACGATCTGAACCACGAAGAACAGAAGCAGGTGCTGGAACTGGCCATCAAGTTCCACAAGAACCGTTTCTATCACCAGCCGTTCGCTGGCCCGCAGGGCATCGCCGTGATTTTCGACAAGCCCAGTACCCGTACCCGCTCCAGCTTCTCCATTGGCGTGGCCGAACTCGGTGGCTATCCGCTGGTCATTGACAAGTCCGGCTCCCAGCTGGGCCGTGGCGAACCGGTGGCCGACACGGCTCGCGTGCTTGACCGTATGGCCTACGGCGTGGTGTGGCGCACCTTTGGTCAGGACCGTGTTGAGGAAATGGCCAAGTACTCCACCCATCCGGTGGTGAACGCACTGACCGACGAATTCCATCCGTGCCAGATTCTTGCTGACTTCCAGACCATCGCGGAACATCGCGGCGGTGTAGACAACCTCAAGAACCAGACCATCGCCTATCTTGGCGACGCGGCCAACAACATGTCCAACTCCTACCTGCTCGGCGGCGCTGTGGCGGGCATGAACGTGCGTGTGGCAGGACCGTACGGATACCTGCCGGATCCGCAGATCGTTGCCGATGCCGAAGCGATTGCCTCTGAGACCGGCGGCTCCATCCTCGTCACTACTGATCCGAATGAGGCTGTTGCCGGAGCCGATTGCGTCTTCACCGACACGTGGGTCTCCATGGGCGAGGAAGCGGAATACGCTGTCCGTTCCAAGCCGTTCTGGGATTACCAGGTGAACGCCGAACTCATGGCCAAGGCCAAGGACGACGCCATCTTCCAGCACTGCCTGCCTGCATATCGCGGCAAGGAGGTCACCGCCGAGGTTATCGATGGTCCTCAGTCCGTGGTTTGGGATGAGGCAGGCAACCGTCTGCACGCCCAGAAGGCGTTGCTGACCTGGTTGGCCGGCAAGGCCCGTGGCGATGAAAGCCTGCTGGTCTGATGACTGACCACACTCCCGCGTTGCAGCGTCCTGCCACACGAACCGCTCGACTGAGCGCCATTGAGCAGGCGCTGCTGACGCGCATCGTCACCTCGCAATCGCAACTGTCGCAGATTCTCGCCGACCAGGGCATCGAGGTGACGCAGGCCACGCTGAGCCGTGATCTCGATGAGATTCACGCCACGAAGACCCGTCTTGCCGACGGAACCGTGGCCTACGCCGTCGGCAAACAGAACATTGATGAACATCCGGCTTCTAACCCGGACGCCAAAACCGAGCAGCAGATTAGCCGGGTACTGTCCGGACTGGTCACATCCGTGGCCGCGGCACGTAATCTCGTGGTCGTGCACACGCCATCCGGCGCCGCGCAATATGTGGCCAGCGTCATCGATAAGCAGCCCATCGAAGGCGTGCTTGGCACCATTGCCGGAGATGACACGGTCATGGTTATCTGCTCCGAGGATGATGTCGCCAAACGGCGTGCGCAATGGCTGCTTGATGTCGCTTCCAAAGCGTGAATAGCCATATAGTGGACACGACGCACCAAATATGCATAAATATACAGAGCTGTGCATATACTGATGAATAACGTTGGATGTTAGAAAGGGAAACCATGAGCGATCAGAATCGTCTCGTCCTGGCGTACTCCGGTGGTCTTGACACCTCCGTCGCCATTTCGTATCTGAAGGAACGCACCGGCAAGGATGTTGTGGCCGTGTCCCTCGACGTCGGCCAGGGCGGCGAAAGCCTCGAAACCATCAAGCAGCGCGCGCTGGCATGCGGTGCGGTCGAAGCCTACGTGGTCGATGCCCGTGATGAATTCGCCAACGAATACTGCATGAAGGCCCTGAAGGCCAACGCCATGTACGAAGGCGTGTACCCGCTGGTCTCCGCTATCTCCCGTCCGCTGATTTCCAAGCACCTTGTGCGAGCCGCCCACCAGTTCGGCGCTGACACCATTTCCCACGGCTGCACCGGCAAGGGCAACGACCAGGTTCGTTTCGAGGTCTCCATCGCCTCCATCGACCCGACGCTGAAGGCCATCAGCCCGATTCGCGACCTGTCTCTGACCCGCGACGTCGAGATCGCCTTCGCCAAGGAACACAAGCTGCCGATCGTGCAGACCGAGAAGAGCCCGTTCTCCATCGACCAGAACGTGTGGGGCCGTGCCATCGAGACCGGTTTCCTTGAGGATCCGTGGAACGGTCCGACCAAGGATTGCTATTCCTACACCGACGATCCGGCGTTCCCACCGGTCGAGGATGAGGTCGTCATCGAATTCAAGCAGGGCGTCCCGGTCAAGATCGACGGCCATGACGTCACTCCGCTGCAGGCCATCGAAGAGATGAACCGTCGTGCAGGCGCGCAGGGCATCGGCCGCATCGATCTGATCGAGGATCGTCTGGTAGGCATCAAGTCCCGCGAGCTGTACGAGGCTCCGGGTGCCGTGGCGCTGATCACCGCCCACCAGGAGCTCGAGAACTGCTGTCTCGAACGCGAGCAGCACCGCATCAAGCGCGACATCGACAAGCGTTGGGCGGAACTGGTCTACGATGCGCAGTGGTTCTCCCCGGCAACCCAGTCCCTGAACGCTTTCATCGAAGACACCCAGAAGTACGTCTCCGGCGAGATTCGCATGGTTCTGCACGGTGGCCGCGCCGTCGTGACCGGCCGTCGCTCCGACAGCTCGCTGTACGACTACAACCTGGCCACCTACGATTCCGGCGACAGCTTCGACCAGAAGTCCTCCAACGGCTTCATCGACATCTATGGTCTGCCGAGCCGTGTGGCCGCAGCCCGTGACGTCAAGTTCGGCAACGGCATCGAGGTTCCGGAGAACAGCGTCGAGTAAGCATCATCCGGATTCACGTTGTGAATCGTCTTGATAATGGGGGAGAGCGTACCGTCGGGACCATCCTGACTGGTAAGCTCTCCCTCAGTCATATCTGCAAGGAGATTTGGAAAAACAATGACCGAGAGCACTACTAATGGTGAGCATCTTGCCCTGTGGGGCGGCCGTTTCAAGTCTGGGCCGTCGCCGGAACTCGCACGGTTGAGCAAGTCCACCCAATTCGACTGGCGACTCGCCGATGACGATATCGCCGGTTCGCGCGCCCATGCCCACGCATTGGGCCGCGCCGGACTGCTGACCGCCGATGAGCTGCAGCGCATGGAAGACGCCCTTGACGAGCTGCAGCGCCGCGTGGATTCCGGAGCGTTCGCTCCGATCGAGGATGACGAGGACGAGGCCACTGCACTCGAACGCGGCCTACTCCAGATCGCTGGTGACGAACTCGGCGGCAAGCTCCGCGCCGGCCGTTCCCGCAACGATCAGATCGCCGCGCTCATCCGCATGTGGCTGCGCCGCCACAGCCGCATCATCGCCAAAATGCTGCTCGGTCTCGCCGCAACACTGATCGAGCAGTCCGAAAAAGCCGGTCGCACCGTCATGCCGGGACGTACGCATATGCAGCACGCCCAACCGGTTCTGCTTGCCCACCAGCTCATGGCCCACGTGTGGCCGCTGCTGCGTGACGTGGAACGTCTCGCCGATTGGGATAAGCGCATCGACGCCAGCCCGTACGGCTCCGGTGCCCTCGCCGGCAACACCCTTGGACTCGAACCGGTGGCTGTGGCCCGTGAGCTGGGCTTCTCCAAGGTGACCGCCAATTCCATCGACGGCACCGCCAGCCGTGATCTGGTCGCCGAATTCGCCTTCATCGCCGCCATGGCCGGTGTCGATCTGAGCCGCCTGTCCGAAGAGATCATCATCTGGAACACCCAGGAATTCGCGTTCGTGCGTCTTGATGACGCCTACTCCACCGGCTCGTCCATCATGCCGCAGAAGAAGAACCCGGATATCGCCGAGCTCGTGCGCGGCAAGGCGGGGCGCGCCTTTGGCGACCTGATGGCGCTGCTGACGGTGATGAAGGGCCTGCCGCTGGCCTATAACAAGGACATGCAGGAGGACAAGGAGGCCATCTTCGATAGCGTGGATACGGTGCGCCAGTGCCTCTCCGTGTTCGAGCCGATGCTCGCCACCATGCGCGTGCGCGCGGACAACATGCGCCGCGCCGCGTCCGCCGGCTTCATCAACGCCACGGACTGCGCCGATTACCTCACGGCAAAGGGCGTGCCGTTCCGCACGGCGTACCGCGTCACCGGCGAGCTGGTGGCGCACTGCATCGCCGCGGGCACGACGCTCGAGGCGCTGCCGCTTGCGGATTACCGGCGGTTTTCGGATGTGTTTGACGAGGGCGTGTACGCGGCGATCGATCTGGACGCCTGCGTGCGGCGGCGGCAGTCGTTCGGCGGCACGTCGCCCGCGTCGGTGCGCGCGCAGATCGCCGCCATGCGGGAGAGGCTTTCGCTATGACGCGCGTATTCATCGACGGCAGCGCCGGCACGACCGGGCTGAGAATAAAAGACAGACTGATGAAGCG
>ENA-OYYI01000839-OYYI01000839.1-human-gut-metagenome-genome-assembly--contig:-NODE-839-length-10029-cov-4.891418_pt1 | contig 10029 bp, 4 predicted proteins | sample MGYA00244063_ERZ653448 | MGnify/ENA primary metagenome ERZ653448 (study PRJEB26926, sample SAMN06165192) | human gut metagenome | biome: ENVO:00009003; feature: ENVO:2100002; material: ENVO:00002003...
GACAGGGCCTTCCCGCTGGGCGTGGGACTCGCGCTGGTGCTGGGCGTCGTCGTCAACTACGTCGGGGCGCCGAAAGGCGATCCTTTCGTGCTCTTCCTGGGCGTTGCGCTCATCGTTGTCGCAATTATCTGCAACGGCATTGCCGCGGGGCGCATGCGCAAGAGCGGCGACTCGGCGGCCCAGAACCGCAAAGGCATCGTGCTGGCCGTCGTGGCGGGCGTGCTGATGTCGTTCTTCTACCGGTTCGTCGCCGCGGCGATGGACCTCGACAACTTCGAATCCCCCACCCCCGGCATGCTGACGCCCTATTCGGCGATCTTCATCTTCTCGGTGGGCGTCCTGCTGAGCAACTTCGTCTTCAACACCTACGCCATGCGCCGGCCCTTCGTCGGAGCGCCCGTCAGCTACCGCGAATACTTCCGCGGCTCGCTGCCCACGCACCTCGTGGGCATGCTGGGCGGCGCCGTCTGGTGTCTCGGAACAGCCTTCAGCTACATCGCCGCCGGCAAGGCCGGGGCCGCCATCTCCTACGCGCTCGGACAGGGTGCGCCGATGATCGCCGCCGTGTGGGGCGTCTTCATCTGGAAGGAGTTCAAGGGCGCCGACCGCAGGACCAATACGCTGCTGGCCGTGATGTTCCTCTTCTTCATCGCCGGACTGGCCTCGATCATCGCCTCCGGCGGCAACTAAAAACCCGAATCCGAAATGAAAACCTCACTGCTTCCCGCAGCGGCCGCCCTGCTGCTTGCGGGCACGGGCTGCGGCTCCCGGTCCGCAGCGCCGGAGCCGGAACCGGTCCGGCTGATCGTCGAAACCGACATGGGCAACGACATCGACGACGCGCTGGCCTTCGACCTGATATACAAGGCGATGGACGACGGCCGTGCGGACCTGCTGGCCATCGGCAACCACAAGCTCAGCCCGACGGCCACCGACTACATCGACATCCTCAACACATGGTACGGCTACCCCGGCATTCCGCTGGCACAGTCGCCGACCCCGGTGCTCAACGACCACGCTCCCGACTACACGGCGGCGGTGTGCGCGATGACCCGAGAAGACGGCTCCCCGGCCTTCGCCCGCAGCAAGACTCCGGAACAGATCGAGAACCCCGTCACGCTCTACCGGCGCACGCTGGCCGCGCAGCCCGACCACTCGGTGACCGTACTTTCTTTAGGTTTCGCGACCGAACTGGCAAAACTGCTCGACAGCCCGGCCGACGGCATCTCGCCCCTCACGGGGCGCGAACTGGTGGCCCGCAAGGTGAAGGTGCTCTCGATCATGGCGGGCAGCTACGGCGGGAAACAGCGCGCGGAGTTCAACGTCGTCAACGACATCCCCGCCATGCGGAAACTCTTCGCCGAATGGGACACACCGATCGTGCAGAACCCCTTCGAGCTGGGAAAACAGGTCATGTATCCCGGCGCGGCCATCGAGAGCGATTTCGGCTGGACGAAACTCCACCCCGTCGTCGAGGGCTACAAGAATTACCACAAAATGCCCTACGACCGGGCTTCGTGGGACCTGCTGTCGGTGGTCTGGCTGTTCCATCCCGAATACTTCACCGAAAGCGAACCGGGAACCGTCACCGTCGACGACAAGGGTTTCACGAACTTCAGCCCCCACCCCGACGGACGGCACAGATGGCTGACCGCCACGCCCGAACAGCTGGCCCAGCTGCGCGACTGCATCGTCCGGACGACGACCCGCGCCCCGAAACACAACGAACACTGACCCAAACACTTCAAAGAACCTCGTATATGAATCTTTTTAACTACCGATCCGTAATCCGCCGGAAAATCGCGGGGGGGGGAATTCTCATCCTCCTGATGCTGGCGACGGGACAGGTCTTCGCCCAAAGCAAGGCCATGTCCGGAACCGTGAAATCCCAACAGGGTGAGCCGCTGACGGGCGTCACCATTCTCATCGAGGGCACTACGCAGGGTACTTCGACCGATGCGCAGGGAGCCTTTACGCTTCAGGCCAAGCCCGACGACATGCTGGCCGTCTCCTACCTGGGTTACAAGAGCCAGCGCATCAAAGTCGGAACCCGCACCCGCCTGGAGGTCGTCCTGGCCGAAGACCAGAACCTGATGGACGAGGTCGTCGTCGTGGGCTACGGAACCCAGCGGCGGCGCAACATCGTCGGGGCCGTGGAGAACATTTCGGGCGAGGTGCTCGAAAACCGCCCCAACGCCTACCTGCTCCGGTCGATCCAGGGCCAGATTCCGGGCGTGAACATCACGATGGCCGACGGCAAGCCGAGCCGTTCGGCGTCGATCAACATCCGCGCGAACACGCAGTCGATCGGTGCGGGCGGATCGGCACTCTGCCTGATCGACGGCGTGGAGGGCGACCTGACGGCGATGAACCCCGAGGACGTGGAGAGCATCTCGGTGCTCAAGGACGCCTCCTCGACGGCCGTATACGGCGCCCGGGGTGCGTTCGGCGTAGTGCTGGTGACGACGAAAAGCGCCCGCAAGGACAAGATTTCGGTCGATTACAGCGGCAGTGTCTCGATCATCAGCGAAACCGTCCGTCCGAAATACGAGACCGACAGCCAGACCTGGTACGACAACTACATGACCGCCTACGTGGGTTACTCGCACCACCTGCCGACGGGCATCAACAACTTCTTCCCCTGGACGCAGAGCTGGGAGGACGAGTACAAAAAACGCATGAACGACCCCGACCGGAGCTATCTGGAATGGGGACTCGACGCCAGCGGCAAATACCAGTATTACGGACGCAACACCGACTGGTACGACCTCTTCTACAAGAAATCGACCACGGCCCACCAGCACAACATCCGGATCTCCGGCGGCGGCAAGACCTCCAGCTTCATCGCCTCGGCGCGCTATTACGAGCAGGACGGCATCTACCGCGTCGGCGACGAGAAGTTCCGCCAGCTGAACGCACGCGCCAAAGGTACGGTCAACGTCACCAAATGGCTGACCGTGGAGAACAACACCGACTTCGTGCGCCGCAACTACCACCAGCCGACGACCTATTCGCAGAGCCTGCTGGTGCGCCGCAACCTCGAACACCAGGGATTCCCGATCACCCAGGTCACCAACCCCGACGGCACATGGACCGCAGCGGCCGTCTACACGGGTTACGCCAACATGGCCGAGGGCAACTCCTACCGCGACAACCTCAAGTTCGACATGAAGAACACGACCGTCGTGACCATCGACCTGATCAAGGACGTACTGGTGGCCAAGGCCGACTACTCCTACCTGTTCAACCACTCGCGCCAGAACGACGTGATCTCGCAGGTCACCTACTCCAACGGTCCGGAAATCCAGGTCTCCTATCCGGCGAGCAGTTCGATGCGCACCACCGAGACCCAGACCGAGTACCACAGCGGCAACGCCAACCTCTCGTTCACCCCGCGGCTGCCCGAGGACCACTCGCTCAACGTCATGGCCGGATGGAACATCGAACACAAGCGGGCGCGCAATACCCGCATGGGCCGCGACGGATTCATCGTGGACGGCAAGCCCAACTATTCGCTGATGAACGGCATCGACTACGTCCTGCAGGACGCCAACAGCTACGACTGGGGCTTCGTCGGCATCTTCTACCGCGCCAGCTACGCCTACAAGGGCAAATACCTCGCGGAATTGAGCGGCCGCTACGACGGCAGTTCGAAGTTCCCGAGCAACGAACGCTGGGGCTTCTTCCCGTCGGCCTCCGTGGGCTGGCGGATGTCGGAGGAGAAGTTCATGAAGGACATCTCCTGGATCAACAACATCAAATGGCGCTTCTCGATCGGCAAGGCCGGCAACGGCAACGTGTCGCCCTACAAGTACATGGAACTTTTGAGCTTCAACAAGGCCGGTGTGATCGTCGACGGCAGCCAGCGCACCTACACCTCGGCGCCCTCGTCCGTGCTGCCGGCCAACCTCACGTGGGAGACCTCCTCGACGATCAACCTCGGACTGGACGTCAACCTGCTGAACAACCGCCTGAGCTTCGTGGGCGACATCTACCAGAAGGAGACGACCGACATGTTCGTCACCGGAGCCGAGCTGCCGGCCGTGACGGGCTATTCGGCGCCCTACGGCAACAACGCCGACATGCGCACCCGCGGTTTCGAGGTTTCGCTGGGCTGGACCGACAGTTTCCGCGTAGCGAACAAACCCTTCAACTACAGCGTGCGTCTCTCGCTCTGGGACAGCAAGTCGATCATCACCAAATACACCAGCAAGTCGAACACCCTGCCCACGCTCTACGCCAACGCCTACTACGAAGGCATGGAACTGGGTGAGATCTGGGGTTACCACGTCGTAGGGCTTTTCGCTACCGACGAGGAGGCGCAGGAGTGGGGCCTGAAGGCGCAGGAGAAAACCTTCTGGAGCGGCGACAACAAGTCGTGGAACGCCGGCGACCTGCGGTTCGCCGACCTGGACGAGAGCGGCGTGGTCGACAACGGCAGCAACCGCCTCGACGACCACGGCGACCTGCGCAAGATCGGCAACTCCTCGCCGCGCTACCACTACGGCATCAACTTCAGCGCAAACTGGAACGGCATCGACTTCGCGGTCTTCTTCCAGGGCGTCGGCAAACGCGACTGGTATCCCGCCGGCGAGTCGGGACTCTTCTGGGGACAATACGACCGCCCCTACGGATACAGCCTGCCGTGGCAGAACGCCGACCGCTGGTCGGAGGACAACCCCAACGCCTACTGGCCCCGTCTGCGCGGCTCGCTGGCCGTCAGCGGACGCGGCACGCTGCGCGCGGCAAACGACCGCTACCTCCAGAAAGCGCGCTACTGCCGCCTGAAAAACATCTCGCTGGGCTACACCCTGCCCCAGCAGATCACCCGTAAGGCCCACATCGAAAAACTGCGGATCTACGTCTCGGGCGAAAACCTGTTCTTCTGGTCGCCGCTGAAAAAGTACGCCAAGAACTACGACCCCGAAATGATCACGGCAGGCGACGCCGACTTCTCATCGAAGACCGGCACCGACGGCCAGGGGTACGGATACCCGATGACCCGAAGCGTAACCATCGGACTGAACATCAACTTCTAACACGCAATCCCATGAAACCCACACTGAATAAAATAGCGATAATAGCCGGCTTGTCCCTCGCGGTTTCCTGCCAGAGTTTCTTCGACGAAGACCCCGTCTATTCGACGACCACCGACACCTTTTTCAATTCGGAAACGGCGCTGGAAACCTATGCGATCGGCTTCCTCGAAGGCCACATGCCCTCGGCCGCGACGCTCACGCGCGGCGACCAGTACAGCGACATCTGCGTGACGACCCAGACCGAAGGATTCCTCAAGACGGGCGGGTACAGCGCCCAACAGGCCAACAACTGGGCGCGGGGCAACTGGCGCCCGCTCTACAACGTCAACTATTACCTCAAGCACATGAAGGACGCGGCGCCCTATGTGGACGACGCGACGTTGAAGCACTACGAGGGCGTCGGCCGCTTCTGGCGCGCGTGGTTCTACTGGGACAAGGTCAAGACCTTCGGCGACGTGCCCTGGTACGACGAGCCGATCGATCCCGACGACGACGAACAGCTCTACAAGGGCCGCGACCCGCGCGACTACGTCATGCAGAAGGTCCTCGAAGACCTCGACTTCGCCGCCACCTGGTGCTCCAAGGCCAGCAAATACGTCAACACCAACGTCATCAACCGCTATGTGGCGCTGGCACTGAAATCGCGCATCTGCCTCTACGAGGGGACCTGGCGGAAGTACCACGGGTTGGACGGCAGCGAGAAATGGCTCCGCGCATGCGTCGCCGCCTCGGAGGAACTGATGGGCGACAGCCCCTATTCGCTGGTCTCGACGGCCGGCGAGGAGACGACCAATTACAGCAAGGTCTTCAAGAGCGAGGAACCGCAGTATACCGAAGTGATCCTGGCCAACGAGTTCAACACGACGCTCAACCGCTTTCACGACGCCTCGTGGTACTACGCTTCGGGCAGCTACGGAAACCGCAACTCGGGACCCAAGGCATTCGTCAACATGTACCTGAACCTCGACGGGACGCGCTTCACCGACAAGGACGGATACAACAAGACGCAGTTCAAGGACGAGTTCGCCGGCCGCGACTACCGCCTGCGCCAGACCTTCATCACGCCCTACTACGTGAAAAAAGTCGCCGGCAAGGAGACCAACGAATTCGCGAAGGTCTTCCCGGGCCTGACCACGCAGCTGACCTACTACCGCATCATCAAGTGGAACACCGACGACGATGCCAACGAGAGCAACACTTCCAGCGCCAACTCGCTCCCGGTGTTCCGCTACGCCGAAATCCTGCTGAACGAGGCCGAGGCCAAGGCCGAGTTGGGCGAGATGGACCAGACGGTGTGGGAGAAGACGATCCGCCCGCTGCGCGAGCGTTCGGGCGTGAACGGCGCGATGCCCGCCACGGCCGACCCCTATCTGGCGAGCTACTACGACGGGGTGACCGACAAGTGGATACTCGAATGCCGCCGCGAGCGGAGCATCGAGCTGTACATGGAGAACACCCGGCGCAACGACCTGATGCGGTGGCGGATGGGCCACAAACTGACCGTCGAGCTGGCCGGCATCTACATCCCCGAACTGGGCAAACCCTTCGACATGAACGGCGACGGGAAGAACGATCTCTGCTTCTACTCGAAGAGCCATCCCAAATCGGGCAGCAACCAGGCCGGGGTCTCGTACGTGGAGGTGACCGCCGAAGAGGGCGACAACGTCACGACCTACGGCGTGAACAAGGACAACTGCCTGGTCTACATCCTCGACCGGGAATGGGCCGACTACAAGTACCTCTACCCCGTTCCGAAGAATGCGATCGACATCAACCCCAACCTGCGGCCGCAGAACCCGGGCTGGGACGACTAACCCGCTTACCCGAAACGATCAAAAATCCGATTTTATGAAAATACACGCTATAATTTCGTTTTTGTGCCTGGCGTCGGTCGCCCTCGGCACATCCTGCAAGGACGACGAAACCGTCTTCCTGCAGCGGAGCCACGATGCGCTCTCGTTCCCGTACCTCAATTCGACGGAGGAGCTGCTCGTCCTGACCAACGGGGCCTGGAAAATCACGCCCAACGACACGTGGATCAGCTGTTCGCCCGCGGAGGGGAACGGCGCGCCGAAAGAGCAGCCGGTGAACATCACCGTCGAGCAGAACGACGGCGCGGAACGCACCGGCAGCATCACGCTCTCCGACGGGCTGAAAGAACTGGTCATCCGGATTACGCAGGAGGACGGATTCTTCTCGCTCGGAACTCCCACGGTCGCCTCCAGTTTCGACCTCTACGAGCAGATCACCGACAAGCAGGTGAAAATCCCCTACCGCAAATCGAAGCCGGGCTACAAAGCCGACGTCACGGCGTCGCTCGAAGGCGCCGGCGCCGAAGGCATCGCCGTCGAATCGCTCTCGGGATACGAGATGGAGGTGGGCGACGGCGCGATTCCCCTCGCCTTGAGCGGAACCCCGACCAAGAAAGGCCCGATCACGGTCAAGCTGCATGTGGAGATCTCGTCCGTCGCGACCCCCTACGACCTCACAGCCGAGAGCCGCGCCAAACTGGCCGGCGAAGTAACCGTCACGATGTTCAAGCTGCTGCCCCGCCTGGCAGTCCTCGACTGGGGCGACTACGAGAAGGGCACCGGCACGAACTTCAACAACGGCACGCCCCGTTCGTTCAGCTTCGGCCTCGCGCTGGAAGAGGAGGGCGACAACCTGCGCAACTACACCTCGAAGACGACCGACTGGCTCCCGTCGGCAAGCATGTTCTTCGCGCACAACCGCTTCGCCTTCGCCAACCTGAAACCCGGCACGACCTACTGGTTCTGGATCATCGCCCACGAACTGGGGCCCAAGAAGGAGGATTCCGACAAGACGTGGTTCTCGTTCACCACGCCCGAAGAGAACCTGGCGCCGAACGTCATTCTCTACAAGGATTTCGACGACTTCTGGTTCAGAGGCTGTCCGATCTACCAGGCGTTCGGCCCCGAAGTCTCGAACGCCCAGATCGGCGCGAACATCGACCCCGACGACCCGAACTGCGTGGCAGCCTCCAGCAAAATCCTGAACCCCTGCAATACCACCGACTCGTTCTTCAATTACGCGAGCAGTGCGACCGACAACCGCGGTCCGGTCAAAGCGGCCAAACTGTGGGCCTCCTGGTGGGAAGGCGACACCTACGGCACGGACTACGCCGACGCCGACTACCCCGGCTGGCAGGGCTTCTGGGTCCGCTGCCAGACCGGAGCCGTACTGCTCTCGACCGCATCCGTCTCGGGCTACATCAAGACCCCCAAACTGGCCGGCATCGGCGAAGGGACGGCCGACATCACCGTCACGTGCCACACGGCGCCCTACTTCGAGCCGTACCACTCGTGGGGACAGGACCACGAACAACACTACATCCAGGTCGAAGGTCCCGGAACCATCACCGACGGAGGCCCGACCAAGACCGAACCGACAGGGGCAGCCACGGCCAATACGGACAAGCAGGTGACCGTGCAGTGCACGACGCATGTGGACAGCAACAAAGTCCCCACAACCGACTACGTAAATCCCACGGAGCACGTGATCAAGATCACCGGAGCCACCAAGGAGACCCGCATCGTGATCGCCGCCCACCCGTACGGGACCAAACACTACCGGCTGTGGATCGACGACATCAAGGTAACGAAAGACTGACAACCGCAAATAATCTGTAATTCGGTTTTATTCGCTATTGCCGCTGAATCGCGGCAATAGCGAATTTACCGCAATAAAAAACAAACCGATATGAAACCGTTGAAATTCATGCTCACTTCGATTCTGGGCCTCGCGCTCTGCACCGCCTGCGGCGGCGACGGCGACGACACCCCCGGTCCCGGCAAACCCGAAGGTCCCGACAAGTCGTCGACCACGGGTATCGACCGGTTCGGCGCCGCGAACATCTTCAGCCGGAACACCTACCTGCCGAACAACACCGCGATGCAGGGCTTCAACCTCGACTCGGACGGCTCGGTCTGGTACACGCAGCTCTCCAGCACGAACCAGGCGCAACTGAACTGGGTACGCGCACAGCCCAACAAGGGGATCGGCGTGCAAACCGAAAACAAGGACTACATGAAACTCACCTACTTCGGCCACGGGACGAACACCGCTCTCGAAGAGGACGGCACAGACCGCTACCTGTGGGCCGGAGCCTACGGCGTCTGCAACGCCAAGGGCCAGTACTGGAACGAAAAGCTGGTGGGGCGCGTCAAATACGTGAAGGGAGCCACCGTCAAGACCAGCGAGTGCAACGACTATTACTACATCGGCGACTACACCGACCTGCACCCCTCGATCGATGCCGAGAACGACCTGCTGACGATCAACTACGGCGACAGCAAGAATTCGTCCTACCGGTGCTTCGTCGTTTACAAGCTGAGCGAGGCGAAAAAGGCTCCGATGACCAACGTAACGATCACCTGCACCGACGGCTTCCAGACCGACAGACCCGCTTCGACCAACCCGGTCAGCGTGGTGGTGCGCTGCCACGACCTCACGACGCTGACGCCCGTCGCCCGGCCGCGCTTCCTCAAGACGGGATACGGCGCGAGCGGCGCCACCTACTACGACTGGCAGGGCTACGACGTCCACAAAAACCGGCTTTACTACACCGAGGGGCAGTCGAACTACAACCTCTTCGGGTCGTTCTACTCGGGCTGCTCGTACGCCTACGTCACGGTGTTCGACTTCGAGGGCAACATCGTCGAGGAGCGGACGCAGGTGGCCGTCGTGTCGGACAAGGATAAGCTGACGGAGATCGGCGTCTCGGTATTCGGGACGCTCGAAGCCGAGGGCATCAAGGTCTACAAGGACAAACTCTACCTGGGCTACACGGCCCGCGGAATCGCAGCCGACAATACGAACCACTACCAGAACATCTTCATATTCGACCCCTCTTCGAAATAATACGCCTTATGAAAATCCGTATCCGAAAAAAACTTTGCTGCGCGCTGCTGCTGGCAACGGCCGCTGCGGCCGCTGTCTCTTATACACATCTCCGAGCCCAAGAGACTAA
>ENA-OYYI01000845-OYYI01000845.1-human-gut-metagenome-genome-assembly--contig:-NODE-845-length-9986-cov-3.952976_pt1 | contig 9986 bp, 9 predicted proteins | sample MGYA00244063_ERZ653448 | MGnify/ENA primary metagenome ERZ653448 (study PRJEB26926, sample SAMN06165192) | human gut metagenome | biome: ENVO:00009003; feature: ENVO:2100002; material: ENVO:00002003...
GCGTAAGATCGTCGGCAGCGTCAGATGTGTATAAGAGACAGGTCCTCAGGGGCTTCCCGGAGCGACAGGAGCAACCGGAGCGCAGGGACCTCAGGGTATACAAGGAGCGACCGGAGCGACGGGAGCCACCGGCGCGACCGGTCCGACAGGTGCAACAGGCCCCGCAGGCTCGGGAGCTACGGGCGCAACAGGTCCTACCGGTCCCACTGGAGCCACAGGAGCAACTGGCGCGACAGGTCCCGCGGGAACAGGGGCTACGGGCGCCACGGGCGCCACGGGTGCGACAGGTCCTATAGGTCCGACGGGACCTCAGGGAGTGCAGGGGCTTCAAGGTATTCAGGGCTTTGCGGGAGTCACGGGACCTACGGGAGCTACGGGCGCAACAGGCCCCGCAGGCACGGGTGCGACAGGCGCAACGGGTCCGACCGGTCCTACCGGTCCCACAGGCCCGACTGGTCCTACCGGAGCAACAGGCGCGACAGGCTCTACCGGCCCGCAGGGCGTTCAGGGCTTGCAGGGTGTGCAGGGACCTACGGGCGCAACGGGCGCAACGGGTCCCGCAGGCACAGGCGGAGGACCGACAGGTCCCACAGGTCCCACAGGAGCAACGGGCGCCACAGGAGCTACGGGACCTACCGGTGCAACAGGTCCCACGGGAGCAACGGGACCGACAGGTCCGACAGGTCCGACAGGCCCTACAGGCGACGCCGGCGCAATAGGACTTACCGGTGACACAGGAGCAACGGGACCTACCGGCGCAACGGGTGCAACCGGTGCAACAGGAGCGACAGGAGCTACCGGCCCGACAGGCGATGCCGGAGCTGTGGGGTTGACAGGCGACACGGGTCCGACGGGACCTACAGGCGCGACAGGTCCTACGGGTCCTACCGGAGCAACGGGGGAAACCGGACCTACCGGGCCTACGGGCGACACGGGAGCTACCGGTCCCACGGGACCGACAGGTCCGACGGGACCAACGGGACCTACGGGAACAAACCCAATCACTCTTGCTTACAACTCGGGAGCTACCGCTGCCGACTTGACTCCCGGCGAAGCGGGCGCGGAGCCAGAGTATCTCATCGTTTCGTCCGGTTTTACCAAGACTGTGACGGGCGCGCCGGGCGCGACCATTACACTCGACGCCGCCAATTCAAATACTCCGATTGACGTGACTACGACGGGCACAATCGAGACCATAGCCTCGCACGCGACGGTGACGGCGCAGGCGGCGCTCAATACGGCTGACGTGACTTTGAAGCTAAGACTTTATATTGCTACGAGCGGTTCGAATACCTTCAATTATACGGGTACCGAATACGACTACACGCCAAACCTTACCGGAACGGTCAATGCCAACACTTTGCTTACGCTCAATCAGACAAACGTCGGTCAGGCTGTGACCGAGGGCGACAGGCTGCTGTTCGTGCTTGTTGCCGACGACAGTCAATCGCCCGCGACTTCGACTCCAATCAGCCTTGCTGTTTCCGCTTCGGTGGGAATAGAATAAACGGCTGTCGTGAGACTCCTTGCGCGATTTAAAGCGACAAAAAAGCCCCCGAAAATCGGGGGCTTTTGAAATTTATCAGTCGTTTTGTCCGAGATGCTGATATTTTTTAACGCGCTCTTTGGCTTCTTCTTCCGCTCTTTCAAACAGTTTTTCCGCAATTTCGGGTTTTGTTTTGAGCAGGCTTGTGTAACGCGTTTCTTTGCGCAAAAATTCCTGATAGCTGCCGGTAGGCTCTTTGCTGTCCATAATGAAAGGATTTTTGCCTTCCTCGGCGAGCGCGGGATTGTAGCGATAAAGCTGCCAATATCCGCAGTCTACGGCTTCCTTGATGATTTGCTGAGGGTTGGACATATCGATGCCGTGATTTATGCAGGGAGCGTAAGCTATAATCAGGGACGGACCGTGATATGCTTCCGCTTCGGACACCGCTTTGACCAGCTGGTTCATGTTTGCGCCCATGCCCACCTGAGCCACGTAAACGTAGCCGTAGGACATTGCCATCATGCCCAAATCCTTTTTCTTGATGCGTTTTCCCGCCGCGGCAAACTTGGCGACCGCGCCGGTAGGGGACGCTTTGCTTGCCTGACCGCCCGTATTGGAATAAACCTCGGTGTCGAGAACGAGCACGTTTACGTCTTCGCCGCTTGCGAGCACGTGGTCGAGTCCGCCGTAGCCGATGTCGTAAGCCCAACCGTCGCCGCCGAAAATCCATACGGATTTTTTGACGAGGCAGTCCTCCATCTTGGCAAGCTCGTTTGCTATCGGTCTGACTTTTCCTCTGGCGTTTTCTATAATTTCGGTTTTTACCGCCTGCGCGGCTTTTTTGCTGCCTTCCGCGTCGAATTTGTTGTCAAGCCACAGCTTTGCGGCAACTTTCATTTTTGCCGTGCCGATTTCAAGCACCTGATTGAGCAGGTCTGTGACCTTATTTCTGCGTTGCAGATAGGCGAGGTTGATGCCGAATCCGAATTCCGCGTTGTCCTCGAACAGGCTGTTCGCCCATGCGGGACCGTGACCGTCCTTGTTGGTGGTGTAGGGGCACGTGGGCGCGCTGCCGCCGTAAATGGAGGAGCAGCCCGTAGCGTTTGCGATGACCATTCTGTCGCCGAACAGCTGTGTTATCAGCTTGACGTAAGGCGTTTCGCCGCAGCCGGCGCACGCTCCTGAAAATTCAAACAGAGGCTGCTCGAACTGGCTGCCTTTGACGGAGAATTTGTTGAGTCCGCTTTCCACCTGACGAACCTTTTCGGCAAATTCCCAATTTTCCGTTTCGTTGACTTTGTCCGCGGGAGTCATGACCAAAGCCTTCTGCTTTGCGGGGCAGACGTTGGCGCAGCTTCCGCAGCCCGTGCAATCGAGGGGAGAAACCTGTATTCTGTATTTGGCTCCCTTGACTCCCGTCGCGGGCTTGGTTACAAATCCGTCGGGCGTCTTTTCGTTTTCGTCTATGAGCACGGGACGTATGCAGGCGTGAGGGCAGACAAGGCTGCACTGGTTGCACTGAATGCAGTTTTCGCTCTGCCATACGGGAACTTCGACGGCTATTCCGCGTTTTTCAAACTTTGTGGTGCCTGTGGGCACTACGCCGCTGACGTTGAAGGCGCTCACGGGCAAAGTGTTGCCTTTTTGAGCTATTATCGGTCTGATAAAGGATTCGTAATATTGATTGTCGGTGACTTCGGGAAGCGCCGCGCCCTTGTCGGTGGTTGCCCACTCTGCGGGCACTTTGACCTCGTGCAGTCCTTTTATCGCGTTTTCGATTGCCGCGTTGTTGGCGTTGACAACCTTTTCGCCTTTTTTGCCGTATGTTTTGAGAACAGCCGCCTTCATGTATTTTTCGGCTTCCTCATAGGGGATTATGTTGGCAAGCTTGAAAAACGCCGCCTGCATAACCATGTTGGTGGATTTGGCGCTGCCCGACTCTTTGGCGATTTTCAGTCCGTCGATTGTGTAGAATTTAAGATGCTTTTGAGCAATCTGGTTTTTGACGAAAGCGGGCAGTTCTTTTTCCAACTCGCTGTCGCTCCACGAGCAGTTGAGCAGGAAGGTGCCTCCCTCTTTGGCTTCGCCGAGCATATCGTAGCGTGTAACATAAGAGGAGTTGTGGCAGGCGATGAACTCCGCCTGGTCTATGAGATAGCTTGACTTGATGGGGCTTTTGCCGAATCTCAGGTGGGAAATAGTGATGCCGCCTGATTTTTTGGAGTCGTACTCAAAGTAGCCCTGAGCGTAAAGGTCGGTGTGGTCGCCGATAATCTTTATGCTGTTTTTGTTGGCGCCGACTGTGCCGTCGCTGCCGAGACCGTAGAACTTGCAGCGCGTCGTGCCCTCGGGAGCCACGTCTATCATTTCGTCTATGGCAAGAGAGGTGCGCGTAACGTCGTCGTTTATGCCCACCGTGAAGTGGTTCATGGGTTTTTCGCTGTCGAGGTTCTTGTAAACGGCGTTTATCATGGAAGGAGTGAACTCCTTGCTTCCGAGACCGTAGCGTCCGCCCACGACAACCTTGCCGCGCAGCTTGCCCGTTTCGCTGAGCGCCGTAACGACGTCGAGGTAGAGGGGCTCGCCCAAGCTGCCCGCTTCCTTCGTTCTGTCAAGCACGGCAATTTTCTTGACCGTTTTGGGCAAGGCTCTGACAAATCTTTCCGCGCTGAAAGGACGGTAAAGTCTGACTTTGAGCACGCCCACCTTTTCTCCTCTGCGCGTGAGGTAATTGACCGTTTCTTCCGCCGCGTCCGCACCGCTGCCCATGAGTATGATGACCTTGTCCGCGTCGGGCGCTCCGACATAGTCGAAAAGGTGGTACTCTCTGCCTGTGAGCTTGGACACCTGCTTCATATATTTTTCCACTATTGCGGGAGTCGCCATATAGTATTTGTTTGCGGCTTCCCTGTTCTGGAAATAAATATCGGGGTTCTGCGCCGTGCCCTGCAACTGAGGATGCTCGGGATTGAGCGCGCGTCTTCTGAATTCGTCGACGTATTCCGTTTTGAGCAGCTTAGCCATGTCGGCATAGTCTATGGCGTCGATTTTGCTTACCTCGTGGCTTGTTCTGAAACCGTCGAAGAAGTGCAGGAAGGGCACCTTTGCTTCAAGAGTGGACAGGTGCGCGACAAGCGCGAGGTCCATGGCTTCCTGAACGCTGTTGGAGGCGAGCAACGCAAAGCCCGTCTGACGGCACGCCATAACGTCCTGATGGTCTCCGAATATGGACAGCGCGTGCGCGGCGAGTGCGCGTGCCGAAACGTGGAAAACGCAGGGCAGCATTTCGCCGGCGATTTTGTACATATTGGGAATCATGAGCAGAAGTCCCTGACTTGCCGTGAAGGTCGTTGTCAGAGCGCCTCCGACGAGAGAGCCGTGCACCGCTCCCGCGGCGCCTGCCTCAGACTGCATTTCGGCTATTTTGATTTGCTGTCCGAACAGGTTTTTTCTGCCTGCCGCGCCCCATTCGTCGGCGATTTCCGCCATGGGGGAAGAGGGCGTGATAGGGTAGATTGCGGCAACGTCGGAAAAGGCGTATGCCACGTGGCTGGCGGCGGTATTGCCGTCTATTGTGATTTTGGTCATTATATGTCCTCCGTAAAAATTTTTACATGAAAAACGGTTGCCCGCAAGGCACCGTTAAAATTATATAGTTTCGGGCGGGTTTAGTCAATCGTTTTGCGGGAAACGCGGCGACAATTTTGCTTTTTGGCGAAAGTAAAGACGTCGGAGAGTGAACCGACCGCAGAGTCGGAATAACGGCGCCCGAAAACGCGCGGCTTTTAAAGCGCACGGCTTCTTTTTTTGTCGGGTTTTGTTGACTAACCGAGAGGAAAAATGATATACTGAAAAACAGCGTAAAAAATGCTGCGGAAATATTAAAATGACGGAAGAAAGAAAGGTTATCATCAGGCTGGAAAACGTGACCTACAAATATAAGGTCTATCAGGACGACGGCGCGCCCCCCACAGAGGAAAAGGGCGTGCAGAATGTCAGTCTGGAAATATTTGAAGGAGAGTTTCTTGCTCTGGTCGGGCACAACGGCAGCGGCAAAAGCACTCTTGCAAAGCTGCTCAACGGGCTTTTGCTTGCGCAGTCGGGAGAGGTTTGCGTCGACGGGTTGAATCCCAAGGTGAAAAAAGAGCTTTACAAAATTCGCGAGCAGGTCGGAATGGTGTTTCAGAATCCCGACAATCAGATGATAGCGTCCATTGTGGAGGACGATATCGCTTTCGGACCGGAAAACCTCGGAGTGCCGCGTGAGGAAATCGTAGAGAGGGTGGAGGGCGCGTTGGAGTCCGTAGGCATGAGCGAATATCACGACAAGACGCCCACAAAGCTTTCGGGCGGGCAGAAGCAGCGCATCGCAATAGCGGGCGTGCTTGCCATACGTCCGCGCGTTCTTGTGCTGGACGAGGCGACGTCAATGCTCGACCCGCAGGGGAGAAAAGACGTTATGGACACGGTAAAACGCTTAAACCGCGAGGGCATAACGGTGGTGGCGATTACGCACTTCATGGACGAGGTTACTGAAGCCGACCGCGTGGCTGTGTTAAGCGAGGGAGAACTGGTTATGCAGGGCGCTCCGCGGGAAATTTTTAAGGAAAAGGACAAGCTTCACGGCTACGGTCTTGACGTGCCGAGAAGCGTGGCGCTTTCACACGAGCTTTTTAGCGCGGGGCTTGAAATCGAGCCTGCGATTTTCGACGTTGACGAATTGGGAGACGAGATATGCCGATTGCTGTCAGACAACTGAATTTTGTTTACAATCCCAAAACGCCGTATGAAAAGCACGCCCTGATTGACGTGAATTTAGAGGTGAACGACGGCGAATTTTTGTGCATAGTGGGGCACACGGGCAGCGGAAAGAGCACCTTTGTGCAGCATCTAAACGCGCTTGTGCCCGTTCAAAGCGGCTTTGTGGAGGTCAACGGTTTAGACCTCACGCTAAAAAAGAAAAAACTGCGGAGAGAAATGCTGAAACAGCTGCGCGGGCAGGTGGGTATGGTATTCCAATATCCGGAGTATCAGCTGTTTGCCTCCACAGTCGAAGCGGACGTGGCTTTCGGTCCGCAGAATATGAAGCTTTCAAAGGAAGAAATTGACGAAAGGACGAGAGAAGCGATAGCGTCGGTAGGTCTGGATTTCGACGAGGTTTCGGGCAAATCCCCCTTCGAGCTGTCCGGAGGCGAAAAGCGCCGCGTTGCGCTTGCCGGAGTGCTGGCGATGCGTCCTTCGGTGCTGGTGCTGGACGAACCTACCGCAGGTCTCGACCCGCGCGGAAAAAAGGAAATTCTTGATTTGGCGGTGGAGCTGAGAAACAATCACGGAAAGACAATCGTCATGATTTCCCACGACATGAACGAGGTATACGAATATGCCTCTCGGGTCGCCGTATTCGTAGACGGCACGGTGAAATACCTTATGTCTCCGGAGGAGCTTTTCAGAAAATCCGACGAGCTTGAAGGCATTGGGCTTGAAATGCCGCAGATGGCGGCGCTGTCCAACCGTCTGGAAGCGGAGGGGATAAATCTGGGCTGTCGCCCCCGCAACGTCTCGGCAATGGCAGAGGCTGTTCTGGATTACGCGAGGGCGCACGGCAAATTGCCGCAGACAAAGGAGGAAGGCTGATGTTCAGAGACGTGGCATTCGGGCAGTATTATCCCGCCAAATCCTTTGTGCACCGCATGGACCCGCGCGTGAAAATCCTGCTCAACCTGCTTTATATGATAACGATTTTTCTCGTGCAGTCCTATTTCGGATACGCGCTTATGCTTGCGTATCTGCTTATCAGCATTTTTGCGTCCCGAATCCCCTTGAAAAGCGTGCTGAAAAGCGTTAAGGGCATAATTTTTCTCGCGCTGTTTACCGCGATTATAAATTTGTTTTTTGTTAAAAGCGGCAACCTGCTGGTCGATTGGTGGATATTCAGAATAACCGACGACGGAGTGAATTTTGCCGTCAAAATGGTGGTCAGGCTTGTGTTTCTCGTAACAAGCGCCTCGCTGCTGACGCTCACTACCACGCCCGTCGATTTGACTCACGGCATAGAAAGCCTGTTGAAGCCGCTTACCTGGATAAAGGTGCCCGTGGACGAATTTGCGCTCATCATGAGCATAACGCTCAGGTTCATTCCCACGCTTATGGACGAAACGGACAGGATAATTCGGGCGCAGAAGGCGCGCGGAGCAAGCTTCGATACGGGGGGACTGATTGCGCGCGCAAAGGCGTTTGTGCCTATTCTTATTCCGCTTTTGGTAAACGCTTTCAGACGCGCGGAGGAGCTTGCGCTGGCTATGAACGCGCGCTGCTACGAGGGGGCGCGCAAACGCACCAAAATGAAAAAATTGAAATTTTCTTGGAGAGACCTCGCGGGAACCGTTTTTACCGTGCTGTTTATCGGCGGAGTCATTACGTTGAGGTATCTCCCCGCCGAATTGTTGGAGTCGGTAAAATGGATGACCTTTTGACGCGCCGCGTGAAAATAGGCGTTCAGTATATAGGAACGAAATATTGCGGCTGGCAGTCCCAAAAAAACGCGGTTTCCGTTCAGGAGCTTGTGGAAAAAGCGCTTGGCGGGGTTTTGGGACACGAGGTCAGACTTACCGCGAGCGGCAGGACGGACGAGGGAGTGCACGCAAGACGGCAGGTTGCGCATTTCGATACCGACGTTGAAATAAAACCCTTCAATCTGATTCTCGGCGCAAACGTCAGACTGCCCGACGACATAGCCGTCGTCGATGCGGAGTATACGGACAACTCTTTCGACGCAAGGAGAGACGCCAAGCGAAAAACCTACGTCTACCGTATGTACGTGGACAGCGTGAGGCGCCCCTTTCTCGACGTCAATCATTTGCAGATTTACAGACAGCCCGACCTGTCCGCGATGAATAGGGCGGCAGCCGCGCTTGTCGGCAGGCACGACTTCAAATGCTTCTGCGCGACGGGCGGCAACGCAAAGACCTTTGTCAGGGAAATTTTTTCCTGCGACGTGCGGCAGGAGGGGAATATAATAGAAATATCGGTTTGCGGCAACGCTTTTTTATACAACATGGTGCGCATTGTTGCGGGTACTCTTTTGTGGGTGGGGCGCGGAAAAATAAAGGCGGAGGACTTGCCGCAAATCATCGCTTCAAAAGACAGGTCACGGTGCGGAAAGACTCTTCCGCCGCACGGTTTGACGCTTGAAAGCGTCGAATATTGAAATAAAAGGAAAAAAAGAGCCGTCGGACGAAAAAATTTGCTTTTCAACGCTTGACACGTCCGACGCATTTTTATATAATTGAAAGGCTGTGAATAATCAAGACGGGTATTTTTAAGCTCTGCCCGCCGCTTCTGCCTCTCCACTGGGCGTGGTTATTCGACCGTGAACGGCAAATCTTAAAGCAAAATCAGGAGAAAACAATCATGAAAAGTTTTATGGCCAAGCCTGAAACTATACAGAAAAAGTGGTATCTGATAGATGCCGACGGTCAGGTTTTGGGCAGACTCGCAAGTCAGGTGGCTGCAATTCTTCGCGGCAAAAACAAGCCCGAGTTCACTCCCAACGTCGACACGGGCGACCATGTGGTGATTATCAACACGGACAAGGTTGTGCTTACCGGCAAAAAGCTTGAACAAAAGCTTTATCGCCGTCACTCCGGCAAGCCCGGCAATCTCAAGGAAATCAAGTACGGCAAGCTTATGGCGGAAAGAAGCGATTTCGCCGTCATGCAGGCAATCAAGGGTATGCTTCCCAAAAACAGTCTCGGAGCGGCAATGCTCAAAAAGGTGCGCGTTTACAAGGGCGCGGAGCACGAGCAGCAGGCGCAGCAGCCGCAGCCTTTGACATTGGCGGATTGATTGAGGTGAATTATGGCGACAAAAATAGCTAAGAGTAAAAAAATACAATATTGGGGCACGGGCAGGAGAAAGAAATCCATTGCGCGTGTGCGCGTTTTGCCCAACGGCAACGGCAGCATTACCATCAACGGCAGGGATATTGACAACTATTTCAATCTGGACACGTTGAAGTATATCGTGCGTCAGCCGCTGGTTCTCACCGATACGCAGACCAAATACGACGTTGCCGTCAATGTTCACGGCGGCGGCTTTACCGGTCAGGCGGGCGCCATACGTCACGGCATAAGCCGCGCTCTGGTGCTTGCGGGAGAGGACAAGGACAAAATCAAAAAGGCAGGCTTCCTCACGCGCGACCCCCGCATGAAGGAGCGCAAAAAGTACGGATTGCACAAGGCGAGAAAAGCGCCGCAGTTCTCCAAGAGATAATTGTTGCTTTCCGTGCACAGACTTCAAAATTCAAACCGCCGTTTTCGTCTGCGAAAACGGCGGTTTTTTTAGGTCAATTAACAAAGGCGGCAATAAGATTTAATGTTGCCTTGAAAAAATCTGCAATTTCCAATTACTCTATTAGTGAAGGGGAAATTTTTAAATTTGAGCCTAATTTCTGTCTCTTATACACATCTCCGAGCCCACGAGACTAAGGCGAATCTCG
>ENA-OYYI01000849-OYYI01000849.1-human-gut-metagenome-genome-assembly--contig:-NODE-849-length-9953-cov-4.604668_pt1 | contig 9953 bp, 7 predicted proteins | sample MGYA00244063_ERZ653448 | MGnify/ENA primary metagenome ERZ653448 (study PRJEB26926, sample SAMN06165192) | human gut metagenome | biome: ENVO:00009003; feature: ENVO:2100002; material: ENVO:00002003...
CGAGATTCGCCTTAGTCTCGTGGGCTCGGAGATGTGTATAAGAGACAGGTTAATACCTGCTTAGTTTTGTTTAGCGCAAGTTTAACGGGGCGTTGCTTATTAAGAGCAACAAAGTTCCGTTCTATGGCTGGGCATTCGACAAAGGATACAGCGAATATACCGGTATCATCTTTCTCCCCTACCTTACACTCGTACAATGGTATTTTCTTTTTCATACCCTAAAGACGAAATACCAAAAAATTGAGCTAAAAGCCTGCTATATCCTGAACGGTAGTAACTTCATTGGTAGCGTCGATAATATCGGTCACGGCAACTCTGGGAGAAAAATTAATCCCCTTTATAGTCTCTATTATTCGGTCTTCGCCAGACTCAGAAGAAGCCAAGATAACGGGCGCTGTCGTATCCCCAGGAAGAAAACCGGTTAAATCAGCCACGGTTAAAGATCGAGGGTTGTCGTTAATGAATCGTATTAACTCAGGGTTAGCATTGTAACTGCGTTTATTTACTACAAACTCGCCGCCTTCGGCTTCGTAATTAGTACCAGGGATGGGTACACCTCCGTTTGCATGACTAGGCCCTTTAATCTCCCCACCTTTCTCTAGCTTGGTAAGCTGTCGAGTCATAATACCGACTTGTGCCGCCCCCATAGCGCCAACAATGCCAGCCACCGCAATATTCAATGGCCATATAACAGTAGCAAGTGCCTGCGTCACTCCCTGCGCTGTATTCGCAATGCCTTGCGCTATGTTACTCACTAGCTCCGCGCGCTTCTGCGCCTTCTCTTTACGAGCTATTTGCGCTTCTAACGTCTCCTTTTCCCGAGCTAACTTCTGTTCCTCCCTGGCTGATTCTTGCCGTGCCTTTAGCGCATCCTGTAACTGAGCTTTTAAAGCCTCCGCAGTCCCTCCGGTTGCCTCCCTTAGACGGGCTTCTATATCCTCTACGTTCTTTGCGTCATCTTCCCGTTGCTGTTTAGCCTCTTCATACCTTTCATTAAGCGCATCTAACTGTTTATTAAGTGTCTCAATCTCGTAACTTAGTGACATGTTTAGCGTATCAGTAACTGACGTTACAGCCTGTACTGCCGCTCCTGCTATCTCCGATATTTTGCCGAATAGGTCTTTAAGTGCATCGATTGTAGTATTTTTCCAGTTTTCCGTATTCTTTTTCTGCATATCCTGTGCATCCGATATCTTACGGGTAGCCTCCTCCATAGCTCGGGAATACCTCTGGACTTCGGCCTCATACTCTGGCGTTCCCTTCTTTAGTGAGGCTAATGCCAATTCATGTGCGGCAGTCTCTGAGGCTTTGTACGCTTTTAAATTACCTATATACTCGTCTAAAGCAGAATTTACTTCGGAGAGGTTCTTCCGGGTGGCTTCAACGTCGATAAGTTTTAGCCCATCTTTTTCCCTAACAGTGGCCTTACTTATTTTCTGCTCTATCTTAGACAACATATCATCAACCGCCGATAATTCCAGGTCTGCCCGTTTTTGTGCGTCTTCTGCTACAGCCGCCTGTATCTCATTCGCTCGGGCCTCCTGAGCATTCCGGATAAGCTGCGTTATCTTCGCCTGCGCTTCGACTGCTTGTCTCTCTTCTTCTTTTAGCCCCTTCTCCTGCGCTTCGGCGATTCGTTTTTTCTCTTCCCCCAACTCCTTTTCAAGTGCTTCTACCTGTTGGTCATAATTTAGGTTTATCCCGGCTAATCGCTTGTCTAAACCTTCTTCCATGACAGCAACAATACTGGCGTTAACCTGCCTTTCCAAATCCAGCAGGCGCTCTGCCTGATTCTTTTTTATCTTTTCAAGCTCCCAGCCTTTTTCTATTTCCAAACTTTGTATCTGGTCATTTATCGCAGCACGGGATTTAGCTGTTAGATTGGTTTCTGTAGAAAGGCGATATTTGAGGTCCTCTATCTGCCGATCGTAAGTATTCTCTACCTCTTTTCTCATACGCTCGTCAGCATCTGATATAATCCGTATCTTGGCGTCTTCCGCATTACGAATAGCGTCTTTTTCAATCGATGCCGCTTCTTTCTGAGCGGCTATACCCTTTTTTAATGCCTCTTCCTGTTTGTCTGCCCTTTCTTTTCTCTGCCTGACTTCCAAAATAGTCGCTTGATCGTTTAGGTCCCTTTCATGCTTATACGCTTCCTCCCTCAATAGCTTCGCTTCATCTATTTGCTCTTTAGTAGCCTTTCGATTCCGTAGAATTTCATTATATGCCTTTTCAGCGAGTTCGGTCCTTTCTTTTGCAGCCTTCCGTCTGATTCTCAACACTTCTTCCTCTTTTTTTCCTTCTGCCTCTGCTACAGCGGCCGCTAATTCACTGTCCCTATCAAGCTGTCTTAACAGGCGATTGGTATAAGAAAGTTCGGCATTCAACTTAGCCTGTTCCTTACGAGCCTCCCCCGCACGTGTAGCAAACAAATACAATGCCCCGACGACTGTAACTAAGGCAGTAGCCAGCAATACATAGGGGTTGGCAGACGCTACCACATTAAAAACCTTTTGAGCCGCAGTAGCTGCTATTGTTCCTTTTGTACTTAACGCTTCGGCGGCAGTCTTAGCCTTTATTTGAGTGGTTCTTACAGAATCCATAATCGCCCCTAACTTATTTTGTACTATCCCCTCCCTAACAATGTTAGTGTTAACTTGCTGTACAATCGATAAAAGGGCTATGACTTTTTGCAAGGCTGCCGCTTGCTCTGCGTTTTCTTCGTTTTGTTGACCAAACATACCTAAAAGCATATTAGCCCCTAACAAGGACTGTGCAAGCCCCATACTGGATTTAGAGGCACCGTCTATACCCTCACTTAACTTTTCCAGTCCGGCGGTAGCCTTTTCATAGTTACCCACAGATCGGCGAAAATCTCCGGCGGCTTCTTCGGCCCTTTTAAGTTTCTCCCGTGTTTCCAATACCTGTGCACCAACTTTCTGGAACTCTTCACCGTCCATATCCAGGCTTTTCCATTTATCAACCAACTGAGATAATTCTATACGTAGAGCTTCTATTGAGTTTGCCTCAACGGTTTCAGCTTTAGCCCGCAACGTCGCCGCCCGCGTCGCATCTTTTAGCGCTTGGGTAGCTTTTATCTGTTCTTTAGTCGCGTCACTATTGACCTGCTTAGTTTTCTCAATGGTTTCCCGTATCTTCTTTGCAGCCTTTTCTTCCTCAGTCAAAGCCTGCACTTTTTCTTTAGTCGTTTTAGTGGTCTTAACCGTAGTTGCATTGGCCTCCTTCGCTACTTTATCGAAGTCCTCTAAAGCGTCTTTAAGTTTGGTAACTTCTTTTATTCTTTGCGATATACCGTTTATAATAAGGGTATACTCTTTCTTTCCATTGCTAGACATATCTCTATATTTTACGTATTAATTTTATTTCAGTTTTATTTCTCCCAGAAGGGTCATACCCCGATAGCTCTGCGATATAGTATAAATCGCCGTTAAACATGGCGTATGTAGTGCCGTTTAGGGCTTCATATTGCGCCGGAGACAGGTATCCTTCCGCCTTAGTATAGTGAGAGCTCCCGGTAATTAGAAGCGTGAAAAATCCATCGAGGATAGATAACTTTCCGCCTTTATAGTCCAGTGTTATTAGATCATTAGAATTAGTTACCTTAGCTACTGCAACGCTATCGCCATTGAAAGTAAAAGACGCTCCCAAGTCATTGAGTAAACCGCCGTATAACCAAAATCGTGGCGCCAGGTCTGTATAACTCTTACCTTGCGCCTCGCTATAGGGCATTTCGTTTACCCAAACATCATGTTTTGATATTATAGGCAGAGGAAGGGTAACACTACCGGTATCGCCTTTCCAGATAATATCTTTAAACCAGTTATATGAAAATTTGCTTTTTTGTTCTATTATCTTCTCTTCGGTAGCCCCCGTACTATACTCCCCTCCCCCGTCGTCATTAGTTAAAAAATACCCCTCTTCCTCCATATCTACAGTGAAACCTAACTTGTATAGTGAAGGTAACCCCAAAGGTGTATTAACCCTATCTCTAACAGATGTAACCCCATCCAGGTCAACATAAGAGCCATCATAAGATTTTCGGGTAGGCTTGGTATCCAGACTAAACGTGTCGTTACCTGTTTGGGAAAGACGTAGATTAAACGCCTTACAAAATTCCGTTATCCAATCGTCTACCTTGTCTTCCTGTGGCATAAATTTAAACAGGTCGATACGGTCCGATTCAAAAGTAGGGCTATCGTTCCAATCCAAAGTAGGTAACTTCCCTTGTTCCCTGTAATATCCCGGTATCCAGTCTTTATCCGATCGGAAAGGGGTTAGCTCCAATGAATAATTTATAGAATATATGGCAGGATAAGACACCGAAATAATAGATAATACTTCTCCCCCGTTAAGCCACGCTATCGCGCATACTTTACCCCTCGCAGTTCTATCCCCGGACACTATGTCATAAGACACAGGGGTATTAACCAGAACTACTTTATACTTATCCGTTTCTAACCCTATCCCTTCGCTATTGACTCGCATATACCCGGGGGAAGGAACTATAACTAAAGGCCTATCGCTTCCGGCGACATCTACGTCCCAACTAAGAAAAGGGCTCGCTATCTGCGTTTGTGATGGTATATCACGGTTATCCATTGGATTAGACCTATCCGCGTTTTCTCCAAAAGGGTCACCTACCCCAAAACTAAAGCCCGTTATTATATTTTTATCCTGTGCGGCATCTATCAAATGGACGGACTTTCCATCTGTCACACGTGGGTAATATCGCTCATCATCCTCCGGAGATTGGGGTAGATTATCTCGACAAAAAGTACCGTCTAATTTTTCAGAGCTTAGATCAGTATCTGGGGTACGGGTTAGTCGAATCTCTATCTGTTTCTTTTTTAATGTACTTGTTATCGCTTCTTCATACGTCACCCCCGTATCTTGATCTTTCATAACACACGAACCCGCTCCGCGGTACAAAATAGCCAGACTGGCAGCAAATTCTATTTTATAATACCCCGAGATTGGAACTACTATGCGCGCGCCCGCGTTCCCCGGTCTGCCGTTTTCGTAATGGGTTGGTATAAGATTCCCTCCGGGGTCCTCCTTGTGGCTAATGATCGAATTACTACCGGACATTACCTCAAAAACGTTTAGGTTAGGCTCATGCCGACTAATACGCGCCGCCTTTTCGCAGTGGCTATCTTTCGCCACGCAGTTAGTAGGAACGGCGTTTTGCCAAGTACCCTCTACTTTTATCCTTCCGTTACTTCTATAATTCCATGGCAACCCCTGCTTACCGTCATCTTTGTGGCTCAGATACAATTCGCGTAACCGTAAATCACTAAACACGTTGCCGTTTAACTGAAATCCTTTTTTAGAGAAAGCCTCGCGTAGCAACATCAATACATTAACCGAAGGCGGCATATTATCAATCGAGAAAATAGTACTATCGTCCCATACGTTCCGGTCCGAATATATGCCATTTATGGCCCTTTTGGGAAGAACACCATACAGCACGTAGGGAAAGATAGCCTTTTGTGGCTCTGTAGCAGCCGCACGGTTATAACGGCTTACAGAAGTTGCCAGGCTATCAAATAGTAGCCAATGCCCGGTTAAGTCTTTCCAAGTGATACCGTTAAACACATCCTTTACCGTCTTGGGTGCAGGAATAACTAAGTTTCCTTTATATGCTCGCTCAGATATTTCGGATAGGCGAAAATTACCCATGAATATACGTACGCCTCCGGCTATTAATTCCGCAATATATAGGCGAACGAATTTCCCCCGAGTTTCCTCAATATTCGCAAAACCGAATATTTCGTTATTCGCCGACGTAATCGGCAAAGTAACGCTATAGCTGTATTGTGCATCTTTTGCGCTCAGTTCTCCGGGGTTAATCAACTGCCTGTTAAGACGTACGCTAAAGTTATCTGTAAGATCGCACATACGCCCATCTATGTATAATTCAAATTCAGCCATTTACGTAACTTTCGCTTAATCGGTACTTGATAGTCGGTATCTGCATATCACGGTTTTCCGGGTCTATCGTTAACTTAAATTCCTCTATTATAATATAGTTGCCCTCCCCATCCAGAACAACGCGAGATAATGCCAACTCTTTAAGCCAGCGCGCCACGTCGTCAGATACCGGGGCCCCCTCTATAGTATAAGTATTATTCAACGAAGTACGCGCCACCATTTTCAAACCTTCCCCTTTACTGTAAGAAGGGGTAAGGCTGCGATTATAGGTATCCATTTCGTTGGATATGTCTTCTTTAATGGGAGCATCAAAATTAAACGTATCCCATCCCCCAAATTTATTTATAAAATACACAGGCCTCAACTGATGCAAAGAGGCGGGATGTATGCGATACTCCAACTCGTTAGAAATCATTTTAGTCCCATCGATCACCGAAACACGTACTATTCCTGTTTTAGGATACTTAGTTAATACGGAGTCTATGTCTAATAGGCAGGTACTAACTGACATCGTATTCAGTTCTGTCTTTGTTTGGGCCTCGATTGTTCCTAAAACAATGCCGCTCGTAGTTAATGCCTTATACAGTACTTTCAAATTAATAGGAACCGGGCCACTTTTTGCCCGGACCGCTTCTCCTACTAACCATGACGTATTAGAATTGATTGTTACCGATTGGCTTCCCCCGGAAGCAGGCAATAATAAAGACACCGGACTAACCGTAATATAAGGCACGCCTACAGCAAAAGAAAGGAACTCCTTTTGACCAGGAACATAGTAAGTTGTAGGTCTATCCGTTAATAGAGTAAATCCGTTAGCACTATACTGGTACCGAGACATATCCAAACTCTCCGACGGTAACGCATACCCTTGCAGGACATATAATGCCGGAGATTCGTAGACAATCGTCGTATTGTCATCTTCTACTAATTTAGCAACTATCCTATAAGAATGCCCCGTACCTGTGTCAAACCAGCCCGGAGAAACCGGAGGAACATTGTATGAATTATACGAGTTAAATACCGAATTAAGATTAAACCATATCGGCCCATTTGAACACGATTTTTGTAAAGTAGCTAAATGATTGCCTTCACTGTCCTGTACATCGATCTCTATATAAGCATCGCTACCGTATTCTGTTACGCTAAACTGTATCCAGTTTGGCGCCCCCGTTAATGATATGTCTTCCGGGGTAATTGTTACCGTCGTCTTAGCCATTTCTTTAATTGTTAAAAAAGTTATCCAAATCGTCTACTATTGCAGCATATAATTTATCCGCCCAATCATCGTTAAACAACGTATCTAATTCTCGGTCCATCGTGGCGAATATCGGACGCCCTTCGTGCCCATCCCGCCAGATAGCATACGATATGGCGTACAAAGTACTCGCGTCGGTAGGTATACCGTTTTTCTGCGCCCAATCTTTTAAGACACTGATAGGCGGTTTCTTTTTATACTTTGGCGGACGCGTCCACTCCAAGAAAACTACATAATGATTAAACAGCGCCGTTATTACCGGGTCGCCATCATTAGCCGTAGCTATCGCCGCTTCTAAATCTCCATTAAGAGCGCTATTCCTTAGCGTATTACGTCCCGTTTTAGTGTTTACACTAATAGTATCGTCTTCCAAAATAGCAGAAGCCAACGCCAGTAAATCGTTGGCTATCCTATTAATGGCTAACTGTACCCCCTCCTTACTCATTGCGGTATAGTGAAATTAGGTAAGCCGTTTTTGTCGAATACCGCGTACCCGTCTGGATACTCTACAGTAAAGTCCGGCAACGCCTCAACGCTTTTAAACTGCTTATCCGGATTAAATACATTACCGCACCGGTCCACTGGGTTGGCTTGCAGTAGTTGGTAGGTAAAGCGCACGCCCGCAGCAGAATTATCATAATATTCCCGCAACGTTAAGAAGCTGAGACCGCCTACGCTTATCCCTGTTTCAGCGCGCAGCGCTGCTATCTTCTCTTTAAATTCCAGTCCAACAATAAAAGCGGCGCTTTGAATTGGTAACACATCTCTTTTTGTCGTAGGAATACCCAGTATATCAAGGTTAGCAGTATACCGTAGCACGTTATCCCCATCGGACTGCCCGTGTATCGGGTCATCCAGCCACACAAGTGGATGCGCCTCATTAGCTGCCCCCTTCTCTCGCCCTTCTCCATAAATAAAGGCGTTAATAACCTCGTGCTCACGAGCCAGTTTATAAAATAGATCAACTATTTGCATTCTATTTGTTTTTAGATAATGAACGATCTAACTTTCTTTGCGCTTCTTCAGCGTATTCCTTGTCTCTGCGGTATAATAAGTACGTAAAAACTTTTGTAACCGGTAACGCAGTAATACGGTCAAGGTTCTGTATGTCATCTCCCGCCAAATCCGCGATAACCTTATACCACCCCCAGGATAACGAAAACCCTCTGTATTCCGGGGCAATCGGTCGCAGGCTTGGGCCAGATTTGAAAAGGTCTGTATACGTAGATCGCAGACGTCTTTGCAGTACAAAAAAAAAGCAAGCACACCCAGAACCTTACTTACCGGCAATGCTGCAAACACCTCCCTACGCTCGTCATTGTTTTTGCAGTCATACTTCTCACCTACAGGGCGACAAACAATTGCCAATATATTAGAAAGTACGTTCTTACCCTGCTTCTGCACCTCGTCAATATCTACCCAGGCACCTAATGTTAATTCTTCCTCAATAGGTACAATGAACTTTACCCCCTCCACCTCAATAGTAGGGGAAGGCTCTGCGGGATTATTCTTAAAAAGAAAATCCAGATACCCTACAATCCGGTTAAACACTTCGGACGGCCACTCTAATAGTAATTCTGAGTCTACATTACATATACGGGCTACCCATTCAACCCGCTCACGGGCTGTAGAAGGCTCTTCATCGTAAAACGATTCGTAAAAGCCTAATGTAATATCGTCCCAACTTTCGGGCACGGATATTCTTGTATTATCGTATTCTAGCTTCACCATACCCTAAAGACGAAAAACCTTTTTTTTCGTCTTTACTGAAAAAACGGTAATCAATGGAAGAAGAAAAGAAGAACCCGGGTAATTACGTAGTCGTAAACCTGGGCGCAGCAGATGAAAATCCGGCATACCCGAAGGTATCGCTAAACAAGTCCGCCGGCTGGGTCTCCTATGGGGTGAAAAACTTATTCCCGCAAGAAATAGTTAAGTTTAACAGCAAAAGCCCAGTAAACGGAAGTATCATAAAAAGCACTGTTACCTATATTTGCGGTAAAGGCGTACGGGATAGCGAGTCAAACAAAGGTAAATTCGTAGGTGTGCCGAATACGGGCGAAACCTGGGACGACCTAATAGAGAAAGTCGCGGTAGATTATAAGACCTTCGGGGGGTTCTACTGGCAGGTGATCGTTAACAAGGGAGGGTCTACGGTATCACTGTTTCATCAGGACTTTACGCAAGTGCGTATCGGGCAAATTTCCGAAACGGGCAAACCCGAAACGTTCCGAATATCGAAAGATTGGACGAAGACAAGCGGTAAGAATAAGCCGATAGAGTTACCCGTATGGCCGGGAAGCGTAAGCAAAGCTAAAAAGGGCGTAGCCTATATGTATTACCATTGGGACTATGCGCCGGGATTAGATTTTTACTGTGTACCGGAGTATTACGAAGCAATGGACTACGTTAAGGCAGACGGTGCGTTAGGTTCATTCTACAATAACAGCATAAACAACGGCTTTACACCCTCTGTAGTTATTAGCATGCCAAGTAACCCGGGGCCGGAGAAAAAGGCGGAGTTTCAAAAAGACATGGAAAGCGCTTTTGCTGGCTCAAAAGGAGCATCGGCTATCGTAATACTATGGGGCGAGAATGATAGTGTTAAGCCTGTTATTACTCCCTTTAATGCCAGCGCAAACGCCGACATATACAATAATGTTGAAGGTATTGTATTCCAAAAGATAGTAAGCGCCCCTGTCTCTTATACACATCTCCGAGCCCACGAGACTAAGGCGAATCTCGT